>Ga0335079_10000095_pt1 | contig 102584 bp, 104 predicted proteins | sample Lox_Sample_33_FD_206719 | JGI IMG/M metagenome (GOLD analysis project Ga0335079, IMG submission 206719) | Soil microbial communities from Loxahatchee National Wildlife Refuge, Florida, United States - Lox_Sample_3.3 | ecosystem: Environmental > Terrestrial > Soil > Wetlands | place: USA... | reverse complement strand
ACCTCTTGGGGTAAGACGAGCATTCTTATGGGTGTCCATTCGGTCCTCCGCGAATCGCTGGTGTTTGGCGACTTCAGCGTTCCCGGTCCGGACCGAATGGACAACCTCCTGAAAGTTCACATCTAGTGCCTAAATTGGCCGCTTCGCCTTCAGTCTTTCTTTGAACCAGGGCTGTCGATGGATGGGTGCGCCATATAACTCGTCTTCTCGCTTTTGAAATTGTGCTCCATCTAACCTTTCAGATGCTGCTAGATTCAACCATTGAAGGCGCTTGCGAATAAACGTGTAACTTACTTTTGCTTTACAAAATTGACGTTTGAAATGGACAACGTCGTCGATGCAAAACGTCCGAATTTTTCTATCTTCCATGAAACACGATGCATGCTCAGAAAACTCACCTTCCGGATAAATAAATTCGGCGGCGAAAACCTCTGCCGCCTTCTCGATCAATTCATTTTCATTGTAAGAACCACACGTCAGAATACCTTGTTCCATGAGATGGCGATCAGCCCAATGGTGCTTTAACTCGTGGACCAAAGCAAAAAGCTTTGGTGTCTTTGGTAGTTTTTCACGTATCGCAACCGAATATGAATTATCTGAGCACATATAAAGCGCCTTTAACCGCGAAGACAAAGGCCGGGTATCAATTTTTATTTTCTCGCGCCGATAGATTCCGTTGATTTCTTTCAGTCCAAGCGCGTCTGTTCGAACAGAAAATTCTTCCCGTTTCGCACGGGCTAATTCGCGAATTTTCGCGTAATAAGCATCGCGATCACTAGTCATCAACGTCGTCGCTCTTTCTATAATTCTTCAAACGAGACCTCGCCTTGCGAAATTCAGCGTATTTTATGATTTCCTCCAAATCTTCTTTCTTTAGACCTCGCGTTGCCGAAGCTAAAGCTGGCGGAATTTCTTTTTGCTGCTCCATTCCTGGAAAAAACACGGTAATTGATTCTCCAAAAAACTTTGCCAGCCTTTCGAGTTGCTCCGCGGATGGCTTATACGTACCAGTTTCCCATCTCGAAACCGTGTTAGCTGGTTCGCCTATCTTTTTTGCCAGCGCCTCCTGACTGAGTTCACGAGTTGTTCGAAGATCGCGAATAATTTCACCGATTTGCTGATAAAGACCCATTTTTTCTTCCTTTATCAGGATAGACATATCCTGATTCAGATTGACACTCCCCTGATTCGAGCGTATCCTATTTAAGGATATCCGCTTCCTTGAGCGGGATCAACAGCAGATTAGCCATCGAGGGAGACTATTATGTCGAAATTGCGTGACCAACATGTGGTGCCACACGAGGGTGGCTGGGCCGTGAAACCGGCAGGCGGTGATCGCGCATCGTCGATTCACAGAACACAAACTGAAGCAATCGAGCAAGCACGCCAAATTGCTCACAATCAGCATTCAGAGCTGTTTATTCACGGCCGTAACGGACGTATCCGCGAGCGCGATAGTGAAGGACACGATCCGTACCCGCCAAAGGGCTAGCCAAACCGGAAATCTCGCAAGGGAGATTCACAAATGCAAGTTGACGGCGCAGTGATTCGAGAACAGGGGCAAATTTTTGCAGTGGTCGCTGTTCGTAAGTCGGTAATCGACAATCGATCGGACGCAAACCGTGCGGTGTTATCGTTCTCGAACGTGTTTCGACTTCCTGTGGTGTTGATGGCGCAGGATTCGCGAGGGCGTCCGACTTACTATGGCCGCCCAGACATCGCGAAATTTCTAGCCAACGTGTCGTTGCGGGCAATTCCTTGGCGACGATATTCAATCAATTGACGGAGATCGAAAATGCCATTTCCGAAGCAAGATCCGCGTCCATTCACTAAAGCAGGGATAGAGTGGTTATCTCCAGCCCAAAATGGAGTCTACGGGATTTTTCGCTCCAATGCATGGATTTATGTTGGTCGCGGAGACCTCCGGAATCGTCTGTTGGCGCACTTCAATGGTGAAAATCCGCGAATTACAAGAGAGCAACCAACGCACTATGTCGCGATTGTCACAAGCAACGACATCGAAATCGAGAAGGAGTTGATTGTGGAATTGCGACCTCTTGCTAATCAGAAGATCGGCTAGGCGACAGCAGCACCTTTGCCGGAAAATCGCCGAGAAATTCGATCGAAATGATGGTCTAGAACGCCGAGGAGCACTTCATGAGCGATCCTATTTTTGACAACTTGGGTAACCAAATCGCACAGCGTGTTGGTTCAGAAGCAGTCAGCCTAGATGGCAAGAAGGCTTATGATATCGATGCCAATGGCAACTTGCTCGACAAAGAAACCAGAAAAGTTGTTGGCCACCTGATTCCGAGTGGCAAATTTTTGCCAGACGGCAGGCCCTCGCCAACGCAAAATTTGTTCTGAATTCGGGTAAGTAACGACACCAAGAAGAAAGACGTGGATGCCCGGCACAAGGCCGGGCATGACGAGTCATCTCACCAATTCCCTCCCCATAAACACCACCGGCGTGTTGTGCGAGAGCGTGGTGGCGAGGACGCGGAAGCCGTTCTATTCGTAGCGCGTAGGATGGGTTGAGTGAAACGAAACCCATCATGCTGTGAACGGAATTTGTCGATGGGTTTCGCTGCGCTCAACCCATCCTACGATAGCCGCCTCCCCATAAACACCACCGGCGTGCTGCGCTTGGCGGGTTGTGCTTCGTTCATCAGCCGCACTGCTGCAGCACTTGTTATTGTCGCGTGAAAGAATCCTGACCTTTGTAAACCTGCCCGTTCGTGCGAGTGAGAACCCAACGCGTGTTTATCCTGTTGCCTCGGACACTTCCCGTCCACACTGTGGTCGATTGGCAATCTTCCAAAAACAATCCTGACCAGATGACTGTGAAAGTGATTTTACGACCGTCGCTTTGTCCCCACATGCGATATGGTTTCCCGTTACAATGCGGATAATTTGGCGCGTTGTTTGTATAAGAACCAAAGAATTGTTGCGTAATTGGATTCCAAAAATCCACATGCATGATTGAGCCGCGCTGATTTTTCCAATCGGATGGCGCTGGCAGCCCTTGCGCGAAAGCTGCTGGCGCGAGAAATAGGAAAGTCAGAATTGCAATGAGACGTGTCATGAAACGCTCCCCACGGTTATGCTACCGTGAGTATATCAGACGTATTCGCACAGTCATTAGGCGATTACGAGTGCCATCGAGAAAGACGTGGATGCCCGCGACAAGCGTGGGCATGACAATTCGATGCGGCCACCACGAGAATTGGATAGGACATCGTAATGCAGCGCAAAAATCAAAGTCTTCCCGCAAAGAAAATATCTGCGGTAAATGAATCGCAAAGTGCTGATGGGAAAGCCGACCTGCATAATGACAGACTCAATCCATTTGTGACGTTTTCCGAATGGTCGAGTGAGACTGACGAAAAAGCGTATGCGAGTCTCAATGCTTCAGCTTCGACCTCATGCTGAGGAGCGCGAAGCGCGTCGTCGCAAGTCGGACTTGGGCGACTTGCGCATATTGATCGGATGTCGGGTAAACCCGACATCCGTGCATGAGGCCTCATCCTTCGAGACGCCCGCCTTCGCTGAAGCTTCGGCGGGCTCCTCAGGATGAGGTGGAATTTCGCGCGGCCAAGCGCGTAGGGCGCAATAGCGAAGCGTATTGCGCCGTATGGCGGAAGTTGGCGGATTACGCTTCGCTAATCCGCCCTACCCTGATTTGTGAGCCGCCGCCCCATGAACACCACCGGCGTGCCGTGCGAGAGCGTGGTGGCGAGCACCTTGAAACCGTTCTGCTGGTAGAAGCGGACGTTGCGCGCGCCTTCGTTGGTGACGAGGTGCAGGCCGGGCAGCTTCGCGTCTTTGCATTGCGCCGCGAAGGCCTCGATCAGCGCCGCGCCGACACCCTGGCTGCGCGTCGCCGCCGCGACATTGATGTGCAGGTGCGCGGGATAGGCGTCGCACAGCGGGCCGAAGGCCGCGTAATAGCCGAGATCGGCAAACAGCGGAGTGCCGCGCGGGTCCTCCAGGCAGCCGGCGAGATAGCCGATGACGGTTTCCGTGGGCACGGTCGATTGCTCTTCACCTCCCCCTGAAAGGGGGAGGTCGGCGCGCAGCGCCGGGTGGGGGTCATGGGATCGGCGGAGTTGAGCGGCAAAGCCAGGCTCGACCCCCACCCCGACCCTCCCCCTTTCAGGGGGAGGGCGATGAGATGTTTCCGGGGCGGGCGCGAGCGCGACGAAAAAACTTTGCGGGAAAAGTTCGAGATAGCGGCCGAGCCAGCGGGCCTTGAAGCGCGCGCGGTCGGCCTCGTCGCGGAATTGCTGCACGCGGCTCGCGGCGAAGAAAATCTCCTCGACGGCGGGCAAGTGCGCGCGCCAGTCCGGCTGGTCCTGCAGGAGAGCGATGCGCATGGGCAATACAGTCTTCCGCTCATTCCCGCGAAAGCGGGAATCCAGCTTTGTTTTCCTGGGTCCCCGCTTGCGCGGGGACGAACGGAGTTGGGCTTAATTGTCCAGGAACGAGCGCAGTTTGCGCTTTTTTAGTTGTCCAGAAAACTTCGCAGTTTTCTGCTGCGGCTCGGGTGCTTCAGCTTGCGCAGCGCCTTGGCCTCGATCTGGCGGATGCGCTCGCGCGTGACCGAGAACTGCTGGCCGACCTCCTCGAGCGTGTGGTCGGTGTTCATGCCGATGCCGAAACGCATGCGCAGCACGCGCTCCTCGCGCGGGGTGAGCGAGGCGAGCACGCGCGTCGTGGTCTCGCGCAGGTTCGACTGGATCGCGGCGTCGATCGGCAGGATGGCGTTCTTGTCCTCGATGAAATCGCCGAGGTGCGAATCCTCCTCGTCGCCGATCGGCGTCTCGAGCGAGAGCGGCTCCTTGGCGATCTTGAGCACCTTGCGCACCTTCTCGAGCGGCATGCCGAGCTTCTCGGCCAATTCCTCCGGCGTCGGCTCGCGGCCGATCTCGTTGAGCATCTGGCGGCTGGTGCGCACGATCTTGTTGATGGTCTCGATCATGTGCACCGGGATGCGGATGGTGCGCGCCTGGTCGGCGATCGAGCGGGTGATGGCCTGGCGGATCCACCAGGTGGCGTAGGTCGAGAACTTGTAGCCGCGGCGGTACTCGAACTTGTCGACCGCCTTCATCAGGCCGATGTTGCCTTCCTGGATGAGGTCGAGGAACTGCAGGCCGCGGTTGGTGTATTTCTTGGCGATCGAAATGACGAGGCGGAGGTTGGCCTCCACCATCTCCTTCTTGGCCTGGCGCGCCTCGCGCTCGCCCTTCTGCACCATCTGCACGAGCTTGCGGAATTCCTGGATCTCCAGGCCGGTCTCGCCGGCGAGCGCATGGATCTCGGCGCGGTGCGCCTTGACCTTGTCCTTGTCCTTCGCGACCAGGCTCTTCCAGCCCTTGGCGGAGAGCTTGGAGACGCGGTTGAGCCAGCGCGGGTCGAGCTCGGAGCCCTGGTACTGCTTGAGGAAGTCGTCGCGCACGACGCCGTGGCTTTCGGCGAGCCGCATCATGCGGCCTTCGTGGCCGACGAGGCGCTTGTTGATGTCGTAGAGCTGCTCGACGAGCGAATCGATGCGCGCCTGGTTGAGGCGGAGCGATTTCACCTCGGCGATGATCTCCTCCTTGAACTTGCGATACTTGCGCTCCTGCGCGGGCGAGAGCGACTCGTTCTTGAGGCGGAACCCGATGTCCTGATCCTGCAGCCGGCGCAGGCGCTTGTAGGTGCCGGCGACGGTGTCGAAGGTCTCCAGCACCTTCGGCTTGAGCTCGGCCTCGATGGCGGCGAGCGAGAGCGAATTCTCCATGTCGTCGTCGTCGAATTCGCTTTCGCCGGGCGGCCGCGGATCGCCTTCGCCCTCCTCGCCGGCGGCGCGTTCGCCGTCGGGCTTCGGGGGTGGAGGCGGCGGCGCGGCGGGCTGCACGGCGGGGGCCTGCACGAACGGCGTCGCGGCGGCGGGTCCGTTGGCCGCCATCTCGCCGGGCATGCCCGGCATCCCGGGCACGCCGGCCGGCATGGCCTTGGCGTCGGGGCCGGCATAGGTGGCTTCGAGATCGATGATGTCGCGCAGGAAGACCTTGCCGTCGTTGAGCTCGTCGCGCCAGATGATGATGGCCTGGAAGGTGAGCGGGCTCTCGCACAGGCCGGCGATCATGGCCTCGCGGCCGGCCTCGATGCGCTTGGCAATGGCGATTTCGCCCTCGCGCGAGAGCAATTCGACCGAGCCCATCTCGCGCAGGTACATTCTTACCGGATCGTCGGTGCGCTCGGACGGCTCGCGGGCCTCGGATTTCGCCGGCACCTTCTGCTGGACTTCGACCAGTTCGCCGTCGCCCTCGTCCTCCTCGGCCTCCTCCTTCTCGCCCTCTTCGCTGGTGTCGTGCTCCTCCTGCTCGATCACGTTGATGCCCATTTCGTTGAGCATGGCCAAAATGTCCTCGATCTGCTCGGAGGTGACCTCCTCGGAGGGCAGCACGGCGTTGAGCTGTTCATAGGTGACGTAGCCGCGCTTCTTGGCGGACTTGATCATCTTCTTGACGGCGGCGTCCGACAGGTCGAGCAGCGGCAGCGGCGTGTCCGGGGTTGCCTCGGCGGCTTCCTTTTCCGGGGTCTCTTCCTTCTGGTCCTTGGTCTTTGCCTTAGTTTTGGCCTTGGTCGTCGCCATCACCTGATCTCCCAATACGTACCCTCTACTTATAGGGATACGAATCGCACGCCCGCCTCACCGTCACGCCGTAACCTGATCGAGCTAAAAAACACCCCTCGGCCGCGGCGGCTCCTGAATTTCCCCCGATTCGGGGCATTGAGTCTCACGGGGCCAAGGCGGCGCCGCCTTTACTCCCCGGTAACCCTGCGAATACAACGGGAAAGGGACAGATGTTCCCTTTCTGGTTGTGACCGCTGTCCACCGTCACAGGCTCCGCGCCGGCCGACCGGACGACAGACCGAAGCCTTCAATCAGGGCCTCCATCCCATCGAGTGCCGAGAGCCGACCCTGCACATCCCGCAGCCAGGCCAGATTGGCGTCAGTCGGTTGCTCGCCGAGCGCACGCTCGGCGTCCTTCAGCTCTCTATGTAACGTCCGCTGCCTGCGATGCAAGGTAACGACGTGTGTCCACCACTGCACCACATCATCGGCGGCGGCGCCCGCGCGCGCGGGCCAGTCGGAGGCATGGGTGATCGCGACCTCGACGCGGTCGAGTGCGGCGGTGAAGCCGCGCTGGTGCAACAGCGCGCGCTGGGCCTGGGCATCGGGAAGCGTGTGGCCGCCGCCGGCTTCGAGCAGCGCCCGCCTTAAGGCATCGGCTTCCGGATTGAGGAATTCGAGTTCGGCGAATTCCTCGGCATGCGTCTCCAGCAGCCAGGGATGATTGATGATGGCGAGCAGGATCAGCGCCTCGCGCGGCGGCAGTGAACTGCGGAAGCCGCGCACGATCGGGCTCGTGGGCAGCCGCGGGCTGCGCGGCGTGAGCGGCGGCCGGCTTTCGGGACCGCGGTTGCGCTGAGCGCCGCGTTGCGCGTTGCGCGGCGTGAAGCGCTCGAACGCGCGTTCGCGCGGCGCGAATTGCGGCGCGGGAGCGGGCGCGAGCAGCCGCCGCAGCCGCTGCTCGAAGTCCTGGCGATAATATTTGCGCACGGAATCGTCGCCGATCGAGGCGGCAACCGCATTAATGCGCGCTTCGAGCGCGGCGCAACGCTCGGGCGTATCGAAGGCGCCGCTTTCGGTCTCGCGCTGCCAGAGCATGTCGGCGAGCGGCCAGGCGGCGTCGAGCACTTCCAGCATGGCGGCGCGGCCGCCGGAGCGGACGAGATCATCGGGATCTTGGCCTTCGGGCAGCAGCGCGAAACGCAGGCTCTTGCCGGGTTTGAGCTTGGGCATCGCGAGGTCGACTGCGCGATAAGCCGCGCGGCGGCCGGCGGCATCCCCGTCGAAACACAAAATCGGCTCGTCGGCGAGTTTCCAGAGCAACGCAAGCTGATCTTCGGTGAGCGCGGTGCCGAGCGGCGCAACAGTTGCGGCAAATCCGGCTGTCACCATGGCGATCACATCGACGTAGCCCTCGACCGCGATGACGGTTGCGCCCTCATGCGCCGCCACGCGGGCGGCGGCGCCGTTGTAGAGATTGGAGCCTTTGTGGAAGAGCGGCGTCTCCGGCGAGTTGAGATATTTCGCCGGCGCGTCGGGATCGAGCGCGCGGCCGCCGAAGCCGATAACGCGATTGCGGAAGTCGGTGATGGGAAAAATGATCCGCTCGCGGAAGCGGTCGTAAGGCACCGAAATGTCGTCGCCGGTGATCAGAAGGCCGGCTTCGACCATGTCCTCGACCGAGACGCCCTGCTGGCCGAGATGTTCCTTGAGCGCGAAGCGCTCGGCAGGCGCATAGCCGAGGCGGAACTTGAGCTGCGTCGCCGGCTCGATGCCGCGGTCGGCGAGATAGCCGCGCGCCCTGGCACCGGCACGCGCGGCGAGCGCGGCCTCGAAAAATTTGGCGGCGAGTTCGAGAACGTCGTGCAGGGTCTTGCGCTTTTCTTCGCGCGCCTCGTCTTCCCTGCTCACGGCGGGCATCAGAACGCCGGCGAGGCCCGCGAGCCGTTCCACGGCCTCGGGGAAGGTGACACCCTCGGTCTCCATGACGAAGGCGAAAATGTCGCCGTGCTTGCCGGAGGAGAAGTCGTGATAGAAGCCCTTCTGGTCGTTGACCGTGAACGAAGGCGTCTTCTCCTTGTTGAAGGGCGAGAGCCCCTTCCATTCGCGCCCGGCTTTTTTCAGCTTCACGCGCCGGCCCACCACCTCGGATACCGGCAGGCGGGCACGCAACTCGTCGAGGAATTGAGGCGGAAAGCGCATATCACAAAGCCGTTCGGCGAGCCGAATCACTCAGTGGGCCCATCCAGGGGTAGCATAGGTGGCGATTTGGCTGGGTTTGGGGCTGTGCGGAGAGGCCGCGATTCGACCGCGAACGTAGGAATTTTCCTGATTATCCACAGGCGTCGCATGGCCTCGAATGGCGGGGTAGCGTGGCGGAAAATTGGGAATGAAACGACATGGCTGCAAAGACGAGAACCTTCGTTCTGGTTCATGGCGCGTGGCATGGCGGCTGGTGCTGGCGGCGGTTGGCGGACCGGCTCGAAGCGCGCGGGCACAAGATTTTCGCGCCGACGCTGACGGGGCTCGGCGAGCGCGCGCATCTGATGAGCGGCGCGATCAAGCTTGCGACGCACATCACCGATATCGTCAACATATTCAAGTATGAGCGGCTCAGCGATGTGGTGCTGTGCGGGCATTCGTATGCGGGCTTTGTCATCTCCGGCGTGGCCGAGCCGATGGAGAAGGCGATTTCGTCGATCGTGTTCCTCGATGCGTTCTATCCGGACAACGGCCAGTCGTGCGTCGAGGTCAACCGGCCGGGCGTGAAGGAAGCGGTAGCGGCCCTCGTGCAAAAAGGCGAGATCGGCATTCCGCCGCGGTCGGCGGAAGCGTTCGGCGTCAACGAGAAGGACCCCGCCTGGGTTGATGCCTTGTGCGGCCCGCAGCCGATCGCGACCTTCACCGACAGGATCACGCTCACCGGCGCGCGCGAGCGCATCGCGAAGAAGACTTATGTGCGCGCGAAGGGCTACGACAATCCGGCGTTCGATCTGGCGCTCGCGCGGGTCAAACCCGATCCGTCATGGCGAACCTACGAAGTCAATTCCGGCCACGACGTGATGGTCGATCAGCCGGAACGGCTGACAGAGATTTTGATCGAGGTGGCGTAGCCGACGCGCGTGCGCGTCGTCGACCATTCCGTCAACCTGCAATTGGAGCGATCGCACGGGGCAGCGGCGGTCAAGCATGTCCGTTTTTGGCATCTCAGCGGACGTCCGCACGCATGCAAAGCACGTGGCCAAGTGCCAGCTGCGCAATTTGGTTGCCTTTGGAAACCGTATTGCAGCAGCTGCGCAGCTAAGAGGGTAGCGATCTCTGCGACAATCCAATATGCCATAACCTCGTTAATCAAACTACTCGTTGAGACCGGCAGAAGCTGCGGGTAACTTCATCTTTGAGCCATTCGTCTGATTGCGAAAGCGAGCTTTATCGTGCGCGCAATAAATAAGTTACTGCTCCATTTGTCGTTGGTCGTCGTGCTTTGCGCGTTCACGGATGCGGCAAAGAGATACAGCTTCGACATACCTGCGGCGTGGCGCGCAACCGACAAAGAGAACGAGACTTTTTCCCCGGCAGGCGACAACTCTATGGGCACACTCGGTGTCTCGCTCATGGAGCTAAAGGATCGGCGCTTTCAAACGCTCGCAGAGGTCGTGCACTTCTTTTTACAGCCCGACGAGAAAATTGTGCAGCAAAGAGAATATACCGTTGCCGGTCAGACGTGCTGGTTTGCAGAAAGCAGTCAATCGGGGGCGGTCACTAACCGCTATATCGCGTGCTGGCCCCCCGGCAAGGTCAGCGTGCAAGTACTGACGATTGTGCTCGTCACCCCGAATAGTAGGCTGGCGGAGAACGATCGAGTCTTCTGGCAGGCGGTGAACACGTTCCGATGGGGGACGGCAGGTCGCTGACTTCCGCCCAACGCATTCCGCCCAACGCATCAAGATGGGTCAGAAGCATCATTTTCGGCCAGATTGGCCGATATCCGCTGTTGCCCTGATAGCGTCAGGATAGCCGACGATAGCGTCAGGATAGCCGACATCATTGGAAGTCGGTTACGTGCCAATACCTGCCGTGAGCAGGTGCAGCAGAAGTCGGGTCGTCATACCATCTGAATACCGGGTGAAGCGGCTGACGATGGATAGCGAGATGCCATGAGCTGGCTCGAATTTCTTGAGAAGTTCGCCGGGCCAATAGCGACGGTGATTGCGTCCTTTACGGCTGCGGGAGTGACGATCGGGTTCGGCATTGACCAGACGCGCATTGCCCGCGTTCAAGTGAAGACAGCCGAAGCGCAGAAGGACATCGCCCAAGCGAACCTCGATATCGCGTACGACAAGCTGAAGCATGACCTGTTTCAGAAGCGATATGAGATTTACATGGCGGCGAAGACGCTCATTGAGACGATCTTCGCTCAGTCGCCAGTGAATGTTGCGGACCCAAAAATCAAGGAGCTACGTCTGAAGGTTGATGAGGCCCGATTCTTCTTCTCACCTGAGACGCGGGCGTTCTGCGAAGAAATCGAGAAGCGCGTCTACGGCGTGCTGGTGGCGGCTCAAGCCGTTACTGGCTACTCGGAAGATCGGCCGGAGCGGATGGAGCTTCGCGATCAGCAGGCAAAAGCAGAAATCGCACTGGCGGATATCTTCCCGCAGCTTGCCAAGCGTTTCGAGAGAGATTTAGGATTTGAGCAGCTAACGAAGCCACGCTGAGGATGAATCATGAGCGACGTGGCATCGCCGGAAGGCGATCCGTCAGTTGGTACTAAGAACATTGCCATATCATTCCGGACGGCCATTATCCTTTTGCTGATATGGATTATGGTCCGGGCTGCTTGGCCGACAGAGCTTTTCCAAACGCGGCTTGTAGAGCTGACGTTTGGCGGCCTCGTCTTGGGGCTTTTCTGGCTTATGCTTTCACTTTGCATCGGCGGTACATTGCTAGCCTGGATGCTGCGGCTGCCGATCAGGCGCCGTTCGACTTCTGGTGCAGTTTTTGGATTTACAGCGGCGTGGTCGTGATGTGCGTGTATGGCGTTGCTTTTTATCTCCTGACACACCCCCCGCGGTACGGCATATTCGCCAACCTTATTTTTTTAGTTTCGGTGTTCTTGTGGTCCATTGTGCTGTGAGTAGCCGACATGGGCGAGCAAGAAGAACAGGCTGCTGAAAAGACCTACCGCGCTATCGGTCGCTTCATGTTTGAATTTTCTCAAGTCGAATATGGCGATCAGGCACTATCTCGCAGAAGAAATTGGCCTCAACGAGAACTACTTTTCCGCCGTTATGGAGAGGAGCGTTGCACAGCAGCAATTTTGAGCCGCTCATGTCTCTGACGGGTCATTAGCGACGGATTGCACCAAGCAGCGCGATGTCCGCTTTCTTCCATTTGCGTCACGGGAAGCGGACATGGCGCGAAGGCTCTCGATCGCCGGCGAGTCGGTTACTGCGGCTCCAGGCCGGCGTCCTTGACCACCTTCTGCGCGACGGCGCGGTCGCGCTTGATCTCCTCGGCGAATTTTTCCGGCGGGTTGATCGCGGGCACGAGACTGCGCGCGGTGAGATGGCGCTCGCGGAACGCGGGATCGGCGACCACGGCGGCGACGTCCTTGCTGATCTTGTCGACGATGGCCTTGGGCGTGCCGGCGGGAGCGAACAGGCCATACCAGCCCTGCGAAGGCGGGCCCTTGTAGCCGGTGTCGGACAGCAGCGGCACATCCGGGAAATTGGGCGACTTGATGTTGTTCATCATCAGCAGCGCGGTCATCTTTCCGGCGCGGACGTGACCGATCACGTTGCCCTCGCCGAACAGCGCGATCGGAGTCGCGCCGCTGAGGATGGCGTTCACCGCCTCGCCGCCGCCGCGGAACGGAACGCGCACCCAGTCGGCGCCTTTCTCCTTCTTGAGCGTCTCCATGTAGAGCACCATGGGGGCGCCGGGCGAGAGATAATTCAGCGTGCCGGGCTTGGCCTTGGAGAGCGCAACCAGCTCGTCGACGTTTTTCACCTTGAGATCCGAGTTCACCACCAGCATATGGATCAGGTGGAACAGATTGGTGATCGGCTGCAGTCCCTTGTCGGGATCGAACGGAATCGATTTGAACAAGAACTGGTTGTAGCAGACGGCGTCGGCATTGGTGATGCAGATGGTGTAGCCGTCGGGTGCCGCCTCGGTGCAGGCGCGGGTGCCGATATTCTGGCTGCCGCCGGGACGGTTTTCGATCACCAGCGGCTGGCCCCAACGCTTGGACAGCTCATCGCCGAGCGCGCGCATGAAGATGTCGCTCAATCCGCCGGCGCTGGTGGTGGTGATGACGTGGACCGGCTTGGTCGGCCAATCCTCGGCCGCTGACGGCGTCGCGGCGGCAAGGGCGGCTGCGATCGCGGCCGCGAGCAACGGAACTGAAATTTTCATGATGTCCTTTCAGATATGGCGCACGCGCCAGCGCGCGCTGACGACGGTGCGTGAACCGACGGGCGATATTACTTCACGTCGGGATAGAGGCCAGAGGCTTTGATCACCGCGAGTCCTTCGGCGCGGTCGGCCTCGAGCGCCTTGGCGAAATGATCCGCCGAATCGAGCACCGGCGCGAGCCCGCGCGGGATCATGTGGCGCTTCTGGAACTCGGGATTGGAGGCGATCTTGACGATCGCCGCGTTCAACTTGTCGATGATCGGCTTCGGAGTGCCGGTCGGCGCGTAGATGCCGAAGAATGACGCCGCGATATGCTCGGTGTAGCCGGTCTCGCGGAAGGTCGGAATATCGGGCGCGAGCTGCGAACGCTTGTCGCCGTCGACGGCGAAACCGAGAATCTGACCGTTGCGAATGAACTGAATGAGATTGCCGATGCCGAAGATCGCGACCGGCGTGGTGCCGGAGAGCATGCTGTTGACGGCATCGCCGCCGCCCTTGAACGGCACACGTACGAAATCGGTGCCGTTCTTCTTGTTGAAAGATTCCATGAAGGCGACCTTCGACAGCGAGGGCGCCATGTAGCTCATGGTTTTCGGCTTGGCCTTCGCGGCTGCCGCAAGCTGATCGAATGTCTTCACCTTCAGCGACGCATTCACCGCGAACACCTGCGTCAGATAGAACGCCTTGGTGATCGGAACGAGGCTTTTGTTCGGATCGAAGCCGGCGATGGGGGCGATCACCGGATTGGTGACGAGCGGCTCGGGCGGCAAGATGCAGATGGTGTAGCCGTCGGGCGGCGATTCCGCGCAGGCGCGCGCGCCGATCGTACCGGCCGCGCCGGTGCGATTCTCGACGATGACCGTGCCGCCCAGCGCCGGACCCAGCTCGTCGGCGAGCGCGCGCATGAACACATCACTCAATCCACCCGGTCCTTGCGACGCGATCGTCCGGATCGGCTTGGAAGGATAATCCTCCGCGGCGGCCGGCAGGGCGGGCGCGAGCGTTGCAAGGAGCGTGAGCGAGTAGCACAGGCGGCGCATAGCTTCCTCCGTCGTGGCTTTTGTTCTTTGATCGGCTAACAATGCCGTAGCGTAATAGAGGCGGCAAGGCAGGGCGCGACGGTCCTGCGGGGGTCCAGACAACATGACGCAAGGCCATGCGGCGGGAGCGCCGAACTACCGGATGAAGGTCGAAAAGGGCATTACGGTCGCGATGCGCGACGGCGTGAAGCTTTCGCTCTGCGTGTACCGGCCTGACGCGGAGGGCCGCTTCCCGACGCTGTTCGCCGCCTCGCCCTATCAATACGAGATGGACGAGGTGCCGGCCTATCCGCTGTTTCTGTGGCGCGAGACCGGGCCGGTCTCATGGTACGTCGGCAAAGGCTACGCCTATGTGCACGTGGACGTGCGCGGCTCCGGCTGCTCGGAGGGCGAATTCTCCTTCATGGGACGCGCCGAGCAGGAAGACTACTGCGAGGTGATCGCATGGATCGTGAAGCAGGCCTGGTGCAACGGCAAAATCGGCGGCATCGGGCAATCCTATTACGCCATGGCGCAATGGCTGATGGCGACGTTCAACCCGCCCGGGCTCGCCTGCATCGTGCCCTATGACGGGCTGGTCGATCAGTATCGCTGCTCGAATTATCACGGCGGGATTTTCTGCAGCTATCGCTCATGGTGGTACACGGTGTTGCGCGCGGACAATTTCCAGCGCCCCCTGAGCAAGGCGGCGCGCGCGCCGATGAGGTTCGATCTCGCCGGCGCGCTCACCGAGCACATGCTCGACGACGAATTCTGGCGCGAGCGCTCGCCGTACTGGCGGCTTGCCGACATCAAGGTGCCCACGCTGTCGATCGGGCATTGGGGCAAGATGGGCCTGCATCTGCGCGGCAATATCCTCGGCTACGAGGAATTGCGCGCTCCGAAGAAGCTCGTGGTCACCGGCGCGCGCAACACGTTCGAAGCGCATCACATGTTCGACCAGATCGAATTCCACGAGCGCGAATGCCTGCCGTTCTACGATCACTATCTCAAAGGCATCGACAACGGTTTTATGGACGGCGCGCCGGTGAAAATTTTCGTGCGCGGCGCCAATATTTGGCGCGAGGAGAAGGAATGGCCGCTGCCGCGCGCGCAATACGTGCCCTACTATTTGCGCAAAGGACCATCGGGCAGCGTGACGTCGCTGAACGACGGCGCGCTGTCGACCGAGAAACCGGCGGCGAACGAGGAAGCGACCAGCTACTCATATCCCGATTGGGAATGGGTCAACGGCGTGGTGGCGAACGACAGCCAAGGCCGGCCCGATCCGGTGCGGCGCGTGCTCACCTTCACGAGCGCGCCGATGACGAGTGATACGGAAGTCACCGGGCCGATCGTGCTGAAGCTTCACGCGTCGTCGACCGCGATCGACACGCATTTCATCGTGAAGCTGTCCGACCAGCATCCGCAGGACGAAACCGCACGCAAACAGGGCACGCAGCCCGGCTTCACGCCGGTCGCCAAGGGCTGGATGAAGGCGTCGCACCGCGAGAAGGATGCCAAACGCTCGACCAAGCTGCGCCCGTTCTACACCCACACCAATCCGCAGCCGCTAAAGCCGGGCGAGGTTTACGAGCTCGACATCGAGGTGCTGCCGATCTCTTATGTTTTCAAGAAGGGCCACCGCATCCGGCTGGAGATCGCCAATTCCGATTCACCGGTGACCGACGGCGTGTTCATGCATCCGTATCACCCGACGCAGATGGGTACCGACACCATCCATTGCGCCGGCGCGCAGGCCTCGCTCATGCGGCTGCCGGTGGTGAAAGGTGGCTGAAAGCCGACGGTGATCCATCAGCTGCAAAAGGACAATGATGCTGACGTAAATCGCCTGATGAAAAATTTTGCACCGAGTAATCGAGCCCCGCCAGACACAGGTGCGGCAATTTGGTCTTTGCCAATGCAAACCAATTGACGGATCGTTTCCCAACCTTGCCAGGGGCAGAGGGGTGGGACTTTTTGGCGGGTGGGGGACTTTTGTCGCTTCGCTGCCTGACACGGCGACGAAGCCGCGCTGATCGTTATCGACAAAAAAGCGGCGAACGGACGTACGGATGAACAGTCCGTCAACCGTCGATAACCGGAACATCCAGAGGGAAAACGCCATGCTCAAACGTTTACTGTCGACACTCGCCGTCGCATCCGCGATCGGTCTTGCAAGTTCAGCCGCCTGGTCCGAACCCAAGGATATCCGCTGGGGAACCGGCCCGGTCGGCTCCGTCGGTCACAAGGCGCTGGTGGTGCTGGCCGATTTCCTGAACAAGGAGATGCCGAACTATCGCATCACCGTTCTGCCGATGCCCGGCGCCGTGATGACGGTGAAGGGCTTCGCCACCAACGAGATCGACGCCTTCTACGGTTCCGACGATTCACTGAGGGAGTTTGCCGCGGACACCGGCCGCTTCAAGGGCTTCAAGGCGAGCGTGAAGCGCCAGCCGGTGCAGTCGATGTGGATCTTCACGCTCGACGTCGGACTCGCCATCAAGGCCAGCAACAGCGACAAGATCAAGAATTGGGGCGACCTCACGGGGAAGAAAGTCTTCACCGGACCGTTGCCGTTCGACACCCGCCTGCATCTCGAGACCGCGCTGGCCGACGTCGGCGTCAAGCACATCTATTCGCAGGTGGACCTGTCCAATGCCGGCTCGCAGCTCAATTCCGGCACGATCGAGGGCATGATCGTCTACTACACCGGCGGCGTGGTGCCGGCGCCGTGGCTCACGGAAGCCTCGCTGGCGGTGGACTGGGCCGGGCTCAACCCGAGCGCGGATGAGCTCGCCAAGCTGAAAGCGAAAAACGTCGCCGTCGAGGAAGTCGACGCCGACAAGATCAGCAAGAAGGACATTCACGTCAAGAAGCTGACGTTGCTGCCGTTCTACTGGGGCTTCGACATCGGCATGAACATGCCGGCCGAGGACGTCTACAAGATGCTGAGCACAATCGACAAGCATGCCGACGAACTGGCCAAGCTCGACGGCGACTTCGCGCAGATCGCCGGCGGCAAGCTGGCTGATTTCCAGGTCAAGGCACTGGCACAGACCGCGGATCTCGTGCCGATCCATCCCGGTCTGGCGAAGTTCTTGAAGGAAAAGGGCAAATGGGACCCGAAGTGGGATTCCAAGATCGCCTCAATGTGATCGTGCATGCGATGTGAATGCAAACGGGGCGGGCGCGGCGACGCGCCCGCCTTTATTAGATTGGTCCAGTTAGCATAGGCCCGTCATGACCGACGCTACTTCCACACGACCGCGCATGGTCCTCGATACCATTTACTACGCTGTCGCGATCGCAGTGTTCGTGTCCATTTTCATCTACTACTGGACCGACATGGGCGGACCGACGCTCTTGGCGATGACCTTGATCCCGATCATCTTCGTTTTGTTCACGCTGCAGGCGCTGCGCGACAACGATTTCTATCCAGCGCTGCCGCCGAGCTGGAATTACGCGATCGCGTTCGTGTATTGCGCTTTCTCGCTCTACTGCTCCTACTACATGAACACCGAATACATGGCGCTCGGGCTCGAGCGCGCCGGCGCCTGGAACGCCGCCGACCTCACCGTGGGCGGCGTCATGGCGGCGCTGATCATGGAATATGCGCGCAAGCGCCACATGCCGCTGTTCATCCTCAACATCGTTCTGATCATCTATGCGGTGTACGGCAACTATGTGCCGGGCATGTTCTATCACTCCGGTATGAGCTGGCAGCGCGTGATCACGGCGAGCAGCGTGGAAATCGCAACCGGTATCTTCTCCAGCCTGCCGCAGATCGCCCTCACCATCGTCGGATCGTTCCTGCTGGTGTTAAGCCTGCTGCGCGGATTCGGCTGCATCCAATCGCTGCTGCGCGCGACCAAGCGAGTCGCATTCAGGTCGCCGCACGCGATTCCGCAGTCGGCGGTGGTCGGCTCGATGTGCGTCGGCATGGTGAGCGGCAGCGGCGCCGCTAACGCCATCACCATCGGCTCGGCCACCATCCCGGCGATGATCGCCTCCAATATTCCCCCCGCGACCGCGGCGGCGATCGAGTCGGCCTCCTCGCTCGGCGGGCAGCTGATGCCGCCGGTGATGGGGATCGCCGCCTTCCTGATGGCCGAATTCCTCGGCGTCGATTATTTCGAGGTGGTGGCGCGCGGCTGGGTGCCGGCGCTGATCTACTACGCCACGGTCGCCACTTCGGTGTATCTGTTGGCCATTACCTTCCGCACCCGCATCGTCATCACCAAACTCGACGGGCTTGGCTGGCGCGATATCGTCAATCTGATCGCCTTCGCCTCGACGGTCGGCGGCTTGGTCGGACTGATGGCGATCTGGTACCTCTCGCCGACCTTCTCCGCGCTCTATGTATTCTGCACGATCGGCAGCATCATGCTCGCCATCCATGTGGCCGATCTGTTGGGCACGCGGCAATGGAGCTTCGCCAAATTCATCGCTCCGATGCGGAGCTTCCTCGATTCCTACATGGACATGCTTTGCGATCTCGCCTTGCTGCTGGCGACGCTGTCGATCATGACCGGCGCGCTGGTGATCACCGGCGTGCCGACCAAGCTCGGCGCGCTGCTGATCACGGCCGCCGGCATCAATCTCGCCGCCATGGTGCTGATGGCCTTCATCTTCGGCGCCATCCTCGGCACCGGCCTGCCGCCGGCGCCGACCTATATCCTGGTGGCGATCGTGATCGCGCCGCCGATGATCCAGGCCGGCGTCAATCCCTGGGTGGTGCATTTCTTCGCGTTCTTCCTCGCCTGCTTCGGCGAGCTCACGCCCCCGACCTCGCTGGTCGCCGCCGTCACCGCCAAGATCGCCAACGCCAATTTCTATTCGGTGCTGAACCGTGCGCTGCAGATTTGCGTGTCGCTGTTCACGCTGATGGTGGCCGTGTTCGTGCATCCGGAGCTGGTGGTTCAGCCGGGCTTCCAGCAGATCGGCGCGGCCTTGCTGGTCGGCATCGCGACGATCGGCATCTCGTTCAGCATCCAGGCGCACTATTCCGAGACGAAGTGGGTGGACTATGCGGTGCGCGCGGTGATTGCGACCTTTGCGTTGGTCGCGCTGTTCGTGCCCGATTACACCATCGCCTCGGCGGCCTGCGTTCCGGTGCTGATCATCATCGGCTACTGGCTGGTGTATCGCCGCAGGCTCGAGGCCGGCGAGCCCGAGGTCATCGAGATGGATACGAAAGCTCTTGAGACGTCGGCCGCCGGCAGCGGCGCGCTCGGCACGATGAGCTGACCCAAATCGCGTCAAACGAAAGCCGCCGGCATACACCGGCGGCTTTTTGGCGTTCAGCGATCGCGATTAATGCTGCGCGTCAATGGCTCTCGTTCTCGGAATGACGCTCGCGCTTAAACCAGAAATGCCGGCCTTCGCCGTTGACGTCAAACTTGGCGGCGAAGCGCTGCTTCTGGCCCTCGTCGAGGCTCTTGTAGAGCGGATCGAGCGCTGCAGCGAGCCGTTTTTGATCGGCTTCCGCCGCCGCTTTGAAATCGGCGCGGGCGCGCGGCTGTGCGGCGTTGTCCTCACGGGCTTTGCGGAACTGCTCGAAGCGCGCTTCGCGGATCTTGGCCGTGTCTCGCAGAGCAGCCTCGAACGCCGACCAGTTTTTCTCCTGCGCGACGGAGAGATGCAGGTCCGCCTTCAGATCGGAAATGCGCGCGTCGGTGGACGCGGCCCTCTCCTCAGCGGTGCGCGGATGGTGTTGCTCGGTCGCGCCGCCTGCGCGCGCCGGCGTATTGTCCTGGGCGTAAGCCAGAGAACTGCCGATCAGCGTCAGCGCGGTTGTTCCTGCAAGTATTGCTTTCCACATTGTTTGCCTCCAAGGGCGTTGTTGATGATGGGAATGATGTGGGCGTCAATTGTGCGCGCACAGGGGCGCCTGCGAATTAAAGTTTCGTCATGTTGCTGATTGTCGCGATGTATTGATCGTTGCGATGCGAAAAATGAAAATCTGTTCAGCGCGAACGTGAAAAATTATTCACTCGGTGAAAATATTGAGCGCATGGACATCGAAACGCCGGCACGCGGGATTAGCGATACCGGCTATTCCCCGAGCCTGGTTGCCATGCTGTCAGGCAGAGGCGATGCTGGCGCGTTCGGTTCGTAACACTGCGCGTAAAGCACGGCGTCGGCGCCGGAGACCGATCCCATACACCCGTTTTTCATTCGGCTCAGTTTGTAGCCATGGGCGGCCATGCAAAGCCAAACATAGGTCTGCCGGTCGCCCGCGGGCCAAACCGAGTCCGGATAGTCGCTTTCGGCGCCAAATACGCAACGGGCGAGTTGCTGCTGTTGTTGCGGTTGCTGCGCGGCCGCCTGGCCAATCATCGGCAACGCGATCAGTAAGTACGCGTATCGCTTCATTCGTTGCGCTCGGCCCCGCACGAATGCCGCATATTTTGAATGATGCAATGATACTCCGCCGGCGCAAGGTTGAACAGGCGGTGGTTGCCGGCATGGAGCTGCCGGGCCTTCCAAACCCCCCGGGCCAATCCCACATATCGTCGAGCCCCTCCCCCCATTCAAGTGGACAACATGCTGGATACTTCCCTGGCCTATGTGCTCGACGGCAGCCCTGCCGAGAGCACGACACTGCAAAGCCCTCCCGCCGTGGCGACGCCGGCCAACACCGGTCGCGACGACGAGCGGACCTATTTCGATGCCTATTCGGAAGCCGTGTCGTCGGTCGTCGAGAAGGTCGGCCCGGCCGTGGTGCGGGTCGATACGCGCGAGAAGAGCGGCAATTCCGGCCGCGGCGGCACCGGCTCGGGCGTGGTGATTTCGCCTGACGGACTGGTGCTGACCAATGCGCACGTGGTCAACGGCGCGCATCTCATCCGCCTGTCCGACACCGAAGGACGCACGACCGAGGCGCGGCTTCTCGGCATCGATCCGGACACCGATCTGGCGCTGCTGCGCGCCGATGCGCCACGGAGTCTCGCGTTTGCGCCGCTCGGGAACTCCAAACTGCTGCGGCGCGGTCAAATCGCGATCGCGATCGGCAATCCGCTCGGCTTCGAGTCGACGGTGACGGCGGGCGTGATCTCGGCGCTCGGACGGTCATTGCGCGCGGTCTCGGGACGCATGATCGAGGACGTGATCCAGACCGATGCGGCGCTCAATCCAGGCAATTCGGGCGGGCCGCTGGTGTCCTCGCGCGGCGAGGTGATCGGCATCAACACCGCGGTGATCATGGGCGCGCAGGGCATCTGCTTTGCGGTCGCGAGCAATACCGCCAATCATGTGCTGAGCGAGATCATCATGCACGGCCGGGTGCGGCGCGCCTATATCGGCGTTGCGGCGCAGACCATTCCGGTGCCGCGGCGGCACGCGAATTTCAACAGCATCGAGAACAAGTTCGGCGCCATGCTGTCGGCGGTCGAACAGGGCGGGCCGGCCGACAAGGCTGGGCTGATGTCGCACGATCTCGTGGTGCGGCTCGACGGCGAGCCGGTGACCGGCGCGGACGATCTGATCCGGCTGCTGGACCGCAACCGCATCGGCAAGGCGGTCTCGATCGACGTGCTGCGGCTCGGGCATCTGCGGACGTTCAAGCTGACGCCGACGGAGCGCGCGGCGACCAACGCCGCGTGACCAACGACTCACTGCCATGAACGCGCAACGGCGATTGCCGGACAGGCCGTCGCCCGTTCGCCATGCACCGCCGCCTGCCCCCTTTCGGAGGCGCCGCGTGACATATATCGTCACGGGTTATGGATCGCTGGTGGGCCGAGCGCAGGGGTGGGTCGAGGCATGTTTGGCGGCGGGCTGCCGTCATTGCCCTCAGCTACGTCTTCGTCCTTCAAAGTCTTCTCATCGGCGTCGTCAGCTCGCAGATCGCCGCCAACCCGGACATCGGGTCGAGCGGCTATGTGCTATGCCTCGGTGGCGGCGAAGGCGGCCAGCATGCGCCGTCGGAGGCACCGGATCGGCATACCCTCGGTCATTGCATCTTCTGCTTCGCCGCCGCCCATGACGCGGCATTGGCGTGGACGCAATCCGGCGCTGCATTCTGGATTGCCGGCAACGGTCAGCGGCACGCTTCGCCGACAGGTTGGCGGCTTCCTCATTTCGCACACTACACCATTGCCCGACCGCGGGGACCTCCGATCAGCGCGTGATGCGATGCGGCCGAACGGCCGCGCTCAAAGCTTTCACGTCCTGAACAAGAGGAACCCCCCATGTTTCGCGTTTCGTCGCGTGCGGCCGCAGTCGCGGCCTTCACTGCATTTCTGCCTTTCTCGAGCGCCTCGGCGCACTGTTTCGTCGGCGGCCGTTTCCTGCCGGCGACGCTCAACGTCGACGACCCTTGCGTCGCCGACGAGCTGTCCCTGCCGACGGTTTCGAGCTTCAAAACCGGCGACGACCCGTCGGCGCGCCAGCTCGACATTTCCGCGGAATATTCCAAGCGGATCACCGAAACGTTCGGAATCTCCATCGGACCGACCTGGAGCCGGATCAGCGCGCCGGGCATGCCGAAGGTCAGCGGCTTCCAGAATCTGGAGACGACCTTCAAGTGGCAGCTTCTGACCTTGCCGCAGCAAGAGTTGGTGATGTCAGTCGGCCTCAGCATCGAATGGGGCGGCAGCGGCGCGCAAAGCGTCGGGGCCGACTCGTTCACGACCTACACGCCGACGATCTATATCGGCAAAGGATTCGGCGATCTGCCGAGCAGCCTGAATTGGCTGAGACCCTTCGCCGTGACCGGCCAGTTCGGCTACGCAATCCCGGGGCGCAGCGCCACCACCACCTTCGGCGTCGACGATAGCGGAGCGCCAACGACCGACGTCGAGTTCAATCCGCGCGTGTTCACCTGGGGCGGATCGATCCAGTACAGCATGCCGTATCTCAAATCGAGCGTCATCGATCTCAGCCTGCCGGAGTTCTTCAATCACCTGATCCCGATTGTCGAGGCACAATTGAGCACGCCGGTCGCGAATATACTGACATCCGGCACGGTGACGACCGGCACGATCAATCCTGGCGTCATCTGGGTCGGGAATTACTATCAAGTCGGGGTGCAGGCGATTGTCCCGGTCAACCGCGCGAGCGGAACCGCGGTCGGCGCGATGGCGCAATTGCATCTCTATCTCGACGACATTTTCCCAAGGTCGATCGGCAAACCGATATTCGGCGCCGCTACGGCTCCGCGGCTGCCGTTCGGGAGGTGACCATGAAACGTCTATCCATCGTGTTGTTGCCGCTATTGGTTCTCGGCGCTGTCGCGGCACAAGGCCATGCCTTGCTCGATCACGCGAGCCCGCTGGTCGGCAGTACCGTCGGTACGGCGCCGCGCACCCTGACGCTCTGGTTCACGCAAAAGCTCGAGCCGGCGTTCAGCCATGTCGAGGTCCGAGACGCCGGCGGTGCGCGTGTCGATTCCGGCAAGGCCGTGGTCGATCGGACCGATCCGGCGGTGATGCGGATCGGGCTCAAGCCGCTGAAGAACGGAACGTACCACGTGCATTGGCGCGTTCTCTCGGTCGACACGCATACGACCGAGGGCAGTTTCAGCTTCAGCGTCGGGCCCTAGTCGGAAGCGACGAAGGCGTTCGGAGGGACCATTGGATGATCCGCTGATCTGGATTCGGGCCATCCATCTTGCTTCGACGGTGATGGCGTCGGGTCTGGCTGTTTTCGTGCTGGCGGTGGCTGAGCCCGCACTGAGATCGGTCGGCGCGCCATTTCCGCCCTCCTTTTGGCGGCAGGCGGCACGGAGTTTCCGCACGAGCCTTGCGGTGGCGGCGGTGTCCGGCGTTGCGTGGATTTGGTTGCTGGCGGCGCGGATCGCGGGCGCGCCAGCGTCGGAGGTCTTCACCGACGACACCGCTTGGGTCCTGTTGACGGAGACCCAATTCGGCTGGACGTGCCTTGTGCGGCTCGTGTGCGGGGCGGCACTCGCCACGACATTGTCATCAGACAGCCGCGTGGTTTGGCGCCGAACGATTGCGCTCGTGTCGAGCGCATCGTTTCTCGGCGGGCTAGCCTGGATGGGGCATGGCGGCGCAACGCCGGGCGTCGAGGGCTATGTGCATCTCGGCGCGGATTTTCTGCATCTTTTGGCAGTCGGCGCCTGGCTGGGCGGTCTGGTCCCGCTGCTGTTGATCTTGCGCAGCCTGAACCTCGTTGCCGACCGCAACTCCGCGGCGGCGATCTACGGCGTGTCGCGGCAATTTTCCGATTTCGCTCTTGTCGCCGTGGTCGTGCTGGTGGGGACAGGCCTGGTCAATTCCTGGTTTCTGGTGGGAAATATTCAAGCGCTGACCGGCTCCGACTACGGCCGGTTGCTGCTGCTGAAAGTCGGACTCTTCGTTGCGATGTTGGCATTTGCCACGGCAAACCGGCTGGTGCTGTTGCCGCGGCTTTCGCTTCGTGAAACTGCCCCGGATCAGGCGGCAATCCGCAAGCTGCAGCACAGCATCGTTGCGGAAATTTGCCTCGGCCTTGCGGTGGTTGCCGTTGTCGCAGCCTTAGGGCTCATGATGCCGGCGGCGCAGGTGGCGTCGCATCACCATTGAACGCTCGGCGGCAACCGACTGCAAAGATGCAAATCAGTCAAACGTCGATTTGCGCGCTTCGCCCGTGGCGATCATGGACATCCCGGCGATCAGGATTATCGGAATCCAGAATAAGAATGGCATGGCCAACCTCTTTGAGGTTTTCCGCGGGCAAATCGGTCACTGAAGAGTTGAGGACGCCGCGGAACAACTTTGGGAAAATATCGCTCAAATTTTCCAAGATCGGCTTATGCGCGTCATTCAATCTCTATTCAAATTGTAACGATCGGTCCGCGTCGGCTTGAGCGCCCAAACGGCCGCGGCAACAGGTCACGGCCGCACAGCGTCTCAGCTCGCGAGCCGCGTTTTTTCAGCCGCGAATTTGCTCAAGCCCAGCCATCCGTGCATGGAGCGTGCGAGCGATTTATCGCCGCTCAATTCGATGTTGCCGGCATCGATCTCCTTCTTCAGCGTCGTATGACCCATCCAAACCGCGGTCATGCTGCGCAGCTTGCTGATGACGTAGAGATCGACCTCGTGACCCGGATCGACACCGCACAGGTCGACGTTGCCGTTGTCGACTACGAGCCACCAGGATCTCCGCCCGGCACTCATCTCCGGATAGTCGAATTTGATGGTGCAGCGCTTGCGATTGGGCAGCGTCAACGGCGCCAGGTTTCGGCGCATGTCCCACATCAACAACGACGGGTCGAGATTTTTCAGCGACAGCGACGATTCGACCCAGCGCTGGCCCCACACGCCAAGCGACATGATGGTGTCGCGCAGATCCTCGCCGGCCTTGGTCAGCTTGTACTCGACCGCGCCCGGATGACGCGCCGGCCGTATGCTGATGACGCCCGCGCCCGCCAGTTCCTTCAACCGTTTCGACAGCAGGGTCGGCGACATGCGCGGCACGCCGCGTCTGATTTCGTTGAAGCGGGTGGAGCCGCACAGCAGCTCGCGCAGCACGAGCGGGGTCCATCGTGAGCAGACAATTTCGGCCGCCATGGCGACGGGGCAAAACTGTCCGTAGCTGCCGTGCTCGGCTTGATCACTCATCCGGCCCTCCCTGAAGGCAAAAAAATCTCAGTCGGTAAATCGTGTCTGGCGATAGTACAGATCGGAAGACTGCGCCTAGTACAGAAAGTGTAGCATGAAATCCCCGTCTATCCGGCAGGCTGGCGAATAAGCGAGCATCGACAGCGATTTACGCCGATACGCGGGCTGTGATCGCGGGCCGCACTCCAGTTCGTGAACTGGAATGGAATGTAACTTTCCGGCGACATTCGGCGAACTGAAGTCTCCAGATGAAAAGGACAGTACCATGAGCACGATTGAAGCTATCGCCGGTACGACCAAGGAGCGCACAACGCATTTCGCCGGACGCTGCTTCTGCGGCGCGGTCAAACTCGAATGCGTCGGGTCGCCGGAAGCGATGGGCTATTGCCATTGCAGCTCCTGCCGGTCGTGGTCGGCCGCGCCGGTGACCGCCTTCACGCTGTGGAAGCCGGAGGCGGTTCGCATCACGTCGGGCAAAGAGCACGTCGCGACGTTCAGCAAGACCAAGTTCAGCCAGCGCCAGTACTGCACGAAATGCGGCGGGCACCTGCTGAACAATCATCCGACGATCGGACTCGTGGACGTGTATGCCGCGACGATCCCGACGCTCACATTCACGCCCGGCGTTCACATCAACTACGTCGAGACGGTGCTGCCCATGAAGGACGGCCTGCCCAAGCTCAAAGACTTCCCGAAGGAGTTCGGGGGCAGCGGCCAAGCCGTTCCTGAATGACGTCCAGGCAGCAATCCCAACAGCGAAGGAACAAGACCATGAACGTTCAAACGGCAATTCCTCCCACCATTGATCTCACGACGGTGAAGAGCCGCCAGCAAGCGGCCTGGGGTTCCGGCGACTACGCCCGGATCGGCACCACGCTGCAGATCGTCGGCGAGCTGCTCTGCGAGGCCGTCGATCTGCGCAGCAACCAGCGCGTCCTCGATGTCGCGGCCGGCAACGGCAACGCCACTCTCGCTGCCGCCCGCCGCTTTGCCGAGGTGGTGTCGACCGACTATGTCCGCGCCCTCCTCGAACGCGGGCGCGAACGGGCGGACGCCGAGCGTCTTCCAGTCATGTTTCAAGAGGCCGATGCGGAAGCCCTGCCCTTCCCGGATGCCAGTTTCGATGTCGTGCTTTCGACCTTCGGCGTCATGTTCACGCCAAACCAGCAATTGGCCGCACACGAATTGATGCGGGTCTGCCGGCCGGGCGGGAAGATCGGCATGGCGAACTGGACGCCGGCGAGCTTCATCGGCCAACTGTTCAAGACCCTGGGAAAATACGTTCCGCCGGCCCCCGGGGCGAAATCGCCGGCGCTCTGGGGCGACAAGGCGCATCTCGACGCTCTGTTCGGTCCGAAGGGAACCGTCGCAGCCACGAGCAGGAACTTCATGTTCCGCTACAAGTCGCCCAGACATTGGGTCGACATGTTCCGCACCTACTACGGCCCGGTCATGAAGGCGTTCGCGGCGATCGACGCGAAAGCGCAGCAGGCGCTGGAGGCCGACGTCTACGCCCTCATCGACACATTCAACACCGCGAAGGACGGCACATTCGTCGTGCCCGGCGAATATCTCGAGGTGGTCGTCACCAAAAGAAGCTGATCCGAACGCAAGCGCCGCGGCATGGGATACGCCAGGCATTACGACACGTTTCTGGCCAGGCACTATTCCTGGATGGCGGGTCCGCTTGCCGAGAAGGTGCCGGGCGAAATAGCGCGATTGAAGGCGCTCGGCATTGGCGCGGCGGGCGCCAGGACACTCGCGGTCGATCTGGGCTGCGGACCCGGCTACCAAGCCTTGGCGCTCGCCGAGTTGGGATTTCAGCGCGTATTGGCGCTCGATACGAGCAAGCATCTTCTCGGCGAGCTCGCGGCGAATATCCGCGGCCGTGCCATAGAGCCGGTGTGCCTGGACATTCTTCGACTGGGAGAACTGGTCGAAGCCAATTCAGTCGATTGCGTTACCTGCACGGGCGATACGCTGACGCATCTCGCTTCCCGCGAAGACGTGACGGCTCTCTTCCGCGCAGCTCACGCGGCGCTCGTGCCAGGGGGCGCTTTCATCCTGAGCTTTCGAGACCTGACGCAGCCGCGAAGCGGGGCGGATCGATTCCTGATGTCGCGCGCTGATCGCGATCGGATCCTCAGCTGCTTCCTTGACTATGTGGACGATGATTTCGTGTGCGTGCATGACATCCTGTATCTGCGGGATGGGGATCAATGGACCATGCGCGTCAGCGCCTATCGGAAGCTCCGGCTCGCCGCCGGTTGGGTCGTGAAACAGCTCCGCGGCCTTGGATTTGACCTCGTCGAGGCACAGCCCGGCGCTGCAGGCTGGACCGTCCTCAGGGCCACGAGCCGCACGCTCAAGCATTTCGAAAGCTGATCGCCAGCCGTGAAGAATCCACGGTGATATCGTCGACAGCGCCTGATCAGCCTTTCAGCATTTCCTTCACCTTGGCGCTCGCCTTGGCGAAGTCGAGCTTGCCGGTGAACCGCTCTTTCAGCGCGGCCATGACGCGGCCCATGTCCTTCATGCCTTGCGCGTTGATCTCCTGCACGATCGAGGAGATGGCGGCGCCGGCTTCCACATCGGACATTTGCTTGGGCAGGTAGGCCGTGATGATCTCGATCTCCTCGCGCTCCTGTTTGGCGAGTTCGGCGCGGCCGCCCTTTTCGTAAATATCGGCCGATTCGTGCCGTTGCTTGATCATCTTCTGGAGGATGGCCAGCAGGGCATCGTCGGCGAGCGCCGGTTTGCCCAGGCCGCCGGCCTCGATATCGGCGCTCTGGATAGCCGAATTGATCAGGCGTAGCGTGGAAACCCGGCGCTGATCACGCGCTTTCATCGCATCTTTCAGAGCGGCGTTGATCTCGTCGCGCAACACAGGATAAACCCTTTCTGCGACAGCGCCCCATTGCCGCCGCGAATCGCCAATTTTTAGGCCTTGCATGAACGAGACACAACCGGCCTCCACGCTCTGGGCTGAGCCCAAGACGACCGCCCTCTTGGTGCTGGCCGACGGAACTGTGCTCGAAGGCCTCGGACTCGGGGCCACCGGACAGGCGGTCGGGGAAGTGTGCTTCAATACCGCCATGACCGGCTATCAGGAGATCCTGACCGATCCCTCTTATGCCGGCCAGATCATTACCTTCACTTTTCCGCATATCGGCAACGTCGGAACCAACGACGAGGATATCGAAACCGTCAATCTCGCGGCAACGCCCGGAGCGCGCGGCGTGGTGCTGCACTCGCCGATCACCAATCCGTCGAACTACCGCTCAAGCCGCCACCTTGACGCCTGGCTCAAGACGCGCGGCATCATCGGGATTAGCGGAATAGACACGCGCGCGCTCACGGCACGCATCCGCGAACAAGGCATGCCGAATGCGGTGATCGCGCACGAACCGTCGGGCCGATTCGATCTGGCGGCGTTGAAGAAGGAAGCCCGCGAGTGGCCGGGGTTGGTCGGAATGGATCTGGTGCCGATGGTCACGAGCGGGCAACGTTTCACCTGGGACGAGCTGCCTTGGGTCTGGGGCAAGGGCTACGTCCGGCAACAAAATTCGAAAATGCACGTGGTCGCGATCGACTACGGAATAAAGCGCAACATCCTGCGACAACTGGCGGGCACGGGCTGCAAGGTGACCGTGGTTCCGGCCAAGACCTCGGCGGACGATATTTTCGCGCTCAAGCCCGATGGCGTTTTTCTCTCCAACGGCCCCGGCGATCCGGCCGCCACCGGCCTATACGCGGTGCCGGTGATCAAGAAGCTCGTCGACAGCGGTATTCCGACGTTCGGGATTTGCCTCGGTCATCAGATGCTCGGCATCGCGGTCGGCGGCAAGACCATGAAGATGCATCAGGGCCACCACGGCGCGAACCACCCGGTCAAGGATCTGGTGACCGGCAAGGTCGAAATCACCTCGATGAATCACGGCTTTGCGCTGGATGCAAAATCGCTGCCCACGAACGCCACCGAAACGCATGTGTCGCTGTTCGACGGATCGAACTGCGGCATTGCGCTGAAAGACAAGCCGGTGTTTTCGGTGCAGTACCACCCCGAGGCCTCGCCCGGCCCACGCGACAGCCATTATCTGTTCGAGCGCTTCGTCGCCATGATCCGCAAGGCCAAGACGAGCGCGGCCTAACGCACCCCCGCTTGCCGTTTACTTCTTGTTTACCTTCGGCGGGTGCGCCACAGAGCGGTTCCCGAAAATAAATTGGTAAACTTTTTATTGTCATACCATGCGCATGACGGCCGTGAGATCGCCTGCGCCAGAAGCCGTAAGGTTCACCGACGACGGTTCGGTGCCGAACAATCCGACATTGCCGTTCGTCCTCTATCGCGGCGCCATCGACCTGACCGGCACGCCCAATCCGGAGGACGTCATCGAGCGCGTGTTTCGCGCGAACGGCTGGCGCGATATCTGGCGCAACGGCATCTACGAATACATGCACTATCATTCGATGATTCATGAGGCGATGGGCATCGCACGCGGCCGCGCCAAGGTGTTGTTCGGCGGCGCACAGGGGCGCGAAGTCGACCTCTTCCAGGGCGACGTGGTGGTGCTGCCGGCAGGCACCGGCCACCAAGGCCTGTGGGTCAGTCCCGACCTCGTAGTCATCGGGGCCTATCCGGCGTCCGGCCGTTACGATCTCTGCCGCGGCAGCAAGGTGGAATATTCCAAGGCGCTCGAGACCATCCCGCTCGTGCCGCTGCCGGAGAGCGATCCCGCCTATGGGGCGGAGGGGCCGTTGTTGCGGCTTTGGCGAGGCTGATCCACAGCAATATGACCGCACGCTCTTGTGGTACGCCCTGCGCAGCGCAGGATGGGCAGCGCCACACAGGGCATCCGGGCTCCGCGGCTACGGCTTGGCTCAGGCCCTCGCATTAACTCCCCCGACGGGGAAGAGCAGGCAGAGACGACAAATGGGCGACTGGATCGCCTTCTGGGATTCCGCACACTCGATCTATGTCAACGCCCGGCATCGCGATGTGCATTATCTCCTTATTGCCGAGGATATAGCGCGCTACGTGCCCAAGGGGGGCGTCGTGCTGGATTACGGCTGCGGAGACGCCTTGCACGCGAATATACCGGCGGAGATCGCGAGCCGGCTCTATCTCTGCGAAGCGGCACCGAAACTGCGCGCCACGTTGACCGAACGCTTCGCGGGTGATGCAAAGATCTTGGTGTCAGCGCCGGAGGAGATCGCGGCGCTGCCCAATGGGACGTTCGACCTGATCGTCATGCATTCGGTCGCGCAGTATCTGACGCGGGAGGACCTCGGCACGCTGCTCGCCCTGTTCCATCGCCTGCTGAAGCCGGACGGTCATCTGGTGCTCGGCGATATCATCCCGCCGGACGTATCGGCGGCGACGGACGCGAGGGCGCTCTTGAGGCTCGCCGGGGGAAATCGCTTCTTCTTCGCGGCGCTGTTTGGGCTCGTACGGACGGTGCTCTCCAACTACTGGGATTTGCGCTCGGAGCTCGGACTCACCCGTTACAGCAAGGAGGACATGCTCGAAAAGCTGACCCACGCCGGCTTCTGGGGCCGCATCGCGCATAGCAATATCGGGCACAACCAGGCGCGCGTGACGTATGTGGTGCGGCTTGCCTGATGCTGGCCGCCCTCGGCGCTCTCAACGCCGATTTGACCCGCGCTAGTCGGTCTCCCGCGGCTCGTCGATGACGCTGTTGAGCCGCGATGTTTCGGCGAGCGCGATCTGCAGCCGTTCGGCCTCGCCTTCCATGCCGATCCAGCGCAGTTTGCGGATCAGCTTTATGATTTCGTTGGACGCGCGCTGCTCCGCCGAAACGTCAGGGGGCTCCTGCGTTTGCATGAGGATTTCCATGGACGTTCTCCCTACGCATTTTTTGTTTCTTACGCCTCTTCTCTAACCGTTTTATGTCCTACGCTTTGGTAACGCGGTTGTTGCAACACGCTTTGAACGACAATTCATTGACGGTTCGACGTCACGTACATTGTGCGCGAACTCGCACTTAAGAAGTCACCGATACTCTTCGCCGACTGCGCAGCGCCTATCAGGTGCCGGAACCGTTGGTCGTTGAGCCGTTCATGAAAAAACGGGTGCCGAGCTGAAAGAACTTCTGGCTGTCGGCCAAGAGCCTGCGGCTGTCCTCGGCGAACATGTCCAAATGCTTGCCCATGCATTCCTGGTAAGCCGTGGTGGTTTCCGGAACGGAACGCGCGGAGGTCAGCTTGCTCACCAATTCGGAGGCAATCGTCGCTTCCGACTTGGCGCGCGAAAACCATGCCTGGTTGATTTCTTCAATGGTGGCGAGAAGCTCTTTCTGCATTTCCACCATCACTTCGAGCCGCTTCTTTCCGATTTCGGCAATTTCCGTGGGAACAAAGTTCATGAACGGCGGTGCGTCACGCGATTCTTGGTTGCTTCCAATTTGATATGCCATGATGTGGCTCCATCACACGCGTTGATACATGCCCTGGAACACACCTGACGTGAGCAGGCTAGATGCCAACCTGTCCGGCACGTTCTTCGTGCAGTGGAGGTATCGTAGCGCCATTTCCGATTGCGGCGGAAGGCCCGGCAACGGGACGCACGGCGTTGTGAACCGAAATCTGTTGGAAAAAGTAACAGAGGAAATCCTATTTTCGTGCGCGCACCGTTAATGATCCGTCACATGAAAACCAGAGCGGCCGGCCAGAATCAGCCGGGATCGCCCGCTAAGTGGCCTTTTCTTCAGGGCGATTCTGGTCTAAGCAGCCCACGCGCGGGGCCTGAAAAGCCCCCTGCGCCGGGGTTTGGGGGACGCGCGCGAGGCGCGCCCTTTTTTTGTGTCCAGCCGGGAGCTCAATGCCCAAACGCACCGACATAGCCTCGATCTTGATCATCGGTGCCGGCCCGATCGTCATCGGGCAAGCCTGCGAATTCGACTATTCGGGCACGCAAGCCTGCAAGGCGCTCAAGGCCGAGGGTTACCGCGTCGTGCTGGTCAATTCCAATCCGGCCACGATCATGACGGACCCGGAACTTGCGGATGCCACTTATGTCGAGCCGATCACGCCGGAGATCGTGGCGAAAATCATCGAAAAGGAGCGGCCGGACGCATTGCTTCCGACTATGGGGGGGCAGACCGCGCTGAACACCGCGCTTTCGCTGCGCCGCATGGGGGTGCTGGACCGGTTTAACGTGAAGATGATCGGCGCCACGGCCGACGCCATCGACAAGGCCGAGGACCGAAAACTCTTCCGCGAGGCCATGACGCGGATCGGACTCGAGACGCCGCGCTCGCATCAAATCAAGACGCTGGTGCAGGCGCTGGAAGTGTTCGACGACATCGGACTGCCGGCCGTGATTCGGCCTTCATTCACCTTGGGCGGCACGGGCGGCGGCATCGCCTACAACAAGGCGGAGTTCATCGACATCGTCGAACGCGGGATCGATGCCTCTCCGACCAGCGAAGTGCTGATCGAAGAGTCGGTGCTGGGTTGGAAGGAATTCGAGATGGAGGTGGTGCGCGACAAGCGCGACAATTGCATCATCATCTGCTCGATCGAAAATCTCGACCCGATGGGCGTCCATACCGGGGATTCCATCACGATTGCGCCGGCGCTCACGCTGACCGACAAGGAATATCAGATCATGCGCGACGCCTCGATCGCGGTCTTGCGCGAGATCGGGGTGGAGACCGGCGGCTCGAACGTGCAGTTCGCCATCAACCCGGCCGACGGACGGCTGGTGGTGATCGAGATGAATCCGCGGGTGTCGCGCTCCTCGGCGCTGGCCTCGAAGGCGACCGGTTTTCCGATCGCGAAAGTCGCGGCCAAGCTCGCGGTCGGATACACGCTCGACGAAATTGCCAACGACATCACCGGCGGCGCCACGCCGGCCTCGTTCGAGCCAACCATCGACTACGTGGTGACGAAAATTCCGCGCTTTGCGTTCGAGAAATTCCCCGGCGCCGAGCCGGTGCTGACCACATCGATGAAATCGGTGGGCGAAGCCATGGCGATCGGGCGCACGTTCCAGGAAAGCCTGCAAAAGGCGCTGCGCTCGCTCGAGACCGGGCTGACCGGTCTCGACGAAATCGCCATCGAGGGGCTCGGCCACGGCGACGACAAGAACGCGATCCGCGCGGCGCTCAGCACGCCCTCGCCGGACGGAATCCTGAAAGTGGCGCAGGCGATGCGACTCGGGTTCAGCGACGCCGACATCCACGCGGCCTGCAAGATCGACCCGTGGTTCCTGGCGCAAGTGCGCGAAGTGATCGACATGGAAGCCGATATCCGCTGCAAGGGCCTGCCGCCGAGCGCGGCGACGTTCCGCCGGCTCAAAGCCATGGGATTTTCGGATGCGCGGCTCGGCAAGCTCACCGGCCTGTCCGAGGAAACGGTGACCAGGAAACGGCACGCGCTCGAGGTGCGGCCGGTCTTCAAGCGCATCGATACCTGCGCGGCCGAATTCGCATCGCCCACGGCGTACATGTATTCGACCTACGAGCCGCCATTCGCGGGCGCGTCGGCGAGCGAGGCCAAACCGTCGAACCGGAAAAAAGTCGTGATCCTGGGCGGCGGGCCGAACCGCATCGGGCAAGGCATCGAGTTCGACTACTGCTGCTGCCATGCCGCCTTCGCGCTGAAAGAGGCGGGCTTCGAGACCATCATGGTCAATTGCAATCCGGAGACGGTGTCGACCGATTACGACACTTCGGACCGGCTTTATTTCGAGCCGCTCACCGCCGAAGACGTGATCGAAATCATCGCTATGGAACGCGCCAACGGGATGCTGCACGGCGTCATCGTGCAATTCGGCGGCCAAACGCCGCTCAAACTCGCCGACCCGCTGGAGCGGGCGAAGGTGCCGATCCTCGGCACCTCGCCGGACGCCATCGATCTTGCCGAGGACCGTGACCGCTTCAACAAGCTGATCCGCAAGCTCGGGCTAAAGCAGCCGGACAGCGGCATCGCGCGCAGCCCGGCGGAGGCGCGCAAGATCGCCGAGAAAATCAGCTTCCCGATCGTGATCCGGCCCTCGTATGTGCTCGGTGGCCGCGCCATGGAGATCGTGCACGAGACCGGCCAGCTCGACCGCTATCTCGCCCGGCTTGCCGCCGATCTCGACCGGCCCTCCGAGCTCGCGGTCTCCGACAAGCGGCCGCTGTTGATCGACCGCTATCTCTCCGACGCGACGGAAGTGGACGTGGATTGCCTGTGCGACGGCAAGGACACCTATATCGCCGGCATCATGGAGCATATCGAAGAAGCCGGAATTCACTCGGGAGACTCTGCCTGTTCGCTGCCGCCGCATTCGCTCAACAGCGAGACGATCTCCGAGCTCGGGCGGCAAACGCGTTCGCTTGCGCTCGCGCTCAACGTGGGCGGGCTGATGAACGTGCAATATGCCATCAAGGACAACGACATTTACGTGCTTGAGGTCAACCCGCGCGCCTCGCGCACGGTGCCGTTCGTCGCCAAGGTGATCGGATTGCCGGTGGCGAAGATCGCCGCGCGGATCATGGCCGGGGAGACGCTCAAGAGCTTCAACCTCAAGCCCGGACGGCCCGGCCATATCGGGGTCAAGGAGGCGGTGTTTCCGTTCGCCCGTTTTCCAGGGGTCGATACCGTGCTCGGGCCGGAGATGAAATCCACCGGCGAGGTGATGGGGATCGACAAGTCCTTCGCCGTTGCCTTCGCCAAGAGCCAGATCGGGGGCGGCTCGCGGCTGCCGCGGGAGGGCACCCTGTTCGTCTCGGTGCGCGATGTGGACAAGCCGAGGATTCTGGAAGCGGTGCGGCTGCTGCATGAGCTGCATTTTAAGGTCATCGCCACCTCCGGGACCCAGCGTTTTCTGGCCGAAAACAACATTCCGGCGGCCAAAATCAACAAGCAGCTCGAGGGTCGCCCCCATATCGTCGATGCCATCAAAAACGGCCAGGTTCAGCTGGTTTTCAACACCACCGAGGGGGCCCAGGCGCTGGCCGACAGTCGGTCCCTGCGCCGTGCTGCCCTCTTGCATAAAGTGCCGTACTACACCACTCTTTCGGGTGCCGTTGCGGCGGCGCAGGGCATCAAAGCCTATCTTGGAGGCGATCTCGAGGTCCGGGCGCTGCAAAGTTATTTCGGCCAAAACTAGCGTCGGGCCGGTCACAGTCGACGGTTTGAGTGGGACAGAGTTCCGATTGCGGGCCCGAGGCGTTCGGCCCGCGATCTGAATTTTTGTCTAATGCGTGGAGGAACGACAATGATGGAAAAGCTTCCCATGACAGCCGCGGGTTACGCCGTGCTGGAACAGGAGCTCAAGCACCGCCAGCAAATCGAGCGGCCGCGCATCATTCAGCAGATCACCGATGCGCGTACGCACGGCGATTTATCCGAGAACGCGGAGTATCACGCCGCGAAGGAGCAGCAATCGCTCAACGAGGGGCACATCGCCGAGCTCGAGGACAAGCTCGCGCGGGCGGAAGTCATCGACGTGTCGAAACTCTCCGGCGACACCATCAAGTTCGGCGCGACCGTCACGCTGATCGACGAGGACACCGACAAGAAGCAGGTCTGGCAAATCGTGGGCGAGCCCGAAGCGGATGCCAAATCGGGAAAGATTTCGATCACCTCGCCGCTCGCGCGCGCGCTCATCAACAAGAAGAAGGGCGACACGGTGGAAGTGGTCACGCCCGGCGGCGCCAAGGCCTACGAAATCACCAAGGTCGATTGGCGGTGACGCGCCGTCGGCGCTGACCGCTAAGCGCGCGGCGGCCGGCGGCGTTCGTGGAACCAGGCGCGATATTTCGTCATCTTCGCGCGCTGCGCCGCCGGAGCAAACCGCTTGCATGTCGACGCCTCCTCGGTCTTCTCCGAGGCACCCCACCGCAGCTCGACGCAGTCGTTCGGGTTGTACGCCATCTCAAGCAACCCCGCGCGGTCGGCCACGTCCTTGAGCGTCAGCGTCCATGCAGAGCCATCGCTGCGCGTATATGAAAACTTGCGTGCCGGAAGCTCCGACGCCAGCACGCTTTCCAACTCGGCCTTGACGTCCGCGACGCTCTTATCCTTCGGCATCGCGTAGCGCTCGGGCCGCCGGGCGACGCGATCGGGAAACCCGCGCACCACGTCGATCGCGATCAACAGGCGCAGATCGCGCGCGGGCGTCGAGAAATCTTCCCACGGGCCGACCGTTTCGAAGATCGCCGGACCGTCCGGCATCTCGGCATTGCCACGCCCGCTGTTCTGAAACTTCCGTCCGTTTTCAACCGACGTCACGCGCACTTTCACCTGTTCTTCGAGCGACGTGATCGCCTCCTTCATCGCGCGCACGGGATCGAGCGGCTCAGGCGACATCACGTCATCCATTCGATCGTAAAAATCTTCGACCCCGAGCTTCGTCTGCTCGAGCGAGAAATCCCCGTACTGCGGATTTTTCGCGATTTCGTCGTTGGTCAGCCGCCGCAAGGCCCCGTTCTTGTCGCGCACGATCGGGCGGAAACGCTTGAACCCGGGGCTGCCGAGCGCGGGATCCTGCGCGAACAGGAAATTACCGCGCCAGAAGCGCTTGCGCGCGACCGTCCCGTCGGGCTGACCGTCGACCGCGAGTATGATACCTGCCGCGTCGTCCGACTGCGGCACACGCCGTACGATCATCAGAACGTGCCCGTAGGGATCGGCGTATACGGTGCCCGGACGCAGCGTCTCCCGCTTGAGCGGCACGGGATAGTAATCGGTGCTGTTGTCGCTCGCGAGCGTCCGCGCAGACCCGGAATGGACGCCGTTGGCGAGGTCCGGCAGATAGTGAGCGAACGACACGGCGAGCCCGTGACGCTGATCCGGAAAAGTGCTCGGCTGCCCGGAGAGTTGGCGTAGCGTTTCCAATGAGATGCGGGACGCGTTGTCCGCTTCGGGCGGAGAGGGACTCGTTTCCGGGACATGCTGGATGCTCGACCACGTCGGGCACCTGGGCGCCGCGCCGCCGCCGCCGCGCGTGCAGATCGAATAACCGAACGGCAGCCCCATCTTGAACGCGAAATAGGCGCGCAAAAAGTAGGGCAGATCGGCGCAGTCGGGGCGGAGGATGATCCCCATCTGGTCTTCGCCGAGCCCCAAATGGTTGAACAGGAAATTGCGCGATTGATCGCGCAGCACTTCATGCAGCGCCGGCCACGACGGCGCCGCATCCAGGGGGTCGTCGAAAAGCTTCTCGACCCACGCCGAGAACAGGTTTTCCGTCTCGCGGTTCCACGAATTTCGCAGAGGCCAGACGCTCGCCGTCGTCGCTCCCGGCCGCGGCGGCGGGTCGGCGCGCACGACGATGTCGCGCGTGATCGTACTGCACCCGGCCGGCGCGCGAGCGCGCGTGAGCGTCGCGCGCCATGTGCCGGCGGCAGGCGACGCAATCTCGGCGAACCAGAAATACGGCGGCCCGCTGTGCCGCTCATGCGATTTGGCCGCGACCTTCCCGTCCGGCGCGATCAGCGACAGCTCGCCCTCGAACGGCTTCTCGGCGACAAAGATGACGCGCAAAGGCGCGCCCTTCCATGGCGCGATTGGCGACGGCAGGATTGCAAGATCGGTCGCATCTTCGCAACTGCCGGGGGAACCTTCGGCCCGCGAGTCCGCTGCCGAGCCAAAGAGGACGACACAGGCGCCTGCCATCAACAGCCATGCCGTCATGGCAGCGGCAGCAAGCTGGCGTGCTCGAGACACTTGAGCCTCCTGGGCAACCCTCAATCGCAGCTCAACCATGATTGCGAAATCTCGGCTGAATTATAGCAAAACTCCATCGCCAGGCGTTCACCTCAACTGCAGCAATACGAACCATTTCTTGTCGTTGAGCGAGCATTTGACGGATGCGTGCGGCGTCTCCATCGGGGATTGGGCCAACGTCCAGGCGCCGGCGCCGCCGCAATGGCCCTTTTGCACGGCCGAGACCTTCAGGTCGACCCGCAGCTTCATCTTCCTGGCGCTGACGGCCTGATTGACGTTGCCGCCGACGGTGTACAGCTTGCGCGCTCCCGCATCGATAGAGACCACCACCTCGCAATGGGTGCGCCGGACCGAGCGCGCGTCGGCGCTGCCGCCGAGCTCCGTCCGGATGCGCTCGCGCACCGCCGCGTCGCTCGCGTCGGCGAGCGCAGGCTCGCGCACAGCGCAGATCAGATCGCCCGCGCGCGGCCGGGTTGTGAGCGGACACGCACGATAGATCCGCTCGTCCGGCTGTTTCGCCAGCTCGGCCGCGCTTGTCGCGAAAGCGTCGTAGATATAGCCGCGATGGGCATTGGCGAACCGGAACGCGTTCGCCGCAACGCCCGACTGCCGTATCACGTAGCTGACGAAGGCTGCCGACCACGGGGTATCGATGATGGCCGCGCGCAAGGCCGCCTCGCGCAGGATTTCGCGCGCCGCCGGATCCGTCACGCCGTCGGCGTCGTGCAGGATCTGGGCGGCACTCGCATCCAAGAGCGTCGCGGCCTCCGTGTCCTGCGTCGCGCTTGAAGCGTCGCGATAGCCGCGCACCTCGAGCATGTGCAGGGTGTCCTCGCCGTACAGCGCCCGCCAGTATTTCATCACCCGCCACCAGCCGAGGTGGCCGAGGGTCGCTTGCGGGCCGCCGCCCTCCTCCTCCTCCCTATGCTCCGCCTCGGTCAGGCCGAAGCGGAACAGACGGCCGTTGGAATCGATCCGATGGCCATCGAACAGGCCGAATTCATCGATCGCCGTCTGCGCGATGCGCCGGCCAAGCTCGCCTGCCGGCTTCGCCGCGGTGGCGTTGCAGGTGGCTTGCACGGATTTCCAGAATGCTGCCGCGGTGCGGTCGGCCTGCGCGAACGCCGGATGCGCGGCCAGGCCGATCGCCACGGCAATGGCGCAGACAAGGGCACGCATGATCCCTCCTTGGCAGGTGAACGGCACACCGCAGTATAGCTCGTCGCGGCCCGTCGGCGTGACGAGCCCCTATGCCAGCGGCACGATGGCCGCGTCCTTGGAGTTGTGCAGGGTGAGCGCGGTCTTGACGTTGCGCACGTGCGGGGCGGCGGTGAGTTCGGCGACGAAGGCCTGAAAGGTCTTCATGTCGGGCGCCACGCATTTGAGGATGAAGTCGATCTCGCCGGACAGCATCCAGCACTCGCGCACCAGCGGCTCCTTGCGCACGAAATCCTCGAACGCCTTGAGGTCGGCGTCGGCCTGGCTCGTGAGGTTGACCAGCGCGAACACCGTCACCTCGTAGCCGAGCAGCTTCTCGTCGAGCAGGGCGCGATAGCCACGCACGTAGCCGGCCTCCTCCAGCGCCCGGACGCGGCGCAGGCATGGGGGGGCAGAAATGCCTATGCGGCGCGCAAGCTCCACATTGGTGATCCGGCCGTCGTCCTGCAGTTCTTTGAGGATTTTCCGGTCGATGGCATCGAGACGAGCGGGCAAAAGGGCCTCCTTTGGCCCTACATAGCGCCGAATTGGCCCGAGCGCGCAACTTTATTGCGCATTTACCGTATGACCGGAGAGTAACAATGTCAGACCTTAGAATAAGGGTTGCGTCTCTTGCATAGCTCGGGCGAGGGGCTACATTGGGGTTCCAGTTCCCCCAATAACCCGCGACGCGCGGCTTCGACCAGCAATCGAGGTTCTGATGCCAAAGACCACCCATGCCAAGGTTGTCATCATCGGCTCGGGACCGGCCGGCTATACGGCTGCGATCTATGCAGCGCGCGCGATGCTTGAGCCGATCCTGATCCAAGGCATGCAGGCAGGCGGCCAGCTCACCATCACCACCGACGTGGAAAATTACCCCGGCTTCGCGGACGTCATTCAGGGTCCGTGGCTGATGGAGCAGATGCAGAAGCAGGCGGCGCATGTCGGCACCAAGCTCGTCACCGATCATGTGACCAAGCTCGATCTGTCGCGCCGGCCGTTCAGGCTCGAATGCGATTCCGGCGACGTGTACTTTACCGAAGCTCTCGTGCTCGCAACCGGCGCGCAGGCGCGCTGGCTCGATCTTCCCTCGGAGCAGAAATTCAAGGGCTACGGCGTGTCGGCCTGCGCGACCTGCGACGGATTCTTCTACAAGAACAAGGACGTCATCGTCGTCGGCGGCGGCAACACGGCGGTCGAAGAGGCGCTGTTTCTCACCAATTTCGCCAGCAAAGTGACGGTCGTGCACCGTCGCGATGCGTTCCGCGCCGAGAAGATCCTGCAGGACCGGCTGTTCAAGCATCCGAAGATCGCCGTGATCTGGGACACCGTGCTCGACGACGTGATCGGCAGCGACAGCCCGCTCAAGGTGAAGGGCGTCGTGCTGCGCAATCTCAAAACCAATGCCAAGACCGAACGGGCAGCCGACGGCGTGTTCATCGCGATCGGCCATTCGCCGGCAACCGAGCTGGTGGTCGGCCAGCTTGAAATGAAACCGTCCGGTTATGTGAAAACCGCGCCGCACTCGACTGCAACATCGGTGCCGGGCGTATTCGCGGCCGGCGACGTCACCGACGACGTCTATCGGCAGGCGGTGACTGCCGCCGGGCTCGGCTGCATGGCCGCGCTCGAGGCGGAGAAATTCCTGGCCGCCCATGCCGAGCGGCGGGCCGCAGCGGAATGACGATACCCCTCCCCCTTGAAGGGAGGGAGAAGGCTTGAGGATGGACTGGGACAAGTTGAAGGTTTTTCATGCCGCGGCAGACGCCGGCAGCTTCACGCACGCGGGCGAGCAGCTCGGGCTTTCACAGTCGGCGGTGTCGCGGCAGGTGAGCGCGCTCGAACAGGAGCTTTCGGTCTCGCTGTTCCACCGCCATGCGCGCGGATTGATCCTGACCGAACAGGGCGAAACGCTCTACCGCACCGCGCATGACGTGTTCCTGAAACTGGAAGCGGCGCGCACCAAGCTGACCGACAGCCGCGAACGACCGCACGGCGAACTCAAAGTCACGACCGCCCAGGGCATCGGCAACCACTGGCTGACTCCGCGGCTTGGCGAATTCATCGACCTGTTTCCCGATATCAGGGTCACGCTGATCACCACCGACGAAGAGCTCGATCTCGCCATGCGCGAGGCGGACGTCGCGATCCGGCTGCGGCAGCCGACCCAACCGGACCTGATCCAGCGCAAGCTGTTTTCCGTGCACTTTCATGCCTACGCTTCGCCGGAGTACCTCAAGCGATTTGGCACGCCGAAAGAGTTTGCGCAGCTCGATCAGCACCGTATCGTGCTGTTGGGCGGCTCGATCGTGCCGCCTTATCTGCAAAACCGAAACTGGCTCGTGGAAGTTGCCCGCAACGGCAAGGATCTGCGCATGCCGCAAATCACCATCAGCAATATTCTCGGCGTGTTGCGGGCCTGCCAGCGGGGCTTGGGCATCGCGCTGCTGCCGGATTATCTGGTCGAGGAAAACGGCGGACTGGTGCAATTGTTCGGCGAGGAGAATGCACCAACGCTCGATGCCTTCTTCGTCTATCCGGAGGAACTTAAGAATGTCGCGCGCGTGCAGGCGTTCCGCGATTTTCTGGTGAGCAAAGCGCAACGGTGGAATTTCTGACCACGCGCGAAACGCTCCGTGAAATGTATTATTATACGTGCGACGCAAGCATGGCTGACATGCGAGGCTTCCTGTTGTGTCATGTCCGATCTCGCCGCATAGTTTTTTCAAGCTGATGCACCGTGTTGTCGCATCCCCCCAGATTAAGCAGCGCGATGCAGTCAGCGGTTCCCCTCTGGAAGGTGAGTGTCGGCGCCCAGCGTCGACAACTTTAAGCCGGGCCCTTGCGGGCCCGGCTTTTTGTTTACGACTTTAGTCTCAAGCTTCACGATGGCGGCGAGGCCAGAGGCTCACGCCCACAGCCGCTCGTTCTCGAGACCTTTGTAAATGCCGGCGACGAAATCGCCGTAGCCGTTGAAGAGCAAGGTCGGCCGGCGCTCGCCGGTGCCGATCAGCTCTTCCATGGCCTGGCTCCAGCGCGGATGCGGCACCATCGGATTGACGTTGGCCCAGAAACCATATTCGGAAGACTGCAACTCTTCCCAATAGCTCTTCGGCCGCTGGTCGGTGAACGAGAAGCGCACGATCGACTTGATCGACTTGAAACCGTATTTCCACGGCACCGCGAGGCGGATCGGCGAGCCGTGCACCTTCGCGATCGGCTTGCCGTAGGCGCCGGTGGCCATGAAGGTCAGTTCGTTGGTGGCCTCGGCCATGGTGAGGCCTTCGATATAGGGCCAGGGCAGATAGCCCGTGCGCTGGCCTGGGGCGACCGCCTTGTCGAGGAAGGTCTCCATGCGGACGTATTTCGCCGAGGACAGCGGCTTGGCGAATTCGACCAGCTTTGCCATCGGGAAGCCGGACCATGGAATCGCCATGCTCCAGGCCTCCACGCAGCGGTGCCGGTAGAGCCGTTCCTCGAGGGTCAATTTGCGGACGAGATCGTCGATGTCGACGGTCATCTCCTTTTCCACCATGCCGTCGATCTTGACGGTCCATGGACGGATTTTCAGCGCATCCGCCGCGCGGGCGACGCTCTTCGATTGGCCGAATTCGTAAAAGTTGTTGTAGTTGCCGTTGATCTTCTCGTCGGTGATCGGCCGGTCGAGGACATATTTCTCGTTGCGCTTGGCGGGATAGAGATTGGCGGTGGGAACCGGCAAATCGGCAACGCGCTGGGCGCGCGCCGTGCCGGGCATGATCGAAGCCGCACCAAGACCGGCGGCGGCGGACATGAAGGCGCGGCGATTGAAAAACAAATGCTCGGGCGTCGCCTGCTGTTCGGGGATTTCCCAGCCGCGGCGGCGGATGACAGGCATGGATTTGCTCCGACGTTCGTTCAAGCCAGAACTATGGCCCGGCCGGATCACAGGCAAATCACAGCTGCGGGACTGGCGGACCCATCGTTAATGATTGATTCGCGCGAGCGCCCGTAAAGGTTACGCCGCCGCTGCCGCCTTTCTGGCCGCGACAATTTGCTCGGCGGTCTTGCCGGTAAGCTCGGCCATGTGGTCGAACTTGAACGAGAAGCTGCCGACGCCGGCGGTCGCCGAGCGCACCTCGATGATGAGGTCGCCGATCTCCGATTCCGGCATCTTGGCGCGCACCATATCCCAGCCGGTCCAGCCCTCGCGGGTGTCGAAGCCGAGAATCTGGCCGCGCCGGCCGGAGAGGATCGCGTTCATCTTGGCGGTCGCTTCGGTCGGGCAGACGATCTCGACGGAATGGATCGGTTCGAGCAGCACCGGCGCGCACTGCGGCAGCCCTTCGACGATGCCGATGCGGCCGGCTGTGCGGAAAGCCTGATCCGATGAATCGACGGTGTGGTAGGAGCCGTCGACCAGCGCGACCTGCACATCGACGACCTGGAAGCCGAGCGGGCCCTGTTTGAGCCCGTCGATGATGCCTTCCTCGACCGAGGGGATGTAATTGCGCGGCACGACACCGCCGCTGATCTTGTCCTCGAACTTGAAGCCCGAGCCGCGCGGCAGCGGCTTGATATCGAGCACGACATCGCCGAACTGGCCGTGGCCGCCGGACTGCTTCTTGTGGCGGCCGCGCTGGACGATGCCTTTCTTGATGGTCTCGCGGTAGCCGACGGTCGGCCGGCGGCTCGTGAGCGGCACGCCATAACGGTCGGCGATCCGTTCGCTCGCGACACGCAGATGCATTTCGCCCTGGCCCCACAAGACGACCTCGTGGGCTTCGGCGTTGTGCACCACCGTGATCGAGGGATCCTCTTCGAGCAGCTTGTTCAGCGCCTGGCCGAGCTTGACGTCGTCCTTGCGTTCCTTGGCGGCGACCGCGACGGCCAGCACGGCCGGATAGGGCCGCACCACGACGATGGCGGTGTGCGCCTGCTTGCCGGTAGACAGCGTGTCTCCGGTCTTGGCGTAGTCGAGCTTGGCGAGCGCGACGGTCTCGCCAACGGCGGCGGGTCCGCGCTTCTCGGTGTGCTGGCCCATGAGCTTGAAGGTGCCGGCGACGCGGCCGACTTCGCGCTCGGGCGAAGACAAGGTGGTGCTGTCGCCGATCTGGCCGGCGAGCACGCGCACGACCGACATCTTGCCGCTGTGCGCCGTGTTCAGGGTCTTGAGCACATAGCCGACCGCCTCGCTGCCGGCCTTGATGCCGAGACGCTTGATCGTGGCTTCCACATTGGGCGCCTCGTGACGGAGCGCCTTCATCAGCCGCAAGACGCCATTGGTGCGGGCGGCAGAGCCGAGCAGCACCGGACACACCAGACCTTCGCGCAATTCGCGGGCGAGATCGTCAAACACCTTATCCTTCGGGGGCTGGATGTCCTCGAGCAATTGCTCCATCAGCTCGTCGTCGTGATCGGCGAGCGTTTCCAGCATGGAGAAGCGCGCGGTCTTCTCCTTGTCGAGGCTGTCGCCTTCGAGCGGGACGATCTCGGATGCCGCGTGTTCCTTGTAGACAAAGGCGCGTTCGAGGGCGAGGTCGACGAAGCCGGTGATCAGGTCGCCCTTGAAGGTCGGAATCTGGCGCAGCAGCAGCTTCTTGCGCGAGGCCGGCTGCAACAGCGCGAGAGCGTCGTGCACGCCCGAGTCGGCCTTGTCGATCTTGTTGAGGAACAGGAAACGCGGGATGTTCTGGTCTTCCAGCTCGCGCAGGATGAGCTGCAATTGCGGAATTTTCTTGTCGTCCATTTCGCAAACCACGACGGCGGCATCGACGACCGGTAGCGCCGCGCGCATGTCGTGGACGAATTCGACGGAACCCGGGCAATCGATAAAGGTGTAAGCGTCCCCCATGAAACTGGTGGTGGCGACGGAGAGCTCGACGCTCATCTTGTGATGGCGCGCCTCCTTGCTGGCGTCGCCCACGGTGGTGCCGGCCTCGATCGTGCCCTGGCGCTGGACCGCGCCGGTGCGCGCCATGATCGCCTCAAGCAGCGTGGTCTTGCCGCTCTGAAACGGGCCCACCAGCGCAATGCACCGGGGACCCGTCCATCGTGTGCCGTTCTGTGCCATGTTCTTCTGCCTCCCGCACTTTTAATTGGGCGCCGCTTGGCCAATTACTCTATCGTTTCAGGCCCAAACGGGGCTGGCAAGAGGCGCATGAGGTCGCAGTTCGCGGGGCGAAAGGCGCCGCTCAGTGGCGCGCGTAGGCCTTGAACGACAGGAAGCCGCCGAGCGCAAGCAAGATCACCACCGAGGCCAGCATCAGGCCATTACTATGGGCGAACATGTCCAGAAGCATGGCGACCTGATTGGTGAAAAACATGCGGGTGAGGCCGCCGAGAATCGCAATCCAGCCGAGCACCGTCACCAGCACGGGCCAACCGCCGCTCCAGATGTTGTGCGCGCGCACGATGGCAAGGCCGGCCACCAGCAGCAGGACGCCCGACAGGAAAATCAGCGCGCGTGCGCGTGCGATCTCTTCGGCGAATGACTGGATGATGTCGGCATTGACTAAAAGAGCGGCACCGATGGCAATCAGCGTAGGGCCGATCAGTCCCGCAATTGTCTTGGATGTTTCCATGGCTCTCCTCGCTTGCGAGCGGCAGTGATCGCTCATCCCTCACGATAACATCGTGGGTCGACGCGACTCGGACATTGTAAAATCTTCGATTTTTTTCAAAAGCAGGTATCCCCCGGCTTCGTTTGGCGAAAGCGGCAGCGCTGTGATAAAGGTGGCCGATCTGTCCTGCCGCGGCGTCAAACGAAAATCAGCATGCAATACGATTGGCCGATCGATGGATTCATTTCTGCGCTTCCCGACCCGGTGATCGCGGTCGACCGGAACGAAATCGTCATCGCGTGGAACGAGGCCGCCGAGAAGATCGCGCCGGCGCTGACGCGCAACAAGCCGCTCTCGCTTTCCTTGCGCAACCCCGACGTGATCGATGCCGTGCGCCGGGTCGCGACCAGCGGTCGCGCGGAGCGCATCGAGTTTTGCGAACCGGTGCCGATCGACCACTGGTCGGAGGCCCATATCGCGCCGCTTTCGTTGCCGGGATTTGGCGGCACGCGGCGCGAACTGATCATCCTGACCCTGCACGATCTGACCACGCTGCGGCGGGTGGAGGAAATGCGCGCCGACTTTGTCACCAACGTGAGCCATGAATTGCGCACCCCGCTGGCGTCGCTGTCCGGCTTCATCGAGACCTTGCAGGGATCGGCGCGCAATGATGCGGAAGCACGCGACCGCTTTCTCAACATCATGAAAGAACAGGCCAAACGCATGGCGCGGCTGGTCGACGATCTGCTGCTGCTGTCGCAAATCGAAGTCAAAGAAAGCGTCAAGCCGACGCAGACGGCGGATCTGCTCGTGCTGTTAGGCCACGTCACGGACAGTCTGCAGCCGCTCGCGCGCAAACAGGGAGCGAGCATCGAAATCGACCGCGGATGCGAGCACGTGCTTGTCCAAGGCGACAGGGACGAACTCATCCGCGTCTTTGAAAATCTGGTCCAGAACGCATTGAAATACGGCGGCAGCGGCAAGCGGGTGGAAATCAAGGTCGTCCATACGGCGGACGACCATGCGGCGGTCTCGGTGCGCGACTTCGGTCCAGGAATTGCGCCTGAACATCTGCCGCGCCTGACCGAACGATTCTACCGGGTCAATTCGATGCAAAGCCGCGGACAAGGCGGCACCGGTCTCGGCTTGGCTTTGGTCAAGCACATCCTCAACCGGCATCAGGGGCGGCTCACCATCGACAGCGACCTCGGAAAAGGCGCGACATTTACGGTGCGGTTGCCGCTCGCACCGCGCGTCGCAAAGTCCGCCTGAGCGCCGGTGGAATCGTCAGCGCACTGAAAACGCGCTTGGTTTTGGACTTGAGCCAGCGATCGGAACGCGCAAAAGCGGGCGTCATCGCGCTATCACAAAGCACAATTTTCCAAAGGCAGGGCCATCGGCAATTTCGGATTGGCGCAATATGAATTTTTTATGACAGATTGAAATGCCGATAATCCGAGCAAATGCAATCAGTCCTGATCAACAAAATTGTCAACAGTCGAATGTCCATAGCGGCAATCACTGTCGTCTAACTGTCATTAACCAATCATAGAACCATGACATGGCGCGTGTATACACCCCGGCGGCATCGGCATGGCACGGCGAAATAATCGACCGGCCGAGCCAAAGTATCTGCGTTGCCAAATATCGAAACAGGGAAACTCGGGATGCCGCGGCAAGTTGCGTATCAGCAGCGGCATCGTTTTTAACATCAGAAGGAGCGAACTCATGAAACCCTTGAAGACCCTTGTTGCGGCAGGTCTCATCGCCACCGCAACCGTGTTTCCAGCCGTCGCCGCAGACATTTCCGGCGCCGGCGCGACCTTCCCCTATCCGATCTACGCCAAATGGGCGGACGCCTATAAGAAGGAGACCGGCATCGGATTGAACTATCAATCCATCGGCTCCGGCGGCGGCATCAAGCAGATCAAGTCAAAGACCGTCACCTTCGGCGCCAGCGATGCGCCGCTGCCCGGCAAGGAGCTCGATGAGGTCGGCCTCTCGCAGTTCCCGATGGTCATGGGCGGCATCGTCCCGGTGTTGAATGTCGAAGGCGTCGCTCCCGGCGAACTCACCCTCGATGGCCCTACGGTCGCCAAGATTTTCCTCGGCGAGATCAAGAGCTGGGACGACCCGGCGATCAAGAAACTCAACCCGAGCGCCAAACTGCCGAGCCAGCCGATCGCCGTCGTGCATCGTTCGGACGGTTCCGGCACCACGTATAATTTCGCCTATTACCTCTCCGACGTCAGCCCGGAGTGGAAGACGAAAGTCGGGTTCAATACCTCGGTCGAGTGGCCCGTCGGCATCGGCGCCAAGGGCAACGAAGGCGTCGCCAACAACGTCGGCCAGACCAAGGGTTCGATCGGCTACGTTGAATACGCCTACGCGCTGCAGAACAAACTGACCTACACCAAGATGATCAACAAGGCCGGCAAGACCGTGTCGCCGACCTCGGCATCGTTCCAGGCGGCCGCTGCCAATGCCAACTGGAAATCGCAGCCCGGCTACGGCGTGATCCTCGCCAACCAGCCCGGCGATGCGTCATGGCCGATGACGGCAGCAACCTGGATCCTGGTGTACAAGAAGCCGGCCGACCCGGCCGCCACCGCCGAAGCGCTGAAATTCTTCGCCTGGAGCTACAAGAACGGCGGCAAGATGGCTGAGAGCCTTGACTACGTGCCGATGCCGGCCAATGTGGTCGCCGACATCGAGGCGTCCTGGAAAGCCGACATCAAGGACGCCAGCGGCAAGCCGGTATTCTGAGAGCGTCGCAAATCGGGGAAAGGCGCCTCACGGCGCCTTTCCTCAATTCCCATTAACAGGTGAAAGTATCGCTGGCCGCGCCGTTGCGGCCATTCGTCGCCAAACGAGTAGCTCTCCCGACGATAAAAACGAGAGCCCTCGCGGCGGGTTGGGAGACGATCAGTGGCCGATCTGGCGTTGCGGCACGACCAAGGAAGCGGTAATTACAGCGCGGCACAGTCACAGGTTCTGTCGCGGCTCAAACTCGGCGACATCCTTTTTCAGCACCTCACCCGCTCCTGCGCCATTCTGGTTCTGGTTCTCCTAAGCGGCATCATCATCTCGCTCCTCATCGGCGCGCTGCCGGCGCTGCGCACCTTCGGATTCGACTTCCTGATCACGGAGCGGTGGAATCCGGTCACCGAGAAATTCGGCGCACTCGCACCCATCTATGGCACACTGATCACGTCGTTCGTCGCGATGGCGATCGCCATCCCGCTCGGCCTTCTGATCGCGATATTTCTGACCGAACTGTGCCCACAATCGCTCCGCCGTCCGATCGGGATCGCGATCGAGCTGCTCGCCGGCATTCCCAGCATCATTTACGGGATCTGGGGCCTGTTCTTCTTTGCTCCGTTTCTACAAAGCACGCTGCAACCATTCTTGATCGCGGTGTTCGGGAATGTCCCTTTGCTGTCCTCGCTATTCGCCGGCCCCCCCTACGGCATCGGCTTGCTCACGGCCGGTCTCATCCTCGCGATCATGGTGTTGCCGTTCATCACGTCGATCTCGCGCGACGTGTTTGAAGCGGTACCGCCCATGCTCAAGGAAGCCGCCTACGGGCTCGGCTGCACGACGTGGGAAGTCTGCTATTCCGTGGTGATCCCCTATACCCGCGTCGGCATCATCGGCGGCGTGATGCTCGGCCTCGGCCGCGCACTCGGCGAAACCATGGCGGTGACTTTCGTCATCGGCAATGCGCATAGAATTGCGGCCTCGATACTGGCGCCGGGAACGACGATCTCGGCGACCATCGCCAATGAATTCACCGAAGCGGTCGGCGATCTCTATACCTCTTCGCTGATCGCGCTCGGCCTCATCCTCTTTGTCATCACTTTCATCGTGCTCGCAATTGCGCGCTACCTGCTGCTGCGCATCGAGCGCCGGATCGGCTAGCGCCATGAACAGAACCATCTACGGCGCTCGCAGCCGCCGGAACACCATCGCCATGGGACTGTCGCTGGCAGCGACGTTGCTCGGACTCGGCTGGCTGGTGCTGGTGCTCGGGGCCCTGCTGTGGAAAGGTCTGAACGGCTTTTCGCTGCAGATCTTCACCGAGATGACGCCGCCGCCGGGATCGGATGGCGGCCTGCTCAATCCGATCGTCGGAAGCCTGATCATGACCTCGCTCGCGGTCATCATCGGAACGCCGATCGGCATTCTCGCCGGGACATACATGGCCGAGTACGGCCGTCACGAAAAGATCACGACCGTCATCCGGTTCATCAACGACATTCTGCTCAGTGCGCCTTCGATCGTGGTCGGGTTGTTCGTCTATGAAATCCTGGTGCGCCCGGTCGGCCATTTCTCCGGCCTTGCCGGGGCGGTCGCGCTCGCCGTGCTGGTGCTGCCCGTGGTGGTGCGCGCAACCGAGGACATGCTCCTGCTCGTTCCGCAGCCGCTGCGTGAGGCTGCCGCCGCGATGGGCATGCCGCGCGTGACCATGATCCTGAACATCGCCTATCGCGCCGCGCGCGCCGGCATGATGACCGGCGTGCTGCTCGCGATCGCGCGCATCAGCGGGGAGACCGCACCGCTACTGTTCACCGCGCTGAACAATCAGTTTTGGAGCACTGATCTGATGGCTCCGATGCCGAGTCTTCCGGCGGTGATCTTCCAGTTCGCACTCAGTCCCTACCATGACTGGCAGAAACTGGCCTGGACCGGCGCGCTTCTCATCACCCTTGCAGTGCTCGCGCTCAGTATATTCGCGCGACTGCTTACCGCATCGAGGAAAGAGTCATGACCGTTGCGCTTGCAGTCCCCACCGTCACCCATCAAGCCGAAGATACCGGCGAGTTGCGAGAACGAATCTCCATCCGCAATCTGAATTTCTACTACGGCCATCACTTGGCGCTCAAAGACATAAGCCTGTCGCTCTACCTGAACAAAGTGACGGCCTTCATCGGGCCTTCGGGCTGCGGAAAATCCACGCTGCTGCGGGTGCTCAACCGCATGTACGACCTTTACCCGGGCCAGCGGGCCGAAGGCGAGGTCAAGCTCGACGGCGAGGACATTCTGGCGCCGAACGCCGATCTCAATCTGCTGCGGGCGCGCATCGGCATGGTGTTCCAGAAGCCGACGCCGTTTCCGATGTCGATCTACGAGAACATCGCATTCGGCATTCGGCTCTACGAACGCTTGAGCAAATCGGAGATCGACGACCGGGTCGAGCTCGCGCTCAAGCGCGCGGCGCTGTGGGAAGAAGTGAAGAACAAGCTCGATGCGAACGGCCTCAGCCTTTCCGGCGGCCAACAGCAGCGCCTGTGCATCGCCCGCACCGTCGCGGTGAAACCCGAAGTGATCCTGTTCGACGAGCCCTGTTCGGCGCTCGACCCGATCGCCACCGCAAAAATCGAAGAACTGATCGATGAATTGAAGGCCGACTACACGATCGTCATCGTGACGCACAACATGCAGCAGGCGGCGCGGGTCTCCGATTTTACGGCGTTCATGTATCTCGGCGAGCTGATCGAAACCAACGCCACCAGCAACGTCTTCACCAATCCGGCGGACCATCGGACGCAGGACTACATCACCGGCCGTTTCGGCTGATTTTCACCCGGCGATTCTGCGGCTGCCGACCAAGGACAACACGATGAGCGATCACACGATCAAGGCATTCGACGCCGACCTCGATGGCCTGTCTCGCATGATTGCCGACATGGGCGGGCTGGCCGAGAAGCAGACTGCGGACGCCATGGTCGCGCTCGCCCGGCGGGACGAGGGCCTGGCGCAGCGCGTCATTTCCAGCGACGCCAAAATCGACGCCTTGCAACACGAAATCGAACAGCAGGCCATCCAGACGATCGCGCGGCGGCAGCCATTGGCCATCGATCTGCGCGAGGTGATCGGCGCCTTGCGCATCTCAAACGACCTCGAACGCATCGGCGATCTGGCGAAGAACATCGCCAAGCGGGTGCCGGCGGTCGGCAAGGACCTGCGGCCGCAGCAGGTGATGCGCGGCCTCGAAAACATGAACAACCTTGTTCTCGGCCAGCTCAAGAACGTGCTCGACGGCTACGCCAGGCGCGACGTTGAAACGGCGCTCGCGGTGCGGAACAGCGACGAGCAGATCGATGCGGTCAACAACTCCCTGTTCCGGGAGCTGCTGACCTACATGATGGAGGATCCCAGCAACATCAGTTTCTGCATCCATCTCGTCTTCTGCGCCAAGAACATCGAGCGCATGGGCGACCATGCCACCAACATTGCAGAGACCGTTTATTTCATCATCGAAGGACGCATGCTTTCCGATGAGCGGCCGAAGGGCGACACCACCAGCGAAACGACAATACCGTTTGGTCTGGAGCGGAGATTGTCATGACCCCGAGGATCCTCATCGTCGAAGATGAAGAGCCTTTGACTATGATGTTGCGCTACAATCTGGAAAAAGAGGGCTTCGCTGTCGCAGTCTCAAAGGAAGCCCGCGAGGTCGAATCTCAGGTCAAGGACAACCCACCCGATCTGGCGGTGATCGATTGGATGCTGCCGGAGGTTTCCGGCATCGAGTTGATCAGCCGCCTGCGCGCGCGGCCCGAAACGAAGCAACTGCCCATCATCATGCTGACCGCCCGCGGCGAGGAACCCGACCGTATCCGCGGGCTGACCGTGGGCGCCGATGATTACATCGTCAAGCCGTTCTCGGTGCCGGAGCTGTTGGAACGTATCCAGGCGCTGCTTCGGCGCAGCAAGCCGGGGCGCTACTCCAGCACGCTATCAATCGGAAACATTCAGCTCGACCGCGACAAGATGCGCGTGTCGCGCGGCGGGCGCGACATCTCATTGGGACCGACAGAATTCCGCCTGCTGGAATTTTTTCTGGAAAATCCCGGGCGTGTTTACTCGCGCGAGCAATTGCTGACGAACGTATGGGGTCAGAATACCGACATCGACGAGCGCACCATCGATGTCCACGTCGGACGACTGCGCAAGGCGCTCAACCGCAGGCACGAAGCCGACCCGATTCGGACCATTCGCGGCTCCGGCTACGCGCTGGACGATCGCTACAACGCTTAAAACAGGTCGCCGCCAACGGCGCCGCGCGTCCACCGTTTCAGCCATGGCGCAATTTCAGCACCAGAAGGATTGCGACCAAAGCCAAGGTCACTGCACTTGATCCGATGAGAGGCGGATCGAGCTTGGCCATCCCGTAGATCAGCCAGCACAGCAGGCCGGCGGCAAAGGCCGCCGTGCTGGACAGTGAAATCGCATGCGTGTTCTTTTCGCGCATGCTCTTGATCGCCTGCGGCAGCCAACAGAGCGTCGTCAGCAAGGCGCCGAGCACTCCGATGGCGTCGATCACGAATGGGGGTGGAATCGTCATGCCGAAATGTGACCGACATGTATCCGTGAAGAATGTAGGTTTGATGACGCGCAGGTCTCCGTGGTTTCAAAACCGCGGAATGTCGGGAAACGGCACCTTGCCGCCTTGCACGTGCAAGCGGCCAAGTTCGGCGCAGCGGTGCAGCTTGGGGAACACCTTGCCCGGATTGAGCAGGCCGTGGGCATCGAAGGCGCATTTGAGCCGCTGCTGCTGATCGAGGTCGGTCTCGGTGAACATCGCGCCCATGAGATCGCGCTTCTCGACGCCGACGCCGTGTTCGCCGGTCAGCACGCCTCCGACCTCGACGCAAAGCTTCAGGATATCGGCCCCGAACTGTTCGGTCTTCTCCAGTTCCCCCGGCTTGTTGGCGTCGTAAAGGATGAGCGGATGCAGGTTGCCGTCGCCGGCATGGAACACGTTTGCAACCTTCAGCCCGTATTTACGCGAAAGGTCGCGGATGCGCGCGAGCACTTCGGGCAGGCGCGCGCGCGGGATGGTGCCGTCCATGCAGTAATAGTCGGGCGAGATCCGTCCGGCAGCCGGAAACGCGGCCTTGCGGCCCGCCCAGAACAGGAGCCGCTCCTGTTCCGACGTGGATGACTTGCAGGACACGGCGCGGCATTCCTTGGCGATTTTTTCCACGCGCGCGATCAGGTGATCGACTTCGGCCGAGGGTCCATCAAGCTCGACGATCAAGAGCGCCTCCACGTCGAGCGGATAGCCGGCGTGCACGAATTCTTCCGTGGCGTGGATTGCCGGCTTGTCCATCAATTCCATGCCGCTCGGAATGATGCCGGCGCCGATGATGCGCGAGACGCACTCGCCAGCATGTTCGGTGCGCCAGAATCCGATCAGCATGGCGCGCGCGCATTCCGGTTTCTTCAGGATGCGCACGGTGACCTCGGTGACGACGCCGAGCAATCCCTCGGAGCCGGTGATGATGCCGATCAAATCATAGCCGCCGGAATCGAGATGCTTGCCGCCGAGGCGGATGATCTCGCCGGTGATGAGCACCATTTCAAGGCCGAGGATGTTGTTGGTGGTCATGCCGTATTTCAGGCAATGCACGCCGCCGGAATTCTCCGCCACATTGCCGCCAATGGTGCAGGCGATCTGCGAAGAGGGATCGGGGGCGTAGTAGAACCCGGCGTGGGCGACCGCATCGCTGATGGCGAGGTTGGTGACGCCGGGCTCGGCCACCACCACGCGGTTGTCGAAATCGATCTCGCGGATGCGGTTGAATTTCGACAGGCCGAGCAGCACGCCGTCGCCGAGCGGTAATGCTCCACCGGAGAGCGAGGTGCCGGCGCCGCGCGGCACCACTTTGATTCCTTCCGCGTGGCAATAGCGCAACACATCGGAAACCTGCTCGGTGGTTTCCGGCAATACCACCACCATGGGAAGCGTGCGGTAGGCGGTGAGACCATCGGTTTCAAACGGTTTCATCGCCCCTTCGGCGGCGATAACTCCCTCCCCCGGCACGATCGCGCGCAAGGCCGCCACGATCTCCTCGCGGCGGGACAGCACGGCTTGATCAAGCTCGGGCATCTGCAGTGTCATGAATGCTTCCCATTTCTCGATAAAGATGATTATACAGTGCCCGCTATTCGTGCGGAACATGCTGGAAGCCCAAGGGGAGCAAGCGACAATGAAGGTTTCAGCGCTGGTTGCGGCGGTGTTCGTGGTTTCGATCGGTCATGCAATGGCCCAGGATGCGGCCGAGGGCGAGAACGCCTTCAAGGTGTGCCGCGCCTGTCATACAATTGGCCCCGATGCGCGCAACCTCGTGGGGCCGGAACTGAACGGACTCGACGGCCGCAAGGCGGGCACGGTCAAGGATTTCAGCTACAGCGACGCCAACAAGAATTCCGGCATCACCTGGAACGAGGCGACCTTCAAGGAATACATCAAGAACCCGCTCGCCAAGATTCCCGGCACCAAGATGCAGTTCGTCGGCGTCAAGAACGACAAGGACGTCGACAATCTCTGGGCCTATCTGAAGCAGTTCAAGGCGGACGGGTCGAAATAAGCTTTCCTACGGCTAGGCGGCGCTCGCTTCCTCTCCGGGCAGCACGGTCTGCACCACGATGCCGCGCGCATGCGCATCGACGACGCCGAGCCCGCGCAACGCAAAGAGCGTGAGCGTCTGCACGGCGGCACGCACGCTCCTCGGATCGTCCGCAATCTCAGGCGCAAGCGGGCCGATGAGACCTTCCATCAACGCACCGACGGTGGCGGGTGCCGCAAGGGCGGCATCCTGATCGGGCAAATGGCCGTCGGCGATGGCGGCGCGGATGCGCGCCGCGAGCTCGTCGGCGAAGGATTTGCGATAGCCGAGCCGAATGACGTTCACATCCGCATCGACCGGTTCGGCGATCAGCGCGAAGGCAAGCCGGCGCTGGCGCAAGGCGCGGGCGGCAAAAGTCGCGACCGCTGCGGCGAGCGCGGAGAGCGGCCCGGGCGCCGCATCGGCCGCTTGCCGCACCGCCGCTATTTCGCGCTCCGATATGGTTTGGATGAGCGCGCTGAGCAATTCGGTCTTGCCGGGGAAATAGCGGTACATCGTGCCGGCGGCGATATCGGCGCGCGCCGCGATGGCTGCAATCTGGATTGCCGCCATGCCGCCCTCGCTCGCCACGGCAAGCGCCGCGGCCACGATCGCATCGCGGCGGGCGTTGAGCCTGCGGATGACGTTGGAGGTGCGGCGATAGGGCATCGGTCAATTTCGCCGAAATGCAAAGCTGGGCGAAACTGTGAACCATGATTCACCGGCCGGCGCAACTCGGGCCGAGCCGTCGTTTCAGGCGGAAATTATTCGATCACCTCGTCGGCGCGTGCGAGCAGTGTCGGTGGCACCGCGATGTTGAGCGACTTTGCGGTCTTCGCATTGACGACCAGTTCGAATTTGGTCGCCACCTGCACCGGCAGATCGCCCACCTTCTTGCCGCGTAGGACCTGATCGACATAGGACGCAGCCTTTCTGCACTGGGCCGCAATATCGGCCCCGTACGACGCCAGTCCGCCGTCGGCCGCGAAAAAGCGGAAAGGATACACGGCCGGCAATTTCCTGCGGTTGGCGGTTTCGGTGATCGTGACGCGGCTGAACGCCGTGCTGGAATCGGGAAGCGTGAGCAGCGCGCTGTTCGGTGCGCGGGCGAAGGCCTCGATTGCGTTCTCGATCTCGGCATCAGTCTTGAATGGGATGCTCGTCAGCTTGACCTTCTGGGCGCGCGCCGTGGCTTCCAGGGGTTTGAGAAAATTTTTCGCCAGCTGCGCCGTGTCGGGATTGAAAATGATGCCGATCTGGCTCGTGTGCGGGGCGAGCTCTTTGACGATTTGCAGCCATTTCTCGGCGATGGCGACATCCGCCGCGGCAAAGCCGGTGATGTTGCCGCCGGGGTGGTACAAATTCGCCACAAGCCCGTTGCCGACCGGATCAGCCGCGTCGACAAAAACGATCGGAATCGATTCGGTGCGCTGGCGGATGGCCTGCACGCCATAGGTCGCAGCCGCAATGATGATCTCAGGACCGGTCTCGACCAGCTCGATCGCCATGGCATTGATGCGTTCGGCATCATCGCCGGGCCAGCGGTAGTCGATGCGGATGTCGCGGCCGAGGCTCCAACCGAGCGTCTTGAACTCCTGCTCGAAGGCGGCCTCGAGCCGCTGCCAGTCGAGATCGTGCTCGGCGCCGCCCATCAGGATGCCGATCTTGCGCAAACGCGGGTTTGCGCGCGCCGGCCGGACAACCGAGCATGCGGCAACGCCGGCGAGCAACGCGATGAATTCCCGCCGTCTCATTCGATCACCTCGTCGGCGCGGGCGAGCATCTGCGGCGACACAGTGAGGCCGAGCGCATTGGCGGTCTTGAGATTGATCACCAGTTCGAATGTCGTGGGCTGCGTCACCGGCAGATTGCCCGGCTTCTCGCCTTTCAAGACGCGAACGATATAAGCGGCAGCCTGACGATAGGGTTCGGTGTGACTGGTTCCGTAACTCACCAGACCGCCATCCACGACAAATTCGCGCCACTGGTACATCGTTGGCATGCTGTGGCGTTTCGCAACGGCCACCAGTTGCTCGCGCCGGCTGGTGAAGAAAATATCGGTTCCGGTGATCAGCGCACCGGCGCCGCGTTGCTTGGCGCTCGCGAAAGCCGCATCGATTTCGGGCGGGTTGCTGGCACTCACCGAAAAGACCTGTCGCCCGCGGGCACGCGCCGCGGATTGGGCATCGCTGAGATCGGTCTGAGCATTCGGGTTCGCGGGATTGACCAGCACGGCGATCATTGAGGCGCTCGGCACCAGCTCGGTGAGCAGTTCGAGCCGTTTCGCCATCAATTGGGCAATGATCAAGCTGACCCCGGTAATATTGCCGCCGGGGCGATTGAGACTGCCAACGAGACCGGCTTTGACCGGATCGTCGCCCATGATGAAAACAATCGGGATGGACGAAGTCGCAGCCTTCGCCGCCTGGGCGGACACCGCGCCGCCGGCAACCGCGATGACGGCCACACGACGCCGAACCAATTCGGCGGCCAGCGCCGGCAGACGGTCGTATTGCCCCTCGGCCCAGCGAAATTCGATCGTCACGTTTTTACCGGGGACATAGCCGGCGTCGCTCAGCGCTTTATTGAACGCGGCGGTCATTTCCGCAAACGCGCCCGGCGCGCCACTGCTCAGGAATCCGACGATTGGCGTTGCGTTCTGCTGGGCGCGCAGCGGAAGCGGATACGCGGCGGCAGCTCCCGCTCCACTGAGCAGCGTGATGAATTCGCGGCGCCTCATTCGATCACCTCGTCGGCGCGGGCGAGCAGCGTGGGCGGCACGGTGAGGCCGAGCGCCTTGGCGGTCTTGAGGTTGATCAACAGCTCAATCCTGGTCGGCCGCTCGATCGGAAGATCCCGCGGCTGGGCGCCCTTCAGGATCTTGTCGACATAGGCCGCGGCACGTCGGTAATTCTCCACGGGATTGGGGCCGTAGCTGAGCAGCCCGCCGGCCTCGGCGAACTGACGGCCGGAGAAAATCGCTGGCAGTCGCGCTTTGGCTGCGAGTGCGACGATGCGTGCCCGATAGGTGACGAAGGTTATGTCAGGTGGGATCAGCACCGCCTCGACTTTCTCCTCCACGAAGCGAGCGAAGGATCGCTCCAAGTCGTCGGGTACACGATAATCGAATCGAATCAGCGCGACCGCTGCCTTGGCGGCAGCGGCCTCGGTCTCGCGCAGTTGCGGCACGTGCAGCGAGTTCTCGACATTTATGAGCGAACCGACGCGCGACAGGCGCGGGATCAATTCGCGAATTACGTCGAGCTGTTTCGACGCCAGTTCCTCGGCAAAGTTCGTCAGCCCTGTGAAATTGCCGCCGGGGCGGGCCAGACTTTGCGCCAGGCCGAAGGCAACCGGGTCGGCGCCCGTCGCCATCACGACCGGGATCGTGGTGGTGGCGTTGTGCACGGCAATGTTGCTGGGCAACGGCGATGAGACGATGACGTTCGGATTGAGTCGGACCAGCTCATGTGCCAAGGCAGGAAGGCGATCAAGAAAGCCGTCGGCATAACGGTATGCGAACCGGAGGTTGCGCCCCTCGATGTAGCCGAGTTCGCGAAGGCCGGCGCGAAGCGCCTCGTACTCCTTCACTCTGGAAGCCGCAGATGCGGCATCCAGCACGCCGATGAGTGGCAGCTGCGATTGTTGCGCGCGTCCGGCTTGCGGGACGAACGCCACCGCACCGCCAAGCATTGCAAGAAAAAAGCGGCGCGCGAAGCGAGCCGAGCTCGATTCCCTGTCGGCGCTCGTGGGCAGAGGTATGAAGTGATGGGCGTCGCGGCGCTTCATGCGGTCCTCCGGACCGCCCGAATCTAACACAACTGCCGCGGCAATGGCGTGGCCTGCCATCGCAGGCGGTCAATTCGCCCGGAGTTAACGCCCCTGCCCGGCCAAGGCCTTGGCGCGGATGCCTTCGAGCGTCATCATGGGCGTCGAGGCGTTGGGGTCGACCTTGAGGTGGACCAGCGCCGGCACTCCCGATTTCTGCGCCTCGGCGAATGCCCTGGGGAAATCGGCGGTCTTATCCACCGTGACGCCGAAGCCGCCAAATGCGCGGGCATAGGCGGCGAAATCCGGGTTCTTCAGTTCGGTCGCAACCACGCGGCCGGGATATTCGCGTTCCTGATGCATGCGGATGGTGCCGTACATGCCGTTGTCGACGATGAGCGTGACGACGGGAAGTTTGTACTGCACGCAGGTGGCGAATTCCTGCCCGTTCATCAGGAAGTCGCCGTCGCCCGAAATGCCGACGACGGTGCGATTGGGATGCAGCGTCTTCATGGCGACCGCGGACGGCACGCCGTAACCCATGGAGCCCGAGCAGGGGCCGATGTGGGTGGCATATTTGCGGAAGCGGTAGAAGCGGTGGATCCAGGAGGAGAAATTGCCGGCGCCGCTGCACACGATGGCGTCGTCGGGCAGATTTTCGCGCAGCCAGACGATGATCTCGCCGAAATTCACGCCGCCGGGCTGCGGCGTCGCCTTGTCGGTCCAGGCGTGATAGTCGGCATTGGCGGTCTTGGTTTCCGCGCGCCAGGGGATACTGGCCGGCGGCTGCAAGCTCTCGAGCGCGGCGGCGAAGGCCGTCGGCGAAGCGTTGATCGCGAAATGCGGATGGTAGACGCGGCCGAGTTCCTCCGCGCCGGGGTGCACGTGAACGAGTGTCTGTCGCGAGCCCGGCAGATCGATCAGCGTGTAGCTCTGCGACGGCATCTCGCCGAGCCGGCCGCCGATCAGCAGGATCACGTCGGCCGCCTTGATGCGCGCAACCAGTTTCGGATTGGGGCCGATGCCGAGGTCGCCGGCATAGTTCTCGTGCAGCGCATTGAAGATGTGGCTGCGGCGAAACGAGGTCGCAACCGGCAGCGCGAAACGCTCGGCGAAGCGCGTGAGCGCCGCGCAGGCCGCGTCCGACCAGCGGCTGCCGCCGGCGATGACGATCGGCTGCTTCGCCGACCACAACAGTTTCTGCAGCTTCGCCATGTCGGCCGCGCCCGGATAGGTCTCGACCGGGTCGAAGGCCGGCGCATCGGGCACCGCCACGCGCTCGATCAGCATGTCCTCGGGCAGCGCGATCACCACCGGGCCGGGGCGGCCGTTGGTCGCGGTGTAGAACGCGCGCGAAATGATTTCGGGAATGCGCGCGGGATCGTCGATCTCGGTCGCCCATTTGGTCATCGAGCCGAACACGGCGCGGAAGTCGAGTTCCTGAAACGCCTCGCGCTCGCGCATCTCGCGCGCGACCTGGCCGACGAACAAAATCATCGGCGAGGAATCCTGCTTGGCGATGTGAATGCCATGCGCGGCATTGGTGGCGCCGGGCCCGCGCGTGACGAAGGCGATGCCGGGACGGCCGGTGGCCTTGCCGATGGCCTCGGCCATGATGGCGGCGCCAGCCTCCTGGCGGCAGACCGTGACCTTGATCGGACGGTCGTAGAACGCGTCGAGCGCGCCGAGGTAGCTCTCGCCCGGCACGCAGAACATGTGCTGCACGCCGTGCTTGACCAATTGGTCGACCAGAATTTCACCGCCGGTCCGGGTGCCGTCATTCGCGCGCATCACACCGCTCCATGCTTGTCGTTGCCGGGCGTAACCGCCCTTGTGACCCGGCAACCCATGAAAGGTTTCGACGAACAGAAACGCCGCATGGACGCGCGGGTCAAGCCCGCGCATTGACATACGAGGGTTACCGCTTGATCGGGCAGAACTTGGCCGGGATCATCAGCGAGGTCTTCTGCTCCAGCAGATAGCCGGAGTCGTTGAGCTTCCCAAGATAGTTCCGCCATTCCGGATCGGCCAGCATGGCGGCGCGGCGCTTGGTGCGATCGGCGGCATCCTCATAGCCCCACAAGTGAACGATGGTGTTGACGTCGCCGCTCTCGGCGAACATGTAGGCGATCGGCTGGCCGAGATGGCGCGTCTGCGCCGCAAATCCGTGCTTCTCGTAGATCTCCAAATGCGCCTGGGTCATGCCGGGCCTGATGCGGTAGATACGATGATCGACGAGCACGGTTAAGTCCTCCCTTATTCCTCACGGCGACATTCGCCGCGGCGCAGATACTACAGAAAGAGGGGGAAGGGAGAAACAAGTGGGCTGGCAAATCGCGGCGCGGCAGGCAATGTTCGGCCCATGTCCTTCGATCTCCGGCGCGTCGGCGTCGCTTTTGCGGGCGCGGCCGCCTTCGTCAACCTCTACGCGCCGCAGGCGATCCTGCCGTTCATGGCACAGGAGTTCGGCGCGCGCGCGGCCGACGCCAGCCTGATCCTGACGGCGGGCTCGCTTGCGGTCGCCTTCACCGCGCCGTTCACCGGCGTCGCGGCCGACGTGCTCGGGCGCAAATGGGTGATCGCAGGCGCGATCCTGCTGCTGATCGTGCCGACGGTGATGGCGGCGCTGGCGCCGTCGCTGCATGCGCTGATCTTCTGGCGCTTCGTGCAGGGACTGCTGCTGCCGCCGATCTTTGCGGTCACCATCGCTTATGTGGGCGACGAATGGCCGGCCCGCGAAGCCACCGGCGTGATCGGGCTCTACGCATCGGCGTCGGGATTCGGCGGATTCCTCGGGCGGTTCCTGCCGGGCGTGCTGTCAGATCAGATCGGCTGGCGCGGCGGATTCCTGGTGGTGGCGGGGCTCACCTTCGTCTGCTTCGGCGTGGTGGCGACGATGCTGCCGCGGGAAAAGAAGTTCGTGCGGGCGAGCAATCTCACCGCATCGCTCATGCAGATGCTCCGGCACTTGCGCAACCCGAGACTGATCTCGATTTTCGCGGTGGGGTTCGGCGTGCTGTTCAATTTCATGGCGGTGTTCACCTATGTGAGCTTCCACCTCGCCGGGCCGCCGTTCAATCGCTCGGCGGCGTTCCTCGGCTCGATCTTTCTGGTCTATCTCGGCGGCACGCTGCTCACGCCCTGGACCGGCTTTGCGGTCGCGCGACTCGGGCGGCGCAACTTCGTGCTTTGCGTGCTCGCGGTTTGGATCTTCGGCCTGCTGGTGATGTTGATCCCGTCGATCCCGGTGATCATTTTCGGGCTGGTGATCTGCGCGACCTGCGGATTCCTCGCGCAGGCTTCGTCGACGAGCTACGTGGCGATCAGCGCGCAAGGCGGCACATCGTCGGCGGTCGGACTCTATGTGATGTTCTTCTATATCGGCGGAAGTTTCGGCGCCTATCTGCCGGGGCTCGCCTATGAGGCCGCGGGCTGGCCGTCGACCATTGCGTTTGTGATCGCGATGATCGCGATCATGGGCGCGGTGGTGGCGCGCACGTGGGAAGGGAAACCAGCAACCATCGGGAGGGCCAGTTCATGAGCATGACCGTGTCGCAGAGCCAGTTCGAATTCTTAAGGTCGATCGATACGCCGACCGTGTGCAACCTGCTCGAAGTGGTGGCGCCGGAGCGGCGCGGCTTCGGCTATACGGTGCGGCATCTGCATTGCATCTTTCCCGATCTGCCGCCGATGGTCGGCTTCGCCAAGACCGTCACCATGCGCGCGCAGGACAAGGTGCCGCTCGGCGAGGCCGGCTATATGGCGAAGCGGCTCGACTACCTCGATTACGTGGCCGCCGCGCCGCAGCCCGGCATCGCCGTGATCCAGGACCTCGACGACATCGTGGGGTTCGGCGCGTTCTGGGGCGAGGTGCAGACCAACATCCACAAGGCGCTGGGCTGCCTCGGCACGATCACCAACGGCTCGGTGCGCGACATTCCAGCGGTGGCGCCCGGCTTTCAGATGCTCGCCGGCTCGATCTCGCCGTCGCACGCGTGGGTGCATGTGGTGGATTTCGGCTGCACCGTGAACATCCACGGCATGGCGGTGCGCAGTGGCGACCTCATCCATGCCGACCGGCATGGCGCGGTCGTGGTGCCGGTCGAGACGATCGATCCAATGAAAACGGCGGCCGAAGGACTTGCGGCCAAGGAGGCCAAGATCATCAATGCGGCGAAATCGGGCGCGGGGCTCGCGGCGATCAAGGCGGCGATGAAGGGGTAACTCCAGGCGGCCCGAGATGCGGCATGAAGCCCCATTTTCTTGCCGCAAAGGGCCGGCAAGATGGGTTTACGGGCGACCATTAGCTGAAATCGGAGTCATCCGATGCGAATTGTCGTGGCCGTCCTTTCTCTCGCGATATTGACGGTACCGGCCTACGCCGAAGGCCAGTTTGGCGGCAAGCACCGCCATGGATCGGAGCAGAAAGCCGATCAGTCCAAGAACACGGTGAACGAGAAGGAATACCAGTCTTCGCTCAAGGGAATCCCCGACCAAAGCCAGAATTTCGATCCGTGGCGGAACATGCGCACGGCGCCGCAACCGAAATAGCCCGCAAACCGCTCATAGCCGAGCGCTCGGGTGCCATTGCGGACAATAGCCGGCGGCGAGCACGCCGAGGATGGCGGGCGGGGTGAGGACGTCGACTGTGACATTCTTCGGACGGCGCTGGCGCGCGGCGTAGCCTGACGGAGTCCAGCGCAGCAACGAGGCGCCGCGCACGGCCCAGGCGGCATCATCCAAGGCGATGAAAGTGCCGTCGGGAAGACCGTCGATCTCGCGACGATGAAGCCGCTTGGCGCGCCCATTGAGACGCTCGGCGTGAAGCACGGCATCCATTTCGTCCGCGCGCGGCCGCGTGCGAAGCTTTTGCGCCCGCGCCCAGGCGCCGGCAAAGGCCAGCGCGTCCTTCCGGCGGCATTCGAAGCAGGGGCGGTGGCCGGCGGCGAGCGCGGTCACTTCGTCCTGGAAGAACAGCTCGGTATAGCCCCTGCCCCACACTTCGCGGTGGCGGTGCTTGAACTTGAGACGGCAGCAGATCCAGGCGCGCGTGACGTGGCGGCGGCGGCCGAGCGTGCGGTCGTCGCGGTGGAATCTGCCGCCGCGATTGCCGAATAGCGTGCCGCGCGCGGAGGTGGCAAACAGTTCGCCGAACGGGTTGACGCGATTGGGCAGCGGCATGCGGCGAGTATAGCGCGCGGCGTTCAGCGCGGCAGGAACAGCACGTTGCGCGTTTCGTACTCGGTGCCCCAGGTCGTGTTCTTGCCGAGCGAGGCAATGATCGGCATGGCGGCCAGCCGGTGGCGGCGCAACACGATGTAAGGGTCGTAGCCGAAGCTCTCGCAAATCTTCTCGGTCTCTGCGCCGGGATCGGCATGGGTGCCGGACAGCAGCTCCAGCAGCAGCACCGGCCGGTCGCGCGCAATCGTCGCGCGCGCGCCGTCAAGCACCTCGCGCTCGCTGCCCTCGACGTCAATTTTGATGAAACGCACGTCGGTCAATTTGAAACTGTCGAGGGTGCGGACTTCGACCTGATAGGTCTGCTCGTTCTGAAACTGGGTGTGGCTCTGCTTCAGGTTGCCGGCAAAATGCAGTGCGGTGCCGTCGTCGCTGAGCGGCACATGGAAGGTGGCGCGACCGGCGGTATCGGATAGCGCGACCTCATGCACCTCGGCGCGGCCGCGCAGCATCCAGCGCGCAAACCTGGCGTAGTCGGGATTGGGCTCGAACGCGACCACGCGGTCGGCGAGGCGGGAGAGCGCGAAGGCATAGAACCCCTGATTGGCGCCGACATCGACCGCGGTGCCGCCGCGCTCAAACAGCTCCGGCAACATAGCGAGTTCGGGCTCGCCCAAGCGCGTCTCTTCGGCGATGCGCCGACGATAGAACAGCGACGGCGGCAGCAGCATCGACAGCTTTTCGCGAAAGGGCAGCGCCATTTGGCGCCTCGTATCATTGCAAAGGTACCGACACAAACGCCCGCCGGAAGGCGGGCGTTCGATGGCTCAAAATCGGCCGCGCATCACACCTGCGGCTGCGGCTCGGGCTCGATCGTGCCAGGGCCGGGGCGCGGGCGGCTCTTGCCCGCGGGCGGCACGGTGGAGGCGCGCGGGGCGGTGGGCTCGATCGCCGACTCGCGGTTCGGCTTCTTGCCGATGAGCAAGTCCTTGATCTCGTCGCCCGACAGCGTCTCGTATTCGAGCAGACCCTTGGCGAGGACTTCGAGATCGCCGCGCTTGGCCTCGAGGATCTTGCGCGCCTCGTCATGCCCCTGTTCGACCAGCCGTTTCACCTCGGCGTCGATCTTCTGCGCGGTCGCCTCGGAAACGTTCTGCGTGCGGGCAACCGACATGCCGAGGAACACCTCATCCTGGTTCTCGCCGTAGGACACCGCGCCGAGTTCGGGCGAGAAGCCCCAGCGCGTCACCATCATGCGCGCGAGCTTGGTCGCCTGTTCGATGTCGGACTGGGCGCCGGAGGTGACCTTGTCGTGGCCGAAGACCATTTCCTCGGCCACGCGACCGCCCATCATGATGGCAAGCCGCGAGGTCATCTGCTCATAGCTCATCGACAGCTTGTCGCGCTCGGGCAATTGCATGACCATGCCGAGCGCACGTCCGCGCGGAATGATCGTGGCCTTGTGCACGGGATCGGTGGCCTTGACGTTGAGGGCAAGGATGGCGTGCCCGCCTTCGTGATAGGCGGTCAACAGCTTCTCTTCCTCGGTCATGACGAGCGATTTACGCTCGGCGCCCATCATCACCTTGTCTTTGGCGTCCTCGAACTCGACCTGCGTGACCATGCGCTTGTTGCGGCGCGCGGCCATGAGCGCCGCTTCGTTCACGAGGTTGGCGAGGTCGGCGCCGGAGAATCCGGGCGTGCCGCGCGCGACGGTCTTCAAATTGACGTCGGGCGCGAGCGGGACCTTGCGCACGTGAACCTTGAGGATGTTCTCGCGGCCGATGATGTCCGGATTGGGCACCACGACCTGGCGGTCGAATCGGCCGGGGCGCAGCAGCGCAGGATCGAGCACGTCGGGGCGGTTGGTGGCGGCGATCAGGATGATGCCTTCGTTGGCCTCGAAACCGTCCATCTCGACGAGCAGCTGATTCAATGTCTGCTCGCGCTCGTCATTGCCGCCGCCGAGGCCGGCGCCGCGATGGCGGCCGACGGCGTCGATCTCGTCGATGAAGATGATGCAGGGGGCGTTTTTCTTGGCCTGCTCGAACATGTCGCGCACGCGCGAAGCGCCGACGCCGACGAACATCTCGACGAAGTCGGAACCCGAAATGGTGAAGAACGGCACATTGGCTTCGCCGGCGACCGCGCGCGCGATCAGGGTCTTGCCGGTGCCGGGCGGGCCGACCAGCAGCACGCCGCGCGGGATGCGCCCGCCGAGCCGCTGGAACTTGCCGGGGTCGCGCAGGAATTCGACGATCTCCTGCAGGTCCTGCTTGGCCTCGTCGACGCCCGCCACGTCTTCGAAGGTGACGCGGCCATGGGCCTCGGTCAAAAGCTTGGCGCGGGATTTGCCGAAGCCGAGCGCCTTGCCGCCTGCTCCCTGCATCTGCCTGGAGAGGACGATCCACACGACGATCAGCACGATGAACGGCAGCCAGGACATCAGCAGCGAGACGAACCAGGGCACGTTGTCCTGCAACGGGCGAGCGGTGATCCTCACGTTCTTGGCCTGCAGGCGCTGAACCAGCGAAGGATCGTTCGGCGCATAGGTCTGGAATGCGCCACGACCCTCATTGTATGTGCCGCGGATGTCAGAGCCCTGAATGGTCACTTCGAGCACCCGACCGGCGTCGACATCGCTGAGCAGCTGAGAATAGGGAATGTCCTGGGCGTTGTTGCGCTGACCAGGGCTCTGGAACAGCGTGAACAGCGCGAGCAACAGCAATACGATGATGACCCAGAGAGCAAAATTACGAAGATTGGCGTTCATTCGACGACTTTCATGACACGCCCGGGGTTCGACGGCGTGCTTTTAGTACGCACTACAAGTGACGTCACCAACCCCGTTCCTCCGCCTCCCCGCGCCCAGGGATAATGTAGGTCTGCGACCAACGTCTGCCAAGACAAGTTCACACGTAACTTCGACGTCATTTCGGCATTTATGACAGATCGAAAACTACATATCCTATCGTGGACTTAGCGCCCGAGTACCCGAATTCTGTTGCCGCCCGGTAACTTTGCGCCTGCCACCTTTGCGTTTGGTTAAAGGCTGTAAACGCTTGGCTTGCGGACGGCGCGGCGGCGCGCGCTCAACCGTCAGGCGATCGCCGTCGACCGTAACAAGCGCCCCGGCCAGCGTCCGGCGAAATCGCATCTCGCCTGCGGCCGTCAGCGCTGCGTGCAGGCTTTCGAGCTTGCCGAGTTCGACCGGGCCCTCGTCACCCTGCGCGGCAATGGCGCGACCGAGCAGCCTCAGGGCCACCTCTTCCGGCAACAAACGAAAGCCCGCGGCATCGAATTCGAGCGGGAGCGGCAAGGGAGCCGGCGCGCTGACCTGCAACAGATCTGCATAGGCCACGTCGACCGCGCACTCGATGGCGTCATTGGCTCGCGCCAGGCGCCGCGCCAGTAGCGACAGTCGCGCGGGAGAAAGACCCTCCTGTTCCAGCCCGGACAGGAGATTGCGGATGCGGACGCGGGTGAATTGCGGGTTCTGGTTGGAGGGATCGTCGGCGAAGGGAATGCGGGCGGTATTCAACGTGGCCAGCAGCCGGGCCTTGGGGATATCGAGCAGCGGGCGGACCAACAAAATCCCCCTCTCCCCGATGGTCGGCACAGGTGAGGTTCTTGCCATGGCGCCGAGGCCGGCAAGGCCGCTGCCGCGGGTCAGCCGGATGAGGGTGGTTTCGGCCTGATCGTCGCGGGTGTGCGCGGTCAACACATGGCTCGCGCCAGCCTGGCGGGCAGCGTCGGCGAGCAGGCGATAGCGCACCCCGCGCGCCGCGGCCTGCAGGCCGCTTTTCGGCTTGCGGCCGGTCCAGCGCAGAATGCGGTGCGCTACGCCAAGTTTGCGCGCGAGTCTGCCGACGGCCGCGGCCTCGCGCGCCGACTCCGGACGCAGGCCATGGTCGATCGTGACAGCGACAAGCTTCGGTCCGTTCTTCAGGCGCGCACGCCAACGCGCCGCCAGCACGAGCAATGCGGTCGAGTCGGGCCCGCCGGAAATAGCCAAAACGAGGACCGGAAGTTCAGCGAGATCGGCAAACAGGACGTTCGCCTCGGCAGCCGAGACCGGACGATTATCCGCAGCGGGCACGCTTCTGTTCCCGCTGGACGCCTTGCCGCACGGTGGCTGAGGCGCGCGGATACTTGTGAGTCACTTCCGCCAAGGTCGCGCAAGCCATGTCGCGCTGGCCGAGCGCCGCGAGCGACTGACCCAGACGCAGCATGGCCTCCGGCGCCTTGGCGCTCGCGGTGTACTTGGTCGAGACCGCAAGGAAGGATTCCGCGGCTGCATCAAAACGCTGAAGCTGGAAGCGCGCCTCGCCAAGCCAGAACAGCGCATCGGGTGCAAGCTTGTCGGTCGGATATTTGGTCAGGAAGGTCTGGAAAGCATCCTCTGCGAGCGCATAATCCTTGCGTTGAATCGAACCATAGCCGAGATCGAACTGATCGCGCGGCGTCGCCGAGGGCGGCTGAACGGAAGCCAACACACCGGTGGAACTCGGATTGCGCACCGGCGGGGGCGGCAAAACATTCGTCTGCGGCGGCGCGTTGGGATCGTTGACGACAGGATTCCCCGTCGGTGGGCCGGCAGGAGGTGACGCGGGGGTGCCCATGGTCGTGAGATCGAGCGGACTGCCGGGCAGGCGTCCGCCGGGCGCGCCGACGTTCTGATCGGCGACGGCGGGGTTCTGATCGTAGGGAGGCGCACCTGTGTTCAGCGTGCCGAGCGTCTGCGGTACGCCGGGCGCGTTGGGATTTTGCGCCGGATCGAAGGCGTCGTTCCGGCGTCCCGCGACTGCGGGCGCGGATGCGGTCGGCGATGGGCCGGGGCCGACCGGGGTGGGCGCGCGCGCGAGCGGCGGCACGACCGCGGTCTGCGGCGCGTTGGCGCCTTGCAGACGCTGCAGTTGCGCCTCGAGCTGCTGGTTGCGGTATTGCAGCTGTTCGATGACGCCGGTGAGCTGACGGATCTGCGCCTCCAGGCGATCGATGCGCACGACCAGATCGGCCGGGGAAGCCTGGGCGACGCGTTGATTTTCCTCAGCAGCCTGGGCGCGGTCGCTGCCGCCGAAGATGCGGCCGAAGGCCGAGAACGGCGAGCCGGAATCCTGCGCGGACGCCGCATGCGCGGTGACCAACATCGCGGCTGTCGCGAGTACTTTGAACGTGCTCAAAAACGGCCTGGTCATGGATGCCAATCGGAAATGTCAATCCGGTCAATGCAAGGCATGCCATATCGGTCCGGAGTGGGACCAAAATATGGCTCCTACCGTCCTGCCGCAACAAGTCCCTACAAACGCAGGCCTTCGCGGGGACGCGAGGATTTTGGCGTGGCGCCGCAGAGCGGCTCTAAGAGGTCACGCCCAGCACGGTGACCGCGCGACGATTCTGCGACCAGCAGGAAATGTCGTTGCAGACCGCCACCGGCCGCTCCTTGCCGTAGGAGACGGTGTGCATGCGCGAGCCGGCGATGCCGCGGGCAGCAAAATATTCGCGCACCGCCTGAGCACGGCGGGCACCCAGCGCGATGTTGTACTCGCGCGTGCCGCGTTCGTCGGCATGGCCTTCGATGGTAAAATTGTAGCGGCCGTATTGCTGCAGCCATTGCGCCTGCTTGTCGAGGGTGGCGCGCGCCGTCGGCGTGAGCTCGGACGAATCGGTTTCGAAGAATACGCGGTCGCCGACATTGACCACAAAGTCCTGCGGGCTTCCGGGCGTCGCAACCGAGGCCGCCGAGGCCATCGGCTCGTCCTTGTTGCTGTTGGCACAGGCGGAGACGGCGAGCGCCGCGATGAGCGCGGCGGCGAAACCCGCAAAGCGGAAGTTTGCTTTTGAACGCACCATTGCGATCTCCAATTTTCGCTTCGTGATCGGACTCGATATGGTCTAACAGCCGGGTCGTTAAGCGAAGGTTCCATCAACCTTGATGAAGCGTTGTGGCACCGATTAAAAATGCCGCAGTGGAAGAAACGTTCGCACCATAGTTAATAAGACGTGAACGCGGCGAGATCGGGGCGAATTTCTCGTGCCGGTCACGACCGCAGCGGGGACCACGCCGGATCGGAGGCAAAGCCGGGTGTCGGCACGCGCTGTTCGTTGCGGCCGGTGATGTCGACCGTAAAGAGCTGGGGACCGCCGTTGCCGCCGGGATCGCGGAAAAACATGATCACGCGGCCGTTCGGACAGAACGTCGGGCCCTCGTTGTGGAATCCTTCGGTGAGCACGCGCTCGCCGCTGCCGTCAGGCTTCATGATGCCGATGGCGAATTTGCCGTCGGCGATTCTGGTGAAGGCGATAGTGTCGCCGCGCGGCGACCAGACGGGGGTGGCGTAACGGCCGTCGCCGTGGCTGATGCGCTGCGCCTCGCCGCCGCTCGCGGCCATCACATAAATCTGCTGCGTGCCGCCACGGTCGGATTCGAAGCAGATGCGGCTGCCATCGGGCGAAAACGACGGCGCGGTGTCGATGGCCTGCGAATTGGTGAGTTGCGTGATCCCCGACGAGCGATTCAGGTCGACCGCGAAGATGTTGGCGTTGGCACCTTCCTGCCAGCTCAACACCACGCGCTGCCCGTCGGGCGAGAAGCGCGGCGCAAAGGTCATCCCGTTGAAGCGACCGACGACCGCGCGCTGGCGGGTCTCGATGTTGTAGAGCATGACGCGCGGCGTCTGCTGCGCGTAGGACATGTAGACGATGTCGCGCCCGCTGGGGGAGAACCGCGGCGTCACCACGGTATCGTCGCCGCGCGTGAGATAATTCACGTTGGCGCCGTCCTGATCCATGACCGCGAGCTTCTTGGTGCGGCGATCGCGCGGGCCCGATTCGTCGACGAAAACCACATAACTGTCGAAATAGCCCTTCTCGCCGGTCAGGCGCTCGTAGATGATGTCAGAGATGATGTGCGCAACGCGACGCCAGCTTTCAGGCGTAGCGTTGAATTGCCGGCCAATCAGATGCTCGCTCGCGTACACATCCCAAAGCCGAAAGTCGACGCCAAAGCCGCCCTGCTCGCGCCGCACGCGCCCGGTGACGAGCGCCGCGGCGTTGATCGCGCGCCAATCGGCAAAGCGCGGGAGCGCGTTGATGTCGGCGATCTTCTCGATATAGGCGGCCTGATCGATGGGGATGAACAGGCCGGAGCGCTGAAGGTTGTTGGCGATGACCTGCGTGATGCTTTGCCCGATTTCGCTGTCGCCTTCGCTGCCGAGGAAGTTCGGCAAGGCTATCGGCAGCGGCTGGATGTTGCCTTGGGTGACATCGATGCTGGTGACGGCGGGCGCGGGACGCGGCGCCAGACCGGCAAAGGCGGCGGTGGCGCCGGCGCCGACGAGCAGGGAGCGGCGCGTCAGCCACGGCCGGGCAAGCGGTGAATAGTCTACAACCATGTCATTGCCTCAAAAGGCGTCCGCATCGTCAGCCCGGCAACATCTCCCGGGGATCGAAGGTAATCTCCAGCTCTTTCCACAAATCGTAATGCTCAGGCTTTAGCATTTCGTAAGGCTGACCCTGGAAAAGGGCGCGAACCGCGCCATCGCGCGCGGCTTCGAAAATCGTGCCGCGGCCGCTGGTGAGCACCAGGGGAGGCGCCGCCAGCCTGCCGTCGCGGCCGAGCCGGACACGGATCTTGACGACGAGTTCCTGCGGGTTCTGCACGTTGGCCGGCGGATTCCACAGTTGCATCAGGCGCGCGCGCAAGGCGTCGACCTCGCTCTGGGACAGCATGGGCGCGCTGCCGGTCGGCGCGCCTAGGGTCGGATTTTGATTGATCACGTCGCCCGCCGAGGCCTGGCGCTGCGCCTCGCGCTTGTCGAGCATCTCGGCGATCTGGTCGGGATTGAATTTCGGCTGCTGCTTGGTGACGGCCTTGGCCTGCTTCTTGGCTTCGGCGGCCTTGCGCGCCTCCTCTTTCTTCATGGCTTCGATGATCGGATCGGGCTTGGCCTTGTCGGGCGTCTTCTCCGGCTTGGCTTCGGCCTGTTTCGGCTGTGGCTGCTTCTCGGGCTGCGCGTCGGCGGGGAGCGGCTTGATCTCGGGCTTCTCGACGATCTTGGGAACCGGCTCGGTGGCGGGTTTCGGCGTATCGATCTTGTCGGCCAGCGGTTTCGGAGTGTCGGCCTTGGGCGCGTCCCTGACGCCTTTGGTGATCTGCGAGAATTGCGTGTCGGAAATGATGTCGACCGGCAACGATTCCGGCGCCGCCGCGTTGAGCTGCTGGGCGGAGAACGACAAGCCGAACCACAGCAGCAGCGCCACGTGCACTATCGCCGATATGACAATATCGGTTCTCATTACGAACCCTGCTCGACTTCGGTGACCAGCGCGACGCGGCGGAAGCCGGCTGCCGACAGCCGTCCCATGATGCGCATCATCGTGCCGTAATCCACGGTCTTGTCGCCGCGGACATAGATCCGTTCGTCGGCGGCATTGCCGCCGCGCGCTTCCGCGATGGCCTTCAGTTTCGGCACCAGCTCGTCGAGCTGGATCTCGGTGTTCTGCAGAAAAACCTGGTGTTTGTTGTTGACCGAAATCGCCAGCGGCTCGCGCGACTGCTCCAGACTGGCGGCCTGCGTCTGCGGCAAGTCGATCGGCACGCCGACCGTGAGCAGGGGGGCGGAGACCATGAAGATGATCAGCAGCACGAGCATCACGTCGACCATGGGCGTGACGTTGATCTGACTCATCACCGGGCTGCGGCGATGCCGCCGCTTGCCGAATGCTCCCGAATGCGCGCCGCCGTTCATCGTCATGGCATCATGCTCCGCGCTCGTCGATCTGCCGCGACAGGATGGCCGCGAACTCGTCGGCGAAGCCCTCCAGCCGCACGGCCTGTTTGTTCACCTCGGAGATGAATTTGTTATAGAAAATTGTCGCCGGAATTGCGGCGACAAGGCCGATCGCGGTGGCGAACAAGGCCTCGGCGATGCCGGGGGCGACCACCGCAAGCGAGGTATTCTTCGAGGCCGCGATCGACTGAAAGCTCGTCATGATGCCCCACACCGTGCCAAACAGGCCGATAAAGGGGCCGGCAGAGCCGACCGTGGCGAGCACAAGCAGCCGGCGCTCCAGGCGCTCGATCTCGCGCGCGATCGTGACGTCCATCACCTTCTCGACGCGCTGCTGCAGGCCGGCAAAGGAACGGACTCCGACTTCAAAGCTGCGCTTCCATTCGCGCATGGCGGCGACGAACAGCGCGGCCATCGAATGGGTCGGGCGCGAGGAGAGCGTGCGATAAAGCTCTTCGAGTGATTGACCGGACCAGAACGATTGCTCGAACGCATCCATGGCGCGCCGCGTGTTGCGGTAAAGTTTGAATTTCTCGATCACGATCGCCCACACCCAGATGGAACATCCGAGCAATCCGAGCATCACCGACTTCACGATCCAATGCGCCTGCCAGAACAGGGCGAAGATCGACAGGTCGGAGGAACTGAGCGGCATCACGGCCGGTGCCACGTCGGCGGGATTCATGGGCTCTTCCTTGGGTCGACCTGATGTCCTTCGAAACGTCGCGGCGGCAGCAAGCGTGACCGGTGCAATACGCATCGTCGGACCCAAGGATTTGCAGATGGCGTCTCGCGCGCAACCGCAATCTCGTGATTTCGCAAAGACTTCGCGCCGTCCACCAACAGTGGCGGGGAGAAAATCCCGCGAAACTGGCCAAACTAGGGCGCAGGACCGGTCATGTGCGGTTAAGTGGCGCTGATTGACGTTAATGATTGGTTACTAACGCTGATTTCCACGATCGGTTGCCGGTACAATCACACGCGAAATTAGGGGATTCGCCCGGATTATATTCGAATACCGCGAAGAGCGAGAACCGCACGATGAGCGATACTCGGACGGCAAGCGACAGGAATGTCATCCAGTTCGACAGCGCCCAGATGCTGAGAGGCCTGGGGCATCCATCGACGCTGCTTCTGCTCGCGGCCAATGCGCTACCGATCGTTGGCGTGCTGTTCTGGCATTGGGACGTTTTCGTCCTGCTCGCACTGTACTGGATGGAAACGGCGGTCATCGGATTCTGGATGATCGTGCGCATCGCCATCGCGCCGCCGGGCAGCCTGGGCAATGTCGAGGTGAATGGACGTCCGGTCGCGGCAGGCTCGCTGTTTATGGCGGCGTTCTTCGTCGTGCACGCCGGCATGTTCATGGGCGTGCACATGGTGTTCCTGTGGAGCCTGTTTTCCGGCGCCTGGTCGCGGATCGTCCACGGGCCGGCTGATTTCTTCCGGATCCTGGTGATCGGCACCGGCCTATGGGTGCCGCTGCTCGTGCTTTTCATCGTGCGCGGGGCGAGCTTCCTGTTCCATGTGCTCAAGCCGGAATCCATCGAAAGGATCGAGCGAAGTCTCAACCTGCCAGTTTCGTCCGTGCCGCCTGCGGACGACGTGAACACGATCATCAGCGCGTTCTATGGGCGGGTTATCATCATGCATATGACGATCATTTTCAGTGCGTTCCTATCACTCATATTCGGATCGATCACGCCGCTGATCATCATGGTCGTGCTCAAAACGATTGCCGATGTGGGCCTGCATCTGGCATTCGATTTCGGCAAGTTGCAGAAGATTTCGCAGACGGCCTTGACGGCGAAGTCGACCTAATTCGCGGTCGAATCCAAGTCCGCGCGCATGGCGATGCGCAGGGGCTTGGGGATCGGCCGCGCGCGGCCGCCGGACACGAAGGCGACCTGCACGGACGCTTCGACCAGCAGATCCTCGCCGCGCATCACGCGCTGGCTCAGCATGACGGAGGCGCCTTTGACTGCCGCCGGCTGGGTCACGATCTGGAGCACATCGTCCATGCGTGCGGGTTTGAGGAAATCGATGTGCATCGAGCGCACCACGAAAGCGAAGCCCGGCGCCTCCTTTTCGGTCTGCTCGAACAGCGCGCGGTGGTCGGCGCCGATCAGCCGCAGGTAATTGGTGCGGCCGCGTTCCATGAAGCGCAGGTAGCTCGCGTGATAGACAATGCCGGAGAAATCCGTGTCCTCGTAATAGACACGCACCGGCTGCAGGTGCCGGCCGTCGCGGATTTCGCCGTCGAGCGCGGGATTGCTCATCGCCAGGGGACGCGCTGCTGCATGGCGTCTTCCCAATGCTTACCGTCGAATGTCTTCACTGAAATCGTCGAGAGATCGACGTCATCCAGGCAGCGGACATTGACGTCGATTTTTTCGGGATCGGAGCGCGGCGTATAGAATGGATGAATGCCGCAATATTTGCAGAACGTGTGCTGGGCGACGCCGGTATTGAACGTATAGGTGGTCAAATCGTCCTTGCCGCCGAGCAATTCAAAGCGCTCGCGCGGCACGATCAGGTGCAGAAAGCCTTTCTTGCTGCATATCGAGCAATTGCATTCGGTGACACGATCGAGGTCCGCCGTGACGCGAAAGCGCACGCGACCGCAGTGACACCCGCCTTGCATGGTTTGCATGGGGTTGCTCGCTATTCGTCGCCTTCGCCTTGCGCGAACAGGCCGAATTGCGCGGGGTCGCGCGCGGGCTCCTGCAGGCCGAGATGCTTGAAGGCATGGCCGGTGATCAGCCGGCCGCGCGGGGTGCGCTGGAGCAGCCCGCGTTGGATCAAGAACGGCTCGATGATCTCCTCGATGGCGTCGCGCGGCTCGGAGAGCGCGGCCGCAAGCGTCTCCACACCGACCGGCCCGCCGCCGTAGTTGAGCGCGATGGTCGTCAGATAACGTCGGTCCATGGCGTCGAGACCGGCGGCGTCGACTTCGAGCTCGATCAGCGCCTTGTCGGCGAGCGCGCGATCGATCTTCTCTGAGCCGGCGACATGAGCGAAATCGCGTACGCGACGCAACAGCCGCCCGGCGATGCGCGGGGTGCCGCGCGAGCGGCGGGCGATTTCGTTCGCGCCGTCCGCGGTCATGCCGATACCGAGCACGCGCGCGCCGCGGTTGACGATCTCCTCGAGCTCGGCCTCGGAATAGAAATTGAGCCGGATCGGAATGCCGAAGCGGTCGCGCAGCGGATTGGTGAGCAGGCCCGCGCGGGTGGTGGCGCCGATGAGGGTGAATTTTTCCAGATCGATCTTGACCGAACGCGCGGCCGGCCCTTCGCCGATGATGAGATCGAGCTGGAAGTCCTCCATGGCGGGATAGAGGATTTCCTCGACCGCCGGATTGAGGCGGTGGATTTCGTCGATGAAGAGCACGTCGCGCGCTTCGAGGTTCGTCAGCAGCGCGGCGAGATCGCCGGCCTTGGCAATGACGGGACCGGAGGTGGCGCGGAAATTGACGCCCAGTTCGCGCGCGACGATCTGCGCCAGCGTGGTCTTGCCGAGGCCCGGCGGGCCGACGAACAGCACGTGATCGAGCGCCTCTTTGCGCGATCGCGCGGCCTTGATGAAAACCTCCAGGTTGGCGCGCGCCTGCTGCTGGCCGATGAATTCGCTCAGGCGCTGCGGGCGCAGCGAAACGTCCGCCGTGTCCTCCTCGCGGCGTTCCGACGTGACGATACGGGGATTGGCGATCATCGTGTTCTACTCAAGTCGTGAAGCGGCGAGTAATCAACCAACATCCAACGGTTGGCACCAGAAACGCGAGAACAATCGCAATGGCCCCCGGGGTATCCACGCGATTCTGGACTGGAGTGGACACTGAGGTTGCAAAGAGCACAACGCTAAAACTGACGCCAATGACGATCACATGCAAAATGCCGAATGATCGGAAGATCAACTGTCCAACGGCGACAGCCAGTCCGGCGATGATCGCAGGGATTATTCCGACTGGGTAGCTCATCAGGATTCCGACCGGAAAGACGACACTATAATTCGTTGCGGCCTGCCCAAACGAGACGGGCAATTCAGGTAGTGCGGTGATAAACGACGTCATTGAAAACGTAAGCCAGCCGAGCGGAGGGCCAAGCGCAGCGAACACCAGAAGCACCATCACAACATGGCGCACTTTACGAAAGCTTGATGTCGCTCGCGTCTGCACCGCACTCACTTCGCCAATTCCTTCAGGCCTAGTCTGATGAGCTGCTTGGTCTCCGCCCCCTCGCCCGCATTGCGCGCGGCAACGGCGATGGCGGCCGAGGCCTGCGGCTGGCCGTAGCCGAGATTGACCAGCGCCGAGACGGCGTCGGCCATCGGCTGCGGCGCGCGTTTCTCCTCGATGCTGCCCGCAAGCCGGATCACGGCCGGATCGAGCGAGGTGAAGGCCGGCGCCTTGTCTTTGAGCTCGGTGACGATGCGCTCCGCGACCTTCGGGCCGACGCCGGGCGCGCGTTTGATCATACCCTTGTCGTGAGTTGCGATGGCGTTGGCGAGTTCGGCGGGCTTGAGCGAGCCGAGCACCGAGAGCGCAACCTTGGCGCCGACGCCCTGCACGGTCTGCAGCAGGCGGAACCATTCGCGTTCGGCGTCAGTGAGAAATCCGAACAACCGGATCTGGTCCTCGCGCACGTGAGTCTCGATCGACAGCGTGGCGGGCTGACCGGCCGCCGGCAGCTCCTGCAAAGTGCGCGCGGAGCAGTGCACGAGATAGCCGACGCCGCCGGTGTCGAGGATGATGTAATCCTCGCCGTAGGAGTCGATGATGCCCTTGAGCTTGCCGATCATTGGCACGCCTCGGCGGCGCAAACAGATTCGCAACCTCCCCCCTTGAGGGGGAGGTCGGCGAGCGAAGCGGGCCGGGAGGGGGGTAATGGGGCGAATGGCGTGTACGCGTGTCCACCCCCCTCCCTAACCCTTCCCCTCAAGGGGGGAGCGAACGCTCCGTGATCGCGATGATGCATCATGATGTCTCGGCTCATCGCGTTGCCACCTTCAGCACGGCGCTCTGCCGATGATGCGCGTGGGTCACCGCGATGGCCAGCGCGTCGGCTGCGTCGTCGGATTGCGGATCAGCTTTCGGCAGCAGCACGCCGATCATCATACGGATCTGCGCCTTCTCGCTGTGGCCCGCGCCGACGATCGTCTTCTTCACGAGATTAGGCGCATATTCGTGCACTGCAAGCGAGGCGCGCGCGGGCACGAGCAGCGCCACGCCGCGTGCCTGGCCGAGTTTGAGCGTTGCGGAAGCGTCCTTGTTGACGAAGGTCGCCTCCACCGCCGCCTCCGCCGGGCGAAACTCCTCGATCACGCGCACCAGACCGTCATGGATGGCACAGAGCCGCGCCGCCAGCTCGGCGCGCTCATCGGTCGCGAGCGAACCGCAGGCAACGTAGGACAGCCGGTTGCCGACGCTGTCGATCACGCCCCAGCCGGTACGGCGGAGGCCCGGATCGATGCCGAGGATGCGAATCAGTTGCGTCATGGCGGCGCCATTGATAGCGCCGGCGCGGCAATCAGCCTAGGCGCTCAGCTTGGTGACGAGGGCGTCGGAAACCTCGAAATTGGCGTAGACGTTCTGCACGTCGTCGTGCTCGTTGAGGCTTTCGATCAGGTTGAGGACCTTTTCGCCCTGCTCGTCGTTCACGGCGACCGTGTTCTGCGGCTTCCACACTAACGCGGATTTGCGCGGCTCGCCGAATTTCGCCTCGAGCGCCTTGCTGACCTCGTGGAAGGATCCCTGCGCGGCGTAGATTTCGTGGCCGCCGGCATTGGAGACCACGTCATCGGCGCCGGCATCGATGGCGGCGTCGAGCATTGTGTCGGCGTCGGCGACCTTGGCGTCATATTCGATCACGCCGACATGATCGAACATGAACGACACCGCGCCGGTCTCCGCCAGATTGCCGCCGTTCTTGGTGAAAGTCGCGCGCACTTCGCCGGCCGTGCGGTTGCGATTGTCGGTCAGCACTTCGACGATGATGGCGACGCCGCCGGGGCCGTAGCCCTCGTAGCGCGTTTCCTCGTAATTTTCGCCCTCGCCGCCGGCGGCCTTCTTGATCGCGCGCTCGATGTTGTCCTTGGGCATGTTTTCCGCGCGCGCGGCAAGAACGGCGGCACGCAGGCGGGGATTCATATTGGGGTCGGGCAGACCGATCTTGGCGGAGACGGTAATTTCGCGCGCCAGCTTGCCGAACAGCTTGGACTTCATTTTGTCCTGCCGCCCCTTGCGGTGCATGATGTTCTTGAATTGCGAATGGCCGGCCATGCGCGCTCGCTCTCAATGCAAATTTTCCGCTGATATATGACGACGGCGCGTGGGGCTTCAACCCCAAAACGCAGGCTTGGCCTGTTCGAGCTTGCCGCCGAGGCGCACCGGCGCGACGCGGCGCGCAAGACCGGTTGCATCGTCGGTTTCGACCGCGACGGCGCAGAGCGTGGCCGGTCCGAGCGCCGGCTCGAACTTGCCTTGCGGAACCCGGCGGAGGAAACGGCCGAGCGGCTCGTCCTTGTTCATGCCGATCACGGAATCGTAATCGCCGGTCATGCCGACATCGGACATGAAGGCGGTGCCGCCGGGCAGGATGCGATGGTCGGCGGTCGGCGCATGGGTATGAGTGCCGACCACGAGACTGGCGCGGCCGTCGCAGAAACAGGCCATGGCCTGTTTCTCGCTCGTCGCCTCGGCGTGGATGTCGACGATGATGGCGTCGGCCGCGACTTTCAACGCGCAGGCGGCCAGTTCGCGCTCGACCGCGGCGAACGGATCGTCGAGCGGATCCATGAAGATGCGGCCCATGGCATTGAGCACAAGCATGCGCGCGCCGTTCTTGGCCTCGACGAAGGCCGCGCCGCGGCCGGGCGTGCCGGGGGGATAATTGATCGGGCGGATGAGTTTCGGCGCACGCTCGATGAAGACCAGAGCTTCCCGCTGGTCCCAGGAATGGTTGCCGCCGGTGATGACATCGGCACCGGCGTCGACGAGCTCCTGGTAGATCGCTTCGGTGATGCCGAAGCCGCCGGCGGCGTTCTCACCATTGATGACGACGAAGTCGAGCTTCCAGTCCACGATCAGTGCGGGTAATCGCTCGGTCACGACCGCGCGCCCGGAGCGCCCCACCACATCGCCGACAAACAGAATGCGCATGATTTCAAGTTCCGCGGCAGTCGATCACTTCGCGCTCGGTTAGCACGAGATCGAGGCGCGCGTCGCGGGGGGTGATGGGGACTTCGGCGACCTCCTGCACCGCGAAGGCGATGCCGACGGCAAGAATGGGCTTCTTCGCGCGCAGCGCATGGATGGTCATATCGTAATAGCCGGCGCCATAGCCGATGCGATGGCCGCGCCGGTCGAACACCGCGAGCGGGGTAAGCACGATGTCGGGCGCGACTTCCGGCGCGCGCTGCAGGGGCTGACGAATACCCCAGACGCCGCGCGCCAGCGGCTCGCCGAAATCCCAGGCGCGCATGATCAACGGCTTGCCGCGGCCGGCCACCACCGGCAAGGCGAGCCTGGCACCGGCGGCGCTGAGTTTTTTCATGAGCGGAACCGGATTGATCTCGGTCTTCATTGGCGAGAAGCCGGAAACAATCATGCCGGGCTTGATCGCGAGCGGAAATTCTCGCGCGGCGATCGCTTCCGCCGCGGCTGCGCGCACGTCGGGCGCAAGCGCATCGCGCCGCGCGAGCGCTTCGGCGCGGAGCGCGGCTTTGTCGACAGTCTGAGGGGGTTGCACCATCACGCCACTTAGCAAGAGTGCGGTGCCGCGAGAGCCGTCGGAGTGCTCGATCCCGGGTTCCCTACGAAAGTAGGTGGGCGCCATATGTCCGAGCCCACGAGCCCGGTCAGGGACAGCTCCCTAAAGGATCGATAAGGCCCCGGGGATTTTTGACTCCTAACGCGCCCCGCAGCACCGCAGCCCTAATGTAGTTGGCATCGGCGCGCCTGCAAAGCAGCGCAAGGCGAAAGTTTCACCCCACCGCCACGTTGCCTTCGGCGACGGTCTGATTGAGCTTGCGCGCGATTGCCTCGATGCGCTCGGCCGCGGCGTTGAAGGCGGCAACGATGGCCGATTGGGTGGCCTGCATGCGATCGGCGGAAACCACACGGGCGTCGTTCAGCGTGGCGACCTCATCCTCCAATCGGCGCAATTTCTTTCCCATCTCGGCAAGGTCGTCCGCAACAGTGAGCGCGGCCATCACGATCAAGCGCGCATCGCCGATCTGCCCGAACTTGCCGCGCAGCTCGCCAATGCGGTCGTCGAGATTCTTGGCGAGCTTGGTGAGGTGCTCCTCCTGCCCGTCTTCGCAGGCCATGCGGTAGGCGCGACCGTTGATCGAGACGTTCACTTGCGCCATGGCGCCCTACCTCGCCGTCTCTTGCGCGACGATCACCGCGCGGATGTTGTCCATCGCGGCGTCGAGCCGACGTGCGATCTCGCGGTTGGCGGCTTCGAGCTGGCGCGAGCGTGCGGTCTCGACATCGAGCGCGGAGGCAAGCCGGGAACGGTCGGCGCCGAGCGCCTGGTATTGGGTCGAAAGCGTGTTGCCGCTGCGATCGGCTTCGAGTCGGCGATCGAGGGCCGCCTCCAGCGCATCGAGCGCCAGCGACAAACGCCGCGCGGCCACATCGATCACGGTCTGATCGGACATTCGCTCGACCCTTCGCTCGACCTTTGCCTCTGGGCGCGGAAATTGCGCCCCCGCCGCGAAAATATCTTTCGTGAGCAAGTAATTAGAGCCAGAATCTTACGTTCTAGGGCCGCTGGCAGTCAACGCTCGGCCTTCGGCTTTCCCCCACCTTTACGCACAGCAGGGACGGCCGCTTGCGGCGGGGCTTCGTTACATTGACTCCAAGGCCTCACGTGCTATCCCACCCCCGTTCGAACAGGCCTCCGATGATCGCGAAAGCCACGACCGCCGCCGTCGCGTCTTCACCGCGCCAGGACGAGTTGATGCCAGCGACACGCGCCGAACATGACCGCATGGCCAACGCCATCCGCGCGCTCGCCATGGACGCGGTCGAAGCGGCCAAATCCGGCCACCCCGGCCTGCCCATGGGAGCGGCCGATATCGCGACAGTGCTGTTCACGCGATTTCTGAAATTCGATCCGGCCAATCCGACATGGCCCGACCGCGACCGCTTCGTGCTCTCGGCCGGACACGGCTCGATGCTGGTTTATGCCGCGCTGCATCTGCTCGGCTACGAAGCGATGACGATCGAGCAGATCAAGCGCTTCCGCCAACTCGGCTCGATCACGGCCGGTCATCCGGAACATGGCCATACGCCCGGCGTGGAAACCACGACCGGGCCGCTTGGCCAGGGGCTCGCCAACGCGGTCGGCATGGCGATCGCGGAGCGGCATCTCGCCGCGCTGTTCGGCAAGGAGATCGTCGATCACCACACCTACGTGCTCGCCTCCGACGGCGACCTGATGGAAGGCATCAGCCAGGAAGCCATTGCGCTCGCCGGCCATCTGCGGCTCAACAAGCTGATCGTGCTGTTCGACGACAATGGCATTTCGATCGACGGGCCGTTGGCGCTTGCGGACTCGGTCGATCAGATCAAACGCTTCGAGGCGGCCGGCTGGATCGCCACGCGCATCGACGGCCACAATCCGGACGCCATCGCCGCGGCGATTGCGACCGCCAAAACTTTCGACCGGCCGACGCTGATCGCCTGCCGGACGACGATCGGCTTTGGTGCGCCAACCAAGGCCGGCAGCGAAAAATTACACGGCTCGCCGCTCGGCACCGACGAAATCGCCGGCGCGCGCAAGGCGCTCGGATGGAACGAACCGCCGTTCGAGATTCCTGCCGACGTGCTGACGCTCTGGCGCACCGCCGGTCAGCGTTCGAAAGGCGCGCGCAAGGATTGGGAGAGCCGGCTTGCCGCGTTGCCGGCCGAGCCGCGCGCCGAATTCATGCGGCGCACGCGCGGCGAATTGCCGAAGGACAAGGTCGCCGCGGCCGTGCGCACCGCCAAGGAGAAGCTTGCCGCAGCCCCGAAGGACATGGCGACGCGTGCGGCCTCGGAGGCGGCGCTGGAAGCGCTGGTTCCGACATTGCCGGAAATGATCGGCGGCTCGGCCGATCTCACCGGCTCGAACAACACCAAGACCAAAACGATGGCGGTGCTGTCGGCGAAGGACTATGCGGGGCGGTTCATCCATTATGGCGTGCGCGAGCACGGCATGGCGGCGGCGATGAACGGCCTGGCGTTGCACGGCGGCATCATTCCGTACTCGGGCACGTTCCTGGTGTTCTCCGACTATTGCCGGCCGGCGATCCGGCTCGCAGCGCTCATGGGGCAACGCGTCATTCACGTGATGACACACGATTCGATCGGGCTCGGCGAAGACGGCCCGACGCATCAGCCGATCGAACATCTCGCGAGCCTGCGGGCAATGCCGAACCTGCGCGTGTTCCGGCCGTGCGACGCGGTGGAAACGCTGGAGTGCTGGGAGCTCGCGCTGCAGACCAAGACGGGACCGAGCGTGCTCGCGCTCACGCGGCAGAACCTGCCGCAACTGCGGCTCGGCCGCGACGAGCACAACCGTTGCGCGGCCGGCGCCTACGAGATCGTCCCGGCCGAGGGGCACGCGGCCATGGTTTCGCTCTTCGCCACCGGGTCGGAAGTGTCGATCGCGGTCGAAGCGCGTAAATTCCTAAGACAGAGAGGCGTCTACGCCCGCGTGGTGTCGGTGCCGTGCTTCGAGCTGTTCTTCGCCCAGCCGGAGGCCTCGCGGCGCGCGGTCATCGGCGATGCGCCGGTCAAAGTCGCAGTCGAGGCCGCCGTGCGGCAAGGCTGGGATACCATAATCGGGACCGATGGCGCTTTCGTCGGCATGAGCACTTTCGGGGCGAGCGCACCATATAAGGACTTGTATAAGCATTTCGGCATTACTCCGGAGGCGGTGGCGGACGTGGCGCTGAGCAAGATGGGCAGGAAGAACTGAAAGGAGCCGCCTCATGTCTGTTCGGGTTGCCATCAACGGCTTCGGCCGTATCGGCCGCAACGTGCTGCGCGCGATCGCCGAAACCGGCCGCAAGGATATCGAGGTAGTCGGCATCAACGACCTCGCGCCGGTGGAGACCAATGCGCATCTGCTGCGCTTCGACTCCGTGCACGGCCGTTTTCCCGGTGAAGTCACGGTGAAGGGCGACACCATCAGCGTCGGCAACGGCGCGATCAAGGTGACCGCCGAGAAGGATCCCACGAAGCTGCCGTGGAAAGACCTCGGCGTCGACATCGCGATGGAATGCACCGGAATATTCACATCGAAGGACAAGGCGGCGGCGCATCTGACCGCGGGCGCCAAGCGCGTGATCATCTCGGCGCCGGCCGATGGCGTCGATCTCACCGTGGTCTATGGCGTCAATCACGACAAGCTGATGAAGGACCACAGGGTCATCTCGAACGCGTCGTGCACGACCAATTGCCTCGCGCCGGTCGCCAAGGTGCTCAACGATGCGATCGGCATCGACAAGGGTTTCATGACCACGATCCACTCCTATACCAACGATCAGCCTTCACTCGATCAGGTGCACAAGGACCTCTACCGCGCGCGCGCGGCGGCGCTGAACATGATTCCGACGTCGACCGGCGCGGCAAAGGCGGTGGGGCTGGTGCTGCCGGAGCTCAACGGCAAGCTCGACGGCGTGTCGATCCGCGTGCCGACGCCTAACGTCTCGGTGATCGATTTCAAATTCGTGGCGAAGAAGGCGACCAGCAAGGACGAGATCAACGGCGCGATCAAGCGTGCCGCGGATCAGCAGCTCAAGGGTATCCTCGGCTATACCAACTCGCCCAATGTGTCGGTCGACTTCAATCACGACCCGCACTCCGCCGTCTTCCACATGGACCAGACCAAGGTGATGGACGGAACGTTCGTGCGCGTGATGGCGTGGTACGACAACGAATGGGGCTTCTCCAACCGCATGGTCGACACCGCGGTGACGATGGGCAAACTGATCTGACGCGGATTGCCGGCAGGCGCGCATGACCGCGTTCCGTACGCTCGACCAGGCTGACGTGAAGGGCAAACGCGTGCTCGTGCGCGTCGACCTCAACGTGCCGATGAACAACGGCAAGGTCGGCGACCTCACGCGCATCGCGGCATCGGCGCGCACCATCGCCGAGCTCGCGGACAAGGGCGGCAAGGTCATCCTGCTTTCGCATTTCGGGCGGCCGAAGGGATTTGATCCGAAGGAGTCGCTCAAACCGGTTGCGGCGGAGGTTGCGCGCGTGCTCGGCCGCAAGGTGGCCTTTGCGGAGGATTGCATCGGCGCAAAAGTCGAGGCTGCCGTCGCGGTGATGATGCCCGGTGAGATTCTGTGTCTTGAGAACACGCGCTTTCATGCGGGTGAGGAGAAGAACGATCCGGAATTCGCGGCGGCGCTCGCGAAGCTGGGCGATTTATGGGTGAACGACGCGTTTTCGGTTGCGCATCGCGCGCATGCTTCCACCGAAGGCCTAGGCCGCAAACTGCCGGCTTATGCCGGCCGCAGCATGCAGGCCGAGCTCGATGCGCTGGCGAAGGCGCTGGAAGCGCCGCAACGGCCGGTGGCGGCCGTCGTCGGCGGCGCGAAGGTTTCCACCAAGCTCGACCTGCTCGGCAATCTGGTCGGCAAAGTGAACGTGCTGATCATCGGCGGCGGCATGGCGAATACTTTCCTCGCTGCGCAGGGCAAGGCGGTCGGCAAATCGCTGTGCGAGCGCGATCTCGCCGCGACCGCGCGCGATATTTTTTCCCGGGCGAAAACAAAGAATTGCGAGATCGTGCTCCCGATCGACGCGGTGGTGGCGCAGAAATTCGAGGCGAATGCACCGTCGCGCGTGGTCGGGATCGGCGAGGTCGGCGCCAGCGACATGATCCTCGACATCGGGCCGCGCAGTATCGAGCATGTCGTCTCGGTGCTGGCGCGGGTGAAGACGCTGGTGTGGAACGGGCCGTTCGGCGCGTTCGAGATGGAACCGTTCGACAACGGCACGGTTGAGGTGGCAGAGGCGGCGGCCGAGCTGACGGACAGCGGCAAGCTCGTTTCGGTCGCGGGCGGCGGCGATACGGTGGCGGCGCTCAATGCGGCGGGTGCCGCGGACCGGTTCACCTATGTTTCCACCGCCGGGGGTGCTTTCCTGGAATGGATGGAAGGCAAGACCTTGCCGGGGGTCGAGGTGTTGAGGATAAAATGACCTCGAACAGGCATTCCGGAAGCCGCCAAGCGGCTATCCGGAATCCAGAAACAGTTTTAGAGTTTGATTTCTGGATTCTGGGCTTCGCAGGCCGCGCCCCGGAATGACGATGGAAGGGAGATCGCGATGAACCTCGCAGAGCTGAACAAAGTGGCCGAGGCCATGGTCGCGCCCGGCAAGGGCATCCTGGCGGCCGACGAATCGTCGGGCACGATCAAGAAACGCTTCGACGCCATCGGGGTGGAGTCGACGGAAACCAATCGCCGCGACTATCGCGAGATGCTGTTCCGCGCGACCGAAGGCATGAAGTGCATCTCGGGCGTGATCCTGTACGACGAGACCATCTGGCAGAAGGCGAAGGACGGCACGCCGCTGGTCGAGATCATCAAGAAGGCCGGCTCGATCCCCGGCATCAAGGTGGACGAGGGCACGAAGCCGCTGCCGGAATGCCCCGGCGAAGTGGTGACGATCGGACTCGACAAGCTCGCCGACCGGCTGCCGAAATATTACGAACAGGGCGCGCGCTTCGCCAAATGGCGCGCGGTGATCGATATCGGCGCCGGCATTCCGACCTACACCTGCATCCGCGCCAACACGCATGCGCTCGCGCGCTATGCCGCGCTGTGCCAGGCCGCCAATATCGTGCCGATCGTGGAACCGGAAGTGCTGATGGACGGCGATCACGACATCGACCGCTGCTGTCAGGCAACAGAACTCGTACTCAAGGCCCAGTTCGAGGAGCTTTATTTCCAGCGCGTGGCGCTCGAAGGCATGGTGCTGAAACCCAACATGGCGATCGCCGGAAAGAAATGCGCGAAGCGGTCGTCGGTGGCGGAAGTCGCGGAAAAGACCGTGAAGTTGCTGAAGAACTGCGTGCCGGCGGCCGTGCCGGGGATCGCCTTCCTGTCCGGCGGGCAATCGGATGAGGAAGCCACCGCGCATCTCGACACCATGAACAAGATCGGCGGGTTGCCGTGGCGGCTCACCTTCTCCTACGGCCGCGCGCTGCAGCACGCGCCGCAGAAGGCGTGGTCGGGCAAGAACGAAAACGTCGCCGCCGCGCAGCGCGTGTTCAGTCACCGCGCGCGCATGAACGGTCTCGCCGCGCTCGGCCAGTGGAAGGCCGACCTCGAGAAGAAGGCGGCGTAGGCGCCCGATCACCCCATGGCCTTCAAGGAAGCGGCGCGGGCGGCGAAGCCGACCGATAGCGGCGTCACGCGGCAAAGGCTTACAGACGAACGCGCGAAAAGCGCGAGTGTGCGGCTCGAGCGGATTACGCTCGCGCCCGGCGGGGCGATGCAGTTCAATGTGTCGCCGAAATCGCTTGCGTGGATGCAGCTGCTCGACGGCAGCGCGACATTCCATGCCTATTACACCGATCGCATGACCGAGGTGAATTCGGCGTTTCTGCCTCCCGGCTTCATTGCGACGCTGACAACCAGCCAAGGCGCGGCGCTGCTTTATGCCGAGGTTCCCGACTTCATGCAGGTGCATCCCGGCAGCAAAATCGACCGCCCGCTTTTCATCGTCACCGATTGGACGCGTGAAGCCGTACTGGCGTCCGAGCACGATGCGAGGAAACGGGTCCCTCTCGTCACGCCGGAGATGTGCGACACCACGGCGATCAAGGTGGAGATGGTGATCTTTCCGCCGGGCAGCATGGCGCCGGAATGTCATCACGAGGGGGCGGATAGTTTCATGTACGTGGTGGCCGGACGCGGCACCGCCATGACGAACGGGCAGCCTTATCCGGTCAAGCAGGGCGACTTGATCTATTGTCCCGACCGCGAGCGGCATGCCCTGAAGGCCGCGGATGACGGCGAAATGCGCTTCGTCGAGTTTCACGTGCCGGCGGAGTTCAAGACGGTCTGGGCCGATCCGAGCAATTTCAGCGCGTGGCTCGCGACTCATCGCGACATCCACGGGTTCGAGACGGCGATTGACGAGAAGACGCGCAAGGCCTTCCGGTTTGTTTTTCCCTGGGTCGCGTGACGGGCTTCCGGCCGGCAGAACCCAGGCGCGATAATTGATTGATCGGCGACAGCAATTCTGATTAGCAGAATACCCCTGGTCGGCCCCCTTTCCGCCGAAATGCGGTCGCATGCGAAAGCCATGTCGAAACGGCAACACGCCTCGTCCAAGCGCCCTGCCCCGCGCCTCTATCTGGTGACGCCCGAGGTTGCGGACACGCAGAGCTTTGCCCGCGCGCTGGAGCCGGCGTTGGCGAGCGCGGACGTCGCCGCCGTCCTGCTGCGGCTCAAATCCTCCGACGAACGGACGCTGATCAACCGGGTCAAGCTGCTGGCGCCAATCGTGCAACAGCGGGATACCGCGCTTGTGCTCGATGGCCGGCCCGAAATTGTCGCGCGCGGCGGCGCCGATGGCGCGCAGCTGACCGGGATCGCGGCGTTCGAAGAGGCGCTGGGCAGCCTCAAGCCGACGCGCATTGCCGGATGCGGCGGGCTGCCCACGCGGCATGACGCCATGATGGCCGGCGAGCGGGGTGCCGACTATGTGATGTTCGGCGAACCCGACGGCAACGGCCGGCGACCATCATTCGAGACCATCTTGGAACGCGTGGCGTGGTGGGCGGAGGTCTTCGAGGTTCCCTGCGTCGGCTATGCCGGTCATTGCGACGAGATCGCGCCGCTGGTGGCGGCGGGCGCGGATTTTGTCGCGGTCGGCGATTTTATCTGGGCGGACGCGCGTGGGGCAGCGAAGGCAATCGCCGAGGCCGCCGGACGGATGACCGTCCCGGAGGAAGTCGCATGAGACTCGCGCAGCGCATGCGCCGGGCCGTGCCGGCCGCGATGCTCGCCGCGCTGATCGCCGCGACCTCGCTCACAATGGCGGCGCCGTCCAAGCGGCAAAAACCGGTATCGGCCGCACCTCCCTCAGCGGCGCGCGCGCCCGATGTCGCCTATGGCGCCTATCAGCGCGGGCTCTACCTCACCGCCTTCAGCGAGGCGAAAAAAAGGGTCGACGAGAAGAACGATCCCAAGGCGATGACACTTTTGGGCGAACTCTATTCCGAGGGCTTGGGCGTGCCGCGCGACGACGCCATGGCGGCGGACTGGTACAAGCGCGCCGCCGATCTCGGCGACCGCGAAGCCATGTTTGCGCTGGGCGTGTTCCGCATGACTGGGCGCGGCGGACCGCGCAACAGCCAGGAGGCTGCGCAGCTGTTCGAGAATGCGGCGAAGCTCGGCCACGCGATCTCGGCCTATAATCTCGGCCTGCTCTATCTCGATGGGCAGCTGTTCGCGCAGGATTACAAACGCGCGGCGGCGCTGTTCCGGCAAGCGGCCGACGCCGGCAATCCGGAAGCCCAATACGCGCTCGCGACCCTTTACATGGAAGGGCGCGGCGTGCCGAAGGATCTCAAGGAAGCCGCGAAGCTTCTGGGCCAGGCCGCGCTCGCGCAACATGTGGACGCCGAAGTCGAATACGCGATCGCGCTGTTCAACGGCACCGGCGTGCCGAAGAACGAGGCCGCCGCCGGGCCTTACCTTCGACGGGCCGCGCACAGCGGCAGCGCCATCGCGCAGAGCCGCTTGGCGTTCATGTACGCCACCGGCCGTGGCCTTCCGGCCAATCCGATCGAAGCGGCGAAATGGCACATGATCGCCAAAGCGGGCGGCAGCACCGATCCGTTCCTGGAGGATTTCGTGCGCAAGATGAAACCGGAGGATCGCGCCTCGGCCGAGTTGGCCGCCAAGCCGTGGATCGCGGCCGTCACCGCAGCCAGCCGGCGGCAGAATTAGTCATGGCGAAGATCAGCGGCAACGAAATCCGGCCCGGCATGGTGATCGAGCACGAAGGCTCGGTGTGGGCCGTGGTCAAGACCATGGCGGTCAAGCCCGGCAAGGGTCCGGCCTATAATCAGGTGGAGATGAAGAACATCATCGATGGGCGCAAGCTCAACACGCGCTTTGGTTCCGATGCGCGCGTGGAGGAGACCCATGTCGAGCGGCGCGCGTTCCAGTTCCTCTACCGGCAGGGCGACCAGCTCGTGTTCATGGACAGCGCCAACTTCGATCAAATCGAAATCAACGAGGATTTCGTCGGCGAACGCGCCGCCTTCCTGCAGGACGGCATGACGGTGAACGTGCAGCTGCACCAGGATCGGCCGATCGGCATCAAACTGCCGGACCACGTGGTGCTCAAAGTGGTCGAGGCCGACGCCGCGATCAAGGGACAGACCGCAGCGCCGTCCTACAAATCGGCCAAGCTCGAGAACGGCCTGCGCCTGATGGTGCCGCCGTTCATTTCCGCGGGCGAGAATGTCGTCGTCGACACCAACGCAGTGACTTACGTAAAGCGGGCGGAGTGATGCTCCACTCCGCGCTTCTCAACGTGATGATCGCCGCAGCGCGCAAAGCCGCCCGCACGCTCAAGCGCGACTTTGGCGAGGTCGAGCAGTTGCAGGTGTCGTTGAAGGGCCCGGCGAATTTCGTATCAGGCGCCGACCGGCGTGCCGAGGAAATCCTCCGCGTCGAATTGAAAAAGGCGCGACCCGGATACGGTTTTCTCGGCGAAGAAGGCGGCCGGCAGGACGGCAGCGACAAAAGCCATACCTGGATCGTTGATCCGCTCGACGGCACGACCAATTTCCTGCATGGGATTCCGCATTTTGCCATTTCGATCGCGCTCGAGCGCGAGGGCACCGTTGTGGCCGGCGTGATCTACAATCCGGTGAATGACGAACTCTTTATCGCCGAACGCGGCAAGGGCGCGTTCTGCAACGACAAGCGGCTGCGGGTGGCGGCGCGCAAACAGCTCAACGAGGCGGTCATCACCTGTGGGCTACCGCATTACGGCCGCGGCGATCTCGCGCTGAGCCAGAAGGAAATCGCGGCGGTGCAGGAAAAGGTTGCGGGATTGAGACGGTTCGGCGCGGCAGCGCTCGATCTCGCCTGGGTCGCCGCCGGCCGGTTCGACGCCTATTGGGAGCGCGGTCTGTCGCCCTGGGACATGGCGGCCGGGTTGCTCATGGTGCGCGAGTCGGGGGGATTCGTGACCGACCTTGAGGGCGGCGACGCCATGCTGGTCAAGGGCCATATCGTGGCCGGCAACGAAAGCATGCATGGGCAAGTGCTGGTCCTGCTCAAAGCCGCGGACCGTTCATAGCGATCGGCCGCCACGGCGGCGACGCGAGCGCTGAGTTTGTCACAGGCATCAAGCTGGTTGTCTTCGCCCAGCCAGTGCCATATTGAAGCAGCAAGCTTGGGAATGCACGGACCACCCATGGCGCAAGATATCGATCCATTCAAATTGTCCTCGCCCCGTATCTTTTTGGTGCGAATGACGATTTTCTTGATTCTGTGCGCCCTTCTGGTGGTCGTGATCCATGCGCAAATCTGGGTGGCGTTCTTGGCCAACCCGCCGCTCAACACGCTGATCATCGGCGTGTTGATCATCGGCATCCTGTTGTCGTTCCGCCAGGTGATCCGGCTGTTTCCGGAAGTCGCCTGGGTCAACAGCTTCCGGCTGGCCGATCCGGGCATCACGGTGGAGCGGCCGCCGGTGCTGCTCGCGCCGATGGCGGCGATCCTCGGCGATCGCATCGGACGCATGAGCATCTCGTCGCTGACCATGCGCAGCATCCTCGACTCGATCGCGACCAGGCTCGACGAGGCGCGCGACTTATCGCGTTACATGACCGGGCTGCTGATTTTCCTCGGACTGCTCGGCACGTTCTGGGGCCTGATCGAGACGGTCGGCTCGGTCGGCGCCGTCGTCAAAAATCTGCACGTCGGCGGCGATGCCGGTGCAGTGTTCGATACGCTCCAACAGGGTCTGGCCGCGCCGCTGTCCGGCATGGGAATTTCGTTTTCGTCGTCGCTGTTCGGCCTGGCCGGTTCGCTGGTGCTCGGCTTCCTCGATCTGCAGATGAGCCAGGCGCAGAACCGCTTTCATACCGATCTGGAAGATTGGCTCGCCACCACGGTGCGCGAATTCAGCGGCGACGTCGCGACCGGCAACGGCGGTCCGAATATCAGCGGCGAGATCCGCGTCGCGATCGAGCGGCTGCGCGAAGCCATCATGGAGACCGGCTCAAGCCGCGCGACCAACGCCATGGCCAATCTGGCCGAGGCCATCCAGGGGCTGGTGCAACATATGCGGACCGAGCAGCAGATGATCCGCGACTGGGCCGATGCGCAGGCCGAGCAACATCGCGACGTCCGCCGGCTGCTCGAACATTTTTCGCGTGAAGGCGTAGACAGGTAGGTCGATTATGGCTCTCTCTCATGCCCGCCGCCAACGGAGCGTCGATTACTGGCCGGGCTTTGTCGATGCGTTGTCGACGCTGATCCTCGGCATCATCTTCCTGCTCACGGTGTTCGTGATCGTGCAGTTCTATCTTTCGCAGGAAGTCACCGGCAAGGACACGGCGCTGCAACGGTTGACCGCGCGGATCGCGCAGCTCACCGACATGCTGTCGCTCGAGCAGGCCGGCAAGCTGACGCTGGAAGAGCAGATGGCGCAGCTGCGCGCGTCGCTGGCAACGACCGAGGACGAGCGCAATCGCTACAAGGGCCTGTACGAGGGACTCGGCAGCGGCGCGGTCACCGCCGAAGGCAAGGTGACCGAGCTCGCCGGCCAGCTCGACGAGTCGCAGAAAATGAACCAGCGCGCGCTGGCGCAGATTGAAGTGCTCAACCAGCAGCTCGCGGCGTTGCAGCGCCAGCTTGCCGCGCTTCAACAGGCGCTCGATGCGTCCGAGGCCAAGGACAAGGAATCGCAGTCACGCATCGCCGACCTCGGCTCGCGGCTCAATCTCGCGCTGGCGCAACGGGTGCAGGAACTGCAACGCTATCGTTCGGATTTCTTCGGTCGACTCAGCGCCATCCTGGGCAACCGACCCGACATCCGCGTGGTGGGCGACCGCTTCGTATTCCCGTCGGAGGTGTTCTTCGACACCGGCCAGGCCGTGCTGAAGCCGGAGGGCAAGACCGAACTCGATCAGATCGCCGCCGCACTGCTTGAGCTGAGCCAGCAGATCCCGCCGGAGATCGGCTGGGTGCTGCGCGTCGACGGCCATACCGACGTGCGGCCGGTGTCGGGCGCGACATTCAAGTCGAACTGGGAGCTGTCGGCGGCGCGCGCGATCTCGGTCGTGCAATATCTCATCAGCAAGGGCATCTCGCCGCAGCGGCTCGCCGCCGCCGGCTTCGGCGAATTCCAGCCGATCGACCCCGGCAACACCGAAGAAGCCTACAGCAAGAACCGCCGCATCGAGCTGAAATTGACCGAGCGGTGAAACGAGCGCTGCGCGCGTTCAGCAAAGCCTGATGCCGAAGCCGTCGTTCTCCTTGCGCCCGTATACCACCGCCGATGAAGCCGCGGCGATCGAGCTGTGGCGGCGCACGTGGCAGAAGGCCTATCCGCATATCGACTTCGCCGCGCGCGTTGACTGGTGGCGCGAGCGCTGGCGCAAGGAACTGGTGCCGATTGCGGCGATCACGGTGGCGCTCGCCGGCAACGCGCTGGTCGGCTTCGTGACCGTCGACCAGAAGACCGGTTACCTCGATCAGTTCGTGGTGGCGCCGGAGGCGTGGGGCAGCGAGGTCGGCAAGATGCTCGCGGACGAGGCGAAGCGGCTGTCGCCCACGCGGCTCGATCTGCTGGTCAACAAGGACAATGCGCGCGCCATCCGCTTCTACGAGAAGCAGGGCTTCGTCCATGCCGGCGAAGACGTCAATCCGGTGTCCGGCCGGCCGGTCAATCGCATGAGCTGGCGGCCGGCAGCTTGATGGCCGGCAACCGCACGTCCGGCTTCAGACACGGATTGCGGAAACGCTGCTTATGTAACGCAGCTCACCAGCTTTCGCGCCAGTGCCAGAACCGGCGCGGGCCGGTATTAGAGTTCAATTGTGCCTTTTGTTGATCGGTCAATGTCGCGTAGAAGGCTTCGAGTGCCGGCCGCACCGTTTTTATCGCCTGCAGCATTGCCTCCGTCCGTTTTTCCATGAGCTCCATGCGCTCAAGCATGTTGGCCGGATAAGCGGCCGGGCAAGCATTGCGTATCGTTTCCGTAGCCTTGGCAGAAGCCGCCTTGAACTCGTCGAACTTCGGACGCTGCGCTTCGGTCGGTTTGATGATCTGTTCGAGCCGATTGACCTGCCACTCGGCAAAGCCAGCAGCATAGGGGCTACACATGCGACCAAAGGTGCGCTCATCCATCATGCCCGGCCCCATGAGCCCCCACCTGCCACCCGGGCCTCCAAAGGGTTGCGCATGCGCGCTGCCAACCAAAACGCCAAGGGCGATACCAACCGATGTGATCGTTGCAATGCGGCGTGTAATGTTCATACGTGATCTCCCAAAATGTCTTGGATGGGAAAATAAGACATATTCCGCGTGTACAGACTTTGATCAAAATCAAATCGCGCAAGGAATTGCGATCAAACCGCAGAACTGCCGATAGAGCAGGCGTGATGGAAAAGCCGATGTGCGGCATCGACCGTGATGCCGCACCATGGCGCAGCCGAAAGCCTCAGTTCCCGCCCTTGTCCTCGGACTTGCCGCCGAGCTGCTTGAGTTTGGCGAAGACCGCGTCGACGTCGAGATCTTCCTTGGCTTTTTCCTGCGCCTTGGTGGGAGCCTGTTTCTCCTCCTCGCGCGGCGCGGTGGTGACCGCGGCCGGCAGCAGCGTCACGCCGCTTTCGACCGGGGCGGGCTTTTCCTTCGAGGCACGCTGCACTTCGAAGTCGAGGTCGATCTGCGAACAGAGGCCGAGCGTCACCGGGTCGAGCGGCGTGAGACTCGCCGCGTTCCAATGGGTGCGATCGCGAATGCCCGTGATCGTCGATTTCGTGGTGCCGACCAGCCGCATGATCTGGCTGTCCTTCAGCTCGGGATGATTGCGTACCAGCCAGAGGATCGCGTTCGGGCGGTCCTGCCGGCGCGAGACCGGCGTGTAGCGCGGACCTTTCTTGCGCGTCTTCGGTTCGGGCATGCGCACCTTGGTCGTGGCGAGATGTAGGCGGTATTCGGGATCGGCCTCCGCCTTTTCGATTTCCTCGCGCGTGAGCTGGCCGGTGAGAATCGGGTCCAGGCCTTTGATGCCTTGGGCGGCGTCGCCGTCGGCGATCGCCTTCACTTCCAGCGGGTGCAGCTTGCAAAAATCGGCAACCTGGTCGAACGACAGCGAGGTGTTGTCCACCAGCCATACGGCGGTGGCCTTGGGCATCAACGGTGCTTCCTGCATGACAAAATCTCCTCTGCGCTCCGCCCGTCCCCTCGGACGAAGCCCCATGTCATCAGCGATGACCGGAAAAGTACCCGGAATATAGGCAAGACCCCTCCCCCAGCGCAATGGCGCGCTCACGCTTGACAGGCCAGCAGCCTGCGTCCCATTTCGCTATGATGTCCGCCGAGATGAACGCGAAAAATAGCGGATTTTCCGAAAAGCCGCCGCTGACCGTGCTGCTCTGCTCGCCGCGCGGGTTTTGCGCCGGGGTGGTGCGCGCCATCGATTCGGTCGAGCAGGCGCTCCGCCGCTATGGGCCGCCGGTCTACGTCCGGCATGAGATCGTGCACAACCGCTATGTGGTCGAGAGCCTGAAGGCCAAGGGCGCGGTGTTCGTCGAGGAGCTCGATGAAATCCCCGACACCAAGGCGCCGGTGATTTTCTCGGCCCATGGCGTGCCGAAATCGGTGCCGGAGGCGGCGAGCCGGCGTAACCTGTTCGCGCTCGACGCCACCTGCCCGCTGGTGACCAAAGTGCATCGCGAGGCTGAGATCCACCACAAGCGCGGGCGCGAGATCGTGCTGGTCGGTCACCGCAATCACCCCGAGGTCATCGGCACCATGGGCCAGCTGCCGCCCGGCGCGGTGACGCTGATCGAGACGCTGGCCGATGCCGCGGCATTCATGCCGCAAGATCCGGCAAAGCTCGCCTATGTGACGCAGACCACGCTGTCGGTCGACGACACGGCCGAGATCGTTGCGCTGCTGAAGCAACGCTTCCCGGCGATCGTCGATCCGCACAAGGAAGACATCTGCTATGCCACAACCAATCGCCAGGAGGCGGTCAAGCGCGTGGCGCCGCGGGTCGATGCGATGATCGTGGTGGGCGCGCTCAATTCATCGAACTCGCAGCGGCTCAAGGAAGTCGCCGAACGCGCCGGCTGTCCGACCGTGGCGCTGGTGGCACGGGCGGGCGATATCGATTGGGCGAAATTCGGGGCGATCAAGAGCCTCGGGATCACCGCGGGCGCCTCGGCGCCGGAGGTGCTGGTCGAGGAGATCATCGCGGCTTTCGCGCAGCGCCATGCGGTGAATGTGGAGACCGTCTCGGCCGCGCACGAAGACGTGTTCTTCCCGCTGCCGCGGGTCTTGCGGGAAAACGCCGCCGTCGAGTGACCCCTTGACGGGGCGGGCCGACGCAGTGCCGTTATAAGCCCATGGCTGTCTACACGGATGTCGGGTCGGACGAACTGACCGCCTTTCTCGCCGGCTATGACCTGGGAGATTTGCTCTCCTACAAGGGCATCGCGGAGGGCGTGGAGAATTCGAATTTTCTGGTCCACACCAGCAAAGGTCATTACATCCTCACGCTCTACGAAAAGCGGGTCGCGGCCGGCGACGTGCCGTTCTTCCTTGCGCTCATGGAGCATCTCGCGGCGCGCGGGATCACCTGCCCGCAGCCGGTCAAGAACCGCAAAGGCGAAACGCTCGGCAAGCTGTGCGGACGACCGACCGCAGTGGTCACGTTCCTCGACGGCATGTGGATCCGACGCCCGGATACACGTCACTGCAAGGCGCTCGGCGAGGCGCTGGCAAAGCTGCATCTGGCCGGTGCGGATTTTCCCAAAAAGCGGCGCAACGCGCTTTCGGTCGGTGACTGGCGGCCACTGTACGAGAAGGCGGCGGACCGCGCCGACACCGTTGCGCATGGGCTCAGCGAAACCATCGCGAAGGAACTCACGCATCTGGAGAAAAGCTGGCCGCGCGATCTGCCGCAGGGCGTGATCCATGCCGACCTGTTCCCCGACAATGTGTTCTTCCTCGGCGACCGGCTCTCCGGGCTGATCGACTTTTATTTCGCCTGCACGGATACGCTCGCTTATGACGTGGCGATCTGTCTGAACGCGTGGTGCTTCGAGCCGGACCATTCTTACAACGTCACCAAGGGTCGCGAGATGCTGGCCGCCTATGCGCGCGCGCGCCCGCTCTCGACGGCGGAACTGGAGGCATTTCCGCTGCTCGCGCGCGGCGCGGCCATGCGCTTTCTGCTCACGCGGCTAACCGACTGGCTCGACGTGCCACCGGGCGCGCTGGTGCGGCCCAAAAACCCGCTGGAATATTTCCGCAAGCTGCGCTTCCACCAGAAGGCCGCGAGCGTGCGCGACTACGGCTTTGCCGGCGAGAGGACGACCGCGTGAGCGCCGGGAAGGTCGTCATCTATACCGATGGCGCGTGTTCGGGAAATCCCGGTCCGGGCGGCTGGGGCGCAATCCTCAAGTTCGGCGATCACGAGAAGGAGATTTCCGGCGGCGACGCGCATACCACCAACAACCGCATGGAACTGATGGCGGCGATCTCCGCGCTCGAGGCGCTCAAACGGCCGTGCAAGGTCGAGTTGCATACCGACAGCCAATACGTGCAGCAGGGCATTTCCACCTGGATCAAGCAATGGAAGCGCAACGGCTGGCGCACCGCCGACAAGAAGCCGGTGAAGAATACCGATCTATGGCAACGGCTCGACGCCGCGCTCGCGCATCACGACGTGGACTGGCGCTGGGTCCGGGGACACGTTGGCCACGAGATGAACGAGCGCGCCGACCGGCTGGCGGTCGCCGCGATCGAGAAATTCCGCGCGATGCAGGAGTGAACTGTCAGCCGTCAGTCCGGGGTTCGGCCTTTGGCCGGTTCCGGAAAGACCGGAACCGCGCTACAGGCTCTTCATCAAGCTACAGGCTCTTCATCAAATTGTCGGCGCCGGAAATGTCGGCCTTGCCGGGCGCATCCTCGATGTTGAGCGTCTTGACCACCCCGTTGTCGACCACCATGGCGTAACGCTGCGAGCGCACGCCAAGCCCGCGTTCGGTCAAATCCGCCGTCAGACCGATGGCCTTGGCAAAATTCGCGCTGCCGTCGGCGAGAAATTCGATGCCGTCGCCGCCGGAGGCCTTCTTCCACGCGTCCATGACGAACACGTCGTTGACCCCGGTGACCGCGATCGTGGAAATGCCTTTGGCCTTGATGGCGGCGGCATTCTTCACGAAGCCGGGCAAATGATTCTTGTGGCAAGTCGGGGTGAAGGCGCCGGGTACCGCAAACAGCACGACCTTCTTGCCGCTGAATATGTCATCGGTGGTCTTGGGCTTTGGGCCCTCGGCGGTCATTACGGTGAACGTGGCATTGGGCAAGCGATCGCCAACCTTGATCGGCATGGTACGTCATCCTCTCGCGTGGGTTTTGAAACTTGTTATGGACGTTGAAATTAGCGCGTCCGGCGACTTACTCAAGCCGATATTCGACTTCGATCGCCTGGCCCTTCTTGGAGACCGCCGTGAGCTTGAGCGTCGCGCCATCCACGACGGCGCCGGGCGGCATGCCGTCGATATCGAACCGGAAGCTCTGGAGGGTGGAGGTGGTCCCTGGAACCGGTTCAGGTACCGGCAACGCCCATTTGGGCGTCGGCCCCTCGGCGAACAGGTCGACCATGGTGGGCGCAGGCGTGGCCACATCGACGAGTACACGGCCGCGGAGCGCGCCGAGCACCCGGTGCACGGCGCGAATCACCAGCGACTGGCCGGAGCCGATCGACGTCTGCTTCGGCACCCGCGCTTCGGCCGCAAGCACGGCAGGATCGAAGACACCTTCGATGCGCGCGAGCTGAAGCTCGAGCGCGGCCTTGGCGGGGACGCAGACTTGTTCGCACACCGCGTAATCGAGCTTCACGCGCAGAATGACCGGCCTATTCTCATCGCGCGGCAATACGTGCAGCGGCAGAATCACGTTGTCCTTGTAGCCGATCGAATTACCGGAGCCGTCCGTGAAGCGCTCCGGCGCCGGCCAGAGCACGGTTACCGATTTGATGTTTTCCGAATCACCGAAATCAAAAATCGGCGGCACGCCTGAGTCGCCGGGATAGCGCCAGTAAGTTTTCCAGCCGGATTGCAATTTGAATTCAACGCCGGCGCGCAATAACCGGCTGCCGGTGAGCAGCTGCGCCCGCCCTGCCACAAGTCTTACCGACGCGTGGTTGTCGCCCTCCCACGGCGAAGCATCCGCCGCAAACGCCGGGGCGCCCGCCGCGCCCAGCAGGCATGCTGCGGCAAATAGCGGCATTATCGGGTTAATTCCGGCGCGTGGCTTCATGGGTCCCCATCTAACCGAGGGCTCTATCATATTCTATTGAAATGGTCGTGAACGCATTATTGCTGCCTGTGAAGTTTTATTTCCAAAGGTGGCCGGATCGGGATAACCTTGAACTATGAAACTGGCCCATAAATCATTGGAAAAAGGCGCGAAGCGGGGCTATCTCGACGGCCAGATGCTGATCGCGACCCCAACCATGCAGGATGAAAGGTTTACCAGGAGCCTCATCTATCTGTGTGCCCATTCCTCGGAAGGGGCCATGGGCATCGTGGTGAATCAGCCGGCCGCCCATATCAAATTCCCGGACCTGCTTGTTCAACTGGATGTGATCCCGGCGGCCGAGTTGATCCAGCTGCCCTCGCGAGCCGAAACCGTGGTGGTACTCAAGGGTGGTCCGGTGGAAACCGGGCGCGGGTTCGTGCTGCATTCGGCGGATTTTTTCATCGAGAATTCGACGCTGCCGATCGACGAAGGGATCTGTCTCACGGCCACGCTCGACATCCTCAAGGCGATCGCCCGCGGCAAGGGGCCGGAGAGCGCAATCCTGGCGCTGGGCTATGCCGGGTGGGCGCCGGGTCAGCTCGAAAACGAAATCAACAACAACGGCTGGCTGCATTGTGAGCCGGACCCGAATTTGATTTTCGGTCAGGACATCGAAGCCAAATACACAATGGCGCTGAAGAAGATCGGCATCCAGCCCGGAACTCTGTCAAGCGAAGTCGGCCACGCGTAAGTCCGAAATGAATCGCCTTTCCACGAGCCTGATCGGAGTGGCCGCCGCTCTCGCCGCGGCACTGGCGCCTGCGTCGGCGAAGGCCGCTGAGCTGCATGTCATTTCCGCTGGTGCGTTGCGAACCATCATCGGCGGCATGATCGAGGATTACTCGCGCAAAACCGGCCACAAATTCATCTTCACCATCGGCCCGACCGGCCACTTACGAGCGGTCATTGCGTCCGGCGAGCGAGCCGATCTGATCATCGTTTCGGCGCCGCTGATGGCGGAGCTGGAAAAGTCCGGCAAGCTCGCGCCGGGCAGCCGGGTCGATCTCGGCCGCATCGGTCTCGGGGTGGTGATCCGCGACGGCGCGCCCGCGCCTGACGTTTCGACGCCCGAAGCGTTAAAGCAGACGCTGATCAAGGCGAAATCGATCGCCTACACCGATCCGGCCAAGGGCGGGACGTCGGTCATTCATCTCATGAAGATCGCGGACCGCTTCGGCATTACCGATATCGTGATTAAGAAGGGCGTGTTTTCCACCGGCGGCAACGATTCGATCGCAAAAGTCGCGGAGGGCAAGGCCGAGATCGCCGTCGTGCTGATCAGCGAGACGGCCTCGGCCAAAGGCGCGCGACTGGCGGCGCCTTTGCCCGAGGAGTTGCAACATTATACCGTCTACGCCGCCGCAATCCCGATCAGCAGCAGCGATCCGGCCACTGCGCGCGCCTTCATTGCGGCGCTCACCGCGCCCGAGATGCGAGCAAAGTGGAAGGCCGCGGGCTGGCAGCCGGCGAATTAATCCACTCAGCGCCGCATTGCCGCTCCGAACGATGAGCCGCCGGTATAGCCCGAGCTTTGTGCCTGGGCATAGCCATTCCCCACCGACATCGTTTGTGCAAACGAACTGGTCGCGCCGGTCACACCACCGAAGTAGCCGAACGTGCCTTGCATGCCGCCCGCACCCATACCGGAGGAATTGGCGGTGCTGCCGGACATCGCCTGGGCGTTGCCGTAGGAGTTCGACGTGCCCTGCGCGCTGGACCACAGGTTGGTGTAGCCCTTCCCGCTCCAGTACGTGTTGGTGAAATTGCCCGTGCTCGATCCGGTGCTGCCGCCCGGCATGCCGCTGCCGTAACCCGTGCTGCCGGGTGTGCCGCCATAGTCGCCGGCCCAGGCAGGCGCCACGCTCAGCATTCCGACGAAAGCCAATACGCCGCATAGCTTCTTCATTTGGTACCCTCTTTCTGCAAGCGAACCAAAATGGCCCGCCCCAAAGCCCGGCGTTCAGCAGCGCGGGCTTTAGGCCGGGTCAGTAGACGGCGCTCGCGCGCGCGAACGCGCGTTCTTCGGCAGTGCTCGGTGCCTCGACGGTTAAGTCCGACGCCAAGAAGAATGCCAGCAAGGTGCGACGCGGCCGATCGGCGGGCCGGCTTGCCGCGCTGGTACGCGTGTTGCTGAGATCGAGAATATGACCGACGGTGCGCTCCGGTGGGCGATCGGCTGTGACGGAGTCGAGTTCGGCATTTCGCTGCCGGCGGCGCGGGCCGCTTTCGGCGATTGGCGTCGGGCAGATGTCGCCGGCTGCCGCCATGGCTTCGGCCACGTGCGGGTCCTGGCACATGAGCGCCATCGCAGCCTTCTGGTGTCCGAAGGCATAAAGCTGCCGTGCCGTGAGACGCATCGTGCATCCCTCATCGGTGTAGGTCCGACCGAAGGTCAAGCCGCCGCCCATGATCGAAAAACCGCCCGACGAGGAGCCGAGACAGGTTTCCACGCCGGCCGCGGCGAGGCCCGGCGCCACCACGGTCGGCGGAGTGATCAGATGATTCCTGGAGTCGGTGCTCGCCGGATTGCTGATGTCGACCGAGGACGACGCGCCCGACGTGGATTGCGCGTGGGCCGACGTCGGCGCGAGCATGAGAGCAAGAAGCAAAATCGTCTTACGCATTGGCCACTCCACCGAACGTAGTGAACGAAGCAACGTTTCTGTTCTTGTTAACGGATCGTTAACTAGCTGTGAACTTTCAGGAGGTTGTCCATTCGGTCCGGACCGGGAACGCTGAAGTCGCCAAACACCAGCGATTCGCGGAGGACCGAATGGACACCCATAAGAATGCTCGTCTTACCCCAAGAGGTC
>Ga0335079_10000094_pt1 | contig 103073 bp, 104 predicted proteins | sample Lox_Sample_33_FD_206719 | JGI IMG/M metagenome (GOLD analysis project Ga0335079, IMG submission 206719) | Soil microbial communities from Loxahatchee National Wildlife Refuge, Florida, United States - Lox_Sample_3.3 | ecosystem: Environmental > Terrestrial > Soil > Wetlands | place: USA... | reverse complement strand
GCGGCGAACACCTGTGCGAGATGGCTTTTGCCGCTCCCCGCGGGGCCGGTCAGCACGAGCGCCGGCGCCGGCCAATGCGGCCAGCGGTCGAGCCAGGCGACCGCCTCGGCGTTCGCCGGCGCGACGAGGAAATCGTCGCGCCCCAAGGCCGGGCGATGCGCAAGATCGAGCGGAAGCTGCGCCATCAGTGGTCGGGGTCGTAGAACGGGCTCGCGAGATAACGCTCGATGGCAAAGCGCACCAGCACGCCGATCACCGCCGCCACCGGCACGGCGAGCAAGAGGCCGATGAAGCCGAACAGGCTCCAGAACGCGAAGAAGGCGAAGATGACGGCGACGGGATGCAGGTTGACCCGGCCGCCGACGAGGCGTGGCGAGAGGATATTGCTCTCGACGGCATAGCCCGCGGCGAAGATCGCCAGCAGAACGGCGAGGCGCGACGTCCAGCCGAACTGCGCGAGGCCGAGCCCCAGCGCCAGCACGAGCCCGAGCGCCACGCCAGCGAATGGAATGAAGGACAAGACGCCCACGAGGATGCCGATGATGACGGCGAAATCGAGCCCGGCGAACGACAGCGCGGCGCCGTAATAGATCGCGTCGGCCACGCCCACGAGCACTTGGCCGTGCACGAAGCCCGCGAGCGTGCGGTCGATGAGGCGCGCCTGCTCGCGGATCGTCGCCGCGTGGCGGCGCGGCAGCCACGCGTCGATGCGGGCGACAATGCGGTCCCAATCGCGCAGCAGGAAGAACGAGACGACCGGCGTCACGACGATGAACGACACAACGTTCGCAAGCGCAAGCCCGCTCGTCAGCAGCCGCTCGATGAACGATGCGATATAACCGAGGGCGGTGGCCGCGGCGCTGCCCGCCATGTCCTTGAGCTTCGCCAGATCCTCGGGCGAGAGCTTTTCCTGGGCCGAGGCGACGAGCGCGTCGATCTTCTGCTGCCCGAACGCGACCGCCTGCGGCACGAGGCTTGCAAGCTGCGCCGCCTCGAGCTCGAGGAGCGGCAGCACGAGCAGCAGCAGAAGCACCAATCCGACGAAGAAAAGGCCCAGCACCAGCGCGGTCGCAAGCGCGCGCGGCACATGGTGGCGCTCGAGCCGGTCGACCGCGGGATCGAGGAAATAGGCGATGGCGCAGCCGGCGACGAACGGCAACAGGATGCCGGACAGGAGCCAGAGCGCCGCCACGAGGAGCGCGAGCCCGCCAAGCCAGAACCACGCGGCGCGGCGCGGCATCAGACGCTCTCGCGCGCCGGCCCGCGCGCCCAACGGACAAGGTAGCCGCTGCCCGACAGCACCGTCGTGACAGCCACGGCATAAACGAGCGCCGTCGTCGCGCCAAAATCCCGAACGCCGAGCCCGAGCCGCCCGAGCACGACGGCGACGAGCGCGATCTGCAAGGCGGTGTTGAGCTTGCTGACGGCCAACGGCTTCACCGGCATCATCTGCGAAACCGTCATCGCCAGCAGGAAGCCGCCGATGATGAGCACGTCGCGGAACACGACGAGGATGACGAGCCAGCTCGGCAATTGCTCGGCCAGGCCCAGCGTCACGTACATACTGATGAGCAGCACCTTGTCGGCCAGGGGATCGAGCATCGCGCCGAGGCGCGAACTCTGGTCGAAGTGCTTGGCGATATAGCCGTCGACCGCGTCGGACACGCCGGCCGCGACGAACACCCAGAACGCGAGACCCATCTCGTCGTCGAGTACGAGCCAAATCGCGAGCGGCACCAGGAGCAGCCGGCCCAGAGTGATGAGGTTGGGGATGCTCACGCGCGCTCTTCAGTGCGCCGGCGCCGGAGCGCGTTCGAGCACGAAGTCGGGATCCTGCCCGTCGAGCACGAGATCGCGCTGCGCGAGCGCGGTGCGGAGCTGGGCGGGATCGCCGAAATAATGGATCGCGAGCGTCGCCTGTGTGCGGTTCAGCGCGACGAGGTCGCTGCGCTCGATCGCCGGCAGGCCGGCGAGCCGGTTGCGAACGTCGACGAGCGCCGCGAGATCGCTCGCCGGCACGCGCACGGTGATCGTGGCGGTATGGCTGTAATCGAGGATGTTGGCCTGTTTCCAGGCGTCCTCGACCGCATCGGCGGCCGCGGCGACGCCTGCGGCGAGAAGATCGCCGTCGCTCTCGGCGGGCGTGGCCGTCAGGGTCCGCGTCACGCTTTGCGGCGGTCCTGCGCCGCCGGGGGTATATCGCGTCGCGTTCACGGCGAGCGTGTGCGGGTCCGCATCGCTCTTGAGTGCGGCCTCGGCGACCAGCACATCGGCGTTGTTGTAGCGGCTCGCGATCGCCTGGAGCCGCGCCGGATCCCCCTTCAAGGCACCGTCGGCGTCGACAGCCTGCACGTCGTTGAGATCACCATAGGGCAGCACGAGCGGCACGAGCCCGGCAGGCGGCGCCTTCGCACCCCATGCGTCGCGCCACGGATTGGGGTCCTCCCACAAGGCCGGGCTGCCGGCGCCGTTCTCGAACACGGCGAGCACGACGAGCGGCTTGCTCGGCGTCTCGCAGAACGGGATGTGCGCGTCGCGCAGGATCTTGCGCACCGCGCTGGCGTCGAAATGATAGGTGTAGTTGGCGAGATAGCGCACGCCCGAGGTGCGCTCGTGCGCCACCTCGAAGCCCTTTACGAGATCGTCGAGCGCGGCGTCGCTCGCGGGCGGCAGGCGGGCGTGGTCGGCATCGAGCGTCAGGCGCTCGAGCAGCATCTGGTAGGCGCGATGCTCGCCGTCGCGGCGGGCCTGGTCGCGCGCGGCATTGGCATTGGCGGCCGTGGCGTCGACCGGCACGGCGGCGACGGTGAAAACATCACGTGGCTGGGCGCGCGCGGGCGCGGCGGGCCATGCCAGCACGGCGAAGGCGAGAATGACGAGTGCCCGTTTCACCGCCATCGGCGCAGTCGCTTTCGCTCTCCGAACGTCATGGCCGGGACGAGCCCGCGGGGGACGGCCCTCTATAGCAGAATCCCGCGCGGGCGCCACATCCCTTCGCTTGCTCGCGGACGCGACGAGGCTGCGGTAATCTCGGGCCAACATCGAGGCGGGCGAGGGCGGCATGGATTTGGGCATGAAGGGTAAGGTGGCGCTGGTGACGGGCGCCACGCGCGGCATCGGCCGCGCCATCGCCGACGCGCTCGCGGCCGAGGGCTGCCGCCTGTTGCTGACGGGGCGCGACGAGCCGCTCCTCGCCCAGGCCGCCGAGTCGGCGGCACGGCTCGGCGGCGCGGCCAAGACCGTATCGCTTGATCTCCGGCGCCCGGACGCAGCGGGCGCGCTCGTGGCAGCGGTGAAGCGCGAGTACGGGCACCTCGACATCCTCGTCAACAACGCCGGCACCACGACGCGCGGCGATTTCCTGACCCAGCCCGATTCCGACTGGGAGGAAGGGTTCGCGCTCAAATTCTTCGCCCATGTGCGGCTCGCCCGCGCGGCGTGGCCGCTTCTCGTCGAGAGCAAGGGATCGCTCGTCATAATCGGCGGCACGGCCGGGAAGCAACCGACCGCCGTCTCGATCGTCGGCGCCTCGGTCAACGGCGCCATCAACTCCTTCGCCGTGGCGCTCGCCCAGATCGGCAACGAGGCCGGCGTCCAGGTCAATGTCGTGAGCCCGGGCCATGTCGACACCGGCCGCCTGCAGCGGCGCATCGACGCCTTGAAGGCCGAGACCGGGCTCGATGAGCAAGGCGCGCGCGAGCGCTACCGCAAGACGCTGAGCGTGAGCCGGATCGGGCTGCCGACGGATGTGGCCGACCTCGTCGCCTTCGTCGCCTCGCCGCGCGGGCGCTGGATCCACGGCGCGGTGCTCGACCAGCATGGCGGCCAGATCAATCCGATCTGAGCGATGCGATGATCATCGACATCTACAACCATTTCATCCCGCAGCCGATCTGGCAGCGTCTTGGCGACCTCATTCCCGGTCACATCGCCGTCAAGGCGTTCCGCGAGCTGCCGACGCTCTACGACGTCGACGCGCGGTTGAGGCTCCTCGACGGGTTCCAGGACATGCGGCAGGTCCTATCGCTCGCCAATCCACCGATCGAGATGATGGGCCCGCCCGACCGAACGCCCGTCGTGGCGCGCATGGCGAATGACGGTCTCGCGGCGCTCGTCGACAAATATCCCGAGCGCTTTCCTGCCTTCATCGCCTCGCTGCCGATGAACGACGTGCCGGCGACGCTCATCGAGATCGAGCGCGCGGTGGGCGAGCTCGGCGCGCGCGGCATCCAGGTCTTCACGAATGTCTTGGGCGTGCCGCTCTCGGCGCCGCAATTCCGCCCGATCTTCCGCGCGATCGCGAAGCATGACCTGCCGGTCTGGATCCATCCGATCCGCGGCCCGAACTTCCCCGATTATGCGGCCGAGACCGTGTCGGAGGACGAGGTCTGGTTCACCTTCGGCTGGCCCTACGAGACGAGCGCTGCGGTGACGCGGCTCATTTATTCCGGCATCTACGACGAGCTGCCGAATTTGAAGATCATCACCCACCACATGGGCGGGATGATCCCCTATTTCGCGAACAAGATCGGCTTGGGCTTCCGCCAGATCTTTTGGGGCACGACCGAGAAGAACCCGGTCGCCGAGGAGCGCGGCCTGAAGCGGCCGCCGCTCGACTATTTCCGCATGCTCTATGCCGATACCGCCTTGAACGGCGCCATTGCGCCGACGCGCTGCGGCCACGATTTCTTCACCACGCCGCACTGTCTCTTCGCGACCGACGCGCCGTTCGACGCCGAGCGCGGCCGTCATCTCATGAGCGGCACGATCACGGCCGTGAAGGCGCTTGAGACGCCAAGCGAGGAGCAGGCGCGCATCCTCGCCGGCAACGCCATGGCGCTCCTGAAGCTATGAAGGCCGGGCCAACACGCGTGCGGCTGCGCGACGGCGAGATGGGCGCGTGGCTCGCGCTGCCCGACCGGCTGCCCGCGCCCGGCATCGTCGCCATCATGGAGATCTGGGGCGTCAACGACACGATGCGCCGCCACGCGCGGGAATTCGCCGAAGCGGGATTCTGCTGCCTCGTGCCCGATCTCTTCTGGCGCCAGGAGCCCGGCGTCGAATTGAGCGACGCCGATCCGGCGAACACGCAGAAGGCCTTCGACCTTTATTACGAGTTCGACTACGACCTGGGCGTGCGCGACATGGAGGATACGTGCGCCCATCTCGCGCACCTGCCGGAGTGCAACGACAAGGTCGGCGCGGTCGGATACTGCCTGGGCGGCAAGCTCTGCTATCTCCTCTGCTGCCGCACCGACATCGAGTGCGCCGTCGCCTATTACGGAACCTATATCGAGCACAACATTCGCGAGGCAAAGAACCTGCACCGGCCGTTCCTGCTGCACATGGCGATGAAAGACCGCTGGGTGCAGGCCGAGGTGAACGACATGCTGGAGCGGCGGCTTTCGCCCAACCCGCTCGTTTCGATCGAGAAATACCCGGACGCCGACCATGCGTTCGCGCGCCATGGCGGGCGGACATATCGCAAGGCCGAATCCGACCGCGCGCTCGCCTCGACGCTCGCCTTCTTCCGCAAAAACCTCGGCTGAGATCAGGCCGCGACCGACACCACGCGCTCGAGCGGCAGGAGCACGCGCACGGTGGTGCCCTTGCCCGGTGCGCTCTCGATGTCGAGGCGGCCGTCATGCAGTTCCACTAGCGCCTTCGCGAGCGGCAGGCCCAATCCCGTGCCGTCGAAGCGACGGCTCAGCGCGCCGTCGATCTGGCGGAACGGCTCCAAGGCGACCGGGATGTCCTCGGGCCTCATGCCGATGCCCGTGTCCTCGACGGCGATCACGACGCCCTCGTCCTCGACTGCGGCCCACACGCCGACGCGGCCACCGGCGGGCGTGAACTTGACGCCGTTCGACATGAGGTTGAGCAGGATCTGGCGGAAGCGGAGCTGGTCCGAGCGGACGAGCGGCAGCGCGCCGGGAATAGCGATCTGGAGCGTGACGCCGGCTGCCTCCGCCATCGCCGCGACGATGCGGCGGCAGGCTTCGACCGTGTCGCCGATCGACACGATCTCGTCGCGCAACTCGAGGCGCCCGTCCTCGAGCTTCGAGATGTCGAGGATGTCGTTGATGATGTTCTGAAGATGGCGGCCGGCGCCGTTGATGTCGCCGCCGTAGTCGCGGTAGCGCGCATCGAGCGGGCCGATCGCCGCATCGCGGATCATCTCGGAAAAGCCGATGATGGCGTTCAAGGGCGTGCGCAGCTCGTGGCTCATCTGGGCGAGGAATTGCGATTTCGCCCGGCTCGCCTCCTCGAGCCGCGTCTCGGCCTCGATGCGCGCGGCGACGTCGCGGCGCAGCGTCTCGTTGAGGGCGTGCACCTGCTCGGCCGCGGCGCGCATCACCGCAATCACGCCCACGATCGTCAGACTTCCGACCGAAAACCCGCCGATTTGATAAAGCGAAAGCAGCGGCAGGCCGGGCGGCAGGAAGAGGAGCCACGCCGCCACGAGCGAAAGGCCGGAGGCCGCAAGCGCGGCCCTCGATCCGCACAGGAAGGTCGCAACGACGACAGACGGATAGAAGATCACGAACGGCGCATTTGCGACCCACGGTGCGAGCGCGAGCCTCAGCAACGCCGCGGCGGCGGCAATGAGGAGCGCGACTGTGAAAGCCTGCGGCGTTCCAGGCGAAAAACGCGGACGGTCGATCGTGAGAAGGCGCAGCACAGGCCAATCTTGGCGCGAACAGATGGGGAGAAAGTTAAGATTTGCGCGCAAGCCGCGCCCGGCCGCGAAGCCCGTCCCGCTGTGTTCCAACGACCGTCATGCCCGGCCTCCGTGCCGGGCATCCACGGGTTCGTTTACGGCGAGAGACCAGTCGTGGATGGCCGGGACAAGCCCGGCCATGACGGGAAAAAACGAGCGCCGGATCGCGACAGCCGGACCGGTGCTAGACGCAATAGATGTCGAGCATCGTCGGGATGTAGTCGTTCTGCAGCACGATCCGCTTTTTCGCGATGAGCCACGTGTCGTGCAGCACGAGCGTGTGTTCGACATGACCGAAGAAGGCGTGCGACAGCTCGCTGCGCGGAAAGAAGACGTGGCTCACCCAATTGGAGCGGAGCCGCATCCGGTCGGGCGCGGGCGGTTCGATCGCGCGCGCATTCGTGATGACGTGCGTCGTGCGCGGCAGCGGGGTCGAGGCGGGCGAGCGGTTCGAGCGGATGCGGAAGATGCGGTCCTCGAGCCCGGCGCGGCTTGCATAATAGAAATGCGACAGCTCACGCGAAGGATCGGCGGTCAGCGTGTCGTCGGGCTTCCACGCCGGCATCCAATACTCGCAGTCGGGCGTGAAGAGCGCGAGCCATTCGTCCCAGCGCCGCTCGTCGACGAGCACGGCCTCGCGCTCGATGAGGTCGGTGCCGGCGGCCAGAAGGTCCTTCTCGTCGATGTTGCGCCCGCGCGCCATCAATAGGCCTTCCGGCCGGCGAACCCGGCCGCCATGAGGCGGCGCCATTCGCGATAGGCCGGGTGGAACTGCGTCTCGGGTCCGGTCTCGAACGTGCCGATGGCGCTCGCCGCGGGCGCCAGGCCCAACTCTTGCGCCGGCGCGTTGGCGCCGGGCGCGAGGCCGGCGATGCCGCGCGCATAACCCTGGAGCCAGGAGAAACCATCGGCGCTCATGCCGCGCTGGCAATCCTCGTAGGTCACGGTGTCGTCCGGCGTCGCAAGACCGGTCGGATTGAAGAAATCCTCGAACTGGCGGAGCCGCCACGCGCGCAGCTCGGGCTTCTCGCCGATGGGCGCGAGGCAGTAGCTGCGCATTTCCGTGCGGTCGACCGCTATCGGGCGGAAGGTGCGCAGCATCAAGGTCATCGCGTCGGCGATCTGCATGTTGGGAAAGACCTGGATGTTGCGCGCGCGCAGCATCCAGTCGGCGCGCACCGGGCCGACGCGGGCACGCACCTCGTCGATCGTCGGATAGATCGGGCGCTTCTCGGCCTCGGGCTGATCGGTCCAGAACACCGAATGGCCGTGCGGAAAGCAGAACACGCCCGATTGGCGCTTGGCGCGCTTCGCCCAATCGAACTGGCGCGCGTCGAGATTGCCTTCGCCCTGGCGGCGCCGCGCCTGGATGCCGATGAAGCTCACATGCGTCGAAGTGAGGTGATAGGGATCGACGCCGTTGTCGAGCTGAAGCTTCCAGTTGCCGCGATAGGTATAGGCGACGCGGCCCGGAACGAACTCCATCCCGTTCGGCCCCTGCTCCATCGCGAGATCGAGGAAGACCTTCATCTCGCCCAAAAACTCCTCGAGCGGCGGCACGTCGGGCGAGAGCGAGCCGAACACCAGGCCCTTGTAGCTTTCGATGCGCGGGAGGGCCACGAGATCGTGATTTTCGGCATCGAAGCTCGGCGGATAGGCGCCGGCCGCGCGGTCCTTGATGTCGCGGTTCCGCCCGGCGCAGTCATAAGCCCAGCCGTGATAGGGGCAGACGAAATAGCGCGTGTTGCCCTGCTCGGCGGCCGCGATCATCGCGCCCTTGTGGCGGCACACGTTCAGGAACGCGCGCACGCGATTTTCGGGATCGCGCGTGACGATCACGGGCGTCCGCGCGATCCAGCAGGTGACGAAGTCGTTGGGCTTCGGAACTTGCGATTCGATCGTCAGGAAATTCCAGGTGCGCTCGAACACGAACTTGCGCTCGAGTTCGTAAAGTTCGGGATCGGCGAAGACGTCGCGATGGACGCGGAAGACGCCCTCTTCCGGCCGGTCGTCGACGAGATCGCGCATGTCCCGAGGCGCCACTTCCCTTCTCCTTGACGGATCGCCGGGGCATAGTCGGGGCGCGCGATGATGCGGTCAAGCGGCGGAGACGGATCATGGTCGAGGTGCTGGTCGAGGCGGATGCTGTGCTGCGGGCCGTGGCGGTGGCGCTCGACCCGTCCGTGCCCGAGGAGCATCTGCGCGCCGTCGCCGACTGGTACAGTTTCGACGAGCCGGATTTTGCGGGCTGGCTCGCGCGGCTGCAGCAGCGGCTGCCGGGGCTCTATCCGGCGAAGGTCGCGTTCGCGCGCGACGAGGCCGACATGCGAGCGAAGCTCGGGAGCGCCGACGCGCTCGTGGTCGAAGGGTTCGCCGTCGGCACCGAAGAGCTGCGGCACGCGAAGAAACTCAAGATCGTGCAGAAATTCGGCGGGCTCGCGCACAACATCGACGCCGCCGCGTGCTTTACCGCCGGCGTCAAAATCGATGTGCAGAAGAGGCGCGTCAACATCGCCGTGGCGGAGCAGGCTTTGGCGCTGATGCTGGCGCTCGCCAAGCGCGTGCCGGAATTGGCCGGCGTCGTCACGGAAAGCGCGCTTCGCGCCGCGGGCTTCGATCCGCGCCCGTTCGACCGGCGCTATACCGGAAATTCCAACTTTGCCCGCATCACGGGATTGCGCACGCTTTCCGGCGCCACGCTCGGCATCGTCGGCATGGGCGAGATCGGGCGCGAGATCGCCGCGCGCGCCGCCGCCTTCGGCATGAGCATCCTCTATTACCAGAGAAACCGCATCGCGCGGCTTGACGAGGCGGCGCTCAAGACGCGCTACGCGCCGCTCGATCAGCTCATGGCGCAGAGCGATTACATCACGCCGGCGCTGCCCTTGAACGATTCGACGCGCGGCATCATCGGCAAGGCGGAACTCGCGCACGTGAAGCCGGGCGCGATGCTCGTCAATGTGGCGCGCGGCGAGCTCGTCGATCACGACGCGCTGGTCGAGGCGCTGCAAAGCGGTCGGCTTTCCGGCTTCGCGCTCGATGTTGGATATCAGGAGCCGGCAACGCCCAGCGAGCCGCTTCTCGCCATGAGGAAGAACGTGATCCTCATGCCGCACACGGCGCCGGCCGAACGCCAGAATAATCTCGATGACCTCGCCGAGATGTGCCTCAAGATCTGGCGCGGCTTGACGGGCGCGAGCGTGCTTTAGCTCGCTTGTCATTGCGAGCGCTAGAACGGCAGCACGATCCCTTCGAGCTCGGCGTCGCAGTTGACAAGGTCGACGCGTTTCCAGGCGATGGCGAGGCCGCTTCCCCGTGCGACGAGGCGATGGCGGCACGTGGCGGCGAAAAGCCGCTGCGCGTTGCGGCGGTATTCGACCATCAGCAGCTTCGAGCGCGTGACGAGCGCGTCGGCCGCGGAGTCCTCCGCCGTCACGTTGGCGACAAGGCGCGAGGCACGCGCGGGGGGTGTCTGCGCGTGCATGCTGGGATTGGCAAGGCGCCGCACGCGGGTCTCAAGGAGGCGCCGGTCGTCATAGATGAGCGAGACCGTGTCGTGCGGATTGTCCTGGTCCGGCGCGATCGGGACCCAGTACCACGCGTCCGCGGTGAAGAGCGCGAGCCAGTCCTCGAAGCGCGCCTCGTCGAGCAGCCGCGCTTCGTGCAGGAGAAAGCGCTCGGCCTCGGCCAGCTCGATCGTCACGGCACCGCCGTCATGTAGCCGAGCCAGGCGTCGAACATGTTGCGGATGTAGATCTCGCTCGTCGAATTCTTGCCGCGCCGGCCGCCGTCCTCGTTCGCCTCGTCGGTCGCATAGCCGCGCCCGATCTGGAGCCATTCCGCGCCCGCGCTCGAAAGCCCCATACGGATGCGGTTGTAGGTCTCGAGATCGTCGGTGAGGACGAGCGAGCCGGTGCCGTTGACCGTGTTGGCAAAGGCGATGGTGCGGCGGAAGAACGAGGGCGGCGCGCCCTTCAGGCGGAAGTTATAGGTATAGACCACGGTGCGCGTCGGAGAGAGCGGATGGACGACGCGGAGCTGCTGAAACTGGCTCATGAACGAGAGGTTGGGATAGACGTTGCTGTTCCAACGCCGCACGTCGAGGATTTCCTTGGTGCGTGCGCTCCCGTGCTTTGCTTCGAGCGCCGCGATGTAGTCGCGGAAGTCGGGATCTTCGAGCGCGGCCACGAGCTTCGCGTCGTCGTGATAGTCGCCGAGATAGGAATGGCCGTTGCCATAGGTCCAGATGCCGACCTGCGTCTCCCAGAAACTGTAGGGCGCGCCGTTCTGGCGCATCTGGCGGATCGCGATCTCGCCGGCGCCGTCCGATGGCACGTTGTCGGACTGCGCGCGCGCCGCCTCGATCGAGGATTGGTGGACGAAGATCGGGTGCGCCGCGTCGCACAGATTCTCCAGATAGAGTTTCCAGTTGCCTTCGTACGCGTGCTTGAAGACGCCGCCCGCGACCTCGATCGCGCCGTCGGGCGCACGGTCCACCATGTCGTCGAAGGATTTCGTCATCGGCCCGAGGAAATCCTCGAGGCTCGGGCCGTCCGGCGCCAAGGTCGCGAACACGAAGCCGCGATAGCTTGCCGAGCGCGCCTCGTTCATCGAGACGCGCGGATCGGCGGGGTCGAACGCGCCGGGATAGCCGTTCAAAAGCGGCGCCGATTTGAGCCGCCCGTCCGTTCCGTAGGTCCAGCCGTGGTAGCAGCAGCGGAATTCCTGCGCGTGGCCCTCGTCCGCCGCCACCACCATGGCGCCGCGATGGGCGCACTGGTTGTGGAGAACGCGGATCGAGCGATCGGCCTGGCGCACCATGAGCATGGGCTTCAAGCCGATGCGCGTCTGGCAGAAATCGCCCGGCTCCGGGACCTGGCTCTCGTGCCCGACATAGATCCAGGCGCGCGCGAAGATGCGCTCCAGCTCGAGCGCGAAGATCTCGGGGTCATTGTAAAGCGAGCGATGGACGCGGCCCTGCCCGATACGCGCGCGAAGTTCGGCCGAAGTAATCATGCGCGGGATTTTAGCGCATCGGAACGCACGATAGAATGCGGCAAGCCCAGGGGAGCCCCATGCGCGCGCCGAAAGACAAGCCCAAGACCTTCGCCTTCCATTGGGGCAGCGGCATTGTCGAGGAGGAGGTGCAGATCACGACCGAGCATCACCGGCCCACGATCCAGCTTCTGAAATTCACTGACGGCCCGGCCAAGGGAACCTACGAGATCCGCTTCTGCTTCTACGATCATCACGGCCGCTTCCAGCGCTCACCACTCATCATCGACGAACGCGACCTCGCGCCCTTGCGCCGCGCGCTCGACGGCGCGCCGCGATTGAAGCGCTTCCTCGCCAAGCTCGGGCGGTGATGGGCGCGCCGACGCGTCTCTGCCGTGACTGCGGCCGGCTCGACGAGGCGCTGCCGCATGCCGTCACGACCTGTCCTTCCTGCGGCTCGGAGCGCATTCTCGCGCACGAGGAGCTGGCGCAGCTCGCGATCGCGCATGTCGACTGCGACGCGTTCTATGCGAGCGTCGAAAAGCGCGATCGGCCCGAGCTTGCGGACGAGCCCGTCATCGTCGGCGGCAGCCTGCGCGGCGTCGTGCTCACCTGCTGCTATGTGGCGCGGCGCTCGGGCGTGCGCTCGGCGATGGCCATGGTGCACGCCATGCGGCTTTGCCCCGACGCCACCGTCATCCGCCCTGATATGGAGAAATACCGCCGCGAATCGCTGCGCATCCGCGCGCTGATGGAGCAGGTGGCGCCGGTCGTGGAGCCCGTGTCGATCGACGAGGCCTATCTCGACCTCTCGGCCGCCGGCACGCACGAGCCGCCGGCGCGCTCGCTCGCCCGGCTCGCGCTTCTCGTCGAACGGCGCGTCGGCGTCACCGTGTCGATCGGGCTCGCCCCCAACAAGATGCTGGCCAAGGTCGCGAGCGACCTCGGCAAGCCGCGGGGCTTCCGCATCATCGGCGCGAGCGATGCGGCCCAGGTGCTGGGCCCGATGAAGCTGCGCGTGCTGCCGGGCGTCGGGCCGGTGACGGCGCAGAAGCTCGAAGCCTTGGGCTTCGTCACATGCGCCGACCTGCGCGACGCGCCGGCCCAGGAGCTGATCCACCGGCTCGGGCGCTGGGGCGCGCGGCTCCAGCGCTTTGCCATGGGCGAGGACGGGCGCCGCGTCGGCGACGGGCACCGCCGCGCCGTCACGGTCGGGGCCGAGCGCACGTTCGAGCACGACCTCAAGGACCTCGCCGAGATCGAGCCGGTTCTGGCGCAGCTCTGCGCCCGCGTGGCCGAACGGCTTGCCCGCGCCGGGCTCGCGGCGACGAATCTCACTCTGAAGCTCCGGCGCGCCGACCGCCACACCACGACCCATGCCTGCCGGCCGCGCGACCCGACGCTCAAGCCCGAGACCATCCTCGCCACGGTGCGGCCGGTCCTGGCGCGCCAGCTCGGCGGCGCGCGCTATCGCCTGGTCGGCGTGACAGCGCACGACCTCGTCCCGGCCACGCGCGCCGATCCGCCCGATCTTTTTGCGAAAGAACAAGTCTTTTCAATGGACTAATTGATATTGGGTTGGTTCGGTAATTTCGCCTTGCGGGCCTGCGGTCAGGTCAAGCTGCGCTTGGCGCCGAAGAGCCGCTTGAGCGCCCGCCACAGCGCGCCGAAAAAGAGGGCGAAGCCGGAAACGGGCTTGCGCGCCTCGGCCAAGGCGTCGGCGCGCTCGGCCCGGCTGCCCTCGATCTGGACCTTCAGCGTGTCGGCGAAGCGCCGCACCATCTGCTGCGCCACGTCCTCGATCATGGCGGCGCCACGGCCGTATTGCGCGACCGCGCCGTTCAAGGTGAGGTCGGTCGCGATCGCGACATGGGTCGCGCGCGGGCCGGTTTCGGTCAGCGCGAACTCGACCACCGCCTGTGCGCCGCCGCGACCCTTTTCCTCGGTGCCGCTGGCGCGGACACGGACGCGGCGCGCTCCTTCGTTCACCTCCTCAAAGCGCGCGGTGCCGAGGAACGACACCGCGACCGGCCCGAGCCGCACCGCGACCTTGCCCTTGTAGGCACCGCCGGGCAGCGTCTCGAGAAGCTCCGCGCCCGGCAGGCACGGCGCCACCCGCTCAATGTCGAGCAGCACGCGCCATGTATCGGCGGGGGAGAGCGGCACGTCGAAGGCATTTTGCAGCTTCATCGCCCGCCCCCTAATGCACCCGCGCGCGGACCGCAACGGGCCGGGCGGCGGGCGCGCGTTGCCCCGTGGGCAGCGCAAGTGGGCGGCTGGCGTGGGCGCTGCCGGCGCACGGGCCTTGATCGTACGCCCGCGATAACGCAAAACATTGCCGCACAACAGAGAAACCTCAAGGGAACGCCATGGCCGCCGCACGCACCATCGATCTCGCGCCGATCATCGATCGGCAGCGGATCGGCGCCTTCCATATCGGTCTCATCATCGTCGCCTTCATCGTCGTCATGGTCGACGGCTACGACATCGGCGCGGCCGCGGTCGCGGTTCCGGGGATGGCGCGCGAATGGCACCCGAGCCCGGTGGAGATCGGGCAGATGTTCAGCGCCGGCCTCTTCGCCGGCCTCTTTGGCCCGCTCATCTTCGGCTGGATCGCCGACCATTACGGACGGCGCGCGGCGATCGCCGGCGGATTGATGTTCTTCGGCGCCTTCACCTGGGTGACGGTGCTCGCGGGCAGCATGGGGCAGCTCGCGGTGCTGCGCTTCATCGCCGGCATCGGCATCTCGGGCGTGCTGCCGATCACGACGGCGCTCGTCATCGAGTACGCGCCGAGGCGGGTGCGCGCGACGCTCTTCGTCATCATGTTCTCCGGCGTGACCTTCGGCGGCGGTCTGCCCGGAATCGTGGGCGCGCGCCTCATGGCGGATTATGGCTGGCGCATCATGTTCACGATCGGCGGCATCGTGCCGATCCTCATCGGATTCCTTGTCCTGGTGACGCTGCCGGAATCGGCCAAGTACCTGTCACTCCGGCCCGAGCGCAGCGCCGATCTCACGCGACTCCTCGGGCGCATGGAGAAGGGATTGAACCTCGACACCGCCGCGCGTTTCTCGATCGGCGACGAGGACAACCGCGCGAAGTTCTCCTACACCGCCATCTTCAAAGGGCGGCTCGCCATCATCACGCCGCTCTTCTGGTTGTCGAACGCCATCAACCTCATGATCTTCTATTTCGTGAACCAGTGGATCCCGACGATCCTGTCGGGCAACGGCGTGTCGGTCGCGCACGCACAGCTCGCCACCACCGCGTTCCAGTTCGCGGGCACATTGGGCGGGCTCATCATCATGCGGCCCTTGGACAAGTGGGGCTTCATTCCGGTGCCGATCCTGTTCGCGCTGGCGATCCCGATCGTCGCCTTCACCGGCACGCCGGGCTTGAGCGAAGGCGTGACCATCACGCTTGTCGCCGCGATCGGCTTCTGCCTCCTGGGCCTCCAGTTCGGCAACATCGCGTGCGAGACGAACATGTACCCCACTTACATCCGCTCGTGGGGCGTGGGCTCGTGCTTTGGCGCCGGCCGCGTCGGCTCGGTCGTCGGCCCTTATGTCGGCGGCTATCTCATCGCCATGCACTTGCCGATGCAGCACCTGTTCTGGATCGCGACCATCCCGCTCGTCATCGGCCTCATCAACGCGCTCGTACTGACGCCGCTCTACCGCGCGGAGTGGACAGCAGCGCACGGCACCGCCGGCCAGCCAGCGCACGCGGCCGGCGAGGATTAGCGGCACTCACGCGATCCAAACACTCCCTCTCCCCGCCGGGGAGAGGATTGGGGTGAGGGGCGCGCGACGCGCCTCTCCACCTCACCCGGCGCGCCTACGCGCCGATGTCTCCCCGGTGGGGCGAGGTTTCATCAGCACCATGACAAGCGAAGCAAGCGCGTTCGCGCGCGGATGGCGCGCAGTTGAAATATGCGCGGGTGTGACGCAGATCACGAATCATTAACCAAGAAAGTCGTAGCGTCGCCACAATCTTGAAGTAGTGAAGTATCAGTGGAATTTCTATCGTGCCGCGCGATTTTGACCTTCCCGAGATAACCCAAGAAGCGAGTCTGCCGCGTCCCGCGTTTCGCGCGCTGGTACTCGACGGCGTGTTCTCGCAGTCTCTTGGCGTGTTAACGAGCGGCGCGCTGCTCGTCGGCTGCGCCCTGGCCTTGGGCGCCTCGCCTGCCTATGTCGGCGTGCTGTCGGCGATCCCTCTTCTGTCGCAGCTCGCGCACGTGCCGGCCGTCATCCTGATCGAGCGGGTACGCCGCCGGAAAGCCATCTGCATCGCCGTGACGCTCGCGGCGCGGCTCATGCTGCTGCCGCTTCTGATCGTGCCGTTGACGGGCAATCGCGATTTGGCGCTCGCCCTGCTCGCCGGCTTCCTCGCGATATCATGCCCCTTGGGCGCGGTCGGCGGCTGCGCGTGGATGTCGTGGACCTCCGACCTCGTGCCGCGGGCGCGCCTCGGCCGCATCTTCTCGCACCGGCAGCTCGCGGCCAATCTCGCCGCCACCCTTGCCGGGCTCGCCGGCGCCGGGATTGTCGACGAGTGGGCGCGGCAATTCCCGGAATTCCGCCTGGGCGGCTATTGCGGCGTGTTCGCGCTCGCGATCGCGGCGGCGATGCTCAGCACCTGGTTCCTCACGCGCATGCCGGACGTGCCGATGAAGCAGGTGGAGCCCGCACCGCTCGCGCGGCTCTTCGCCCGGCCCTTCCGCGACCGCAACTACCGCCGCGTGATGACGTTCCTCGGTGCGTGGAACTTCGCCATCAACCTGGCGATGCCGTTCTTCACCGTCTATCTCGTGCGCGATCTCGGTACGCCGTTGACCGTGCCCATCATCCTGACCGTGCTCGCGCAACTCGCGAATACGGCGTCGCTGCCGTGGTGGGGACGGCTTTGCGACCGCTACTCCAACAAGGCGGCGATTGCGCTCGCGGGTCCCGCGCTTCTGTTCGCGATCCTCTTGTGGGTTGCCGCGGCCGAGCCTGCGCCGCACGCGATGACGTTCCCGCTCATCTTCGCGGCGCAGGTGCTCGTCGGCGCGGCCGGAGCCGGGCTCGACCTCGCCTGCGGCAATCTCGCCTACAAGAGCGCGCCCGCGGGCGAGACGACGGTCTATCTCGGCACGAACGGCCTCATCAAATCCCTGGCCGGCGGCACGGCACCTCTCGCGGGCGGCATGCTCGCCCAAGGGATCGCCGGCACGCCGATCCATATCGCGATCGGCAGCCTCATGGTGATCGACCTCGCACCGCTCACGATCCTGTTCCTCGCCGCGGCGGGCGCGGGCGCGCTCGCGCTCCTCGCGCTCGCGCCAATCGCCGAGGCGGGCCGCGGCTTCCTCCGCCTGCGCCTGTGGCGCCGCGCGCAGCCGGCGGCATCAGCGGGCTCGGGCGCGATCGCGCCCATCACCTCGCCCCGCTCTTGACTCCCGCACGGCGGGCTTGATCATTCGCGCTTACAACAACGGGAGCGCCCATGATCTACGAACTTCGGCGATATCACGCGATGCCCGGCAAGCTGCCGGCCCTCGTGAAGCGGTTCGAGACCACGACCGTGCATCTGTTCGAGAAGCACGGATTCCAGCAAGTCGGCTACTGGACTGTCGCGATCGGCGCGTCGAACCAGGACTTCATCTACATTCTGCGCTGGGATTCGCTCGACGAGCGCGCCCGCAAGTTCGCCGCCTTCCAGCAGGACCCCGACTGGGTCGCGGCGCGATCGGCCTCGGAGAAGGATGGCCCGCTCGTCGCCTCGCTCGAGAACGAGATCCTCAACCCGACGGCCTACTCGGCGCTGAAGTAGCTCAGCCGGGCCGGTACGGCATGCCGGCGCGGTGGCAGTAATATTCCCAGGCGCGGTCGATGCCCTGCAGCGGGCGCTGCTCGGCCTCGTCGAAGACGCGCACGCACTGTTCGACCTCGCCCGGCGAAAGAAACCGCGCACGCTCGTAGTGCCGCACCTCGCGCTGAAGGTTGGCGCTCGTCTGCAGCGCGATCGCGCAAAAGACGGCGCGGCGCAGCGAGCGCTCCGCCACGACCGAGCCGTGGCCGCGCATCAAGGCGGTGGTCCCGCGCCCCATCGTGCGCGCGAGATCGCGCCCCATCTCCATGTTACGCACGAGCATGTCGGTATCGCCGAAGCGGTCGCGCGAATCCCAGATCGGCACCGTCGCGCCGATGATCGCCGTGTTGTGCAGCATCGGCCGGATCGTCTCGCCGCCGACGCCGAACGGGATCGAGCTGAGACTGTGACTGTGCACCACGGCGCCGACGTCGAGACGTAGCTCGAACAGCGCGCCGTGAATGAAGCGTTCGAGATATGACGACCCGGCGCGCAGATCGATCGGCGTGCCATCGAGCGTGTATTCGACGATGTCGGCCGCCTCGATCATCTGCGGCGAGCGCGCCCGCGCCAGCAGGTAGCGGTCGGGCCGCTCGGGATGCCGCACCGCGACGTGGCCATAGGCATCGGTGATGCCTTCCGCCGCCAAGATGCGGTTTGCTATGACAATGTCCTCGATGAGCGCGTCGATTCCGGCCATGACTTCTCCCTTTGCCCGATGCGGCCCGAAGCCTAGTCGAACGACGGACGAAGCGTGAGCGAACTTCCTTTCGCCGGCGGAGGCTGGCGGCTCCAGATGGGACTGAGGTCGGTGGCGCCCGGCGATTGGCTGGCACCGGACGACGCCATTGCGGCCGAACTCGCGGAGAAGCGCGCGTTGCTGATCGCGCGGCACGACGAGGTCTTTCGCGCGCTCCCCGCGTGCGGGGCGCCGGCGGCGGAGCTGCTGGAGCTCCTCGCCGAGCATCTTCCCGCTCATCACCCCGATTTCTTTCGACGCGAGGGCGTGTGGCTCGTCAATCGCGCGAGCGGCGAACGCTGGGATGTCTCCGCGCGGGCACTTCATCCGCTCGATCTCGCCGGGCGGCTGGTGCAGGAGGATTTGTGCCTGATGCTGCCGGGCGCTGACGGGTATGTGCTGGGCGGCGCCTCGCTCTGCGCGCCCAATCGCTGGCGCATCGACGAGAAGCTCGGTCGGCCGCTTCTCGGCATCCACGACTTCGTGCCTGGCTATGGCGAAGTCCTGGCGCGGCCGGTCGAGCGCTTCTTCGCCGAGCTCAAGCCGGAGCGCATCGTCGGGCGCGTCAACTGGGGCATCGCCGATCGGCCGGACCGGTTCCAGCCCGTGGCGCTCGCGCGGACACGGCCGGTGACGGCAGAAAATGCGGGCGCGGAGCTCTATCTCCGCCTCGAGCGGCAAACGTTGCGGAAGCTCGCGCGCTCGGCGGCCGTGCTCTTTACGATCAGGACGAGTATCGCGCCGCTTGGCCGCGCGCTCGCGACACGCGCCGACGCCGGCGATCTCGCCAGCGCCATCCACGCCATGCCGGATGAGATGCGGCGCTACAAGGCGATCGCGCCCTATGCGGGCCCGCTTCTCGAGTGGCTCGAAGGGCGCGCGCTCACGGCATGAGGCGCCAGGTCATCTCGTTGCGATCAGTGCAGTCGGCGCTCGAGCGATAGGTCTCGAGCTGGACCACGACGCGGCCCTCGATACGGCGCGCTGTGCGCAGCGCAGCGGCACAGCTCGCGCGGTCGAGCGCATGGAGCGTGACGGAGACAGAGGCGGGGAAGCCCGTCGGATCGATCGTCGCCGACTGGTCCGGAAACTCGCGGGCGAGCGCCGAGGCGACGTTCGCGCCAGCGGCGTTCGGCGGCATGTCCCTGAGGCGTGCGGCCGCGGCCTTGAGATCGCCGCGGACGGCGCCGCCATGCGGCTCGCTCGCAACGAGCAGCGCAAGCGCCCCCGAAGCCGCCGCCACCGCGGCAAAAGTGCGCAGCGGCCGAGCCAGCCGTCGGGTGCGCCGCACACTTTGCGGGCGCGCGACCGGGTACTCGGAAAGGCTCGACAAGATCTGGTCCATCCCCTTTATTTTGCTGGGAAACTAGGCAATTTCGTGGCTCAGCCAGGGAAAGGCTGGGGCCCTGTGTTACCAACAGTTTTATGGTCCCGAGATTGCCAATCCCTAAATTGTCACAGCTTATGGAACGGGCGCAGGTCGGGGTCCGTTGGCTGTCTGTTCCGTTGTGCTGGGCCGCCTGCGCATGTTCACTGATGCACGATCTCTGCCTCCGGGTTCGACCCTCGCAGCAGATATCTGCATTATCGGCGCTGGCGCGGCCGGCATAACGCTCGCCCGTGCGCTGGGCGGCGGCGAGCTCAGCGTGGCAGTGCTCGAAAGTGGCGGCTTCACGTTCGAAGAAGCGACGCAGGAGCTTTACGACGGCCGCCTGACGGGCGAGCCCACGACACCGTTGGTTGACGACCGGCTGCGCTATCTCGGCGGCACCACCAATCATTGGTCCGGCGGATGCCGACCCTTCGACGCGCACGATTTCGCGGCGTGGCCATTCGGGCTTGCGACAATGGAGCCCTATTACCGGCGCGCGCAAACGATCTGCCAGCTCGGCCGCTATTCCTATGACGCCGATGATTGGGCGACGCCGACCGTTTACCCCCTCCGTTTCGCACCCGGCGCCACGCTCAAGTCCGGCGTCTACCAGAACAGTCCGCCGACGCGCTTCGGGCAGGTCTATCGCGACGAGCTTGCGAAGCTCCGCGGGCTCACGGTCTATCTCCACGCCAACGTCATCGACATCGCGACGAGCGAGACTGCGTCAGAGGTAACAGGGCTCGAGGTCGCGACCCTAGACGGCAAGCGCTTCAGCGCCAAGGCCACGCTCTACGTGCTTGCGACGGGTGCGGTCGAGAATGCGCGCATTCTCCTCAACGCCGACAAGACGCAGAAGACCGGCCTCGGCAACGGCTATGACAAGGTCGGCCGCTACTTCATGGACCATCCCTATATCTCGTGCGTCGCGACCCTCATCTGGACCGGCCCGCCTGAAGGGCTCCAGTTCTATCTCGAGGGCACCACGATCGACGGCACGCCGATCCTCGGCTACGTCACGGCGACCCCGGCGGTGCTCGCGAGGTCGGAGCGTCCGAGCTTCGGGATCGGATTTCAGCGCGGCGACGTGCCTGACCGCGGCTTCTGGGCGAAATCGGCGGAGGACATCTATCACGCCGTTGCCGCCGGCCGCATGCCAGACCATCTCGGCTTCCATGTCGGGCGCATCGCGCGCGGCCTCGAATGGGAGACCGAGGACGCCTATCGCCATGTGTTCCACGCCGACGCCTCGCTCTATTCGACCGACTACATCGCCGAATGCCCGCCTGATCCCGCGAGCCGCGTCTCGCTCATCGACGAGCGCGACGCGCTTGGCCAGCGCCGCGTGGCGCTCGACTGGCGGCTACCCAGGGATTTCGAGGCCAACATGATCGAGGCGCACGACGCGCTCGCGCGCGAGCTGGGCCGCGCCGGGCTCGGCCGGCTGCGCCTCCATTCGGCCGAGACCGGCTACGACCCGATGGCGGCGATCGAGAATGGGCACCACCACATGGGCACGACGCGCATGAGCGCGGACCCGCGCCAGGGCGTTGTCGATGCCGACGGCAAGCTCCATGGCTGTGCCAATCTCTATGTCGCCGGCAGCTCGGTCTTTCCGAGCTATAGCTTCGATAATCCGACGCTGACGGTGGTGGCGCTGGCGCTCAAGCTCGCCGACCGGCTCAAGGCGAGTATGGCCGCAGTTCCGCGCGTCGACACCTTGGCCGCGCCCGCGGCGCCCGAACCCGCTGCCGCGACGGCCGGAGACGGGCGATGACGCCGCGCCGGCGCTTCCTCATTCTGGCCGCGGGCGCGGCGGCGATGCCGCGGCTCGCGTTCGCGGAAGGGGAGAGCGCGGCGGCGCGGCTCGTGGCGGCGGTGCGTGAGCCATCGAGCGCCACGGTGCTCGGCCGTGCCTATCGCGTGCGCTTCCCGCGCGAGCCCACCGGCGAAGCGCTGGCGCGGGAAATTCTCGCAAGCCTCCCGGCCGCGGCGCGCAACGCCGGCCCGCATGTGCTGCGCGCGGCGCTGCGCGAGCGCGTGCGGGCCGATTTCGCGGCGGACCATGTGGTCCGCCTCGACGGCTGGCGGCTTGCGCTCACCGAGGCACGGCTCGCCGCGCTCTGCGCGACGGCCGATCCGGTGCTATAAGGGGGCGATGAACGAGACCCTTCTCGAACGGCTGCGGCGCGCGCACGCGGCGAGCCCGGACGCGACCGTCACGCTCTTCACGCTCTCGGGGCACGCGCTGTCGGGCAAGATCGCAGCAATCGCCGAGACAATCGTGCTCGACGCCGGCAAGGAGCGCGCCGAGGTTCCGGCCGAGCGGATCGAGGCATTCTCCGTGCGAGAGCCCTAGCCGTCGTCATTGCGAGGAGCCGGAGGCGACGAAGCAATCTTCCGGGAGATTGCTTCGCTCCGCTCGCAATGGCAGCGAGGCGAAGGCCGCTCAACGCTCGTCGAGAAGTGCGTCGCAGTTGCTGCGGCCGGCGAGAAGACAGTCCTCGATCATGCCTTCCTGGCGCAGGCGCTCGACGAGATACGACGCCGCGAGCGCCAGGATCAGCACGAAGGCGAGCGCCGCGAGCCCGCGCGTTTCGCGCGCGTTTTCCTCCTCCTCGTCGTCCCGCGGAAGCTTCTCGTCGTGCTCGCGCGGAAGCCTGCGCATCCGAGATCACTCCGCGGGGCCGGGCTTCGGCAGCGCCGCGGGCTCGTGCGCGCGGGCGCGCCGGAAGCCGAACCGGCGATTGAGCCGGTCGAGATAGAGATAGATGACGGGCGTCGTGTAAAGCGTCAGCGACTGCGAGACGAGGAGGCCGCCGACGATGGCGATGCCCAAAGGGCGGCGCAGCTCGGAGCCCGCGCCATGGCCGATGGCGAGCGGCAGGCCCGCGAACAGCGCCGACATCGTCGTCATCATGATCGGCCGGAAGCGCAAGAGACAGGCCTCGTGGATCGCCTCGACCGGCGTCTTGCCGTTGCGCTCCGCGTCGAGCGCAAAGTCGATCATCATGATGGCGTTCTTCTTGACGATGCCGATCAAGAGAATGATGCCGACGATGGCGATGACCGTGAGGTCGTAGCGGAACAGCATGAGCCAGATGAGCGCGCCGACGCCGGCCGCGGGAAGTGCCGAGAGGATCGTCACCGGATGGATGTAGCTCTCGTAGAGCACGCCCAGCACGATGTAGACGACGAGGATGGCGGCCGCGACGAGGAGCGGCGTCGAGCTCAGCGATTGTTGGAACGCCTGCGCCGTCCCCTGGAACGTGCCTTGCAACGTCGCCGGCGCCTTCAGCTCTTCGCGCATCGCGTTGATGCGGTCGACCGCCTGGCCGAGCGACGTGCCGGGCGCAAGGTTGAACGAGAGCGTGACGGCCGGGAATTGCCCCTGATGGTTGACCGAGAGGGATTCGACCGTGGTGCTAAAGGTCGCGAATGAAGCGAGCGGAACGTGCGCGCCCGAAGCGGTCACGACATAAAGGTTCGACAGCGCGTTGGCGTCCTGTTGGAACTGCGGCTCGACCTCGAGGATCATCCAATACTGATTCGTCGCCGCGAAGATGTTGCCGATGACGCGCGAGCCATAGGCGTCGTAGAGCGTGTCGTCGATCTGCTGTGGCGTGATGCCGAGGCGCGCGGCCTGGTCGCGGTCGATGTTGATGGCGATGTGCGGCGCGGCGATCTCCTGGTCCGAGGCCACGTCCTGGAGCTGCGGCAGCTTCAGCATGGCGTTGACGAATAAGGGCGCCCAGTGGTTGAGCTCTTCGAGGTTCGTGTCGGTCAGCGTGTACTGGTACTGGGTACGGCTCAGGCGCCCGCCGACGGTGATGTCCTGGCCCGCCTGCATGAAGAACTTGACGCCCGAGATCTTCGCCACGATCGGCCGCAGGCGCGCGATCACCTGCTCGGCGCTCACGTCGCGCTCGTCGAACGGCTTGAGCTGGATCAGCATGCGGCCCGAGCTTTCGGTGGCGTTGCCGCCGGTGGCGCCGACGAAACCGACCGCGCCCGAAACCGCCGGGTCCTGGCTCACCTTGTTGAGGATCTGGCGCTCGAGCGCGGACATGCCGGCGAATGACATGTCCTGGCGCGAATCCGTCTCGCCGAAGATGAAGCCGGTGTCCTGCTGCGGGAAGAAGCCCTTGGGGATGATGACGTAGAGAAAGCCCGTGAGCACGATCAGGACGAGGGTCGGCAGGAGCGTCACAAACTGGTGCCGCAGGACCCAGGTGAGACCGCGGTCATAGAAATTGCGCATGCCGTCGAAGAAGCCTTCGGCGGCGCGGTTGAAGCGCCCGCGGCGCTCCTCGGTCTCGTGCTTCAGGAAGATCGCGCACATCGTCGGCGTGAGCGTCAGCGAGATGAAGGCCGAGACGAGCACCGCGCACGTCACCGTCATGGCGAATTCGCGGAAGAGCCGGCCGATGATGCCGCTCATGAAGATGAGCGGGATGAACACGGCGACGAGCGAGAAGGTGATCGAGATGATGGTGAACCCGATCTGGCCAGCGCCCTTGACCGCGGCCTCGAACGGCGGATCCCCCGCCTCGATGTAGCGCACGATGTTCTCGATCATGACGATCGCGTCGTCGACGACGAAGCCGACGGCGATGGTGAGCCCCATCAGCGACAGATTGTCGATGCTGTATCCGACCGCGTACATCACCGCGAAGGTGCCGATGATCGAAAGCGGCACGGCGATGCCGGGGATCACCGTCGCCCACAATTTGCGCAAGAACACGAAGATGACGCCGACGACAAGCCCGATCGTGAGGAGAAGCGTCGAGCGCACGTCCGAGACCGAGGCGCGGATCGTCTGGGTGCGGTCGGAGACAAGGTCGATCTTTACCTGCTGCGGGATCGAGGCGCGCAGCTCGCCCACGAGCGCCTTGACGCGCGCCACCGTCGCGACGGTGTTCGCATCGTTGGCGCGGTGGACGAGCAGGATCTCGGTCGGCGTGTCGGTCGTATCGTGGCCGTACCAGGCGCCGACGCGGTCCTGCTCCACCGAGTCGATGGCGCGACCGACATCCTTGACGCGCACCGGCGCGCCATTGCGGTAGGCGATGATGACATTGTCGAACGACTTTGCGTCGAACAGCTGGTCGTTGGTGTCGATGGTGACCGACTGGTGCGCGTTCTCGAGCGTTCCCTTGGGATTGTCGGCGCTCGTCGCGGCGAGCGCGCTGCGCACCTCCTCGAGCCCGATCCCGCGTGCGGCGAGCGCGTCGGGATTGACCTGGATGCGCACCGCGTATTTCTGCTCGCCGCCGATATCGACCTGCGACACGCCTTGGACGGCCGAGATGCGCTGCGCCAGGATCGTGTAGGCGTAGTCGTCGACCTTGTAGAGCGGCATCGTGTCGGAATGGACCGCGTAAATCAGAATGGCACGGTCAGCCGGGTTGACCTTGCGGTACGTGGGCGGCGTCGGCAGGTTCTTCGGCAACACGCCGGAGGCGGCGTTGATCGCCGTCTGCACGTCCTGCGCCGCCGCATCGATGTTGCGGTTCAAGGCGAATTGCAGCGTGATCGACACATTGCCGAGGCCGCTCGTCGAGGTCATCTGGTCGAGCGACTGGATCGAGGCGAATTGCTGCTCCAAGGGCGTCGCGACGGCAGACGCCATGGTCTCCGGGCTCGCGCCTGGAAGCTGCGCCGTAACGGTGATGGTCGGGAAATCGACGTTGGGCAACGCCGCGACCGGCAGGAGATTGTAGGAGGCGAGCCCGAACACCAGGATGCCGAGCATCAGGAGCGAGGTCGCGATCGGCCGCTCGATGAAGGGACGCGAGATGTTCAACGCATCACCCGCTTTGTCCCGAGGGCGCGGCGACCGAGACGCGGGTGCCGTCGTCGAGCCGGTACTGGCCGTCGACCACGACCGTCTCGCCCTGGGCCAGGCCCTTGGCGATGACGGCGAGCCCGTTCTCGGTCTCGCTCACCGTCACCTTGCGGTTCTCGACCGTCATGTCGGGCTTCACCACGAACACGTAAGCGCCGTCCGGCCCCTGCTCGACCGCGCGCGCCGGAACCGTTACGGCGTCCTTCAGCGTGTCGACCACGAGCCGCAGGTTGATGAATTCGCCGGGCCACAACGTCTCGTTGTCGTTGGCGAATTCGGCCTTGAGGTGAATCGTGCCGCTCGCGAGATCGATCTGATTGTCGATGAGCGACAGCCTGCCTTGCGCCAGAACTTTGTTGTCGCCCTGCGCCGCGAGCGCTTCGGCGGCCACGGTCCCGCGCGCAGCGCTCGCTCGGATCGTCTCGAAATCGTTTTGCGGCTCGGTGAAGGTCGCAAAGATGGGGCGGAGCTGGGCGATGGTGACGAGGCTCGTATTGTCGGACGCGTGCACGAGATTGCCGACATCGACGGCGCGCGCGCCGGTGCGGCCGCCGATCGGCGCGCGGATCTGGGCGTAGTCGATATTGAGCTGGGCGGTCTTGATCTGCGCGTCGTCGCCGGCGATCGAGGCCTGGACCTGGCCCACGAGCGATTTCTGCTGGTCATAGGCCTGGCGGGTCTGGAAGTCGTGCTGGATAAGCGCCTCGTCGCGCTTCAGATCGGCCTGGGCGCTTGCGAGCTGCGCCTCGTCCTTCTGTTTCGCCGCCTGCGCCTGGGCGAGCGCCGCCTGGAACGGCCGGGGATCGATCTCGAACAGGAGGTCGCCGGCCTTCACCTCCTGCCCCTCGGTAAAATCGACCTTCACGATCTGGCCATCGACCCGGCTCTTGATCGCGACAGTGTTGTACGCCTGGACCGTGCCGATGCCGCGCACATAGACCGGCATGTCACGCGTCGTGGCCTGCTCCGCGGTCACGGGAACAACCGGCGGCTCGCTCGCGACGGGCGTCCGGTCCTCGGCCTCGCCATGGCGCAGGCCGACCCACGCCGCGAGCGCGGCGGCAACGACGAGCGCGAGCAGGACCGCCACTTTCCGCACGAAGAACTCCCAAGCGCGGCGCGCGCCTTCCCCCGCCAACGCGGTGCGCCGCCGTGTCCCTCCCTTCTAGGCCGCCCGCCGCGCATACGTCCCCGCGCGGGTTCGCCGCACCCGGGCGCCCGCGGTCTTTAGTCCCCGGAGGTTACCGTCACAAGAAGCTGTAGGGGTCGATATCGACCTGCACGCGCACCTGGGCGGCGACCTTGACGTGGGCCAGCCAGTCCCGCAGCACCGCCTGGAGATGGACCCGCCGCTCGGCCTTGACGAGGAAGCGGCGGCGATGGCGTGCGCGGAGCACGCTGAGCGGCGCCGGCGCCGGCCCGAAGGTCGTGACGCCCGGCAGATGCGGGGCGGCACGCGCGAAGGCGCGCGCGGCGAAATCGACGGCCTCTGCATCCGGCGCCGAAAGCACGAGCGCGGCGAGCCGGCCGAAGGGCGGCAGGCCCTCGGCCTCGCGTGCCGCGGCCTCGGCGGCGAGGAAGCGGTCGCGGTCGTTCGCGACGAGTGCGCGGATCACCGCGTGGTCGGGCATATAGGTCTGGAGATAAACGACGCCCGGGCGATCGGCGCGCCCGGCGCGGCCCGAGACCTGGTGCAGCAGCTGGAAGGTACGCTCGGCCGCGCGCAGGTCGCCGCCCTCGAGCCCGAGATCGGCATCGACGGCGCCAACGAGCGTCAGCAACGGGAAGTGATGGCCTTTCGCCACCACTTGCGTGCCGATGAGGATGTCGATCTCGTGCGCCTCGATCGCGGCCATGAGCTCGGCCGCGGCGCGCGGGCCGGTCAGCGTATCGCTCGCCATGATCGCGAGGCGCGCATCGGGGAAACGCGCCTTCACCTCTTCCGCCAATCGTTCAACGCCAGGCCCACACGGCGCGAAGCTTTGCGCCGCGCCGCAGGACGGACAGAGCGGCGGCAGGCGCTCGCTGTGGCCGCAATGATGACATTGCAGCACACCGAGGAAGCGGTGCTCGACGAGCCACGCGGTGCAGTTGGGACAATTGAGGCGGTGGCCGCAGGTCCGGCAGAGCGTCAGCGGCGCATAACCACGGCGATTGAGGAACAGCATCGCCTGCTCCTCGGCCGCGAGCGTCGATGCCAGCGCATCGACGAGCGCGGGCGCGAGGAAGCGCTGGCGCAGATGCCCGGCGCGGCGCATGTCGATGACGCGAATTTCCGGAAGTCGCGCCGCCCCATGACGTGACGGCAGGTTGATGTGGCGATAGCGCCCCGCGCGCACGTTGATGATCGTCTCGAGCGACGGCGTCGCCGAAACGAGGGCGATCGGGATCTTCGCGATCGAGGCGCGCACGACCGCCATGTCGCGCGCGTGATAGAGGACGCCGTCCTCCTGCTTGAAGGAGGCATCCTGTTCCTCGTCGACGACGATGAGGCCCAGATCGGCGAACGGCAGGAAGAGCGCCGAGCGCGCGCCAACGACGACGCGGACGCGACCCTCGGCGACGTCGCGCCAAGTCGCAACGCGCTGCGCGGGTGCTAGATCGGAGTGCCACTCCGCCGGCGGCGCGCCGAAACGCTCGGTGAAGCGCGCGAGCCACTGCGCCGAGAGCGCGATTTCGGGCAAGAGCACGAGCGCCTGATGCCCCGCCGCGAGCGCCGCGGCGATCGCCGCGAAATAGACCTCGGTCTTGCCGGAACCGGTGACGCCGTCGAGCAATGTGACGGTGAAGCCCGCATCGATCGTGGCGGCAAGATCGGACGCAGCGGATTTCTGCTCCGGCGAAAGCTCGGGGCCAGGGCGGCGCCAGTCGGGGGACGCTGGCGGCGGCCGGCGCGGCACCGAGACCGGCGCGATCCAGCCGGTGGCCGCAAGCGCGCGCACCACGCCCGCTCCACACGCCGCCTGGCGCGCAAGCTCGGTCGCCGGCAGCGGTGGCCCGTCGGCCAGCAGCTCGAGCACGCGGCGGCGCGCGGGTGTCGTCGAGTCGCCGCTGGCGAGTGCCGCGCGGCCCTCGGCGGCGAGCGCGAAGACGGTGCGGCCGCGCGGCGGCACGAGCGCGTCGGGCACGCTCATCGCCATGCGCAGCACCGCGCCCAGAGGTGCAAGCGTATAGCTCGCAACCCACTCGACGAAGCGGCGCATCTCTTCCTTGAGCGCGGGCGCTTCGAGGAGTTCCGCTACCGGCTTCAACTTGGCCGCGGCGACGCCGCCCGCTTCACCATCCCAGACGACGCCCGCGACCTCGCGCGGCCCCAGCGGCACGCGCACGAAATCGCCGGGTTGAAGCGCCATCTCCGGCCGCGCCTCGTAGTCGTAAGCGTCGCCAAGCGGCAGCGGCAGAAGCACGCGCACACGCGCCGTTTCGGCGGCGCATCTGGCGTGGCGGTCGGGCATGGGTTACACTCTTAGCGGAAAAAGACGCGCGTGCCAGCGAGGCCATGAAGTTCTTCATCGATACCGCCGAACTCTCCGAAATTCGCGATCTCGCCGCGACCGGGCTCGTCGACGGCGTCACCACGAACCCCTCGCTCGTCGCGAAATCGGGGCGCAATTTCCTCGACGCGATCGCCGAGATCTGCGCTGTCGTGGCAGGACCGGTAAGCGCGGAGGTGACCGCGCTCGATACGGAAACGATGCTGGCCGAAGGGCGCAAGCTCGCGAAGATCGCGAAGAACGTCACCGTCAAAGTGCCGCTAACGCCCGATGGGCTCAAGGCCTGCCGCGCGCTGAGCGACGAGGGCACGATGGTGAATGTGACACTTTGCTTCTCGGCGGCGCAGGCGATCCTCGCCGCGAAGGCAGGCGCCACGTTCGTCTCGCCGTTCGTCGGGCGGCTCGACGACATCGGCGCGTCGGGCATGGAATTGATCCGCGACATCGTCGCGATCTATCGCAACTATCCGGAATTCAAGACCGAGGTTCTGGTCGCGTCCATCCGTCATCCGATGCATGTCGTCGAAGCCGCGAAACTGGGCGCCCATGTAGGCACCCTTCCGCCTGCCGTCTTGCGCCAGATGTTCGTTCATCCCTTGACGGAGAAGGGACTGAACGCTTTCCTCGCCGACTGGAAGAAGACCGGACAGTCGATCCTCGGAGAGACGCGCGTTGCGGCGGAATAGTCGCGGAGTATGAAGTTGGATCGCCCCAAGGATAAAGCCTCGCTCGAGCCGCCGCGGCCGGCGCTCCAGGCACGCCTCATCGGACCGGCCGAGATACTGGCATATCTTCGCCAGCATCCGGATTTCCTCATCGAGCACGACGAGCTTTTGGAAGTGCTGACGCCGCCCGCCTTGAACCGGGGCGAGCGCATCGTCGACATGCAGCACTTCATGCTCGAGCGCCAACGCGCCGAGATCACGCGCCTCAAGACGCAGCAGCGCACGCTCATCGCCACGACCCGCGCCAATCTCGCGAGCCAATCCCGTATCCATTCGGCCGTGCTCACGCTCCTCTCAGCGCACAGCTTCGAAGAACTGATCCAGGTGGTCACGACCGATCTCGCCGTGCTCCTCGACGCCGACGTGGTGACGATCGGCGTCGAACAGATCGGGCCGCAGCGTCCGCGCCTCAATCACCAAGGCGTGCAGATCCTCGATGCCGGCACGGTCGACGGCGTGCTCGGCCCCGAGCGCGAAGTCGCGCTCTTGTCCGACATCACGGGCGATCCGAAGCTCTTCGGCAACGGCGCGGGTCTCGTGCGCTCGGCCGCGATCCTGCGGCTCGCGGTGAGCGCTTCGGCGCCGCCAGGGCTTCTCTGCATCGGCACGCGCCGCTCCGGCAAGTTCCATCCTGGGCAGGGTACCGAGCTTCTCGGGTTCCTCGCGCGCGCGCTCGCCGTCACCATCGCGGCATGGCTCGATCTGCCGGCCTGAGCGCGTTTCCGCGCCCGCCCGATCCCGTTCCGCTCGACCGCTTCCCTGTTTCCGCCGATCTTGCCCGCGCCATTGCCGAATGGGATGCGTGGCTTGCAGACGAACGCCGCGTCTCGCCCCATACGCGCGCAGCCTATGGGCGCGATCTCGCCGCTCTCCTCGACTTCCTGACGGATCATCTCGGGCGCTTGCCCGATCTCGCGGCACTCGGCGATCTCGTGGCCGCAGATTTCCGTGCGGCGCTGGCGGCGCGCCGGACGGCGGGACTGGAGCGCAGCTCGGCCGCGCGCTTCATGTCGGTGGTGAGGGGATTCTTCCGCTTCCTCGATCGCCGCGGCCATCTCCACAACGCGGCGCTTGCGGCCGTGCGCTCGCCGAAGCGCCCGGCGCATGTGCCGAAAGCACTTTCGACGGAGGAAGCCGCCGAGACGCTTACAACGGCGCCGACGCTCGCACGCGCGCCGTGGCAGCAGAAGCGTGATCTCGCTTTGCTGATGCTGCTCTACGGGTGCGGCTTGCGGCTCGGCGAGGCGCTGGGCCTGACGCGCGCGGCGGCGCCTGTCGCGGCCGGCACGATGAGCATCACCGGCAAGGGCGCCAAGACGCGGCTCGTGCCGGTGCTGCCGGCCGTGGCCGAAGCCGTTGCGGATTATCTTTCGGCCTGCCCGTACCCGCTCGCGGCGTCAGGCCCGCTCTTCGTCGGCGCGCGCGGCGGGCCGTTGAACCCGCGCCTCGTGCAGCGGCGCATGGCGGAGCTGCGCGCGCTTCTGGGTTTGCCCGAGGGCGCCACGCCGCACGCGCTGCGCCACAGTTTCGCGACGCACCTTCTTGCCGGCGGCGCCGATCTCCGCGCGATCCAGGAGCTTCTGGGCCACGCCAGCCTCTCGACGACGCAGCGCTACACCGCGATCGACGGAGCGGCGCTCGCCAAAATCTTCGACGCCGCGCACCCGCGCGCGAAATGAGATTGTTTCGTCGCCTTCGCTCCACGCAATGACAGCAGAAATGTCATTGCGAGCGAAGCGAAGCAATCTCCCGATCAGATGTGAATCGCTCGGCCGTCGGCCGCGAGGGCGGCTTCCTTCAAGGCCTCGCTCAAGGTCGGGTGCGCGTGGCAGGTGCGGGCGATGTCTTCCGCCGTCGCGCCGAACTCCATTGCGAGCGCGGCCTCGGCGATCATGGTGCCGGCATCGGGGCCGATGATGTGAACGCCGAGGACGCGGTCCGTCGCGGCATCGGCGAGGAGCTTCACGAAACCTTCGGTGTCGGCATTGGCGCGCGCGCGCGGATTGGCGGTGAACGGGAACTTGCCGACGCGATAGGCGGTGCCCGCCTCCTTCAGCTCCTCTTCGCTCTTGCCGACCGAGGCAACCTCCGGCCAGGTGTAGACGACGGCGGGGATCGCGTCGTAATCGAGCTGTGGCCGCTCACCGGCGATGATCTCGGCCAGGGCCGCGCCTTCGTCCGACGCCTTGTGCGCCAGCATTGGCCCCGCGATCACGTCGCCGATCGCATAAATGCCGGGCACGTTCGTGGCGTAGCGGCCATCGACCTTGATGCGGCCGCGATTGTCGCGCAGCACGCCCACAGTCTCGAGGCCGAGCCCATCAACAAAAGGCCGCCGCCCGATTGAGACGAGCACCGCGTCGGCCGCCACGGTCTCGCGCGCGCCGCCGGTCGAGGGCTCGAGCGTTAGACTCAAGGCCCCGTTGGTATGCTTCGCCTCGACAACCTTGGTGGCGAGGCGGAACTCGAGCCCTTGTTTGCTGAGCGTGCGCTGCAACGCCGTGCCCAACTCCTTGTCCATGCCAGGTGCTACGCGATCCAGGAACTCGACCACCGTCACCTGCGCCCCGAGCCGCGACCAGACCGAGCCGAGCTCGAGCCCGATATAGCCGGCGCCGATGACGACGAGCCGCTTCGGCACGGACGCGAGCGCGAGCGCGCCGGTCGAAGAGAGGATCGTCTTCTCGTCGATCTCGACGCCCGGCAGCGGGATGCTGTCGGAGCCGGTGGCGATGATGATGCCGCGCTTGGCGGCGAGCGCGCGCCCGTCGACCTCGACGCGGTCGGGCGCCACGATTTTCGCCGCGCCCTTCACATGCGCGACCTTGTTCTTGCGGAAGAGATACTCGATGCCGCGCGTGTTCTCGGCGACGACCTTGTCCTTCCGCGCCATCATCTTGGCGAGGTCGAGACCCACGTCGCCGACGGTGATGCCGTGAACCGCGAAGGCGCCTTTCGCCTCGGCATATTTCTCCGATGATTGCAGGAGCGCTTTCGATGGGATGCAACCGACATTGAGGCAGGTGCCCCCCAAGGTTGCGCGCTTCTCGACGCAGGCGACGCTCATGCCGAGCTGCGCCGCGCGGATCGCCGCGACATAGCCGCCGGGTCCGGCGCCGATGACGATGATGTCGTAGCCGTCGCTCATTCCGCTCACATCTCGAAGAGGAGCCGCTCGGGCGCCTCGATCAATTCCTTGACGCGCACGAGGAAGGTGACCGCCTCGCGCCCGTCGATGAGACGGTGATCGTAGGTCAAGGCAAGGTACATCATCGGCCGGATCTCGACCTTGTCGCCGACCGCCATGGGCCTGCGCTCGATCTTGTGCATGCCGAGGATCGCGGCCTGCGGCGGATTGAGGATCGGCGTCGAAAGCAGCGAGCCGAACACGCCGCCGTTGGTGATAGTGAAGGTACCGCCCTGAAGCTCCTCGAGCGCGAGCTTGCCCTCGCGCGCGCGGCGGCCGAGATCGGCGACCTTCTTCTCGATGTCGGCGAAGCTCATGGCGTCGGCACCGCGCACGACCGGCACGACGAGCCCCTGCTCCGCGCCGACCGCGACGCCGACGTCGTAGAAGTTCTTGTAGATGATGTCGTCGCCGTCGATCTCGGCATTGGCGGCGGGAATTTCCTTCAAGGCCACGATCGACGCCTTGACGAAGAACGACATGAAACCGAGGCGCACGCCGTGCTTCTTCTCGAATGTGTCGCGATAGCGCTCGCGCATCGCCATCACCGCGCTCATGTCCGCCTCGTTGAAGGTGGTGAGCATGGCGGCGGTGTTCTGCGCCTCCTTGAGGCGCTCGGCGATGCGTTTTCTGATCCGCGTCATGCGCACGCGCCGCTCGCCCTCGGCGGGCGCGCGCGCTTCGCGTGCCTGCACCGGCGCCGACGCCGGCCGAGGAGCGGGTTGCGGTGCAGCGGGAGCTGCCGCGGCGGCGCGGATATCCGCGACGGTGGCACGCCCGTCCTTGCCGGAGGGCGCGATCTTCGCGACGTCGACGCCCGTCTCGGCCGCGAGTTTCCGCACCGCGGGGCCGGAGCGGGCGAGCACCCCCACCTCGCCCTCCCGGTTCGCGGGTCTCTCCGCTCCGGGGGCCGGAGAGGGTTGGGGAGAGACGGGGCGTGTTGCAGGCGCAGCTTGCTTCGGCGCCGGCGCCGCTTTCGCGGGCCCGTCGCCGATGCGGCCCAAAAGCCCGCCAATCTTGATCGTGGCGCCTTCGGGCGCCACGATCTCGGTCAGCGTTCCGGTCGCCTGCGCCGCCAATTCCTGCGTCGCCTTGTCGGTCTCGAGTTCCACGAGCGGATCGTCGAGCGCAACCGCCTCGCCAACCTTCTTGAGCCAGCGCGCGACCGTGACCTCCGTCACCGATTCGCCGACCGTCGGGACCACGATCTCGCTTGCCATGGAGCCCCCTCCGCTCACGGTTGCAGCGCCGCTGCGACGATACGCGCCTGCTCGGCATTGTGGCGTCGAAGCAGGCCGGTGGCCGTCGCCGCGGCTTCGGGCCGGCCAACGTAGCGCGCGCGCTTCATCTTTGCGTCGACCGTCGCCAAGGCCTTCTCGATGCGCCGGTCGAGGAACAGCCACGCGCCCATATTCTCCGGCTCCTCCTGGCACCATACGAGCTCGGCGTTGCGATAGGGCGCCATCATCTGCGCAAATGTTTGCGCCGGGAAGGGATAGATCTGCTCGAGCCGCAAGAGCGCCACGTCGGTGATCTTCTGCTCGCGCCGCGCCTTCAGCAGGTCGAAATAGATCTTGCCGCTCGAGAGCACGACCCGGCGCACCTTGTCGGGCGGCGCGATCTCGTCGATCTCATGGATCAAGCGATGGAACGAAGTGCCCGGCCCCATCTCAGCGAGGGGCGAGGCAAGCTCGGGCGCGCGCAGGAGCGATTTCGGCGTCATGAGGACGAGCGGCTTCCTAAAATTCCGTCGCACCTGGCGCCGAAGCGCATGGAAATAGTTGGCGGCCGTCGTGAGAGAGCAGACCTGGAGATTGTCCTCGCCGCAGAGCTGCAAATAGCGCTCGAGCCGCGCTGAGGAATGTTCCGGCCCCTGCCCTTCGTAGCCGTGCGGCAGTAGCAGCGCGAGACCCGACATGCGGAGCCACTTCGCCTCGCCCGAGGCGATGAACTGGTCGATGATGACCTGCGCGCCGTTGGCGAAATCGCCGAACTGCGCCTCCCACATGACGAGCGCGCGAGGCTCGGCAAGGCTGTAACCGTATTCGAAGCCGAGCACCGCCGCCTCGTTGAGCGGGCTGTCGAGGATCTCGAACGCCGCTTGGCCATCGCGCACATGGTTCAAGGGCACGTAGCGCTCCTCGCTCTCCTGGTCGACGAGCACGGCGTGGCGCTGCGAGAAGGTGCCGCGGCCGCTGTCCTGGCCCGAGAGGCGCACGAACGTGCCTTCGGCGCAGAGCGTGCCGATGGCGAGCGCCTCGGCCGTCGCCCAGTCGATCCCCTGGCCGCGCGCGAGCGCCTCTTTCTTCTGCTCGAGCTGGCGCGCGATCTTGGGATTGAGGTGGAAGCCCTCGGGCGCGTGCGTGAGGGCACCGCCCACTTCGCGCAAAAGCTCCATCGGCACCGCGGTCTCGCCGCGGCGATCGTCGCCTGAGGCGACGGTGAGGCCCGACCACACGCCTTCGAGCCAATCCGCCTTGTTCGGGCGATAGCTCTTCGCCGCCTCGAATTCGCGTTCGAGATGGGCGAGGAAATCGGTGCGCATCTTCTCGGCTTCGCCGGCATCGACGAGCCCTTCGGCAGCGAGGCGCAGGGCATAAATCTCGCGCGTCGTTTGATGCTGCGAGATGGCGCGGTACATCAGCGGCTGGGTGAAGGCCGGCTCGTCCGCCTCGTTATGGCCGTGGCGGCGATAGCAGAAGATGTCGACCACCACGTCCTTCTTGAAGCGGTGCCGGAATTCGGTGGCGATGCGCGCGACATGCACCACGGCCTCGGCATCGTCGCCGTTGACGTGGAAGATCGGCGCCTGGTTGCCCTTGGCGACGTCCGAGGGATAGGGCGAGGAGCGCGCGTAGGCGGGGCTTGTGGTGAAGCCGATCTGGTTGTTGACGATGACGTGGATCGTGCCCCCGGTGCGGTAGCCGCGAAGCCCCGAAAGATCGAGCGATTCCGCAACGAGCCCCTGGCCCGCGAAGGCGGCATCCCCATGCATGAGAAGCCCCACCACCGCGTCGCGCGCAGTATCGCCGCCGCGCTGGCGCTGCTTCGCGCGCACCTTGCCCAGCACGACGGGATTGACCGCCTCGAGATGCGAGGGATTGGCGGTCAGCGACAAATGCATCTTCACCTCGCCGATCTCGCGATCGGTCGAGGTGCCGAGGTGATACTTCACGTCGCCCGAGCCTTGCACATCCTCGGGATTGGCCGGATTGCCTTGGAACTCGGAGAAGAGGGCCGAGAACGGCTTGCCCATGACGTTGGTCAGCACATTGAGCCGGCCGCGATGCGGCATGCCGATCACCATCTCCTGCATGCCGAGCTGGCCGCCGCGCTTGATGACCTGCTCCAGCGCCGGGATGAGCGCCTCGCCACCTTCGAGGCCGAAACGTTTCGTGCCGGTGTAGCGACGGTCAAGGAAGCGCTCGAGCTGCTCGGCCGCTGTGAGACGCTCGAGGATCGCGCGCTTGCCCTCGGGCGTGAACTTGGTCTCGTTGCGCGGCAGCTCAATGCGCGCCTGGATCCAGCGCCGCTCCTCGAGCTCCTGGATGTGCATGTATTCGACGCCGACGGTGCCGCAATAGATGGCTTTGAGCGCCTCAAGCATCTGCCGCACGCTCGCGGTGCGGAAGCCCAGAAGATCGTTGATGAAGATCGGGCGGTCGAAATCCACCTCGGTGAAGCCGTAGGTCGCGGGATCAAGGTCGGGGTGCGGCTGTCGCTCGGTCAGGCGCAAGGGATCGAGATCGGCGATGAGATGGCCGCGCACGCGATATCCGCGGATGAGTGCCACCGCGCGCACCGAATCGAGCGCCGCCAGTTGCGCGTCGCCGGGGAGGGCCGAGACGGCATGGCCGTTCGCCAGCGCGCCGTTGCCGATCTGATGCGGGCGCGCCTCGCCCCAGCCCGGCCCTTCGAGCTCCCCTTCGACAGCCGCGGGGGGATCGGCGAGTTCGGCGAAGAAGCCGCGCCAGCTCGGATCGACCGCCTGCGGGTCGTCGAGATAACGCGCATAAAGTTCGGCGATGAAGGCGGCGTTCGCGCCGCTGAGGAAGGTGGGATCGGGGAGAGACGACATAAACCCTTGTCCGAATTGAATTTTTTGCAAGGAACGGGGCGGCCCGGTCCGGCTTTTCGGGCGTCCCCTCGGCCTAGAGATTGGCACGCACAGCCAATTCCCCTAGCCCCCGCGATCCTGCCATGTCCCCGCTACAGCATGGTTAACGCGGCAAGATGCGGTCAACCAAAGCGCGGGCGCGAACTCAGCCCTTGGCAGCCTCGGCCAGCAGCTTCTTACCGACGTCGCAGAGGCTCTTGACCGCAGCGACCGACTTGTCGAACCCGGCGCGCTCGTCGGGATTGAGCTGCAGCTCGACGATGCGCTCGACGCCCTTCGCGCCGATCACGACCGGCACGCCGACATAGAGGTCCTTGACGCCATATTGGCCGGTGAGCCAGGCGGCGCATGGCAGCACGCGCTTCTTGTCGCGCAAATAGGATTCCGCCATCGCGATCGCCGAGGAGGCGGGCGCGTAGAAGGCCGAGCCGGTCTTCAGGAGATTGACGATCTCGCCGCCGCCGTCGCGCGTCCGCTGCACGATCTTCTCGATCTTGTCGGCGGTGGTCCAGCCCATCTTGATGAGATCGGGGATCGGGATGCCGGCCACCGTCGCGTAGCGCACAAGCGGCACCATGAGGTCGCCGTGCCCGCCGAGCACGAACGCGCTCACGTCCTCGACCGAGACCTGGAATTCCTCGGCAAGGAAATAGCGGAAACGCGCGCTGTCGAGGACGCCGGCCATGCCGACGACCCGGTTGTGCGGCAGGCCCGTCGCATCGCGCATCACCATCACCATCACATCCAAAGGATTGGTGATGCAGATGACGAACGCTTCGGGCGCGTTCTGCTTGATGGCCGTGCCGACCTGCTGCACGATCTTGGCGTTGATGCCGATGAGATCGTCGCGGCTCATGCCGGGCTTGCGCGGCACGCCCGCGGTGACGATGACGATGTCGGCGCCTTTGATCGCGGCGTAATCGTTCGAGCCGGTGATGCGCGCGTCGAACCCTTCGACGGGCGAGGCCTCGACGAGATCGAGCGATTTCCCCTGCGGCACGCCCTCGACGACGTCGCACAGCACGACATCGCCCAATTCCTTCAAGCCAGAGAGCAGCGCGAGGGTGCCGCCGATCTGACCGGCGCCGATGAGCGCGATCCTGTTGCGTGCCATGGGAGCCTCGTCTCGTGGGGAGGGAAGAATTGGCGCCGGTCTTAGCCCGCCCCGGCGAGACGGGCAAGAACCCCGGAGATTGCTTCGCTCTCCGCGCGATGACAAAGTGGGCAACGGGAGGTTCTCGATGCCGCGAACAATAACTGCGCCCGAATTGCGGACGTTGATCGAATCGGGCGGCGAGCTCGCGCTGATCGACGTGCGCGAGGAGCTGCCGTTCTCGGAGAAGCATCTGCTGCACGCGCGCTCGCTGCCCTTGTCGCGACTGGAACTGCGGCTCGCCGCGCTCGTGCCGCGGCGCGCGACGCCGATCGTCGTCTGCGACGATGGCGAAGGCCTGGCGGAGCGCGCGGCGGAGAAAATCGCGGGCTTCGGCTACGCCGACGTAAGCGTGCTCGAAGGCGGTGTTGCGGGCTGGGGCAAGGCGGGCTTCACGCTCTTCTCCGGCACCAATGTGCCGTCTAAGGCGTTCGGCGAATGGATCGAGCACGAAAGCGGCACGCCTTCGATCGACGCAAAGGAGCTTCACGCGCTGATGGAGCGGCGCGCCGACATGGTCGTGCTCGACAGCCGGCCGTGGGATGAATACCACCGCATCGCCATCCCCAGCGGGATCGACGTGCCGGGAGCGGAGCTGGTGCTGCGCGCGCGCGACCTGGCACCCGATCCGGCGACTCTCGTCGTCGTCAACTGCGCCGGCCGCACGCGCAGCATCATCGGCGCGCAGTCATTGATCGACGCCGGGCTGCCGAACAAGGTCGTGGCGCTTCGCAACGGCACGATGGGCTGGACGCTCGCGGGCTTCGAGCCGGCACATGGCGCGGACCGCAAGGCGCCGGCGCCCTCGCCCGCGACGCGGCAATGGGCGAAAGACGCGGCACGGAAGGTGGCCGACCGCTGCGGGGTTAAGGGCACGGACGAAGCGGCGCTTGCGCGCTGGCAGGCGGACGAGACGCGCACGACCTATCTCTTCGACGTGCGCGATCCGCCCGAATACGAGGCGGGACATCTTGCCGGGGCCATCTCGGCACCAGGCGGGCAGCTCGTCCAGGCGACTGACCAGTATGCCGGCACGATGGGATCGCGCATCGTGCTCAACGATCCGCTCGAAGCGCGCGCGCTGATGACGGGCGCGTGGCTGAAGCGCATGGGCTGGCGCGAAGTTTACGTGCTGGCAGCCGAGGGGCGCGAGCGCGGCTTTCCTCAGCCCGCCGTGCTCGGGCTCGAGCGCGCGCCCTCGCAAGGGATCGATCCCGCCGCGCTCGCAGACCTGCTCGCGCGCGGAGCTGCAAGCGTCGTCGATTTGGGCTCGAGCAAATCCTATCGCGACGGGCACATCGCGGGCGCATGGTTCGCGATCCGCTCGCGCCTCAAAGAGGCGCTTCCGCGCGTGCCGAAGCGCGAGATGCTTGTGCTCACGTCCGAGGACGGGAATCTGGCGCGGCTTGCCGTGCGCGAGGCCGAAGCGATCGCGGGGGCGCGCGTTACCTTCCTCGCGGACGGCACGGAAGGATGGAAGGCCGCGGGCCGCGCGCTCGCGCACGGGGCCGAGCACATGGCGGACGAGCCGATGGATTTGTGGCTCAAAGCCTATGAGCGGCAGAGCGGCGTCAAGGCGGCGATGGAGGAATATCTCGCCTGGGAGCTCGACCTCCTCCACCGCATCAAGGAGGACGGCACCTGCCGCTTCACGAACTGACGCTCACGCCTGGCGGGCGATGTAATCCTCGCTCTGCATCTCGATGAGGCGCGAGACGGTGCGGCCGAATTCGAACGAGCCGTCGCCTTCGGTGTAAAGCTCGGCCGGCGGCGCGTCGGCCGAGCAGACGAAGTTGCCGTGCGCCTCGTAGAGCGTGTCGATGAAGATGTTGAGGCGCTTGGCCTCGTTGCGCTCGGCCGCGGAAAGCCGGGGGATGCCTTCGACGACAAAGCTGCGGAAATTGCGGCAGAGGGCGAGATAGTCCGCCGGTCCGAGCGGCGCGCGGAACAGCTCGTCGAAGCCGAACCAGGCGACGCCTTTTGCGGCGCGCGGCACGACGAGGCTTCTACCCTGCACTGTCAGCGTCGCCTTCCTCGCCGACGAATTGTCGGTGAGGTCGGCGAAGGCGCGCTCGAGCGCGCGGTATGAGGCATCGTTCGCCGGCGTGAAATAGACCTGGCGGCCGACGAAGCGCTGCAGGCGCCAGTCGCGGCTTCCTTCGAGCTCGAGGACATCGAGCCGTTCCTTCAGCAGCGCGATGAACGGGAGGAAACGGTCGCGATTGAGCCCGTCCTTGTAAAGCTCGTCAGGCGCGCGGTTCGAGGTCGCGACCACGACCACGCCCGCTTGGAAGAGCGCCTGGAACAGCCGGCCGAGGATCATCGCGTCGGCGATGTCGGTGACCTGGAATTCGTCGAAGCAGAGGAGCGTCGATTCCTCGGCGACGACATGCGCGACCGGGGCGATCGGGTCACCCGGCTCGGCTCTCCGCGCATGGATGCGGGCGTGAATCTCTTGCATGAAGGCATAGAAATGGACGCGCCGCTTCTTCGACAGTGCCGCGCAGTCGAAGAACATATCCATGAGCATGCTCTTGCCGCGCCCGACCTTGCCGAAGATGTAGAGCCCCATCGGCGGCGGCGCCCTTTCCTCGACAAGGCCCAGCCGCGCGCGCCAGCCGCCCTCGCCCTCGCGCGGGCGATAGTCGGCAAGCGCTCGGGCGAGGCTTTGCAGCTTCGTTGCGGCCAGCTCCTGCGCCGGGTCGTGCAGGATCTGGCCTTGCGCGCGCCAGGCGCGGTAGCGCGCGAGCGGGCCTTCGGCAGCGGCGGGAGACAGGAGGGACAAGTGCGGGCGGCTCAAACCGGACGTGGACAGGGCCTCTTAGCGGAAATAGGTAGTGACGGCAAAACGCTGGAGGAAGCGATGAACGAGGACACGCTCAACATCGAGGTGCGGAAGTTCCTGAAGCTTGTGGGTGTCACCTCGCAGCGCGAGATCGAGCAAGGCGCGCGCGCCGCGGCCGAAGACGGCAGGCTCAAGCCCGGCACCAAGCTCAAGGCGAAGATGCGCCTCACCGTTCCCGAGATCGGTCTCGACCACGAGATCGCAGGCGAGATCGCGCTCGATTGAGCGGCTTGCGCGGCATGCTTGTCATTGCGAGCGTAGCGAAGCAATCTCCCGGGGATTGCCGCGGCGCCAATGGCGCCTCGCAATGACATGAGTGCGAAGGAGGATCGACATGGCAGACGGCGGCTTCCCGCCCGGCGTGGCGGACAAGATCAAGGCGATCGGCGCGAAATTCGACGAGGAGATCAACACCGCGACGCGCGCGTTCTACCGCGCCGAGCTCGAGCGCCAGCCGACCGCGGGCATCACAGTCACGGCCGATATCGCCTATGGCTCCGATCCGCGGCAGAAGCTCGACCTCTACCGGCCCCAAGGACAGCGGCTACCGATCCTCATCTACATTCCGGGCGGCGGCTTCGTGCGCGGCGACAAGAACGCCGACGGCGTGTTCTACCGCAACGTTGGGATCTACTTCGCGCGCTACGGCTATCTCGCCGCGATCGCGAACTACCGCCTCGCGCCGGCGAACCCTTGGCCCGCCGGCTCGCAAGACGTGGCCGGCACGGTCGCCTGGGCGAAGAAGGAAGCGGAAGCCCATGGCGGCGATGCCAACCGCGTCTTTCTGTTCGGCCAGTCGGCCGGTTCGACGCATGTCGCGGGCTATCTGTTCGACCCGCAGTTCCATGCGTCTTCGGGCGTCGGCGTCACGGCGGGCGTGCTGATGAGCGGCGGCGGCTATCGCGTCTCGGCCAATCCTGCGCCGAACCAGGTCGCGTATTACGGCAGCGATCCGGCGCAGTACGAGGCGCGCTCGCCCATCACGCATGTCGGCAAGAGCAGGGTGCCGGTTTTCCTCAGCGTCGCCGAGTATGATCCGGGCTTCCTCGCCGCGGCGAGCTTCGATCTCGCGCGCGCGCTCTGCCAGCGCGACGGCAAGCCGCCGCAATTCGCCTTCTTCCGCGGCCACAACCACGTCTCGACGGTCGACAGCATCGGCAGCTCGCAGGACGACGTGGGCGCGCGCGTGCGCGAGTTCCTGGGCGGGTTCTAGAGGACGTGCCATCGCGAAGCACGAACTGTCGTTGCGAGGAGCAACGCGACGAAGCAATCCCTTTGCCTGAAGGAGATTGCTTCGCTCCGCTCGCAATGACAGCGGGTAGTCGCCGTTAGCGCCGCAGCACCAGCATCTTTTTGATCTCGGCGATCGCCTTCGCCGGGTTCAAATTCTTGGGGCAAGTGCGGGTGCAGTTCATGATGGTGTGGCAGCGATAGAGCCGGAACGGGTCTTCGAGCCGGTCGAGCCGCTCGCCCGTCTTCTCGTCACGGCTGTCCGCGAGCCAGCGATAGGCTTGCAAGAGGATCGCGGGGCCGAGATAGCGCTCGCCCTGCCACCAATAGGACGGGCAGCTCGTCGTGCAGCAGAAACACAAGATGCATTCCCAAAGCCCGTCGAGCTTCTGGCGCTCGGCCTCGGACTGAAGGCGCTCGCGATCGGGCGGCGCCGGCGTGTCGCTTTGCAGCCACGGCTCGACCGAGCGATATTGCGCGATGATGTGCGTCAGGTCGGGTACGAGGTCCTTCACCACCGGCATGTGCGGCAGCGGATAGATCCTCACGTCGCCCTTCACGTCGTCGATCGCCTTCAGGCACGCGAGCGTGTTGACGCCGTCGATGTTCATGGCGCAGGAGCCGCAGATGCCCTCGCGGCACGAGCGGCGGAAGGTCAAGGTCGTATCGACCTCGTTCTTGATCTTGATGAGTGCGTCCAAGACCATCGGGCCGCAATCGGCGAGATCGATCTCGTATGTGTCGAGGCGCGGCGTGCGGCCGTCGTCGGGATTCCAGCGATAGACCTTGAAGGCGCGGGCGCGCTTCGCCGCAGGCGGCGCGGGATATGTCGTGCCGGTTCCGACCTGCGAGTTCCGCGGCAGAGTGAATTGCGCCATCTCAGTACACCCGGGCCTTCGGCGGGAACGGCTGCACCTCGTTCGACATGGTGTAGTCGTGCACGGGCCGGTAATCGATCCTGACCTTGCCGTCCGCGAGCCAGGACACGGTGTGCTTCATCCAGTGGTCGTCGTCGCGGTCGGGATAATCCTCGCGCGCGTGCGCGCCGCGGCTTTCCTTGCGATTGAGTGCAGAATGAAGCGCCACGACCGATTGAGCGACGAGATTGTCGAGCTCCAAGGCCTCGGCGAGATCGGTGTTCCAGATCATCGAGCGATCGGTGATGCCGAGGTCGGACATGGAAGAGGCGACGTCGGTGATCTTGTTCACGCCCTGGCTGAGCGACGCCTCGGTGCGGAACACGGCGCAGTCGCTCTGCATCGTGCGCTGCATGTTGAGGCGGATGTCGTTGGTCTTGAGCCGGCCTTTCGAGTTCCGGACGCGGTCGAGCCGCGCGACCGCGGTCTCGCCGGCGCCGTTCGTCAAAGGCTTCAAGGGCGTGCCCGGCCGCACCAGCTCGGCCGCGCGCAAGGCCGCGGCGCGGCCAAAGACGACGAGATCGAGGAGCGAGTTCGAGCCGAGGCGGTTCGCGCCGTGGACGGAGACGCACGCTGCCTCGCCGATCGCCATGAGGCCCGGCACGATGTGCTCGGGATCGGACGATGTGGGATTGATGACCTCGCCGTGATAGTTGGTCGGGATGCCGCCCATGATGTAGTGCACGGTGGGCAGCACCGGGATCGGCTCGCGCGTCACGTCAACGCCGGAGAAGATGCGTGCGGTCTCCGAAATGCCAGGCAACCGCTCGTGCAGGAGCTTCGGCTCCAGATGCTCGAGATGGAGGAGCGCGTGATCCTTCAATGGGCCGCAGCCGCGCCCCTCGCGCAGCTCGATCGTGATGGCCCGGCTCACCACGTCGCGCGAGGCGAGATCCTTCGCCGAGGGCGCGTAGCGCTCCATGAAGCGCTCGCCTTCGGCATTGGTGAGATACCCGCCCTCGCCGCGCGCGCCCTCGGTGATGAGGCAGCCCGCGCCATAAATGCCGGTCGGATGGAACTGGATGAACTCCATGTCCTGAAGCGCAAGTCCGGCGCGGAGCGCCATGGCGTTGCCGTCGCCGGTGCAGGTGTGCGCCTGGGTCGTCGAGAAATAGACGCGCCCGCAGCCGCCCGTTGCCAGCACCACAAGATGCGCGCGGAAACGGTGGATGCTGCCGTCCTCGAGGCACCAGGCCATGACGCCGCGGCAGGCGCCCTCATCGTCCATGATGAGGTCGAGCGCGAAATACTCGACGTAGAACTCGGCATCGTTCCTGAGGCACTGCTGATAGAGCGTGTGCAGCATGGCGTGGCCGGTGCGGTCGGCCGCAGCGGCGGTGCGTTGCGCGATGCCTTTGCCGTAATGCGTCGTCATGCCGCCGAAGGCGCGCTGATAGATCTTGCCGTTCTCGAGGCGCGAGAACGGCACGCCCCAATGCTCGAGCTCGATGATCGCGGGAATGCCCTCGCGGCACATATATTCGATCGCGTCCTGGTCGCCGAGCCAATCGGAGCCCTTGACCGTGTCGTACATGTGCCAGCGCCAGTCGTCCTCGCCCATGTTGCCGAGCGCGGCACCGATGCCGCCCTGTGCCGCCACCGTGTGGCTTCGCGTCGGAAACACTTTGGTAATGCACGCGGTCTTGAGGCCCGCCTGGGTCGTGCCCAAGGTTGCGCGGAGCCCGCTTCCCCCGGCGCCGACGACGACGACGTCGTAGACGTGATCGATGATCGGATAGGTCTCGGCCATGCAGCTTCAGCCTCCAAAGGCGATGCGCAGCACCGCGTAGGCGCCGGCGACGGCGAACCCGTAGGCGATGAGCTTCATGACGACGATCGCGGCAATGCGGGCGACCGCGGGCTCGACATAATCCTCGATCACGACCTGAAGCCCGAGCGCCAGGTGGTGAAAGGCTGCGGCCAGAAAGAGCAACATCAGGATCGCCGGCACGGGCGATCCCAGCCAATGGAACACCGCGGCGCGCGGCGCGCCGAGATGCGCGATGAGCGCCGCCACGAACCAGAGCACGAGCGGGACGAGCGCCACGGCAGTGACGCGCTGCGCCCACCAGTGCTGTACGCCCTCCTTGGCCGAGCCGAGGCCAAGCGCGCGGCCCAGCGGCGTGCGCATGTCATCGCGCGCGCTCATTGCGGCGCCCACGCGACAAGCCCGGCGATCCACGCCACGAGCGTCAGCGCGGCACTCGCCGCGAGCACGACCAGGCCCGAGAAATAGGCCTCGCGCAGACCGAAGCCATAGCCCGCGTCCCACCCGAGATGGCGGATGCCGTTCGCGAGATGGAAGAACAGCGAAAAGCTCCAGCCGACGAGCAGCAAGATTCCAAACCACGAGCCCCAGAAACCTTGCGCCGAAGCGTAGGCGGCATCGCTCGACGCGGCGGCGACGAGCCACCACACGAGGAACAGGCTGCCGATGCTGAGCACGACGCCGGTGAGGCGATGCGTGATCGAGAGAACCGACGTGAGTTGCGGCTTGTAGATTTGCAGATGCGGCGACAACGGCCGAGGCGCGGGCGTCATCTCATGTTCCCGGAGTGCGCGGACGGGGCGCGCTTCAATCGTCGGATCAAAGGATTAGCGGCCGCTACCCGGCAAGTCAATCGGGCGCGCCCGCGCGCGTGGTGGACAGAGCTGGGGAAAGGTCGAGGATCGAATGTGCAGCGCGCGCGAGATTATGCACAGGATTCTGCGCGTGTGCGCGAAGCTTTTCTTGTCCCGCCGCGCGCATTGCGCGAGCATCGTTTCGCTCGCGAGAGCGCCGGTGCTGCGCGCATGGTGTCCGCTCCCGATGGTGAGCGGAATTCCGGATGCCGCGCCGGGTCGCGATCCGCAGCCCGCGGATCGGCGGCGAGCGCGGCCGGACGCAAGTCTTGGCCGCGCGAGAGGGGGGTGACACGACGACGGAGCGCTGACGCGCCGGCCGCTCGGCCCGGGCGGCTCTCGCGCGAAACGCCGCGTATCGTGAACCCCGTTCGGCCCCACGGGTTCTGCGGAGCCCGCGCCGTGCAACGGGCGAGGGGCGCCCGTTCGACGAGCCCGGAGCCGCAAGGCTCCCCGAGAGGCGTCAGTGTGCCGCGAGGCCCTGACGCCTCTCATTTTTCCGCCGGGCGCGATATAGTCGACGGCAAAAGACGGGGAGGAACAATGCGCATCATCATTCTGCTCGCCGCGACGCTCATGAGCGTCGCGAATTTCGCGACGGGCTCGCGGGCCGACCCCGTCAATGTCCGCATCGCCTGGGTCGTGCCGGTCGGCAACTGGGCCACGATGCTCTACGAGAAGAAGGATCTGATGACGCATTACGGCAAGACCTACACGGTCGAGCCCACGCATTTCCAATCGACGCCGACGATGATCGCGGCGCTTTCGGCGGGCGAGCTCGACATCGCCGACCTCGCCTATTCCTCGTTCGGGATCGCGGTCGAGAACGCCGGCATGACCGACCTGCGCATCATCGCCGACGAGGCGCAGGACGGCATCAAGGGCTACACCTCGGTCAACTACGTGACCGAGAAGGACGGGCCGATCAAGACCGTCGACGACCTCAAGGGCCATGTCGTCGGCACGGTGGCGCCAGGCGCCGCGCTCGACATTCCCGTGCGCGCGCTCCTGCGCCGGCACGGGCTAGAAGACAAGCGCGACTACACCATGGTCGAGGTCGCGTTTCCGAACATGCTGGCGATGATGCTTGACCGCAAGGTCGATCTCATCCCGGCGGTCAACCCGTTTGCGCTCGATCCGCGCTACCAGCAGGACACGCGGCCGCTCTTCGACGTGACCGAAGCGATGCAAGGGCCAACGCAGACCATCATCTGGACCGCGCACAAAGCCTTCCTCGACAAGAACCGCGCGGCGATGGTCGATCTGTTCGAGGACGCAGTCCGCGTGACCCGCTTCATGTGCGATCCCAAGAACCACGACGAGGTCGTGCAGATCGCGGCCAAAGTCGCGAAGCAGCCGCCCGAGCGGATCGGCTATGCCTTCACCGGCAAGGACGCCTATCGCAGCCCCGACATGCGCCCCAACATGGCGAACCTCCAGCGCGCCATCGACGTGACGCAGGAAGCGGGCTTCCTCAAGACCAAGCTCGACGTGCAGCAATATTCCGGACTCGACATCCTCGACGAGGCGATCAAGCGCCTCAAATAGCAGCGCCGCCCGAGCGCGCGGCGATGGCGTCGGCCAGCGCGAGAAGGCGCTGCGCCTCCTCGACATGGAGGCGCTCGACCAGGCGCCCATCGACAAGCGTGACGCCGCTGCCTTTGGCGACGGCATCCTCGTGTGCGGCGATCATGCGGCGTGCGCGGGCAAGCTCCTCTGGCGAAGGGGCGAAGATGTGGTTCGCAGTCGCGATCGTCTTCGGATGAATGAGCGACTTGCCGTCGAAACCCATGGCACGGCCCTGGCGGCAGGCGGCCTCGAAGCCGGCGTCGTCGTCGAGATCGGCGTGGATGCCGTCGAGCGCTGCCAAGCCATAGGCGCGCGCGGCCAGGAGCCCGAGCGCGAGCGCCGGCAGAAGCGCCGCGCGGTCGGCCGGCTCCGGCGCGTGCAGATCCTTGGCGAGATCGGCCGTGCCCATCACGAGGGCTTCGATGCGCGGGCTCGCGGCCGCGATCGCCTCGGCATGGAGGACGCCCTTCGGCGTCTCGATCATGCACCAGAGCCGCGGCGTCGCACGCGCACCCGCGGCCTCGAGCGCGTGCACGGCGCGCGCTACATCATCGGCGCTCTCGACCTTGGGCAGAAGCAGCCCGTCGATTGGGAGAGACGCCGCGAAGGCGAGATCGGCCGCTCCCCACGGCGTCGCCAGCGTATTGACGCGGAGCGCCAGCTCGCGCGCGCCGTAGCCGCCTTCCTTCAGCGCGGCGGCAATGGCTTCGCGCGCGCCCTCCTTCTGTGCAGGCGCGACCGCGTCCTCGAGATCGAAGATCACCACATCGGCATCAAGCGTGCGCGCCTTCGTAAGCGCACGCGCGTTCGAGCCCGGCACGAAGAGGGCGCTGCGGCGCGGGCGCGGCTCAGCCAGCGGGGTTAGCCGGCGAAGACGCGGCGCGGCGTCTTCGCGCTCAGGTGGTCGCGCACCAGCACCTCGGCGATCTGCACCGCGTTGAGCGCCGCGCCCTTGCGCAGATTGTCGGCAACGACCCACAGCGAGAGCGCGTTCTCCGCGGTCGGATCGGTGCGGATGCGGCTCACATAGACCGCGTCCTCGCCCGCCGCCTCGGCCGGGGTCACATAGCCCTCGTCGGCCTGTTGATCGACCACGACGATGCCGGGGGCCGCGCGCAGCGCCTCGCGCGCCTCATCCGGCGACAACGGACGCTCAAACTCCACGTTCATGGCCTCGGCGTGGCTGATGAACACCGGCACGCGCACGCAGGTCGCCTGCACCATGATATCGGGGTCGAGGATCTTGCGCGTCTCGACCGCCATCTTCCATTCCTCCTTGGTGGCGCCGTCATCCATGAAGACGTCGATATGAGGAATGCAGTTGAAGGCGATCTGCTTGGTGAACTGCTCGGGTTGCGCCGGCTCGTTGACGTAGATGCCGCGCGTCTGAGAGAAGAGCTCGTCCATGGCCGCGCGCCCCGCACCCGAGACCGACTGATACGTGGCGACGACGACGCGGCGGACGCGCGCCAGATCGTGCAACGGCTTCAGCGCCACCACCATTTGGATGGTCGAGCAGTTGGGGTTGGCGATGATGCCGCGCTTTTCGTATTGCGCGATGGCGTGCGGGTTGACCTCGGGCACGACGAGGGGCACATCTTTTTCCATGCGGAAGTGCGAGGTGTTGTCGATGACGACGGCGCCGGCCTTGGCCGCGCGTGGCGCATGGACGGCCGAGATCTTGCCGCCCGGCGAGAACAGCGCGATATCGATCCCCTTGAAGTCATACTGGTCGAGCTGCCGCACCTTCAGCACTTCGTCCTCGCCGAACGAGACCTCGGCCCCGGCCGAGCGCTCGCTCGCGACGGCGTGCACTTCCGAGACCGGAAATTTCCGCTCGGCGAGAATGTTCAGCATCTCGCGGCCGACATTGCCGGTGGCGCCGACCACCGCTACCTTCCAGGCCATGGACCCTGCTCCTTGGAGCGCATCGCGCGCTTCCCATAGGCTGCCGCCCGGACCATGACAAGTCCTCCCGCCGCAAAGAGCGCGAATTTCCGCGATTTCTGGCCCGTTTATCTCCAGGCGCACGCCGATCCGCGCACACGCGCCGCGCATTATTGCGGGACGGTCCTCGGCGTCGCACTTTTCTTATGCTTCGCCGCCGGCGGCGGCTGGTGGGCGCTGCCGGCGGCGCTCGTCGCGGGCTATGGCCCGGCCTGGCTCGCGCACGGTTTCTTTGAGCGCAACAAGCCCGCCACCTTCAACCACCCGCTGTGGTCGTTCGCCGCCGATTTCCGCATGCTCTATTGCGCCGCCACGGGCCGGCTCGGCGCCGAATTGGAGCGCGCGGGATTGAGCGCGCGTCGCGCCGGTCCTTGACCGGGCAAGCGCTTAGCGCCAGTGTTCGCACCCGCAGCATCAGACGAGGCCCAAGGGTGAGCGTCTCCATATCCGACAAGAAGCACACGCCGTCGGAACTGCGCGCCCGCAAAGGCGGGGTGCCGATTGTGTGCCTCACCGCCTACACGGCGCCGATGGCGCGGCTCCTCGATCCGACCGCCGATCTGCTGCTCGTCGGCGATTCGCTCGCGATGGTGGTCTATGGGCTCGACAGCACGCTGCCCGTGACGCTCGACATCATGATCGCGCACGGCGCCGCGGTCGTGCGCGGCGCGCGGCGCGCGTGCGTCATCGTCGACATGCCGTTCGGCACCTACCAGGAAGACCCGGCGCAGGCATTCCGCAACGCCGCCCGCATCATGCGCGAGACGGGCTGCGCCGGCATCAAGCTCGAAGGCGGCGAGCCGATGGCCGAGACCGTGCGCTTCCTCGTCGAGCGCGGCATTCCGGTGCTGGGCCATATCGGGCTCCAGCCGCAATCGGTCAACGCCTTGGGCGGCTTCCGCGCGCAAGGGCGGAACGAGATCGAGGCGCAGCGCGTCATCGCCGACGCGCACGCGGTGGCCGATGCCGGCGCCTTCGCGCTCGTCGTCGAAGGCACGGCCGAGCCGGTCGCGCGCCGTCTGACATCCGAGGTCGCGGTGCCGACGATCGGCATCGGGGCCTCGCCCGCGTGCGACGGCCAGATCCTCGTAACCGAGGACATGCTCGGCATCTTCGGCGAGTTCCAGCCGAAATTCGTGAAGCGCTACGCCGAACTGGGCGGCGCCATTTCGACCGCCGCCGCGGCTTACGCCGAGGATGTGCGCGCGCGCCGCTTTCCTGCGCCCGAGCACACTTATGGCATGGCACCGGCAAAGCGCCCGGCGCCCGCCGCGCAAGACGGGTGAACCGCCCTATTTCGCTGCCGAGTACCCTTTCTCGGCCATACAGGCATTCAACACGGCATCCGAGCGCTCGCCCGTCTCCGAAGCGATGATGGTGCGGTGCTGATCAAGCGTGCCGTGGTCCTGCCAGTCGCGGCCGCGGCTCGCCAGAATGTCGCTGTCGATGTTGCTGTCGCGCGCCACCGCCGCCTGGGCCATGCTGTTGCAGTCGGAGAAATCGGCCGACACCTGATTGGCGTCGGCGCCCGGCTTCTGCCAGCGCGGGGCGGCACAGGCGGAGAGCGCCAGAACCGACACCGCGAGCACCGCCATCCGAGCCATATCCGGCAATCCTTGCTTAACCGTTATCCTCCTAGGATAGCGCATGTCGCAGTCCGTGCGCGGTCTCGCCGCACTTTTGCTATTGGCGCTGTCCGCCTGCAACGCATTCCAGGATCGGGCGGAGTTCGCGGCACCGCAGAGCCGCTGGAAACTGACCGAGCCGTCGCCCGTCATGGCCGACGCGCCGCCGCCGCCCATTCCCGAGCAATATTGCTACCGCACGCTCGCCAAGGTCGATTGCTTCACGCACGCGCAGCCCGAGCGCATCACAGGCTATACCGGGCTCTATCCCGACCCGGCGAGCCTGCCACCGCCGGTCGATCCCGCGCGGCACTGATCAGAAGCGGCCGGCCTGGAAATCGCCGATCGCCTGGCGGATCTCGTCGGCCGTATTCATCACGAACGGGCCATAGCGCGCGACCGGCTCGGCCAACGGCCGCGCCGCCGCGAGAAGCACCCGGCCGCCGCCCGTGCCGCCGGCGATGAGCGCGGCCTCGCCCTCGCCCAGCACCGCGGCGCTGCCGCGCGGCACCTCCTGCGCCGGCGCGCCGATCGTGGCCCGCCCCTCGAAGCAGTAGGCAAAGGCGTGGTGCGAAGCTGGCACCGGCACGACGACACGCGCGCCTTCGGGCACGAAAAGATCGAGCAGCAGCGGCTCGGTGACGATGCCTTCGACCGGACCGGTCAATCCGGCGAACGCGCCCGCGAGCACGCGCACGCGCGCGCTGCCCTCGAGGCTCGCTTCGGGAATGCGCTCCGGCGCGATGTCCTGATAGCGCGGCGCGATCATCTTGTCCTTGGCCGGCAGGTTGACCCAGAGCTGGAAGCCCCACATGAGGCCGTTCTCCTGCTCCGGCATCTCGGAATGGACAATGCCGCGCCCGGCCGTCATCCACTGCACGCTGCCCGGCGTCAAAAGGCCGCTGTTGCCGTGGTTGTCGCCATGGCGCATGCGTCCCGCCAGCACATAAGTCACGGTCTCGAAGCCGCGGTGCGGATGGTCGGGAAATCCCGCGGCATAGTCCGCGCCCTCGTCGGAGCGGATCTCGTCGAGCAGCAGGAAGGGGTCGACCTCCGACAGAGCGTGCGTGCCAATGACGCGGGTGAGTTTCACCCCCGCCCCGTCGCTCGCCGGCACGCCGCGCACGAGCCGCGCCACCGGCCGCATCTTAAGCGCCTCGTCCTTCATGTTGGCTCTCCTGCCCGCTCCCCCTTCATATGGGGATTGCGTCAAGAGCAGGGAATGTAACGGCCGTCACGACCCCTTCGGCGTCTCCAGCACGTCGTCGAGCTTCGTCTCGAGCGCCTTCGCCTTGTAGTCGGCGAGGCCGAAGACCCAGGGCTGGAATTTCGCGGTGAGCTCGGCGGCCCGGCTTTGCGCCTCGCCTGTACCGGTCGCGGCGATCTTGGCCCAGTGCGCGCCTTCCTTGTCGGCGAGCGTCACCGTCACGACAAGCCCGTCGAAGGTCTCGAAACGGGCCGCGCTCGCGCCCTGCGGCGGGAAGTCGAAATCCTTGGCCGGGCGCACGTCGGCGAGATCAAGTCCGGCAAGCGCGCCCGCGGGCTCGTCGAGCGCGCTGTCGCTCTTCAGCTTCTTGCCGGCGGGCGGCGGCGCCGAAAGCGCGAACTTGTCGCCGGGCTTTTGTCGCCGGAACGAAAGCTCGGTGCCGCCGGCAGGGGTCAGCGCGACGCTCTTCACCTGCGCCGCCGGCAGGTCCAGCAGCGGCTTGTCGAGCCAGTCGGCGGTGGTGCCGGAGAGATCGAGCGCGCCACGGGCGAGCCACGATTGCGCGTCGCCAGGCTTCCGCACGTAGATGCCGTCATTGCCGCCGCCAAGCTGATCGACGCGATGCTTGCCCGTGATGATTTCGCCGAGGAGCGAGCCTTTGGGGTCGCTCACCGTCACGAGCGTCGACTTCGCGCCCGGCTTGTCGGCATCCTCGAGCTCGAGCCGCGAATAGAGATCGGGCTTCTTCGTCTTGGGCTCGACATAAGTGAGGTCGGCAAGCCCGAGGAGCATCTTACCGACCTTGTCGGCGTTGGCGCGATAGAAGCCGCGCTCTTCCACCGTCCAGTCGTTGCCTTGGCGCACCAGCGTGGTCTTGACGCCGCCGGTGACGAGCGCGACGCGCGCGGCGCCGTCGACACCCGTCGTCACCTGCGGCAGCACATGCGTGCCTACGAGCGGATCAGTGTGCGCCCCAGGGCCGCCGCGCGCGACGAAGACGGCGAGTGCAACCGCCGCGAGCGTCACCACGAAAAGCCCGATCAGTCCCCTGTTCTGCATCGCCGCCTCATACCGTGCGGGCGCGGCGCTTGCGCCGCTCGAGCCGGACGAAGCTCACGACGAGCGCGGCGAGACCGACCAGGATCGGGATGGCGCCGATGTCGAAGAACTCGATCCAGCCTTTCAAAGTGTTGATGTCCTCGCGCTCGGCCAGCTGGACCTGACGGAGCTGCTGGCGCGTGCGGATCATGTCGGTGCGGAAGCTTTCGAGCGCCTGCTCCTCGCCCGCCGTCTGGGTGACGCCGGGGTTCTTCTCCTTGTCGGACAGATCCTTGATCTTCTGTTGCGTGTCTTTGATCTTGTCCTCAAGCGTCTTGGCCGTGGCCTGGTATTTCTCGTCGGCGGCCTGCTGAATGTCGTCGACGAGCTCGAACGGGCGCACCGACGTGCCTCGGCTCCGAAGCCCGATGAGGTCGTTGCCGCCGGCAAGCGTGTCGACTGCGTTGGTGACGAAGTCGCCATTGTTGGCGACCGGCAGCTCGACCTTCTGGCCGAAGAAATCCTGCACCTGAACCCAGAAACGGTCCTCGAGAATGTCGGTGTCGGCGACGACGATGACGGTGATCGGCTGCGCCGACGTCTTGATCTGCGGCGGCAAAGGCTCCTTCGGCTTCTCGTCCGCGGCGGGGGGTGTGCTGGCACCGCTTGAAGGCTTGTCCTTGTCGGCGTCCTTCTTGGGCTCGGGCGGGGGCCCATCGGGAAAGGCCGTGTCCGCCGGACCGGTGATGCGCGCCGCCAAGGTGAGGCGCTTGCCATCGGGCTTGAAGTCCTTCAGGAGCCCTTCGACGTCGGGCATGCCCTGCACCTTCTCGACCGGGATCTCCTCGGACTGAGTCGAGGTTTGGATGAGGGGCGTGAAGGTGGTCTTGGCGCCTTGCGTCGCCTCGAGCACGCCGGGCGTCGCCATGGTGATGGTCGAGAGATCGCCCGTCACCTGGTCGTCCTGGTTGAAATTCGCCTTCTTGAGCGCGAGCCAGGCGACGTAATCGACTGGAACGACGCGCGCGTCCGTACCTGCGTTCACTTTCCGCGCGGCGACGAGATCGCCCGCCACCACCTTCGGCGCCATGCGCAAGCCCCAGGCATTGAGGAGCTTCTCCATGTCGCTCCCGGTCGGCATGCCCGGCGGATTGAGTTGGCTCGGATGCATCTGTTGCGTCTGCGAATCGGGATCGACGAAGACGAGGCAGCGGCCGCCCTTCAGGACGAACTGGTCGATGGCGTAGAGCGTCTTGTCGGGGAGACTCTGCGGGTGAGCGATCATCAGCACGTCGACGTTGTCCGGCACCTTGTCGACCTCGGTCGAAACCGACTGCACGTCGTAGAGCTGCTTCAACTGCTCGATCACGACGTAAGGCACCATCGGGCGGCCTTGCATCGCCGCCATCAGGTCGCCCTCGAGCGGCAGCGCCGTCATCAGCCCCACGACCGGCTTCTTCGGGAAGGCAAGGCCGTGCACGAGCTTCGTCAGGTCGTATTCGAGGAAGCGCTCGCGCTCGGGCTGGAAGAACGGGATGATCTGCTGGTCGTCGGTCGAGTTGGTGGCGGCGAGGCCGAAATAGACCTGCTCTCCGCCCTGATCGACCGGGACGCCCTGGAGACCGAAGGCGACGGCGCGATCCTCGACCGGCGAGAACGGCTCCGGGTTGAGGATCTGCAGCTCGATCTTGCCGTTCGAGTCAGCCTGGTATTCCTCGAGCATCTCGCGCACGCGCTGCGCATAGACGCCGTAGCTTGGAATCTCGTCGCCGAGCTGCGGCGAATAGTAGAAGCGCAGGACAATGGGCTCGTCGAGCTTGGCGAGCGTCGCGCGCGTGCCCTGCGAGAGCGTGTAGAGGTGGTTCTGCGTAAGATCGACGCGCGTCGCGCGCAGCGTCCTGTCGGCGACGACGTTGACGGCGACAAACAGCACCGCGGCCAGCAGCAGCGCGATCGTGGCGCGAGCGCCGCGTGAGAGAGTCATCTCAATCGGCCTTCTTCACTTCGACGATAACGGCGTTGGCGTAAAGGAAGAGCGCGATCACGGATACGAAGAACACGGCATCGCGCACGTCGATGACGCCGCGCACGATCGCGGTGAAATGCTGGAGGAAGCTGAAGGACCGGACCGCGCTCAGGACCGCCTGCGGCGCCCAGCCGGTGAGAAATCCCAAGACGAGATCGGAGCCGCTCACGGTGAAGAGGAAGCAGAGCGCGGCTGTCAGGACGAAGGCGATCACCTGGTTCTTGGTGAGCGCCGAGAGCGCCGCGCCCACGGCAAGGAACGCACCCGCCATCAGGAAGCTGCCGACATAGCTCGCGAGGATGACGCCATTGTCGGGCGATCCCAGGATGTTGACGGTGATCCAGAACGGGAAGGTCAGCACCAGCGCGATCCCGGCGAAGGCCCAGCTTGCGAGAAACTTGGCGAGAACGGCGCTCGCGATCGAGATCGGCAGTGTGAGGAACAGCTCGATCGTGCCGCTCTTGCGCTCCTCGGCCCAGAGCCGCATAGCGAGCGCCGGGATGAGCACGAGATAGAGCCACGGGTGGAAGCTGAAGAACGGCTGGAGGTCGTCCTGGCCGCGGTCGAAGAAATTGCCGAGGAAGAAGGCGAGCGCGCCGGCGAGCGCCAGGAAGATCACGATGAAGACATAGGCGAGCGGAGTCGCGAAATAACTCGCGAGCTCACGCCGGAAAATGACCAAGGTGCTGCGCATGGAGCTTCAACCTTGGGTGATGGCGCGGAAGACGTCGTCGAGCCGGCCGCGCTCGAGCGTCAGCGCCTTCAAGGGCCACTGCGCGGTGCGTACGAGATCGCTCACCTCGGTGACGATGGGGCGCCCGTTCTTCGGGAAGATCATAAGCGCCGGCCCCTCGTCGTCATCGATCTCCTCGACCGAGGCGACGCCCGGAAGCCGCAGCAGCGCCGCGGCCGCGTCGGCCCCGTCCTTGGCGAGGGCGAGACGCACGGCGTTGTGATGGCGCGAGCGCGCTTCGAGCTCGACCGGCGTGCCGTCCGCGACGATGCGGCCTTGCGCGATGATGATGGCGCGGGTGCAGACGGCATCCACCTCCTCGAGGAGGTGAGTCGAGATGATGATGGCCTTGTCCGGCGCGAGTGCGTTGATGAGAGTGCGGACCTCGTGCTTCTGGTTGGGATCGAGCCCGTCGGTCGGCTCGTCGAGGATCAGCACCGGGGGATCGTGCAGCAGGGCCTGGGCCAAGCCGACACGGCGTTTGTAGCCCTTCGACAAGGTCTCGATCGGCTGCGCCAAGACGGACTGGAGCGCCGTGCGCTCGATCGCAAGCTCGATGCGGCGGCGCGCCTCCGCGCCATCGAAGCCCCGGATGCGGGCGATGAAGCGCAGGAACGAGGCCGTCGTCATATCGGGATAGCAGGGCGCGCCCTCGGGCAGATAGCCGATTTCGCGCTTCGCCGCGATCGGCTCGGCGACGATGTCGTGGCCGCACACGAGCGCCGTGCCGGACGTTGGCGTAAGGAAGCCCGTGATCATCTTCATGGTGGTCGACTTGCCGGCGCCGTTCGGCCCGAGGAACCCGAGCACCTCGCCGCGCGGCACCTGGAACGTCACCCCGTCGACGGCCAGGATCGGGCCGAAGCGCCGATGCAGTTGGCGCACGTCGATCATCGCATCCATGCCGGCCACGTCTCCCGCGCAGAGCCCTTATGGGCCCGATTCGTTGCTTGGGGCGTCATCTGCCGCGTTTCACGGCATAAAATCAAGTCCCGGAACCGGATATGCCGCTAAATTCGCTGTAATGTCGCCAGACATTCCCTGTCGCCAGGCATGTTGATCCTCACGCTCATCAAAGGCATCGTCGTCGGAATCGTCATCGCGCTGCCGCTTGGGCCGGTGGGCGTGCTGTGCGTGCGGCGGACCATGTTCGAAGGCGCGCTGTTCGGGCTTGCATCAGGTTTGGGCGCCGCGCTGGCCGATACCGTCTTCGGCATCATCGCCGGCTTCGGCCTCACCGCCGTGCGCGACGTGATCCTCGACTTTCAGAATTGGCTTGGCGTGGGCGGCGGCGTGTTCCTCGTCGCGGCCGGGGCACGCGCGCTCACCCTCCGCAACGTGGCGCCGCCCGAGCCGCTCGCCGGCGAGCGACTCGTTGGCGCCTTCGCCTCGACCTTCGCCGTCACCGTCACCAATCCCATCGCCATCCTGGGCTTCACCGCGATCATCGCCAAGGTCGGGCTCAACCATGACGCGACCTTCGGCACGATCGCCGTTCTCATAGCTGGGGTGTTCGCGGGCTCGGCGCTGTGGTGGCTTGGCCTCACCGCGGGCATCGTCTCGCTGAAGCGGCGCGCGAAGGAATTCCACCTCGCCACCATGAACGCCATTTCGGGCGCCATCCTTGGACTTTCGGGCATCGGCCTTCTGGTGACAGCGGGGCTCGGGCTGGCCGGCGTGCGCCTCTAAGGGGTCCCCGGATTGTAGCCGCGAGGCGCCGTTAGCTAGAGTCCGAACATGCCGCATTGCCCCCGCATCCGCCGGGGGGTCGCGCTCATCATCGCCGCTTTCCTTGCGCTTGCGGCGCCGGCGCGCGCCCAATCCGCCGCGGCCCCGCCCGCCGCCCAGCAGCCCGTCTCCGCCGACGAGTTGCAACATCTCGTCGATTCCCTGAACGATCCGGCACAGCGTCAGGCGCTCGTCAAGGAGCTTCAGGCGCTCATCGCCGCCGAACGCGGCATTGGCGCGAAGCCGCCCGCGCCGCAGAACTTCTTCGATCGCGTGTCGGGCGAGATCGACACCATCACCGGCGAGATCCTGGCCGCGGCGCAGGTCGCCGTCGACGCGCCGCGCCTCGTGCACTGGACCAAGGCACAGATCGCCAACACGGAGCTGCGCGACTTCTGGATCGCCGTGCTGCTGCGGCTCGCGGTCATCTTCGGCGCGGGGATGCTCGCCGACCGCATCGTCTTCCTGTTGCTGCGCGGCCCGGCGCGCCGCATCGACGCGCGGGCCGGCGCCAGAGCGGCCACGCGCATCTTCCTGATCCTGCTCGGCATCGTGATCGAGTCGCTGCCGGTCGCCGTGTTCGCCGCGGCCGCCTCCTTCGCCGTGCCGTTCACCTCGCCCGATTTCGGCACGCGCGAGGTGGCGCGGGTTCTCATCTCGGCGATCCTGTGGGCGCGGCTCATCCTTGCCGCCGCGCACGTGCTGCTTCTCAGCAACGCAGCGGAGGCGCTCTATCCGCTCAGCGCCGAATCGCGGAACTATCTCTACATCTGGACGCGCCGCTTCACCGCCTGGGCGGTCTATGGCTTCTCGCTCGCCGCGGCGGCGTGGTGGCTCGGCGTGCCGGGCGCGATCTACGCCCTCATCCTGCGCACCACCGCGGTGGTACTCGCCATCCTCGCCGTCATCTTCGTGATGCAGAACCGCCGCGGCGTCGCCGACTGGCTCCGCGGAGAGGACGACGGCGGTGCGTGGCGCCTCATCCGCCATCGCATCGCCGATACGTGGCACGTGCTGGCGATCGTCTATGTCGCCGGCACGTTCGGCGTCTACGTGCTCGACGTGTCGGGCGGATATTTGTTCCTGCTGCGCGCGACGCTTGCGAGCGTCGTCGTACTGCTGGGCTCGGCGCTCGTGCTGCGCTTCATCCGCCATCTGAGCGAGCGCGGCTTCGCCATCCCGTCCGACATGAAGACGCGCTACCCGACCCTCGAGACGCGTGCCAACCGCTACGTGCCGGTGCTCTATTACATCGCGGCGGCGATCATCTACCTCGTGGCGCTCCTGACGCTGCTGCAGGCTTGGGGCATCAGCGCCTATTCCTGGCTCGACACCGAGACGGGCCGCGCGGCGACCGGAACGGCCGTGACGATCGCGATCGTCATCGTCGTCGCGCTTATCGTGTGGGAGCTGTTCAGCTCAGGGGTCGAGCGCTATTTCCACGGCTTCGACAGCAGCGGCCGCCCGCTCGCGCGGAGCGCGCGTGCCAGAACGCTGCTGCCGATCATTCGCGCCTGCGTGCTCGTCGTCATCGTGACGCTGGTGGGGCTGGTAGTGCTGGCACAAGTGGGCGTCAACATCGCACCTCTTCTTGCCGGCGCCGGCGTCGTCGGGCTCGCCGTCGGCTTCGCCTCGCAGGCGCTGCTCAAGGACCTCATCATCGGCCTCATCATCCTCGCCGAAGACACGCTTGCGGTCGGCGATTATGTCAATGTCGGCGCCGGCGAGGGGATCATCGAGACGCTGACCGTGCGCGCGTTGCGCGTGCGCGATGCGTCGGGTGCGCTCGTCACCATCCCGTTCAGCGAGGTCACGACGATCAAGAACATGACGCGCGAGTTCGCCTATGCGCTGCACGACGTGGGCGTGCTCTACCGCGAGGACCCCGACAAGGTCGTGACCGTGCTGCGCGGCGTCGCCGATGAGATGCGCGGCGATCCGCAGTGGAAGTCGCAGATCCTGGCGCCGCTCGAGATCGTAGGGCTCGACCGCTTCACCGACAGCGCGCAGGTGATCCGTGTGCGGCTGAAGACGGCGCCGCTTGCGCAATTCGGCGTGCAGCGCGAATTCAACCGGCGCATGAAGAAGGCGTTCGACACGTCGGGCATCGAAATGCCGGCCGCGAACCAGACCCATTATCTGCCCGACGGCAAGGCTTGAGGCGTCTCAGGCGTCTTCTTCCTGCGCCAAGCGCTCGAGTTCGCTCTCGTCGCGCGCGGCGAGGACGCGGCGCGCGAGGTCGAGGCCGAAACCGGCGCGCGCGAGCACGCCGAGATCGCGCTCGCGGAAGGCAGCGCGAGAGGCCACGGCACGATAGGGCCCGAGGCGCCGGCGCCGCACGAGCACGCAGGCGGCGGCAAGCTCGCTCGCCGCCGCGGCACCAAGCCCCGCAAGCGCCGCCTTGGCATCGTCTTCGGCGACGCCCTTCTCGGCGAGGCGCGCGCGGATCGAGGTTGCCGAACCGCCGCGGCGACGGAGACTCTGGGCGAGCTGCGCCGCATAGAGCCGGTCGTCGAGGAGGTTCTTCGCGCGGAGCCGGGCCACGACGGCCTCGATCGCCTCGCGCGCGGCCGCCGCCGCCTCCCTTTCGGCACCCGCACGGGCGATCCGGCGCATGAGCACGCGGCGCAGATTTCCGGCCGAGCTTGCATAGTGCCCCAGATAGTCGATCGCCGCCTTTTCAAGCGACTCCTCGTCGAGCGCCGTCCGTGCCATCGCCGACGACGGAGACATGAAGATCGATCGGGGTCAAGACGGCACCGCATATCGGCCATGATGCGGATCACTTCGCAATACCGCTTCGATCGCATATGCCCTAAAAGCCGCGGTCATGGACGGCAACGGTGAAAAACTGGCGCCGCCGCACGTGCGGCAGATCGGAGCGGTCAACTGGATCGGCCTCTGGACGCTCTACGAACGCGAGGTGCAGCGCTTCATCAAGGTCGGCATGCAGACGATCGCGGCGCCGGTCGTGACGACGCTGCTTTTCCTCGCGATCTTCCTGCTCGCGCTCTCGGGCCAGCAGCGCACGCTTGCGGGCGTGCCGTTCTTGAGCTTTCTCGCCCCCGGCCTCGTCATGATGACGATGGTGCAGAACGCCTTCGCCAACACGACGTCCTCGCTCATGATCGCAAAATTCCAGGGCAACATCGTCGACATGCTGATGCCGCCCTTGAGCCCGCTCGAGCTGACGGTGGGGCTTGCCTTGGGCGGCGTGACGCGCGGCGTCGTCGTGGGGATTGTCGTTGCGGCCGCGATGGCGGTCGTGGTGCCGATGCCGATCGCCGCGCCCGGGCTCATCCTGTTCCATGCGGTCGCGGCCTCGCTCTTCATGTCGGTGCTCGGCATCATGGCCGCGATCTGGGCCGACAAGTTCGACCACATCGCGGCGGTCACGAATTTCATCGTGACGCCGCTCTCGTTTCTGTCGGGCACGTTCTATTCGATCGACCGCCTGCCCGAAGCCTGGCGCGTGGCCGCCTTCTGCAATCCGTTCTTCTACATGATCGACGGCTTCCGCGCTGGGTTCATCGGCCATGCCGATGGCTCGGTGGCAATCGGGATCGCGGTGATGACGGCGCTCGACGCGGCGCTCCTCGCGGCCTGTCACCTCATGTTCGCGTCGGGCTACAAGCTCAAGGCGTGAGCGTCAGCCGGTCGATCTCCGCAAGTTCCTCGGCCGAAAGTTTCCACGAAAGTGCGCGCAGATTCCCTTCGACCTGCTCGGCTTTGGTCGCGCCAGCGATGATGGTGGTGACGAAGGGGCGCTGGGCGAGCCAGCTCATCGCAAGTTCGATCAAGCTCCGCCCGCGCGCGGCGCAGAATTCCTCGAGCTTCGCGAGCATGCGCCAGTTGCGCTCGCTCATCACCTGGCCTGCCTGCCAGCGCACTTTGGCGAAGCGCGAATCCTTGGGAAGATCGGCGCCGCGCCGGTACTTGCCGGTGAGGAATCCTCCGGCCAAGGGCAGATACGGCATGAAGCCGGCGCCCGTCTTTTCGATCGCCGGCACGAGATCGCGCTCGATGCCGCGGACGAGGAGGTTGTATTCGTTCTGGCAGGTGGTGAAGGGATGGAGCTTCTTCCGCTCCGCCGCCGCGCGCGCCGCGAGATATTCCGCTCCGTCGAGATAGGTGCAGCCGATCTGCCGCACCTTGCCGTCGCGCACGAGCTTGTCCATGGCGCCGAGCGTATCCTCGATCGGAGTCGCGGGATCGGGACGATGGAGTTGATAGAGATCGATCCAGTCGGTGCCGAGGCGCTTCAGGCTCGCCTCGGCCGCGCGCGCGACATAGCGCGGCGAGGCACCGCTTCCGGCCGGCATCGACATTCCGAACTTCGTCGCGATGATGACGCTCTTGCGCCGCGGGCCCAGGATGCGCCCGAGCCATTCCTCCGACAGGCCCTCGCCATAGGTATCAGCGGTGTCGAAGAAATTGACGCCAACCTCAAGCGCCTTCTCCACCACCGGCACCGAATCCTCGAAGCCGATGCGCCGGCCGAAATTGTTGCAGCCGAGGCCGAGGAGCGAAACGGACGGGCCCTGGATACCAAGCTTGCGCAATTCCAAACGCTTCTCCTTTTCTTTCGCGATCAGTTCGACGGCTTGCGGTCGAGGCGGACGATGTCGGGATGGTCCTGGAGCGCGGGAAAGCGCTGCACCACCTCCGGATCGTGGCCGGGGATGACATGGTCGGGCCCGTCGGCAAGCTCGGCCATCTTGCGATAACCCTCGAGCATCTTGCCGACATCGAGCACCAGCGGAAACGGGCGCCGCTCGCGGAAATTGGCCCAGTAATGCGCGGCATCGCTCGCAAGCACGACCCAGCCGCGCGCGGTCGGCACACGTACGACCTGCATCCCCGCAGTGTGGCCACCGATCAGGTGCAGCGTCACACCCGGCGCGATCTCGGACGTGCCGTCATGGAAGCGCACGCGGCCGGCATAGACGTTGCGCACCGTCGTGATGACGTCGTCGATCTCGGAGCGCGTCGAATAGAAGGGCTCGCCCATGAGGCGGCCCGTGCGGAACGCGACCTCCTCGTCCTGGATATGGAAGTTCGCCTTGGGAAAGAGATCGGTGTTGCCGCAATGGTCCCAATCGAGATGCGTCACCACCACGTCACTCGCGGTGGCGGCATCGACGCCGATGTGGGACAGCGCCTTGTCCGGTGATTCGAGGAATTTCCAGTCGGGGCGCTTCCTCTGGCCGACCGCGGCCTTGAAGCCGGTGTCGACGACGATGGTCTTGCCGCCGCCAATGATGGCCCAGACATAGAAATCCATCGGCACCGGCGCGTCGTGCGGATCTGGCAGCAGGAACGTGCGGATCGAGCTTTGCGGCGCATGGGCATAGCGGAGCGCATAGATCTCGTACTGAGCCATCGCAGTCCTCCCTTGGCTTTGCTCTCGATATCGGCAATGGAGGGGAACGGCAAGCGGGTAGCGTGGCGGCAGCAATGAGCGACATTCCGGTCCTGGTCGAGACGACGCGCGGCGCCATGGTCGAAAGCCGCCACCACGGCAGCGCGGTCGTGTGCGATGCGAAGGGCCGCGTCGTCATGGCGTGGGGCGATCCGCATGCGCCCATCTATGCGCGCTCGGCGCTGAAGCCGCTCCAGGCGCTGCCGCTCGTTGCGAGTGGAGCGGCCGATGCCTTCGGGCTGGGGCCAGCCGAGCTGGCGCTCGCCTGCGCCTCCCATCACGGCGAGCCCGTTCACGTCGAACGCGTGCGGAACTGGCTCGGCCGCGCCGGCCTTTCCGAGCGCGATCTCGAATGCGGCGCGCACCGGCCGACCGACGTGGCCGCGGCTGACGCTTTGGTGCGCGCGGGCGAAGCACCCACGGCGCTCCACAACAACTGCTCCGGCAAACACGCGGGGTTCCTTACGACGGCGCGGCATATGGGCGAGCCGACGCGCGGCTACATCGCGCCCGACCATCCGGCACAGCTTCGCGTCATCGCCGCGGTCGAGACGATGAGCGGCCTCGACCTGTCGCGGGCGCCGCGCGGCACCGATGGCTGTGGCATCCCGGTGGTCGCGATTCCACTCGCAGGGCTAGCGCGCGCGATGGCGCGCATGGCGGATCCGCAGGATGTTCCGCCCGCACTTGCGGCGGCGTCGCAGCGGCTCTTGGCGGCGATGGCGGCGGAGCCGCTCATGGTGAGCGGCAGCACCGGTTTCGCGACGGCGCTCTTGCGCGCCGCGGGACCGGAGGTGTGCGCGAAGCCCGGCGCCGAAGGCGTCTACGCCGCGGCGCTGCGGCAGCAAAAGCTCGGGCTCGCGCTCAAGATCGAGGACGGTGCTGGTCGCGCGAGCGAGGTGGCGCTGGCGGCGATCCTCATGCGGCTCGGCGCGCTCGATCAGGCGGCGATCGCGGCGCTCGGCGAGCGAACGAGGCCGCCGGTGCGCAACGTTGCGGGCGTCGTGGTCGGCGAGATCCGCCCGACGGCTGCGCTCGCAACTCGTAGCAGGCGCACCGGCACGGGTCTATGATGGGACGAGGAGGCATGGCGTGATCAATCTCGTCAGACCGGCGCGTCTCATCGATGCGGAGACGATCGCCCGCATCGAGGTCGAGACCTGGCGCACGACCTATGCCGGCATGCTGCCCGACCGTACCCTCCTCAACATGTCAGAGCGACGGCAGACCGCGTCGTGGAGCCATTTCCTGCGCCATCGGCCGGACGACGTACGCATCGCACACACGCCGCGCGGCACGATCACGGGCTTCGGCAATTGCGGCGCGCAGCGCGACAGCGGGCTCGACTACGAGGGCGAGATCTACACGCTTTATGTGCTGCCTGATGCGCAGAGCCAGGGCGCGGGCCGCGCGCTCGTGCTGGCGCTGTTCCAACGACTCGTCGCCACGGGGCACGGCTCGGCCCTGGTGTGGGTCGTGCGCGCCAATCCCGCACGGTTTTTCTATGAACGGCTCGGCGGCAAGCAGGTAATGCACCGGCCCATCCCGGTGGGCGGACAGCCAGTCGAGGCGGTCGCCTATGGCTGGCGCGACTTGGCGCAATATGTGAGCCGGATCGAGCGCAGCGGAGACGGGTTGGCAGACCGATGATGTGATTGGGGATCAACGCTTGCGTCGGAGGAGGAAACGATGCGGCAGTTCGAAATCTCTGGATCGATCTTCGCAATAGCGGCGCTCGCGATGGTCGCGCCGCCCGCGGCATTCGCGGCGGCCGATGCGGCGCTCACCGGCGTCGTCAGCTCCGCCGCCGAAGGCGCGATGGAGGGCGTCGTCGTCACGGCAAAGCGCGACGGCTCGATCGTCAGCACCAGCGTCGCGACCGACAAGTCCGGGCACTACAGCTTCCCGGCCGACCGGCTCGAGCCCGGCCACTACAGCATCACGATCCGCGCCGCAGGATTCGAGCTTGCAGGCCCGGTCGCGGCCGATGTCGCGACCGAGGCGACCGCGACGAAGGATCTCACGCTCAACAAGACGAAGAAGCTCGCCTCCCAGCTCACCAACGCCGAATGGCTCGCGAGCATGCCGGGCACCGACGCGCAGAAGCGGTTCCTCCTCGACTGCAACGGTTGCCACACCTACGAGCGCATCGCTCGCTCGACGCATGACGCGGCCGAATGGGCGCAGGTCATCACGCGCATGAAGGGCTATGCGCCGGTGAGCCAACCGATCAAGCCGCAGCGCTTCCCGGACGAGGCGCGCGCCGGCACGCCCGACCAGTACAAAGCGGCGGCAGAATATCTCGCCTCGATCAATCTCAGCGGGGCGGACACGTGGAGCTATCCGCTGAAGACGCTGCCGCGCCCGTCAGGCCGCGCGACCCACGTCATCGTCACCGAGTATCAGCTCCCGCGCGAGACGATCGAGCCGCATGACGTCGTCGTCGATAAGACCGGCGCGGTCTGGTATTCGGATTTCGGCGAGATGTTCATCTCGAAATTCGACCCGAAGACTCTGAAGCTCACCGAGTATCCGGTGAAAGAGCTGAAGCCGGGCTTCCCCGAGGGCAATCTCGACCTCGAGGCCGACAAGCAGGGGACATTGTGGTTCGACACGATGTTCCAGGGCGCGCTTGGAAACATCGATCCGGCGACCGGGAAGATGAACCTCTATCCGCTGCCGGCCGAGTACAACAACAAGGGCGTGCAGCTCAATTTCGTGGGTCTGCGCCACGACGTCGACGGCCGCGTGTGGACCAAGGACGTGGGCTCGCAACACATCTACCGGCTCGATCTCGCGTCGGGCAAATGGGACATGTTCGATCCGACGAAGCTGCTCGATGCGAACGGTCGGCACGGCGTCTACCAAGTCGAATCCGACTCGCACAACAACCTGTGGATGGCAGAGTATACCGACGGCCATCTCGGCAAGATCGACGCCAAGACCGGCAAAGTGACCTGGTACGACCTGCCGACGCCGCACGCGCGCGCGCGGCGCATCGAGATCGACGCGCAGGACCACGTCATCTTCACCGAGTACCAAGGCAACAAGGTCGCGATCTTCGATCCCGCCACGGAGAAGTTCACCGAGTATCCGCTGCCGGAGGCGTGGTACGGGCCTTATCGCGCGCAGGTCGACAAGAACGGCGAGATCTGGACGAGCGGCATGAACACCGACCGCGTCGTGCGCATCGATCCGAAGACGGGCAAGTCGGTCGAATACCTGATGCCAAGCGACACCAACATGCGCACGGTCTTCATCGATAACAGCACGACGCCCGTCACGTTCTGGACGGGGAGCAACCACGGCGCGGCGCTGGTGAAGGTCGAGCCGCTGGACTGAGGCGGCGGCGCCAGAGCTGTCATTGCGAGCGCAGCGAAGCAATCTCCCGGTTGGGATTGCTTCGTCGCCTTCGCTCCTCGCAATGACAGCGTGAATTAACCGGTCGTATTTCAGACGACGAGGCGCGCGCCCAACGTGCCGTAGCCGCCGCCGTCCTCGTCCTCCTCGAACAGCTCGGCGAGCTTCTCGAGCATGGTGCCGCCCAATTGCTCGGCATCGACGATGGTGACGGCGCGGCGATAGTAGCGTGTCACGTCGTGGCCGATGCCGATGGCGACGAGTTGGATCGGCGACGTGCGCTCGATCTGACCGATGACCTCGCGCAGATGGCGCTCGAGATAATTGCCGGGATTGACCGAGAGCGTCGAATCGTCGACCGGCGCGCCGTCGGAGATGACCATGAGGATGCGGCGCTGCTCGGTGCGGGCGACGAGGCGCGCATGCGCCCACGACAGCGCCTCGCCGTCGATGTTCTCCTTGAGAATGCCCTCGCGCAGCATCAGGCCGAGGGAGCGCCGCGCGCGCCGCCACGGCGCATCCGCCGCCTTGTAGACGATGTGGCGGAGATCGTTGAGGCGGCCGGGATTGGGCGGCTTGCCCGCGGCGATCCAGCGCTCGCGTGACTGTCCGCCTTTCCAGGCGCGGGTGGTGAAGCCCAGAATCTCGACCTTGACGCCGCAGCGCTCGAGCGTGCGCGCGAGGATGTCGGCGCTCATCGCCGCGACCGTGATGGGCCGGCCGCGCATCGAGCCGGAATTGTCGATGAGCAGGGTCACCACCGTGTCGCGGAACCTCGTCTCCTTCTCGCGCTTGTAGGAGAGCGGATAGATCGGGTTGGTGACGACGCGCGAGAGCCGCCCGGTATCGAGCAGACCTTCCTCGAGATCGAATTCCCACGAGCGCATCTGCTTCGCCATGAGGCGGCGTTGCAGGCGGTTCGCGAGCCGCGCGACCACGCTCTGCAAGTGCGAAAGCTGCTGGTCGAGGAGGGCCCGGAGCCGCGTCAACTCGTCGCTGTCGCAGAGATCGTCGGCGGAGACGATCTCGTCGCATTCGGTGGTGAAGGCGCGGTAGGCGTTGGGGTCGTCGCCGCCGCGCGGGTTGCGCGGCAGAACGCCGGGCCGGCCGGGGCGGTTCGGATCCTCGTCGCCCGAGCCCGGCATCAACTCGCCCTGCATTTCCTCGGAGCTGTCGTCGCCCTGGTCCTTGCCCTCCTGCGGCACGCCGCCCTCGAGCGCGCCCTTCTGGCCGGCCGAGGCGCCTTCGCGACCCTCGGCATCGCTTTCGCCTTCCTGGTCCTCGCCCTCGCCTTCGGCGCTTTCGCTCTCTTCGCCCTCCTCGGGCTCGCCGAGCTCGAGATCGAGGTCCTGAATGAGGCGGCGCACCACCTTGGCATAAGCGTCCTGATCCTCGGCGTGATGGCCGAGCTCGCCCAAAGTGCGCGCGACCTTGCCCTCGAGATAAGGGCGCCAGGCATCGACGACCTGGCGCGCGGCGGGCGGCGGCGCCGCACCCGTCAGCGCCTCGCGCGCCAGGAGCCTTACCGCCTCGGCGAGCGTCACGTCGTTGCGCTCGATCATGTGCTCGTAGCCTTGGCGGCGATAGCGTTCCTCGAGCATGGCGGCGAGGTTCGTGGAGACGCCGGCCATGCGCCGCGCGCCCAAGGCCTCGACGCGCGCCTGCTCGACGCCATCGTAAATGGCGCGCGCCGTCTCGCTTGCCGGCATGCGCTTGGCGTGGAGCGCCGCGTCGTGATAGCGCAGCCTGAGCGCCAACGCGTCGGCCGCGCCCCGCACCGGCGCCGCCTCGCGCTCGGCGAGCTCGCGGCCGGGCACCGGCAGGCGCACGCGCGTGCCGGCCGCGCCCGGCGGCTCGGCGCCGTAGGTCACGGTGACATCGTCGCGCTCGGCGATCGCGCGCAAGGTCGCCGCGGTCGAGCGCTTGAACGATTCTATCGGCGAGGCAGCATCGGCCATCGCATCACACCAGCGTCGCGCGGACGCCCGTCTCCTTCAATTCGGTGCCGAAGCAGCGCTGGTAATATTCGGCCACCGTCGCGCGCTCCATCTCGTCGCACTTGTTGAGGAAAGTGAGCCGGAAGGCGAACGCCACGTCGTTGAAGATGCGGTTGTTCTCGGCCCAGGTGATGACGGTGCGCGGCGACATGACGGTCGAGATGTCGCCGTTCATGAAGCCCGAGCGCGTGAGCTCGGCGAGCGCGATCATGGCGTTGATGACGCGGCGGCCCTCGTCGTTGTCGTAGGACGGCGCCTTCGCCAACACGATGTCGAGTTCGGCGTCGTGCGGCAGGTAGTTGAGCGTCGCCACGACATTCCAGCGGTCCATCTGGCCCTGGTTGATCTGCTGCGTGCCGTGATAGAGGCCGGTCGTGTCGCCCAATCCGATCGTGTTCGTGGTCGCGAACAGGCGGAAGAATTTGTGCGGGCGGATGACGCGGTTCTGGTCGAGCAGCGTGAGCTTACCATCGACCTCGAGCACGCGCTGGATCACGAACATCACGTCGGGACGGCCGGCGTCATACTCATCGAAGCAGAGGGCCATCGGATGCTGGATCGCCCACGGCAGCAATCCCTCGCGGAACTCCGTCACCTGCTTGCCGTCCACCAGCACGATCGCGTCCTTGCCGACGAGATCGATGCGGCTGATATGGCTGTCGAGATTGATGCGGATGCAGGGCCAGTTGAGGCGCGAGGCGACCTGCTCGATGTGTGTCGATTTGCCAGTGCCGTGATAGCCCTGGATCATGACGCGCCGGTTGTAGGCGAACCCGGCGAGGATCGCGAGCGTGGTGTCATGATCGAAGCGGTACGCCTCGTCGATATCGGGAACATGCGCGCCCGGCTTCGAGAAGGCCGGAACCTGCATGTCGCTGTCGAGGCCGAAGGTCTGCCGCACCGAGACTTGGATGTCCGGCTGGTCGAGCGGAAAGAGCGGTGAGCCGTTGGTGGTTTCTATCGGGTCCATGATGCTTTCGCGGATGATGCGTCAGGGGAAGTAGCTCGCCTTCAGGGTCGAGTAGGCGAGGTTGATGATCTTGAGGCGCTCTTCGGCCGCCTTGTCGCCGCCGTGAACATCGGGGTGGTTGAGCTTGACGAGCTCCTTATAGCGTGCCTTGAGGCCGGCGAGGGTCAAAGGCGGCGCCAGATTGAAGACGATGAGCGCCTGTTCCTGCGGCGAGGGGGGGTGGCGGCGCGGCGCGCTTGGCTTTTCCGCGGTCTCGCCATCATCGTCGAACAAGCCGAAATCCTGGAAGCGCGGGCGGTAGCCCATTCCGCCACGAAGGCCCATCGGCCAGGTCGGGCGCTGCCACACTGTATCGTTGCGGATCTCGCGCTCGATCTCGGCGGCACTCATCCCGGCGTAGTAATTCCACGCCGTATTGTAGGCGCGCACATGGTCGATGCAGAACCAGTGAAACATGTGCAGCGCCGCGCGTGAGCGCGGCGCACGGTATTCCCCGGCCGCGGCGCAACCGGGGTGATCGCACGGTCTCACGGGCGTTTCCGCCTCGGGCGTGCGCATGTCCTCGATGCGCGTGCGGACCATTATGCAGCAGTATGGGGATTGGCCGCGGGGCTGACAAGGCTCGGGAAAATCGCCGCGCACAGCATCGGGCGCGGCCCAGTGCCGCAACAGGTTGACGCCGCTTTGGCACCGCTTCACCTTGCGCTTCAACATGTCGATGAAAGAGCGGATCCGCACGAAGCTCACCGCCGCGCTCGCGCCGGTGCGGCTCGACATATTCGACGACTCGCATCGCCATCTCGGCCATGCCGGCGCGCGGCCCGAAGGTGAGACGCACTTTCGCGTCGAGATCGTCGCGGCGTGCTTTGCCGGCAAGAGCCGGATCGAGCGCCAGCGCGCGGTCTACGCGGTACTCGCCGACGAGCTCAAGGAACGCGTCCACGCCTTGCAGATCACGGCCTTGGCCCCGAGTGAGCCTACACACGTCTAAGTTGTATTTTTAAGATCATTACTCTAAGAGGTTGCGGCGGGCGCGAAAGCCATTTAATGTCCCCGCCCATGGTCAGCGTGCGCGGGTCTCGGGCACCGGAACGCGCTCCAAGACGGCCGATCCTCCCCGGGTCGACGCTGGAAAACCGCAACGTCACCGTGGCGGGGCGGCGGACCAGCATCCGGCTTGAGCCGGCGATGTGGGAGGCGTTGCAAAGCCTCTGTGCACGCGAGCACGCGACCATCAACGAGGTCGCGACCGCAATCGAGCGCGCCCGGGCCGAATCGAGCCTCACCTCGGCTATCCGCGTCTACTTGCTGCGTTATTTCGAGGCGGCGGCGACCGAAGGCGGGCATTGGCGCGCCGGCCACGGCACCGTCTTCGCGCACCGCCCGGGCCGCACTCCGGGCGGGCGGACTCAGGGTCCGGTATAGCGGTCGGGATAAATCTGCTTCACCACTTCGCCCTTGCTCGACCACCCGTGGCAGGTGTCGATGAGGCGCGGGCGCGGGCTCCGCGGGGCATCGCCGCCGCTCTGGCGCTGCACCCGGTTGCGATAGGGATAGATCGTCTGGAACGCGGTCGTGGCGACCGGACCCAGCATCTCGACGAGATGGGTGCACCCCTCGGTCCCGCCCAAAAGCTCGCGCACTTTGGCGTGGAAGCCCGGCTTGATGCTGAGCCCCTTGAGCTTCGCGAAATTGCCGGTGATGCCGCCGCAGATCGGGAACGGGCTGTCATCGGTCTGCGCCTCGACCTCGCGGATGATGAGATCGTCGTCGAGCGTGAGGCGGATCCACATCTGGTGCACCGGCGTGCCGGCGACGACGGCGCCGCGATACTGCGAGTCGAAATCGTAGGTCTTGGTGTCGGTGAGATGGCCTTCAATGTCCCACAGCCCGTCGGCGCGACGATAGCCGCGGCAAACGACGTGGCGGGTATGGATCGCCTCGCGTTCGACAGCGGGAGCGGAGAGCGGCATGAACGAGCCTCGCGGGCAGTGGCGACAGCGGTGATTTAGGCGGCGCCTGCCGGTCCTGCCAGCGAATTCGGCGCCTGAGCCGCGAGGAACTCGCGGATCAGACCCTCGGGAACATCGGGTTCGATGAAGGCGTCGCCGATCCGGCGGGCGAGAATGAGCGTGATCTTGCCGTCGCGCACCTTCTTGTCGTGCCTCATATGGGCGAGGAGGCGCTCCGGCGCGAGGCGCGGCAGGTTGCCGGCGCCGGCCAAAGTCGACGGTAATCCGACCGCCGCGTAGTGGCGGCGCACGCGCGCGATCTCCCCCGCCTCGCACAGGCCGAGCTTGGCCGAGAAGTCGAACGCGAGCCGCATGCCAAGCGCCACCGCCTCGCCATGAAGAAGCGCATCACCGAATCCCGTCTCGGCCTCGAGCGCGTGACCGAACGTGTGGCCGAAATTCAAGAGCGCGCGCTCGCCGTCCTCGCGCTCGTCGGCAGCCACGACCTCGGCCTTGGCGGCGCAGCTGCGCCGCACCGCCGCGCGGCGAAGGTCCGGATCGCCCGCGACAAGCGCCGCGCCGTTCTGCTCGAGCCACTCGAAGAACAAGCTGTCGCGGATGAAGCCGTATTTCACCACCTCGGCATAGCCGGCGAGGAGCTCACGCCGCGGCAGGGTCGCGAGCGTATCGGTATCGGCCAGGACAAGCGTCGGCTGATAGAACGCGCCGACCAAATTCTTGCCGTGGATCGTGTCGATCGCGGTCTTGCCGCCGACCGAGCTGTCGACTTGCGCCAGGAGCGTTGTCGGAATTTGGATGTAGGGAATGCCGCGCAGCAAGGTCGCCGCAGCGAGCCCGGTGAGATCGCCGATGACGCCGCCGCCCAGCGCCACAAGGCTCGTGCGGCGCTCGATGCCGAGGCCGAGTATGTCCTCGCAGAGCTTCTGGAAATGCCGGAAATCCTTGGTTTGCTCGCCCGGCGGCAACACCACGGTCTCGTGCGCGATTCGGGCCTCGTCGAGTCCCCGCGCGAGCCGCGCAAGATGGAGGGGCGCGACAGTCTCGTCGCTGACGACGACGACGCGCTCTTGCCGCAGCACCGGGCGCATGAGCGTGCCGGCGCGCTCGAGGAGGCCGGCGCCGATCACGATGTCATAGCTGCGCGCGCCCAGCTCGACGCGCAACGTTTCTGCGCTCGCCGAACTCATGACGCAGGCGCCTCGACGCCGAGGAAGGCGGCAATCGCCGCGACCACGCGCTCGACCGTCGCGTCGGGCGTGCCGTCGAGCGAATCGACGATGATGTCGGCCTCGGCGTAGATCGGGTAGCGCTCGGCGATCAGCCGCTCGAGCACGGCGCGCGGTTCGCCAGCCTTCAAGAGCGGCCGGTTGTTGCGCCGCCCCACGCGCTGCAGCAACAACTCGAGATCGGCCTTGAGCCAGACGCTGATCGCGCGCTCGCGCATCAAGGCGCGAGTTCCCGCGTCCATGAAGGCGCCGCCGCCCGTGGCGATGACGCTGACCGGCCCTTCGAGCAGGCGCGCGATCACGCGGCGCTCGCCGTCACGAAAGGCGGGCTCGCCGTGGCGGTCGAAAATCTCCTCGATCGTTGCACCGGCGGCGAGCTCGATCTCGCTGTCGGCGTCGACGAAGGGCACTTTGAGGCGTTGCGCCAAGCGCCGGCCGATGCTGGATTTGCCCGCGCCCATGAGGCCGACGATCGCCACGGTCCGTGTCAGCGGGAAGGCGCAGCCGGTCATCGCCAACCCTTCGGGATAACTCTCCCCGCGATTGAAACGCGCGACCGCGATCCGATAGACTGTCGCAAATTCGCCATGATGGAAATTTAGCATAATCGCCGGGATGACCGCCATTCGGGCTAACGATGGCGGCGCGTGGCGTGCGCAGGATACCGAGATCACATGGGAAAATTCGTTCTGATCGGCGTCGGGCTGCTCGTGGTCGCGATCGCGGGCGGCATGGGGTTCCTGTCGATCTGGGACATTCCGGCGCCGACGACGCACGTGGAACACGTCATCCCCGATGCGCGCTTGGCGCACTGACGCGCAGCGCCTCCTCGGCGGTACGCTCTTCGCAGCGCTCGGTTTCTGCGCCGGCCCGGCTGCGGCCCAGCTCGGGCCGCCGGTGCCGCTCGTGCCAGGCGCTGCGCCCGCCACACCGAGCGCACCCGCCACAACGCCCGCGGTACCTGCCGCCCCTGCGACGCCCGAGGACATCGAGGCGCAGCCGCTTGCGCCAACCGACGCCTCGTGGGCCGGCACGCTCGGCCCCAACGACAACGCGCTGCCGCAGACCATGTGGCGCGGCACCGAGCGCTCGTTCGTGGCCGCGGCGCTGCCGCTTGTCGCAGCGACAGAGTCGCCGGCGCTGCAGAATCTGACACGACTCGTGCTGCTGAGCGACGCCGCGCCGCCCGCCGGCCAGGACGCGCCGGACCGGCCGAGTCTCGCGGCGCTCCGGCTCGACCGCATGCTGGCGGTGGGGATCATCGCGCCCGCGCGCGAGATCGCCGAACGATTGCCGGCCGACCCATCGAGCGACCTCATGGACCGCGATCGTGTCGAGCTTGCGTTTGCGGCGCACGACCGCGACGGCGCGTGCAAGACCGTCACCGACGCCATCGCGCGCTATCAGAATCTGCCATGGTGGGACCGCGCGCTCGTCGCCTGCCAGGCCTTGGCCGGCGAGGGCGACAAGGCGGCGCTCGGCCTTTCCGTGCTGCGCGAGCAGAAGGCGCCGGCCGATCCCCCGTTCGATGCCTTGATCGACGCGCTCGCAGGCCACGCCCGCAAGATCGAGAAGGTCGGCGAGCCGACGCCGCTGCGTTTGACGCTTCTCGCTGCGGCGAAACAGTTACTGCCCGCCGACGTGCTTTCCGCGGCGGGCCCGGCAGCCCTTGCGGCCTATGCCGCGGGCGAAAAGGTGCCGGCGCTCGCGCGGCTTCCGGCGGCCGAGCGTGCGGCGCTCCTCGGCGCGCTGGCACCCGACGCGCTCGGTGCGCTCTATCAGGCGATCGAGCCCAAGCCCGACGAGCAGCAGGCAGCGCTGAAAGACGAGAAGCCGCCCGATGCGCGGGTGCGAGCAGTGCTCTATGGCATCGCGCGTTCGAGCGCGCCGGCGGCGACGCGCGCGGCGGCAATGACGCGGCTCTTCGCCGACGCGCGCAAACGCGGCGCCTTCGCGCTGGCGGCAAAGCTCCTCGCACCCTCCGTGGGCGAGCTCGATCCCGCGACGGCCGATGGCGCGTTCGCTGCCGACGCGGCGCGCGCGCTTCTCATCGCGGGCGAGACCGACACCGCGAAGCCATGGCTTGCCAAGGCGGACGCACCCGAGCTGCGCTTCCTCACCTGGCTCGCGGGCATGCAGGGGACAGGGCAGGACGATAGCGGCGCGCTCTTCAAGGCGGCCGTCATGTCGCTCGCGAGCCGCGATTCCGGCGCCGCCGCCGCCGAGGCCGACCTCATGGTGGCGCTCGCCGCGGCGTTCGGCGGCAATCTGGGTCCGCTCGACTGGGCGCCGCTCCTGGCGCCGCCGCACGCGGCGAAGCTGCCGAGTGCGGCGCTCGTCGTCGACCAGCAGCAAGCGGTGGCGGGCCATCGCGTGGGCGAGACGGTGCTGTCGAGTTTGCTCGTCGTCACGGCGGGCGACCGGCTCTCGCTCGAGCCGGTGCTGCTCGAAGGCGCGGTGACGGCATTGCGCGCGGTGGGGCGCGAGCCCGACGCGCGCGCGCTTGCGCTCGAGGCGGCGGTCGATGCCGGCATCTGAGCGCGCGCCCGCGATGTCGCCGCGGCGCGAGGCGTTCCTCGAGATGCTCGCGGCCGAGCGCGGCGCGGCGCGGCTGACGCTTCAGGCTTACGCAACCGACCTCGCCGATTGCGCCCGCTTCCTTGCGCGCACGCCGCTCGAGGACGCCGCGAGCGAGGATTTGCGCCGTTATGTCGGCGCGCTTGCGCGTCGGCGCATGAAGCCGCGCACGGTAGCGCGGCGGCTCTCGGCGCTGCGCCAGTTCTTCCGCTTCCTCGTGCTCGAAGGCGCGCGGCGCGACGATCCGACGAGCACGCTCGACGCGCCACGCCTCGGCCGGCCGCTGCCGAAGATCCTGAGCGAGAGCGAGACGACGGCGCTGCTCGACGCGGCGCGCGCGTGGGAGGGCCCCGAAGGCGTGCGCGTGCGCGCCATGGCAGAACTACTCTATGGCGCGGGCTTGCGCGTCTCGGAGCTGGTGGCGCTGCCGCTTGCCGCGGTGAAGCGGAATCCTCGCTTTCTCGTCGTGCGCGGCAAGGGCGACAAAGAGCGGCTCGTGCCGCTAGGCGGGCCGGCGCGCGCAGCGCTCACGGACTATCTCGACGCACGCGCGCATTTCCTCGCCAAGGGCGCGGCCTCGCTCTATCTCTTCCCGTCGCGCGGCAGCCATCTGACACGGCGGCGCGCTGGCCAGCTCGTGAAGGAGCTGGCGCTGCGCGCGGGGATCGATCCGGCGCGGCTGTCGCCGCACGTGCTGCGCCATGCGTTCGCGAGCCACCTGCTCGACCATGGCGCCGACCTCAGGAGCGTGCAGGCGATGCTCGGCCACGCCGACATCGCGACGACGCAGATCTATACGCACGTCGAAGGCGCGCGGCTCGAGCGGCTCGTGCGCGAGCATCATCCGCTCGCGCGCAAGAGGGAACTGCGCTGATGCGGCATTTCCTCGATTTCGAGAAACCGCTCGCCGAGCTCGAGGCGAAGATCGAGGAGCTGCGCCATCTCGGCTCGGGCAGCAGCGTCAACATCGCCGAGGAGGTCGAGAATCTCGAGGCGAAAGCCTCGCGCCTCTTGCGCCAGACCTTCGCCGAGCTGACGCCGTGGCAGAAGGTGCAGCTCGCGCGCCATCCCGACCGGCCGCACGGCGGCGCTTATCTCACGACGCTCCTCACCGAGTTCACGCCCTTGGCCGGCGACCGGCTCTTCGCCGAGGACCGCGCCATCATCGGCGGGCTCGGCCGCTTCCGCGGCCAGTCGGTCGTGGCGATCGCGCACGAAAAGGGCGGCGACACCGAGGCGCGGGTCCGGCACAATTTCGGCATGGCGCGGCCCGAGGGCTATCGCAAGGCGCAGCGCCTGATGCAATTGGCGGAGCGCTTCCGCCTGCCGGTGCTAAGCTTCGTCGACACGGCCGGGGCCTATCCCGGCATCGGCGCCGAGGAGCGCGGCCAGGCCGAAGCGATCGCCCGCACAACACAGCAGGGCCTTGCGCTCACCGTGCCGTTCATCGCCACCATCATCGGCGAGGGCGGATCGGGCGGCGCCATCGCATTGGCGGCCGCCAACACCGTGCTCATGCTCGAGAACGCAACCTACTCCGTCATCTCGCCCGAGGGCTGTGCCTCGATCCTCTGGAAGAGCGCCGAGCACGCGCCCGACGCAGCCGCGGCGCTGAAGCTCACCGCGGGCGACCTCATGCGGCTCGACGTGATCGACGAGATCGTGCCGGAGCCTTTGGGCGGCGCGCACCGCGATCCGGGGGCGGCGATCAATGCCACGGGCGAGGCGATCGCCGCGGCGCTCGCACAGCTCATGCCCGAGGACGGGCCCACGCTGCGCCGGCTGCGACGCGAGAAATTCTTGCGCATGGGAAATCGCGGCCTCTGATCCCATATCCTGCGCAGAAGCGTCGAGGAGGCAAAACATGACGCCGCAGGAACGAGACTTGATTGCCCACCTGTTCGACCGTCTGGCGCAAGCGGAGAGCCAGGCAAAGGACCGCGATGCCGAGGCCACGATCCGCGACGGCATGTCGCGCGTGCCGGACGCTCCCTATCTCCTGGTGCAGACGGTGCTGATCCAGGACATGGCGCTGGCCGAGGCGGAAAAGCACATCAAGGAGCTCGAAGCGCAGGCGAAGCCGGCCGCGCCCGAGCAGCCGACAAGCTTCCTCGCCGCCGCGCGCGGCAGCGTGCCGAGCGCGGGCCCGTGGGGCCGCGCGCCGGCGCCCCCGTCCGCGCCTGCGCCATCAGCCGGCGGCGGCTCGGTGTGGACCAATTCGGCGGCGGGTCAAGCGATGCCGGTGCAAGCAGGCGCCGCGCCCTCGCTTGCGATGCCCGGCGCAAGCTCGGGTTTCCTGCGCTCGGCCGCGACCACGGCCGCGGGGATCGCCGGCGGCGCGCTGCTCTTCAACGGCATCAGCTCGCTCTTCGGACCGCATTACGGCAATTTGTTCGGCGGCATGACGCCGCAGCCGGGCATCGGCGAGACCGTCATCAACAACTATTATGGCGATCAATCCGGCGACCCGGGCCAGCAGCAAGCGGCCGACACCGGCTATGACGACCAGGGCCTCGTCCAGGCCGACGACCAGGACCCGGGCGGACAGGATTTCTCGGACGATGGCGGCGGCAACGACGGCGGCGGCACGATCGACATCTAAGGCGAGCGCAGGCTGTAGCCGGCACCGCGCACGGTGTGGAGCAGCGGGTGCTCGAAACCCTTGTCGATCTTCTGCCTGAGCCGGCTCACATGAACGTCGATGACGTTGGTCTGCGGATCGAAGTGATGGTCCCAGACTTTCTCGAGCAGCATCGTGCGCGTGACGATGTGGCCCGCGTTCCGCATCAGATACTCGAGCAGCCGAAATTCGCGCGGCAGTAAGTCGATCGGGCGGTCGGCGCGCATCACCGTCCGCGCGATGAGATCGATCTCGAGATCGGCGACACGGAGCCGCGTCTCGGCGTTGCCGCGCCGCGTCAGCGCCTCGAGCCGCGCCAGCAATTCCGAGAAGGCAAATGGCTTTGGCAGGTAGTCGTCGCAGCCGGCGCGCAAGCCCACGACGCGGTCCTCGACATCGCCCAAGGCCGAAAGCACCAGCACCGGCGTCGCGTCGTGCGCCGCGCGCAGCGCCGCGATGATGCTGAGCCCGTCGAGCTCGGGCAGCATGCGGTCGATCACCATGGCGTCGAAGCGGTCGGCGCGCGCGGCCGCCAAGCCCTGGCGGCCGTCGCCCGCGAGATCGACACGATGGCCGCTTTCGGTCAGACCCTTGACGAGATAGGCCGCTGCCTCGCGATCATCCTCGATCACCAGGATGCGCATGGCGGCGGCCTCGTTCTCACCCGTTGCCGCCGTTGGCGAGGTTCAGCGCCACGAACTGATTGACGCCGTGGCGGTTGATGAGCAGCAGCAGGTTCTTGCCGCCGCTTTTCTTGACGGCGTCGAGCTTGGCGATGAACTCCTTGGGCATGTTCACCGGCTCCTGATTGACCGCTTGGATCACGTCGCCCGGCGCCAAGCCCAATTCCGCGAGCGGGCTCGAATCCGCGATCGAGGTCACGACCACGCCCTTGACGTTCTTCGGCACGGAAAGCTCGCGCCGCAGATCGGCGGTCAAGGGCGAGAGCTTCAGCCCCATCGTGCTCGCGGTCTGAGTGTGCTCGGGCTCCGCGCCCTTGCTGTTGTTCTCGGCCATGCGCTCGGGATGCTCGGGCATGGCGGCGATGACCGGCGACAGGGTCTGTTCCTTGCTCTCGCGCCAGATCTTGACCTTCGCCGTCTCGCCGACCGGCGTCTCGGCGACCGCGAGCGGCAGGTCGCGCAGCTTGGCGATGTCATGGCCATCGAATGCCATGATGACGTCGCCCTGCTTGATGCCGATCTTCTGCGCCGGCCCGCCGGGCGTGACGTCGGCGACGAGCGCGCCTTCCGCTTTCGGCAAGCCGAGGCTCTTCGCAAGCTCCGGCGTCACTTCCTGGATCTGCACGCCGAGCCAGCCGCGCTGGACCTTGCCGTGCTCCTTCAGCTGCTCGATGACGGGCTTCGCGAGGCTCGACGGAATGGCGAAGCCGATGCCGACCGAGCCGCCATTGGGCGAGTAGATCGCTGTGTTGATGCCGATGACCTTCCCGTCGAGGTTGAAGGTCGGGCCGCCGGAATTGCCGCGATTGATCGAGGCGTCGATCTGCAGGAAATCGTCGTAGGGACCCTCGTGGATGTCGCGGCCGCGCGCCGAGATGATGCCGGAGCTGACGGTGCCGCCGAGGCCGAACGGATTGCCGACCGCGAGCACCCAATCGCCGACCTGGACTGCGTTGCTGTCGCCCCACTCGACGTAAGGCAGCGGCTTCGGCGCGTCGATCTTGATGAGGGCGAGGTCGGTCTTGTCGTCGCGCCCGATCACCTTGGCGGTCAGCTTCGAATCGTCCTGGAAGATCACTGTCACCTTGTCGGCATTCTCGACCACGTGGTTGTTGGTGACGATGTAACCCGAGGGATCGATGATGAAGCCCGAGCCCAAAGCCAGGCGCTGGGCCCGCGGCTCCATCGGCATGCCGTTGGGCCCGTTGCGGAAGAAGCGTTTCAGGAACTGGTCGAAGGGCGATTGCGGCATCCCCTGTTGCGGCCCCGGCCCGGCCTGAGGCCCCTGGTCCTGATCCTGGTCTTGGTCCTGATCTTCGTCCTGGGTCTGGTCGCTTTCAGCCGCGCCCGCCTTCATCTGCACCGAGACGTTCACGACTGCCGGCAGCACCTTTTTCACCAGGGGCGCCAGCGTCGGCAGCTGGACGATGACAGGCGCGGCGGGCGCCGCGACCTGGGCGAGACCGGCCGGCGCCGTCGCCAGCGCAAGCGCGAGGGCGGTCGCGGCGGCAAACGCGCCGGCGCGCAGACGGGGGCGGGGGAGAGCGCGCGGGGACATGAGGGACATGGGGCGGCCTTTTCGCGAGGGGTCCGTCAAACGAATGAACGATCAGGATCCGGGTAATTGCCCGCGCACAGGATGCGGCGCGGGCAATTACGCGGGATTGTCGTGCGGATTAAATATTTGCAATGCGGGGCGCAACTCCAAGCGGCCCTCGCGATCTTTTGTGTGGGAAAGAAGGGCTAGGTGGCAAGTGGCCGGGACGCCGAAGCGGACCGGGCGGAGCCCAAACCAGGTTCAGCAAAACCTCCATAACATATTGTCTTTACGACACCTTTCTCTGCGCTTTCGCCCCCGCCTACCGGGCAGAGGGCGATGGCGCCGGCCCGGATTGGGTTCGTTCGGTAATTTCCGCCCTGCGGCCTCTGTCGGCGCCCAGCCGGGAAATTGGGTTCGTTTGGCGGAAACCCACTCTAGCGGCCGCTTCGGCGAGTTGTAATTACCCTCTCCCCACCGAGGAGAGGGCTGCACGGCGCGTGGGAGCGCCGAGCGGGTGAGGGGGCAATCGCTCAGGCGCCCGTCGCTTATCCCCCTCACCCTTCCCTCTCCCCAGAGGGGAGAGGGTTAGAGAGAGGCCGCGTTTCGGTACAGTCTGGATCAGACGTTAGCCGCGGCCGTGGCAGTGCTTGTACTTCTTGCCGGAGCCGCAGGGGCAAGGGGCGTTCCTCGGCGTGCGCGCCCAGGGCGCGGCGACTGCCGCCGCGGCAGGCGCGGTCGCCGTGGCGACGCCGCCATTGCCGTCGCCGTCCAACGGCGAGGCCGTTGCATCATGGCGCTCGACCATTTGCAGCGGCTCGCGCCGCGGCGCCAGTTCTTCCGCCCGCTCGACGCGCAGCTCGACATGGCAGAGGACGCTCGTCACCTGCTCGCGCAGGCGCACCAGCATCTCCTGGAACAGCTCGAACGCCTCGCGCTTGTACTCGTTCAAGGGATCGCGCTGCGCATAGGCGCGAAGATTGATGCCCTGGCGCAGATGGTCGAGCGAGAGGAGATGTTCTTTCCAGATCTGGTCGAGGAGCTGGAGCAGGAGCGAGCGCTCAGCAAGGCGCATGATGTCGGCGCCATAGGTCACGGCCTTCTGCGCCATCTTGGCGTCGGCCGCGGCAATGACGCGCTCGGTCACGGCCTCGTCGGTGATCCCCTCCTCCTTCGCCCAGTCGGGTACCGGCAGGTCGAGATTGAGCAGCCGCGCGAGCTCGGTCTTGAGGCCGTCGGCATTCCACTGGTCGGGCAGCGCGTTGCCCGGAATGGCGCGCTCGACCGCGCCCTCGATCACGTCATGGCGCATGTCGACGATCATCTGCGCGATGTCCTGCGTCGCCATGATCTCGCGGCGCTGCTGATAGACGACCTTGCGCTGGTCGTTCATCACGTCATCGAAGCGCAGGAGGTGCTTGCGGATCTCGTAGTTGCGCGCCTCGACCTTCTGCTGCGCCTTCTCGAGCGCCTTGTTGACCCAGGCATGGATGATGGCCTCGCCCGGCTTCAACCCGAGCTTCTGCAGCATGCCGTCCATGCGCTCGGAGCCAAAGATGCGCATCAGATCGTCTTCGAGCGAGACGAAGAATTTCGAGGCGCCCGGATCGCCCTGGCGGCCCGAGCGGCCGCGCAGCTGGTTGTCGATGCGGCGGCTCTCGTGGCGCTCGCTGCCGATGACGTAGAGCCCGCCCGCCTTCACGACCTCATCATGCGCGGCGGCGATCTCGCGGCGGATCGCATCAGCGCGCACTTCACGCGCCGCAGGATCGGCGATCTCGGCGAGCTCTTGCCTGAGCCGCATGTCGGCGTTGCCGCCCAGCTGAATGTCGGTGCCGCGGCCGGCCATGTTGGTGGCGATCGTCACGGCGCCGGGCTGGCCCGCCTGCGCGATGATGAAGGCTTCCTGTTCGTGATAGCGCGCGTTCAGCACATGGTGCGGGATCTGGCGCTTCTTGAAGATGTCCGCAAGCGTCTCCGACTTCTCGATGCTGACCGTGCCGACGAGCACCGGCTGATTGCGGCCGCGGCACTCGAGCACCTGGTTCAGGATCGCCTCGTACTTTTCCGCCGCCGAGCGATAGACCTCGTCGTCGTTGTCGGCGCGGATCATGGGCTCGTTGGTCGGCACCTCGATCACGTCGAGCTTGTAGATCTCGGAGAACTCGGTCGCTTCCGTCATCGCGGTGCCGGTCATGCCGGCTAGCTTCGGATAGAGGCGGAAATAATTCTGGAAGGTGATCGAGGCGAGCGTCTGGTTCTCGTTCTGGATGGTGACGCCTTCCTTGGCCTCGAGCGCCTGGTGGAGGCCCTCGGAATAGCGCCGGCCTTCCATCATGCGGCCGGTGAACTCGTCGATGATGACGACCTTGTCGTCACGCACGATGTAGTCGGTGTCCCGCGCGAAGAGCTTGTGCGCGCGGAGCGCCTGGTTGACATGGTGCGTCAGGTGGATGTTGTGGATGTCGTAGAGCGTGCCCTCGCTCATGAGGCGCGTCTGGCGCAAGAGCTCCTCGATGCGCTCGACGCCCGATTCCGAGAGCGTCACCGTGCGCTGCTTCTCGTCCTTCTCGAAATCCTCCGCGACGAGCTTGGGAATGAGCTTGTCGACCGAGCGGTAGAGCTCGGAGGAATCCTCGGCCGGACCCGAGATGATGAGCGGCGTGCGCGCCTCGTCGATCAGGATCGAGTCGACTTCGTCCACGATCGCGAAATTGAACGGGCGCTGCACCATCTCCTCGAGCCGGAACTTCATGTTGTCGCGGAGATAGTCGAAGCCGAACTCGTTGTTGGTGCCGTAGGTCACGTCATTGGCATAGGCGGCGCGCCGCTCGTTGTCGTCGAGCCCGTGCACGATGCAGCCGACGGTGAGCCCGAGGAAGCGGTAGATCTGCCCCATCCACTCGCTGTCGCGCTTTGCCAGATAGTCGTTGACGGTGACGACGTGGACGCCCGTGCCGGCGAGCGCGTTGAGATAGACGGGGAGCGTCGCGACAAGCGTCTTGCCCTCGCCCGTCTTCATCTCGGCGATCATGCCGCGGTGGAGCACGACGCCGCCCATCATCTGCACGTCGAAATGGCGCTGGCCGAGCGTGCGCTTGGCCGCCTCGCGCACGGTCGCGAAGGCATCCGGCAACAGGTCGTCGAGCGACTCGCCGTCGGCATGCCGTTTTTTTAACACGGCGGTGCGGGCGCGCAGGTCGTCGTCGGAAAGCGCCGCGAGCTCCGGCTCGGCCGCGGCGATCTCGTCGACAAGCGACTGAAGGCCCTTGATATAACGGTCGTTGGCGGAGCCGAAGAGCCGGCGGGCAAGGGCGCCGATCATCAATACCTCAAACGTGGAGATGGGCTGGGCCGGGGCCAAAGACAGATAGGCCCGGGTCCCGCACGTGTCAATTCGGGCGCGCTTCACGAATCGCCGTCGCCGCTTGTTCCGGGGGCGGCGATATGTTTATCTGCGCTCTCTCCGCCCCAGCCTTAGGGATGTTCCATGGCGCCTCGCGCACTCCTCGGCCTGCTTATACTTTGCCTTGCCGCGACGCCCGCCCTGGCCCAAACCGCGCCCAAAAAAGAGCCGGCAAAGAAGGAGCAGAAGGCCGCGCCCGCTGCCCCGGCCGGCGATCCGATCGTCGCCCGCGTGGACGGCACCGTCATCCACCGCTCCGACCTCGACGCTATGCGCTCCGGCCTCTCGCCGCAGGCGCAGCAGCTTCCGCCGGAGCAACTCTACCCTCGGTTGCTCGACCAGGCGATCGCGCTTGATCTCGCCGCCGCGGCCGCGCGCAAGACCAAGATCCCCGAAGATCCGCGCGTGAAGCAGGTGCTGGCGCTCAACGAGAACGAGATCCTTGCCAACGCCTATTTCGCCGACATCGCCAAGAAAGAGGTGAGCGAGGCGAAGCTCCGCGCGAAGTACGACGAATACATCAAGCAGGCGGCGCCGCACGAGGAAGTGCACGCGCGCCACATCCTCGTGCCGACCGAGGACGAGGCGAAGCAGATCATCGAGCAGCTCAAGAAGGGCGCCGACTTCGCCAAGCTTGCGAGCGAGAAGACGACCGATCCGGCCGGCAAGACGTCGGGCGGCGACCTCGGATATTTCGGCGAAAAGGACATGGTGCCGGAATTCGCCAAGGCCGCCTTCGCCTTGAAGCCCGGCGAGTTCACACAGACCCCGATCAAGACGCAGTTCGGCTGGCACGTCATCAAGGTCGAGGACCGGCGCCAGTCGAAGCCGCCGACCTACGAGGAAGTGGCACCGCAGATCGCGCGCCAGATGGCGCAGGAGATCGCCGACGCGCGCATCAAGGAACTGGCCGCGACGGCGAAGATCGAGGTCTTCAACGCCGACGGCACGCCGGCCAAGCTCGGCCCGGCGCAAACGCCGCAAGCATCCGCGGCGCCGGCCAAGGGCGCGACCCCAACCGCCACAGCGGCGCCCGCGCCGGCCGGCGACGGCGGCGGCCAGCCGGCGCTCCTGCCGCTCCAGAACGGTACCCCCGGCGCACCGCCGCCCGCATCCTCAGGCCCGCCCATGCTCGCGCCCGCGACGCAAAATCTCGGCAAGTAGCGGGATGGCCGTCTCGCCGCTCGCGCCCGAGCGGATTGCCGAGCTGCCGCCTGTCGCCGGCGTGAGGCTCGCCGCGGCGCAGTGCGGCATCCGCTATCGCGAGCGCAGCGACCTCATGGTGGCGGTGCTCGACGCGGGCACCACGATCGCCGGCGTGCTCACGCGCTCGCAGACGCCGGGGGCGCCCGTCGATTGGTGCCGCCAGTGCCTGCCGGGCGGCGCGGCGCGCGCCATCATCGCGAACGCCGGCAACGCCAACGTCTTCACCGGCCGGGCCGGACGCGCCGCGTGCGAGGCAACGGCCGCGGCCGCGGCTGCAGCGCTCGGATGCGATCCGCGCACCGTCTTCATCGCCTCGACCGGCGTCATCGGCGAGTTCCTCGACGCGCAGAAGATCGTGGCGGCCCTGCCCGGCGCGCTCGCCGCCACCGTGCCCGGCGCCTGGCGCGGCGCGGCCGAGGCGATCATGACGACCGACACGTTCCCGAAGCTCGCGACCGCGACGGCCAAGATCGGCGACGTGCCGGTGACCGTGAACGGCATCGCCAAGGGCTCGGGCATGATCGCGCCCGACATGGCGACGATGCTGGCTTTCCTCTTCACGGATGCGGCGATCCCGGCGCCGGTATTGCAGGCGCTCCTGAAGCCCGCGGTCGAGCGCTCGTTCAACTGCATCACCGTCGACGGCGACACCTCGACGAGCGACACGGCGCTCCTCGCCGCCACCGGCGCCGCGGGCAACGCGCCGCCCGCCACGGCGGGCGCGCCGGAGCTCCGCTCCTTCAAGCGTGCGCTCGAGAAGGTCGCGATCGACCTCGCGCAGCAGATCGTGAAGGACGGCGAGGGCGCGGAAAAATTTGTCACGATCGAGGTGACGGGTGCCGCGTCGGCGCGCGCGGCGCGGCGGATCGCGCTCGCCGTCGGCAACTCGCCGCTCGTCAAGACGGCGCTGGCGGCGGGCGACGCCAACTGGGGCCGCATCGTCGGCGCCGTCGGCAAGGCCGGCGAGAAGGCCGACCGCGACCGGCTCGCGATCCGCGTCGGCGGCATCATCATCGCCGCCGAGGGCGGGCCGGTGCCGGGATACGACGAGACCCCGGTCGCAAGCCACATGAAGGGCCGCGACATTTCCATCGCCATCGACCTTGGCATCGGCAAGGGCCGCGCCCGGGTCTGGACATGCGACCTCACCCACCGCTACATCGACATCAACGGCAGCTATCGCAGCTAGGGGACGGGCGATGGCGGAACTCGACGGACTTTGGACGATCGCGTTCGAGGTGGCCGGCGATTGGCGGTCGGGCGGCGTCGTGCTGTTCGAGGACGGCCGGCTCTCCGGCGGCGACAGCTTCTATTTCTATTACGGCCATTGCCGCGAGCAGCGCGGCATCCTCAAAGGCGAGGCGCGCATCATTCATCATAGCGGCCCGCTCTCCACGGGGTTCGGCGACAGCCCCGACTTCGTCGTGGTGATCGAGGCGCAGCGGCGCGGCGACATCATCAACGGCCATATCTTCAAGCCGAAGAACGAGGAGGCGCGGCTCAAGCTGCGCTGCGTCCGGCGCGTCAGGGCCGAAGACCTCAAGTGAGCGGCGCGGACCTGCCGCTTTCGGTCGTGTGCGCGGCGCTCGTGGCCCCGGGCCCGCGCGTGCTCTTGGCCGAGCGCCCGGCGGGAAAGTCGATGGCAGGACTGTGGGAGTTCCCCGGCGGCAAGATCATGCCGGGCGAAACGCCCGAAGCGGCGCTCGCGCGCGAGCTCGAGGAGGAGCTTGGGATCAGGGCGGATCCGGGCGAGCTCCACCCTCTCGCCTTCGCCTCGCATGCTTATGCGACGTTCCACGTCGTGCTGCTGCTTTATCTGTGCCGGCGCTGGGAGCGCGAGCCGCACGCGCGCGAAAGCCAACGGCTCGCCTGGGTTAGGCCGCACGAGTTCGGTTCTTACGCGATGCCGCCCGCGGACGCGCCGCTCGTCACGGCGCTCCGCGAGGCACTCGCGCAGGATTGATCAGGACGGAACGGAAAACAGGGGAACCGCCGCCCCCGACGATTGCGGGAGCGGCGACTCGGAGTGCTAGTTCGCCGCCTTCAGCGTGATGCCGGCGATGCCGCCCGCCACGTTGAGGCCGGTCTGGCCGGAGAAGCTCACCGGCTGCAGCGAGACGGAATTGCCGCCGCCGACGAGCACGTTGGCGCCGACGCCGCCGCCCACCGTCGCTTGGCCGGTCGCGCCGACATAGGTGCCGGTCAACGCCCCCTTGGCGACGTTGGCGGTCGGTGCAACCACCGCCCACACGATCACCGCCGACTGGGTATAGCCGATATCGACGCCGAACTTGGTGATCGCGCCGGTGTAATGCTCGTTGCTGCTACCGTTCGAGTACGTGCATTTCAGGTCCTTCGACGACCCGAAGATGAAGCCCCAGCCGCTCGCGACATCGCAGGTGAGGGCGCCCGCCGCCACGCCGGACTGGGCCGCGGCCGGCTGGATCGAGCCGCCGAGCCCGGCAAGGGCGAGAACCGATGCGAACGCCGTGGCAACATATTTCGTTTTCATGAAAGTCTCCTGGTTTCTGGATTGCGGAGATGTTGCCGCCGAGCCCATTAGGGCGCGCCGGATGGAGAATTTCAACGCGCTCGACCGAGCGTCACCCCGGCGCACATTGAGGAGCGGATAGTGGCCGAACCCATGATCCGGCGATTTGATGTAGCTCAAGCGAATCAGTCAAGAGCGGTCAATCATCGCGCGGCCGCAAGGGCCTCGGCAATGCGGTCGCTGAGCGCGGCCAGGTCCCGGCTCATGGCGGCGACGAGAGCGTCGGTGTCGTCGCCGGCGACGCGCTCGCGGAATTCGGCCGCATCGAGCGGGCCGTCGCCCCCCTTGCCGCGCACGGACCAGCGTGCGTCGAGCACGACCGTGCCGTCCGGATCCACGTCGAAGCGCTCGATCGAGATTGCCAGCGTGTTATCGGCCTCGCCCAGCATGCCGCTCGAGCTGAGCGCGATCTTCATGTGCGGCAGGCGCCCGGCGAGTTCGGCCAAGAGCACGCGCGGCATCATCTCGTCGAGCGGCTCGGCCCAGCGTTCCGTGTCGTCGGTCGCGAGCGCGTAGGCGTCGTGGCGGCGCACGATCTGCGGCCGGTCGAGATAATGCGCCACCTCCATGCGCGCGATCACGACGGCACCGGCGGGCGCGGGATCGGCCGTGCCGGACATCGGCACGAGCGTGTAGAGCGTCGGATCGGGCGAGTGGCAGGACGCGAGCGCGGCCGCGGCGAGCGCCGCCAGGACGAGGCGCCTCACGGCAGCTCTCCCTTGCCGCGGATGACCGATTCGGGATGCTGCTCGAGCGCGTCGGCCAACGCCTTCATCGAGCGCGCCGTGTCTTGGAGCTGGCGCAACAGATCGACGAGGCCGCGGCGCACCTCCGAGCCGTTGCCGTAGCCGGCATTGGCGGAGCTCAAAAGCGCGTCGAGCTGCGTCAGCGTCTCGCTCGCCTGAGTCAATGTCTTATCGGCGGAGGTGAGCGTCTTGTCGGCCGAGCCGAGGACGGACCTGATCTGCGGCTCCTCCGCGAGCCTCTGCATTGCCTGAAGCGTGTTGCGGGTGTCGGACATCACGCCTTCGAGCGGCATCTTGCCGACGCGATCGAGGATTCCGGACACCTGCGTGAGAACGGTGTTCGCGCTCGCCGCGATGTTCGACGTGCCGGACGGCACGGTCGGCAGCACGGGGATCTTGCCCTCGAAGCGGATTTGCGCCGGCGGCGCTTCAGGGAAAAAGTCAAAGACGACGATTTGCTGGCCCGAGATGAGGCTTGCGCTCTGGAGTTGCGCGCGCAGCCCGCGCTGCACGAATGCGTTCATCGCCCGCATCACGTTCTCGACCGACGATTCCTGCGCGACCCCGAGGCCGGTTCGCTCGACGCGCTGCGGCTCGAAGGCGAGCGTCACGGGGATGCGCACGCGGCTCTGCGAGGCGTCATACTGCAGGCGGATGTCGGTGACGTTGCCGACGCGGATGCCGCGGAACTCGACGGGCGCGCCCACTTCGAGCCCGTGCACCGAATCGTTGAACTCGACGATGAAGGGCACGCGCTGCTCATAAGTCGCCTCGAACGCAGCAGTGCGGTCGTTATAGAGCGGGAACTGCGTCTGCGCTGTCGCGACGTTGGTGGTGTCGCCGCCACCCGGCAGCGTGTCGAAGCCGACGCCGCCAGTGAGAAGCGCCTGAAGCGATTCCATCTCGACCTTCACGCCCGAGACACCGGCATTGACGGTGATGCCGGAATCGTTCCAGAAGCGCGTCGCCGGATGAACGAGCTGGTCATAAGGCTTGTTGACGAAGGCGTGGATCTTGAGCTTGCCCTGATTGTAGTCGAACTCGCTGCCGAGCACTTCGCCGACCTTGACGCCGTGGAAATAGACGGGCGAGGCCGGCCCCAGCGAGCCGAGCCGCTCGGCATTGAGGATGAACTCGGTGCCAGGCACATCGGAGCGCACGACCGGCGGGTCCTCAAGCCCGACGAAATCGCGCGCTTGCTCACCCTCGCCCGGGTCCATCTCGATATAGGCGCCCGACAGCAAGGTCTCGAGGCCCGACAAGTTGCTGAGGCTGACGCGCGGGCGCACCACCCAGAAGCGTGTTCCGGCGTTCAAGTGCGCGGCCGCCGTCTTGTTCATGCTCGCCGTAACGATGACGTGCGAGAGGTCGGGCGTGAGCTCGACCCTGTCGACGACGCCAAGCTCGACGTCGTTGTGCTTGACCCGGGTCTTGCCGGCCTCGATGCCGACGCCGGTGCGAAACGAGATCGTGATTGAGGGGCCGCGCGCGGAAATGGTCGTGTAGGCGAGCCACGCGGCGATCAGCACCGCGACGAACGGGATCGCCCAGATCGGCGAGAGACGACGGCGCAGGTGCAGCGCCGCGCGCGGCAACGTCTCGCGATCGAGCGGCCCGGGCTCGCCTTCGCTCATCGGTTGGCTCCCGCGCTGTCCCACATGAGGCGCGGGTCGAATGACATCGCTGCGAACATGGTGGTGACGACGACCGCGGCGAAGGAGATGGCGCCGACGCCGGGCGCGACCGACGCGATCGCCCCGAGCCGTACCAGCGCCACGAGGATCGAGAGCATGAAGATGTCGATCATCGACCAGCGTCCGACCGCTTCGATGATCCGGTAAAGCCGCGTGCGTTCGCGCAGATGCCACGCGGAGCGCCGCTGCGTCGTCACGAGCAGCAGCACGAGGCCGACGATCTTCAGCACCGGCACGGTGATGCTGGCGAAGAAGACGAGCAGGGCCAATGGCCACATGCCGGATTCGACGAGGTGCTTGACGCCCGAGAGGATGGTGTCGGGCGCGCCGGCGCCGAACGAGATCACCGTCAGGAACGGATAGACGTTGGCCGGGATGTAAAGGATGGCGGCGGCGATCACGAGCGCCCAGCAGCGCGCGATGCTGTCTGGCTTGCGGCGATGGAGGCGCGCGCGACAGCGCGGGCAGTGCGCGCCCGCGCCCCCATCCGCGCTGACGAGCCCGCACACCTCGCAGCGCGCGAGCGGCACGCCGTCGCGGACCGGCGGAACGTGGGCCAAGCCCTTCCGCTCGACCTCTTCCCAGAGCTCGTCGTAGTTGATGAAGTGATCAACTGCCGCCATGACGACGACGAGCGCGCCCAGCGCGTAGACGGCGATGCCGAGCGTGACGGTCGCCAGGGCCGTGAGCTTCACGTAGGCGACGAAGAGGCCCAGGAGATAGACCTCGATCATCGACCAGGGATGAAGCTCGTCCATCCAGCGCAGGAGCGTGACGAGGATGCGCGTCGGGCGCCGGCGCTTGAACGCGAGAAGGACATAGCTCGTGGCGCCGAGCTTCAGCGCCGGCGCCGCGACCGTCAGCAGCACGATGAGGACCGAGAGCGGCCACAGCCCGTCGCCGTAGAGCGCCACGGCGCCGGTGACGAGACTAGCCTGATCGACCTGGCCCTCCATGCCGAACGACAGGAACGGCATGAAATTCGCGAGCAGGATGAGGACGAGACCCGTCAGCGCGAGCGCCAGCGCCGCGTCCTGCGCGCCATTGGCGCGCAGATGCGCGGCGCAGCGCGGACAGTGCGCGACCTCCCCCGGCCCGAGCGGCGTCAGGCCAAGCCGCAAGCCGCAATCCTGGCATTCGACGAGCTGCGTGTTCACCGGCTGATGGACTTGAGGCCTGCGACGAATTCCTCGAACGTGAAGGAGCCGTGATGCTTCACGTCGATGTCCTCGAAGTGGATGGCGTCGGCGAGGTCGAGCCCGGTGAGATAGCCCTTGTGGCCTTCGTCGGCCTTCTCGAAGAAAGCGCGCGAGAGGCCGGTGTCCTCGAAGCGCAGGCGCGGATCCTGCTCGTTCTGACGGGCGCGGAAATAAAACGCGTCCATCTTGTTGGTCTCGAATTCGAGCTTCGTGACCTTGCCATCGTGATTGGTGTCGAGGATGTCGAAGATGCCCTTCGCCTCCTGGAGCGTGTAGGCGGACGCGCCGCCAGGCAGCAGGATGCTAGCGATGGCAAGCGCCGCGACAGCGCCCCCAAACGGCCGAACTCGCCGCAGCGCGCGCTTCATCGCCCCCTCCACAACATTCCAAATGCGAATCGGCGCCGTCATATCACGAATCATGCCGCGGCCACAAATACTCGGAGCCACGGGGAAAGTCGCGCCGAAGATGGGGAGCGCTAGCGCAGTGTCCCGCGGGCCAGCGTCAGGCGCTGCGACAGGCGAAGGCTCTTTGCGACGGCCCACTCGCTCCGCCGCAGGACTTCTGCGCACTGAGCGGCCGACCTCTCGTGCTTCTCGACGAGACTGCCGAGGCTGATCCTCGGCCGCGAGGATGGGGCGATACCATCGACACGGCGTGTTCCGTGCCAAAGCTCATAGTCAGTGCTCAAATCCGAGCACGCGTCGAACAGGATGGCGGCCACTTTGAGCCCTTCGTCATCGTCATCGGCGGCGAAATCATGTCGCCCGATGATGACGCCGTCGGCTTGCCTCAGATAGACGCGGTACACCTGCGTCCTCGCAAATGGTTTGTGCTGCTCCGCCGCCGGCGCGCCGATCGCGTCGGATTGGCCAACGTCCGCTCGTTCAACCGCTGTTTTCAACCGCCGTGCTTTCGCGATGGACGAGGCGCGTGCGCTCCCACAGCTCGTAGCCGCTGGCATAAGCATTTGCCCGCGCCAATTCCTGGGCCTGGGCGATCGCCGCCACATCGGTCGCGGCTTCAAACTCCTCGCGCGAAAGGATGCCCGAAGGCAATTTCAGGAAGAAGATGCGGTATCCAGCCAAGCGTGCCTCGCTCCGCCTTAATTAACGTTCGTTGTTGGCAAAAGTTAACTAGCTATCTCAGTCGCCGTCAAGTCACGACTGGTGCCACACAATAATAATGCATCCAAATAGCGCGCTTTATTGCAAATGACTTGCTTTGTCATTAGGACCTATCGACGCCTTTACTGCGCAGGGCCCCTAGGGCGGTAATCAGGGTATAACCGCATTGATCAAACAAAACCCTATTGACAGGCTAGCCGAAAAATGAGTAAGTGAGGGTATTGCCGGTGCGAAAGGAGGCGCACATGCCGAGCGATCTCAGCCGCGAGGAACGTCTGCAAATCATGCTGTCGCCGGATGAGCTTGCGGCGATCGACGATTGGCGCTTCGCGCAGCGCATGCCGAGCCGGGCCGCGGCCATTCGCGAGCTGATCCGGCTTGGTATCGACGCGGTCGCCCAGAAGCCGTCGACGCAAGGGCAGAAGTCGAGCAACTACGGCGTGCTGCGCACCGATGCGAAGTCGGAGCGTCGGCGCCGGGTCTGATCGACCGGACGTCTGGGCGCGGGCAAAGCTCAGCCGGCGGGCGGGCGGAACTGCTTCGCCAAGGCCAACCCCTGATTGAGGTAGGTCGAGCCGATCGCCGCGCCGTAGAGCCGGTCGGGCCGCGCCATCATGCGCTCATAGCGGAGCCATCCCACCGTCTGGCCGTGCTCGAGCATGAACGGCACCTCGTGCGAGCGCACCTCGAGCACCGCCTTGCACACGCCCCCCGTCGTGTCCCAGCCGAAACCAGGATCGAAGAAGCCCGCATAGTGCACGCGGAACTCGCCCACCGCCGTGTCGTAGGCGACCATCTCGGCGGCGAAATCGGGCGGCACGCGCACCGCCTCGCGCGTCATCAGGATGTAGAACTCGTTCGGATCGAGCACGATCGAGCGGTGGCGGCGGAAATGGATCGGCTCCCAGAAATCGAGCGGGTCGTAAGCCGCGATCTTGTCGATATCGATGCGGTCGGTGTGCTTCTTGGCACGATAGCCGATCAAGGCGCCTGGCCCCTCGCCTTCGAGATCGATCGTCACGCCGACGAGCTTCTCGCGGATGTTGGGCTCGGCGTCGCCGAGCACGAGCTGACCCTGCTCGTGCATGCGCTGGATCTCGGTGACGGCGATCTGCGGCGAACCGCGGCGGAAGCGAAGCTGATTCAAGCGCGTGCCCGCGCGCACCACGATCGAGAAGGTGCGCGGCGCGATCTCGACATAGAGCGGACCTTGATAGCCGCGCTCAACCTGGTCGAAAGAGTCCGAGCGGTCGGCGATGAGCCGCGTCAGCACGTCGAGCCGGCCGGTCGAGCTCTTGGGATTGGCAAAGCCGGTGACGCCCGAGGAGGGCGATAGCGCCAACTGCTCCATAAGCGGTACGACATAGACGCAGCCTTTTTCGAGCACCGCGCCGTTCGAGAGGTCGATGGCATAAGCATCGAGCTGCTCGATGCGGTCGCGCACGCTGGTGGCGCGCCCGGGGAGAAAGCTCGCGCGCACGCGATAGGCGGTGGCGCCCAAGCGCAGATCGACGCTCGCCGGCTGGATCTGATCCGGCACGAGGTCGGGGATCGCCACGATCTCGTGCTCGCGCAGCATCGCGCGAAGCTGCTGATACGGCAGGATGCCGGTGCGCGGCGCGCCCATGGGCGCACCCTCCGCGGCGCCTTGGGTGGCGGGAAACAAGGTCTTGGCCTCGGCCATCGCGGGCCTCCTTCAGGCACCTTTGTGGCCGCGCGGGCCACGGCAAATCAAGCAGATAGGGTTCACTTTCATGCCTCGGCCGCGCGCCCTCTTATCCAAAGAGGAGGTAGCGGCCAAATCCATGGGAGCAAAGGACGATCGGGCTTGCCAACGCAACTCACAGGGACGGGAAAAGAATTGCCCAGAGGCACGCCATCACGGTGCGGCCTTGTCGCCGGCCGGTCGCTCGTCGGTATCGAGCGCCGCGGCAAGGCGATGGGCGGCGCTGCCCGGGCGCAACGGGCGCGGCTGGCTCTCGTGCGGCGCCCACGCGGTCAAGGTCACGAGCTCGAACGTCGCCGTAATGCGGCCGCCCGCGCCACCGAGCGCGGCATAGCGCGCGGCCGCCGCCGCAAGGGTGGCGCGGCGCGAAAAACCCTTGCGCCGCTCGATGACGGCGTTGGCCTCGCCCATGGCGCGAAGGTCGCGCATCAATGCGAGCGCGTCGGCATAGGTGACGGTCATGCGGTCGCTATCGACGACGGGAAGCGCAAAGCCCGCGCGCTGCAAGAGCGCACCCAGGTCGCGCCCGTCGGCGAAGGGAGAGACGCGCGGGCCTGCGCCTCCCACGGTTTCCGCCTCGGCCTCGAGGAGCGCCTGGCGCAGCTCGCTCAGCGTTTCGCCGCCCCACAAATTCGCAAGCAGAAGCCCGTCGGGCTTCAGCGCGTGGCGCAACTGCAAAAGCGCGCCCGGCAGGTCGTTGACCCAGTGCAACGCAAGGCTGCTCGCCACGAGATCGAAGGAGCCGGCCGCGAAGGGCAGCGCCTCGGCCTCGGCGGCCAGCGCCGGCGATGGCGCCGCGGCGGCGCACGCAGGCGCGGAATCGGCCGAGACGAGCCGCTCGATCCCGCCTTTGCCGGCAAGCGCCGCGCGCAGCGCGCCGCCGCCGCAGCCCAAATCGAGCGCCACAGGAAAGCGCCGCCGCACCTCGTCGAGCCGCTCGGCCAGGCGCTGCGCCGCTTCCGCCGCGAGCGCGTGCGGCTCGGGCCCGAGCGCGCGGGCGCGATGGCGCCGCACGGCGCGCGGGTCGAACACCTGGATCGGCGAGGACGCCATCGCCGCTATATGGCATGGGGTTGCGGAAACAGCGAGTTGCAACATAGTCGAATAATACGTATATTTCGACTATGAAGGAATTTTCCACCGTCGATCTTCTGCGCGACCTCAAAACCGTGACGCACGCCGCGACGCGCGCGCCGGTGACGATCACGCAGCATCGCAAGCCGCGCTTCGTGCTCATGGCGGTCGAGGATTTCGACCGGCTCCGCACGGCGCTCCGCGATCCGCGCAAATCCTATCGCGTGGCGGACACGCCGCCGGAGCTGGCTCGGCTCCTCGTCGATGGGCTCGACGCGATCCTCGCAGGCCAGGATGAGGACGATGGCGAATGAGCCGCCGCCGAAATAGTCTGCTCAAATGACGCAGGAAGCGATCGCGATTATAAGCGGCCTCGTCAGCGGCGGCATTGTCGGAGGCCTAATCGGCACTTCAACGGAAATGAAACGTCGCGCGCTTGATGTGACAACCAGCCCAATGACAAGAATTCCCTTCGGTATGGCGATCAGCCTTATCATGCGCTCATCGATATCGATCATCTTTCTCGGCGCAACGATCTTGCTTGCAGTTGCCGTTATTTTTTACCTGAGCGGCATAGATCATTTGAATGCGGAGCAGCTCAAATTCTTTGCCATCGCATTCCTCGTCGGCGCGATCACAGCAAAATATCTGCGGTATCTGTATTGGAAGCGTGGGTGACACTCCCGCTTCATACCGATCGACTCAGGCAGCGAGACGTGCCGGCTCGGCCCGCGCGATTGGATCGGACGCGTTGACAAACGGCCCCCGCCCGCGTCCCATCGCGCCATGCTGACGCTCGCGCCAGCCCCTGCGCTGCGCCGTGCCGCAGGCGCGGTGCTCGACCTGCTGCTGCCGCCGCGGTGCCTCAAGTGCGGCGAGGTGGTGACGGCCGCGGGCGCGCTCTGCGCTTCGTGCTGGCGCGCCCTCACCTTCCTCGGCTCCCCCTGCTGCGCCTGCTGTGGCCTGCCGTTCGCCTACGACCTCGGCCCCGGCACGCTCTGCGGCGCCTGTGCCGGCGCGCCACCGGCTTATGCGCGCGCCCGTGCGGCGCTGCGCTACGACGACGAGAGCCGCCGCCTGGTCCTCGCGTTGAAGCACGGCGACCGGCTCAACCGCAAGGCCGACGTCAAAGGCCGGCGCGTGCTGCTCGTCGACGACGTCCTCACCACCGGCGCCACGATCGAGGAATGCGCCCCGCGTGCTCCTGCGCGCCGGCGCGCGCCGGGTCGACGCGCTGACGCTGGCGCGCACGGGGCGGGACGCTTGATGCGAGGCGCGGGAAGCCCCAGATTCATGCGTTAAAGGCGGGTACGATCATGGCTCGGGTCGAGATCTATTCTTCGATGTTCTGCGGCTACTGCGCGCGGGCGAAGGCGCTGCTCGAGAAGAAGGGCGTCGCTTATGAGGAGACCGACATCCTCGAGCAACCTGACAAGCGCGACGAGATGGTGGACCGCGCCGGCGGGCGCACGACCGTGCCGCAGATCTTCATCGACGGGAAACATGTCGGCGGCTCGGACGAATTGGCCGCGCTCGAGCGCAAGGGCCAGCTCGACAAGCTCCTCGGTCTCGCGTGAGCTTCCGCGCGGCCTGCATCCAGCTCTCCTCCGGGCGCGAGATCGCGCCCAACATCGAGGCTGCTTCGACGCTCGTGCGGCGCGCGCGCGACGCGGGCGCCGACCTCATCATGACGCCCGAGGTGAGCGACATGATCGAGCCGCGCCGGGGCTTGCGCGTCGAGAAGGCGAAGCCCGAAAGCGAGCACGCGATGCTTGCGACGTTCCGCGCGCTCGCACGCGAGACCGGCGCGTGGCTGCTGCTAGGCTCGATCGTCGTGCAGGAAGCGGGTGACGAGCGGCTCAGGAACCGCTCCTTCCTCATCGCGCCCGATGGCGCGATCCTCCAGCGCTACGACAAGATCCATATGTTCGACGTGACGCTCGAAGGCGGCGAAAGCTATCGCGAGTCGGCCGCGTTCCGGCCCGGCGAGCGCGCCGCGCTCGCGAGCCTGCCGTGGGGCGTGCTCGGCATGACCGTGTGCTACGATTTGCGCTTCCCGCAGCTTTACCGCGCGCTGGCGCACGGGGGCGCGCAGTTTCTGTCCATTCCTTCGGCCTTCACGGTGCCGACGGGCCGCGCCCATTGGCATGTGCTCTTGCGTGCGCGGGCGATCGAGAATTTCTGCTTCGTCTTCGCCCCGGCGCAATGCGGCGAGCATGCCGAGGGCCGGCGTACCTATGGCCATTCGCTGATCGTGGCGCCGTGGGGCGAGATCCTGGCCGAGGGCGGCGACGAGCCGGGCGTGATCCTGGCCGAGATCGACCCGGCGAAGGCCGACGACGCGCGCAAGTCCGTCCCCTCGCTCAGCCACGACCGGCCGTTCGCTTCGCCGGCGGCCCGTTAACGCCCCGACAACCATGGCGCGGGCGGTGGTGTTGGCACTTGACGGGCACGACTGCTAACCTTATGTGAAATCTATGATCCTGTTCCGGCTCAAGTGCTCGAAAGAGCATGAATTCGAAGGCTGGTTCCGCGACAACGCCGCCTACGACCGGCAGCACGCGAAGGGCGTCATCGAATGCCCGGCGTGCGGCGACACCGCAGTCGAGAAGGCGCCGATGGCGCCGCGCCTCGGGCGTTCGCGCGGCAGCCAGGCCGAGCGGATCGAGCGCGCCGAGCAAGCCAAGGCCGAGGCGGCACCCGCCGACACGCCGCCCGCGCCGCAGCAGCAGTCCGACCGTCCGCCCACGCCGGCCGAGATGCGCGTGATGCTGCGCGAGATGAGGAAGCAGGTCGAATCGAACTGCGACTATGTCGGCCCGAAATTTGCGGAAGAGGCGCGCCGCATCCATCGCGGCGAGGGCCGCGCGCGCGGCATCTATGGCGAGGCGACGCCTGCGGAGTCAGAGAAACTCGCCGACGAGGGGATCGAGATCGCCTCCATCCCCTGGGTTCCGCTCAGCGACGCGTGACCGGCGGTTGCCGGCTCCCTTGGTGATGCCCGGTCTTTGCCGGGCATCGACGTGTTTGAGGATGCTTGTTCAACTCGTGGATGGCCGGGACGCGCCCGGCCCTGACACGCAAGCAACCGGACAGTTGCCGGACTGTTCACTCAGACGTGCAAAGGACCATTGAGTCGACAATGCCGCGCTATCTGACGCTTGACGACATCGATCCCGACAGCAAGACGGTGCTGCTCCGCGCCGACCTCAACGTGCCGGTGAAGAACGGCAAGGTCAGCGATGCAACCCGGATCGAGCGGCTCGCGCCCACCATCCTCGAGCTCTTGGAGAAAGGCGCGCGCGTCGTCGTCATGTCGCATTTCGGCCGGCCCGAAGGGCGCGATCCCGCGCTGTCGCTGGCACAGATCGTGCCGGCGCTGGCGGAGGCCCTGAGCGGCCGCAAGATCGCGTTCGCAGCCGACTGCATTGGACCGGCGGCGCAGGACATGATGAAGGGGTTGAAGCGCGGCGACGTGGGCCTGCTCGAGAATGTGCGCTTCCATCCCGAGGAAGAGAAGAACGACGTCGATTTCGCGCGCAAGCTCGCGGCCCTAGGCGACATCTATGTCAACGACGCGTTCTCGGCCTCGCACCGCGCGCACGCCTCGATCGAGGCGATCGCGCATCTGCTGCCGGCCGCGGCGGGACGCCTGATGCAGGCCGAGCTCGAAGCGCTCGCCGCCGCGCTCGAGACGCCCGAGCATCCGGTGATGGCGATCGCCGCGGGCGCCAAGGTCTCGACCAAGCTCGACCTCCTCAACAATCTCATGGCGAAGGTCGATGTGCTGGCGATCGGCGGCGCCATGGCGAACACGCTGCTCTATGCGAAGGGCATCGAGGTGGGCGCCTCTCTCGTCGAGCGCGACATGAAGGAAGCGGCACGGAAAATCCTCGCCAACGCCGCGGTGCGCAAAGTCGAATTGCTGCTGCCAGTCGATGCGGTGGTGGCCCAGAAACTCGCGGCCGGCGCGGCGACGGAGACGGTTGCGATCGAACGCGTGCCGAAGGACCACATGATCCTCGATCTCGGGCCGAAGAGCGTGGCGCTCATCGGCGCGGCCTTGAAGCGCAGCCGCACGCTGTTGTGGAACGGGCCCGTCGGCGCCTTCGAGACGAAACCGTTCGACGCCGCGACCGTGGCCATCGCCAAGGAAGCCGTGGCGCTGACGCACGCGGGAAAACTCAAGAGCATCGCCGGCGGCGGCGACACGGTCGCGGCGCTGGCGCAAGCGGGTGCGATCGACGAGCTGTCCTATGTCTCGACCGCCGGCGGCGCGTTCCTCGAATTCATCGAAGGGCGCGAGCTGCCGGGTGTGGCGGCATTAACCAAACGATAACCTAGATTGCCGCTCAGCCCCGCGCGGTGATACCATTCGACCGTGCGCATCGACAGCGGCAGAGAGATCATCATTCCGCCCGGCTTCGCCGAGCGCCCCGGCGTGCCGCAAACGTGGCGCATCGCGGCGGTGGAAAAGCGCGACGCGCGCCGGCCCCTGCCGCGCGAGCTAGCGCCTGTCCCGCCGCGGCGCCTGCGCGGGCGCCTCGTCGATATCGTGGTGTGAGATGGCCGAGCCGCCGGGCGCGCGCGGTCCGAGCGTTCTCACCATCCCCGACGGCGACACGCGCGAGCGCAAGGTCTGTCCCGATTGCGGCTTCATCGCCTACGAGAACCCGAAGATCGTGGTCGGATCGGTCGCGCGCTGGGGCGAGCGCATTCTGCTCTGCCGCCGCGCCATCGATCCGCGCGCGGGATACTGGACGCTGCCCGCGGGATATCTCGAGCTGAACGAAGGGACCGCGCACGGCGCCGTGCGCGAGGCGTGGGAAGAAGCGCGCGCCGACATTGCGATCGAGGGGCTGCTCGCGGTCTACGACATCCCGCGCATCAGCCAAGTGCAGCTGATCTATCGCGCGCAGCTCGTCTCGCCGGCGATCGAAGCCGGACCCGAGAGCCTCGAGGTGCGCCTCTTCGAATGGCAGGAGATCCCGTGGAGCGACCTCGCCTTCCCCTCGGTCGCGTGGGCGCTCAACCATTATCACGAGAGCCTCGTGAGCGGCGACCTGACGACGCGGCACAATCCGCTGTGAGTCTGCCCTTTTATTGCCTCACCGCGGCGCGCCCCTTATAGTCGGCGCGGCCCGCGCAGGATCAACCGACGGGTGGCAAGGGAGGCGGAAGAATGGACAAGATCAAGCTCTTCGTGCCGGCGGCGGCGCTGGCCCTGCTCGCGAGCGCGGCCTCGGCGCAGACCGTGAAGGTCGGCGTCATCAACACCTTTTCGGGCCCGGATTCGCAGCAGGGCGACATGCTCGAGCGCGGCCTGCAGCTCTACTACAAGCTGCATCAGAAGGACCTGCCCGCGGGCGTGAAAATCCAGCTCGTCGAGCGCGACGACACCGGCCTCAATCCCGAAACGGCGAAGCGCCTGGCGCAAGAGCTCGTGACGCGCGACCACGTCAACATCCTCACCGGCTTCGTGTGGTCGCCCAATTTCATGTCGGTGGCGCCGGTCGCCACCGAAGCCAAGGTGCCGACGATCAGCATGAATGCCGCGGCGTTGCCCGCAGTCGGTATGTCGCCCTTCATGGTGCGCACGTCCTTCACGCTGACGCAGCAGGCCTTTCCGCTCGGCACCTGGGCCGCGAAGCACGGCTTCAAGAAGGCCTATGTCGCCAACACCGACTACGCGCCCGGCAACGAAGGCTCGGGCGCCTTCTCGAAAGCCTTCACCGAGGCCGGCGGCCAGGTGCTTGGCCAGGTCAAGTTCCCGCCGCCGCCCACCACGCCCGATTTCGCGCCATATCTGCAGAAGGTGAAGGATGCGAAGCCCGACGTGCTCTACATCTTCGTGCCGGCGGGCGCGCAAGCGACCTCGATCATGAAGGCGGCGCGCGATCTCGATCTCAAAGGCGCCGGCGTCACCATCATCTCTACCGAGGACCTGGTGCCGGACGAAGAATTGAAGAACATCGGCGAGCAGGCGATCGGGCTCGAGACCTCGGGCATCTATACGGCCGACGCGACGCGTCCGGCGAGCAAGGCCTTCGTCGAGGCCTACTACAAGGAGTACGGCACCAAGATGGCGCCTGACTTCGAGACCGCCGACGCCTGGGACGGCATGAACATGATCTTCGACCTCGTCGCCAAGACCAAGGGCAAGATCGACGGCACCGAGGCGATGCAGTTCCTCAGCAACTGGAAGACCGACAAGAGCCCGAAAGGCACGGTCATGATCGATCCGGCGACGCGCCAGATCGTGCAGAACGTCTACATGCGCAAGGTTGAGAAGCAGGGCGACAAGCTCGTCGACGTGGAAACCGACAATCTCGGCATGATCAACGCGCTGGGACAACCCTACGCGGCGAAGTAAGCGATGCTCTTCCCCCTTCCTTGCCCTCCCCCGCATGGGGGGAGGGAATGATGCCAGGCTCCCTCCCCCGTCGCGGGGGAGGGTTGAGGCGGGGGTGAACCATGCCTGAAGCGCTCGCCGCCGCCATCAGCATCCTGTTCCATGGCTGCGCCTTCGCCATGGTGCTCTATCTCGTCTCGGTCGGCCTTTCGGTCACGATGGGGCTGATGGGCTTCGTCAATCTCGCACACGGCGTGTTTGCGGCCTTGGGCGGCTATGTCGCGACCAACCTGATGGCGAGCTACGGCGTGCCGTTCGTCCCGTCGGTACTGGCCGGCGTCGCGGCCGCGACGATCGCGAGCGTGCCGCTCGAGCGCGTGCTTTATCGCCGGCTCTATGGCGGCGACGAACTCGACCAGGTTCTGCTGACGATCGGGCTCGTGTTCATGTCGGTGGCGGCGGCGAAATTCCTGTGGGGCCCGCTTGCCGAGCCGTTCCATCCGCCCGGCTGGCTCTCGGGCCAGATCGTGATCGGCTCGCGCCAGTTCCCGACTTACCGCAGTTTCCTCATCGGCGCCGGCGCGGTGCTAGTGACGGTGCTGTGGCTCGGGCTAGAGCGCACGCGCTTCGGCGCGCAGATCCGCGCCGCGGTCGACAACCGCCGCATGTCGGAATCGGTCGGCATCAACACCTCGCGCCTCTTCACCTGGACCTTCGCGCTGGGCAGCGGGCTTGCCGCCTTGGGCGGCTCCTTGGGCGCCGAGATCCTCGCGATCGAGCCGGGCTATGGGCTCGAGCATCTCGTCTATTTCCTCATCGTCGTGTCGGTCGGCGGGCTCGGCACGCTGCGCGGGCCGTTCTTCGCGGCGCTATTGCTCGGCGTCGCCGATACCGGCTTCAAATATCTGCTGCCGGAGTTCGGCGCCTTCTTCATCTATGCGCTGACGCTCGTCGTGCTGCTGTGGCGGCCGCACGGGCTGTTCGGGCACGCATGACGAGCGCCGCCGCGACGCCTTCCGGCGCGACCCAATCCGTCGTCGACCGTTTCGCGCGGCGCCATCGCTTCCGCTGGTTCGAGTTCTTGCCGTGGGCGGTCGCGGCGGCGGCGTTCTTTGCCTTTCCCGACTATCTCGCATTGGGCGCGCAGGTGCTGGCGACCACCCTGTTCGCGCTCTCGCTTGACCTTATCCTCGGCTATGCCGGGATCGTGACGTTGGGCCATGCCGCGCTGTTCGGCACGGGCGCTTATGCCGCGGGACTTCTCGCGGCACACGGCTGGGGCGAGCCGGTGAGCGGGCTCGTCATCGCCGCGGGCGTTGCGGCGCTCGTCGGTTTTCTCAGCGGCGCGGTGCTGCTGCGCGCGCAAGGGCTGACGCTTCTCATGTTGACGCTCGTTGTCGCGGCGATGCTCTACGAGGCCGCGAACAAGGCGGCCGGCATCACCGGCGGCGCCGACGGGCTATCCGGCATGGAGGTGTGGCCGGTCCTGGGATTCCACTTCGATCTTTTCGGCGTCACCGCCTATTGGTATTGCCTCGCGATCCTGTTCGTGTGCTGGCTCATCGCGCGCATCATCGTGCATTCGCCGTTCGGCCGCTCCTTGACCGGCATCCGCGAGAACGAGCGGCGCATGCACGCGATCGGCTCGCCCGTCTATTGGCGCCTCCTCACCATCTACACGATCGCGGCGGCGATGGCGGGCGCGGCGGGCGCGCTCATCGCCCAGACCACGAGCTTCGTGGGCCTCGACGTGCTCGATCCGATCAACCGCTCCGGCGAGATCCTCATCATGCTGATCCTCGGCGGGGTCGGGCGGCTTTATGGCGCCTTCATCGGCGTACCGCTCTACATGATCCTCAAGGACCAGTTCGCCGAGGTCGATCCGGTCTATTGGTATTTCTGGATCGGGCTCATCCTCGTGCTCGTAGTG
>Ga0335079_10000093_pt1 | contig 103370 bp, 101 predicted proteins | sample Lox_Sample_33_FD_206719 | JGI IMG/M metagenome (GOLD analysis project Ga0335079, IMG submission 206719) | Soil microbial communities from Loxahatchee National Wildlife Refuge, Florida, United States - Lox_Sample_3.3 | ecosystem: Environmental > Terrestrial > Soil > Wetlands | place: USA... | reverse complement strand
GTGATATCCGTACAGTCTGAATTGCCAGGTTCTATGCGTTTGTGTGGGTTCGTCTGACCGATGGGCGCACTCCGAATGACCGACCCGTTGAACTGAAGGCGTCAAAGTTAAATGCGCACCGAGTGCGTTGCTAGCTTTTGCTGTCCAAGACACGGCTCGCCCCTAAGTCTCTCCGAAGCAACCATGGCGGATGGCGAGGTCGTGTCGGGAAAGCTGGTGTCGCCGGAGGGCTGCATTTACCCAATAGAGCATGGCGTACCAAACTTCGTCGAACCGCACCTGCTAACGTCGCTCGAAACCCACACGCAGGCTCAATACGATCGAGTGGCCGAGCACATTTATGATGCCATGATCGATTGGCAATTCGCCGCCATGTTCGAGATTGAAGACGACGTGCGCGAAACCATGGTCGATATGCTCGGACTCGTTCCCGGCGCGCGAGTGCTCGAGGCAGGCTGCGGCACTGGACGTGATTCCCTTCACCTTGCACAGCGGCTCGATCAGAGCGCGCATCTTCACATGCAGGATCTGTCTTCGAAGATGGTTTATGCGTGCATGCAAAATATGACTGATCAGGCCCGGAAAGCACCCATTTCATGCAGTCTTGAATATTCGATCTCGAACGCGACGGCGCTTCCATTCCCTGACGAAACGTTCGACGCAGTATTCCACTTCGGAGGATTCAACCAGTTTGGCGACTTAAAGAAAGCGGCGGCGGAACTCACTCGCGTGGCCAGGCAAGGTGGTCGGATATTGATCGGCGATGAGGCGGTGGCTCCCTGGCTTAAGGGTACGGAGTTCGGTCGGATTGTGTCGACCAATAACACGCTCTTCAACGCCGATGCCCCGCTCCACACGCTACCGGACTGCGCTCGCGATGTGACGGTCCGTTGGATTATCGGCAACTGCTTTTATGTGATCTCATTTCGCAAGGGGGACGGCCCGCCGCCATTGAATCTCGATCTGCCACACGAGGGTTGGCGCGGCGGCACGATGCGCACGCGGTATTACGGCCAACTTGAGGGAGTGACACCCGAGGCCAAGGCACTCGCGCACAAAGCGGCGTCGGAATGCGGGATCAGCGTCCATGAATGGCTCGATCGTCTGGTTCGCAGACAGGCGGCGCAGGATTTAAAGACGATCAAATCCGAAAGGGTCAGCAAGAAGTAGGCCGAGGTGCCGTGGCGTCGAGCCGACCTCGAACGCGCCACACGGGCAGAGACGTAGGGCTCTTATCGCTCAGCGCTCAAGTCAGGCCGGTACCGGCTTTCGCCCGACAACCAGACAGCTCGACCCAAAGGGAACGCGCAATCCACGCTCGATGCGATGAGCCTCCCAGCTTAACAACTTATCAAGGATGGCCGCTTGGGGTCCCGCCACCCGATGTTCCGAATCGTCGGTTGGGGGGATGTCCGCGGGATTTTGGCGAAGCCAGCTTGAAACCGCGCGGCGCAGGAAAATCGGCGGTACCAGCGGTGCAAAGAAGTATGTCGCATAGCACATGTCAAAACCCGCTCCTCTGAGGCCATCCGTCAGCGAGCGACACGTGTAACGGCGAAAATGTCCGGAAAAATGGTCAACCGCAGAGAACAGGAATTGATAGGCCGGCACCGTTAGATAAAGCCACCCGCCCGGGCGGAGAAGGTTGAAGAGAGTGAGCAACATCTCATCGTCGCGCTCGATATGCTCAAGAACGTCGAAGAGCCCGGCCGCCGCAACGCTGCCTTCGGCGAAACCCGCGTCTCCCAGAGTTCCCTGAATAACGCGCTCAATGCCGCGCTGGCTGGCTGCGGCCGCTCCATGAGGGCCAGGCTCGACCAGGATCGGAGTGAATCCTGCCTGCTTCAGCCCCCGCGAGACGTAACCATTGCCGCCGCCGACGTCGATGATCGCCCCTGCGGGCCGATATCTTGAGACGGCAGCGACGATGCAGCGATTGCGGTGCCTGAACCAGAACGACGAGTCCTCGATCGCGAGACAGCGCGCATTGCCGTCTTCCGGATACGAGAGCTGTTCATCCATCGGTGCGTGTCGCCGCTACCTGCCAAAGAATTTATGCACGGTGTCGAGAACGATATCCGGTTCGTCAAGCATACCGTACCACATTGGAAGCCGTACCAGCCTTTCCGCGATGCTATCGGTAACTGGAAGCGGTGCGGCCGCGCGGGTCAGGCGCCGGCCCGCCGGAGAGCTGTGCAGTGGCACATAGTGAAACGGGGTATCGATCCCACTCGTCTTCATGTGAGCGATCAGCCGCCTGCGCTGATCGAGGTCTGCGAGGAGAATATAGTAGAGATGCCCGTTGTGCTTACAGTGAGGCGGCACGATCGGGCGCCGCAATAACCCGGCTGCTTCGACATCGGCCAAGCCTGCGTGATAGCGTCCCCAAATCGCCAGGCGCTCGCCGAGCAATGCGTCGGCCTGCTCCATTTGCGCCAGCAGAAATGCCGCCAACATGTCGCTCGGCAAGTAGGAGGAACCGACATCGACCCAAGTATAGCGTGCGACCTCGTTTCGGAAGAAGCTGCTGCGGTTGGTACCTTTCTCGCGAATGATCTCGGCTCGACCAGCCAGTTCGGGCACGTTCACCATCAGTGCGCCGCCCTCGCCCGAAATCAGGTTCTTCGTTTCATGAAAGCTGATCGCCGCAAGGTCGCCGATCGTCCCGAGTGGGCGACCGTGATAGGACGCGAGCAGCGCTTGCGCCGCATCCTCGATCACCTTGAGACCGTAGCGCTGCGCCGTCGCCATGATCGCGTTCATTTCGCACGAAACGCCCGCGTAGTGAACGACCGAGATCGCACGGGTGCGAGGGGTAATCGCGGCCTCGATCAGGGCCTCATCGATGTTCAGCGTATCTTCCCGTACGTCGACGAACACCGGGACCGCTCCGCGCAGAGCAACGGCGTTGGCGGTAGAGACAAACGTAAAGGACGGCATGAGCACTTCGTCGCCAGGCGAGAGCTCGCAGAGTAATGCGGCCATTTCCAGCGCGGCCGTGCACGAATGTGTCAGTAACGCCTTACCACCCAGGCGCGCCTCGAGCCACGCGTGGCAGCGTTTCGTGAACACACCATCGCCGGAGATGTGGCGGTTCTTCTCCAGGGCCTGGAGCATGTACTCGATCTCGTTGCCGGCGAGATGCGGCCTATTGAAGCCAATGGTCATCAGTCGCTTGCAATCTTTTGCTTGAATGCCCTCTCCCTGGCGAGGGCTGGACCATCGATCACGTCCTGTACGAAATAGAGCGGGCGCTGTCTGGAGGCTTCGAAGATGCGGCCGACATAGAGGCCGGTGACGCCGATACAGAGCGTGATCACGCCGCCCACCAGTAATTGCAGCACAATTAGGCTCGTCCAGCCCGGAAGCGCCCCTCGCGTCATCCAGAGCAGCACGATCACCAATGCCCATACCAGCCCGGTGCCGGCGAGAGCCAACCCAAGATAGATCACCCACTGCAGCAGGCGGGTTGTCGTGAACATCACGCCCGAAACCGCCATGCCGATGAGTTTCCAGAGATCATAGCTGGACGTGCCAATCGAACGACTGGCACGTGCATATTCGATTACTGTGCTTTCGAACCCGATCTCGTGTAGCAGCATTGCATAGTGACGATCTTGTTCTCGAAACTGCAAAAACGCATCGATGACGCGCCGCGAAATCAAGCTGAACGAGCCGATTTCGCCGTCGAATTGTTGACCCGTTGCCCACTCCAGAAAGCGAAAATAAGCTCGATTGGCCAGCTTGCGGTACGCCGGTTGGTGGTCGGACTTGCGCCGAGCGTAGACGATGTCCGCGCCCGTCTTAAGCTTTGCGAGCAAAGCTGGTATGGCCTCCGGTGGATCCTGCAAATCGCAATCCATGACCACGGCATGTTGCCCCCGGCACTGCGCGAGACCCGCTGTAATCGCGAGCTGCTGCCCGACATTGCGCGAAAGCCGGCAGGCAATCACGCTTGAATCTTCCGCGGCAAGCTGCCGCAAGATCACCCAAGCGCCATCTTCCGCGCGATCGTCAACGAAGACGAGCTCGTAGTTGTCAAACAGCGGCGCGAGCACTCGCGTCAACCGCTCATGCAGCGGCCGGATTGTCTGTGCGCATCCATACACCGGGACCACGACCGAGAGTGCAACCGGCGCACTCATCGAATGTCCTCCAGCATGGCCAAGCCGAAACCGGTGCGACCATAACCGTTGCCATTGTAGAGCATGTAGCGCCTATCGCTGAAATCAAACACGGATGGATAGCACGCCGCTTCCGTCTCCCAAGCTCCAGTGTCGCCGATAAAACGCACAAGGTCGTCTTGACGTGTCCAGGTCTCACCGTCGCGAGATTGCGCGTACCCCAATCGGTAATTAGCCAAACGGCGGCAGTACCACATGTGCCAGCCATCGCTGTCGTGCAAAACGCAAGGGCGCGACAGTGCAAATTCGTCGCCACCCATTGGAGCGAGGACCGCGCGACCATCCCGCTGCCAGCTCCGGCCATCAATCGATCGCGCATGCTTGATTGCGTGCACCATCTTCTGGCCCTCGGGCCCCCAGCCCAGGTGGGAACCATACCACATGCGGAGCCGGCCTTGGTCGCGCATGACCCACGGATAGCCCAGTGTGAACGGATCTTCGTGGCTGCGCTCGAGCACGGGCGCCAATGAACTGCGCTCGAGCCGGTCCGGCGTCCCGTGGGCAAGGCCGATGAAGTTGCGAAACGGCACGGTCACCGACAGGCTCCAACCCAAATAGTAGATGGACAGCACGCCGCTTTCGACCAATACGCAAGAAACCGTCACGCCGCTGTCGTCGAAGGCGCCGCGGACACCCGGACGCAGCAATGGAGCCGCCGCAATCTGCTGTATGGAAAACCGGTCGTCTGAAAATCGGAGATCGAGCCATGCGATGCAGGACCGATTCTGTGCGTCGCGAGGGCTAAAGAACACGCGCACGAGATCTGGTCCCATTGGCAGAGGGGTCGGATAGGTCGCATGGGTCGCCATCCAATCGGCACGTCCATCCGCCACGAACACATGGCCCAGGCGGCGCCAGACTTGCGGCTTGGTCATTCAGATTCGCCGCAATCGCGAACTCGGCACTCGTGACATCTCGCTCGACGGTGCCGTCCAAACGCTCTCGTCGGCCGTGTCCGCGAGGATCAGTGCCCCGGCGCCGATCACGCACCGGCGGCCGATACGCACGTGATCGCGCACCGTGGAGTTCACGCCGAGAAAGCTGCCGTTTCCCACCACGACGCCGCCAGACACCACGACGTGTGAGGAAATGAAAACATTGTCCTCGATGACCGAGTGATGGCCGATGTGATTGCCGCTCCAGAGCGTGACATTCATCCCGATCTTCGCGAAAGGCTGAATCGTGTTGTCTTCGAGAATAAAGCAGTTCTCGCCATGGATGAGGCCGCCGAAGGTCGTGGCCCGTGAACTCACGTACGAGAGCAGCGGGTAGCCTGCGGCCTTCAGCGCCGCAACCTTCTCCGCGCGTATCTGGTTCACGCGGGCGTACCCCAATGCCGCAAATGCCGCATGTCGAGCCGGCGGGAACGCGTGTGCAATCTCCTCGAAAGCAACGACCGGCATGCCACAGAAGCGATCTTGCTTCAGATAGGAGCCGTCCACGGTAAAGGCGGCGACGCGATGCTGGGTGTCGTGAGAGAAATAGAAATGCGCGATCTCGGCAATTTCACCGGCGCCGAAGATGACAAGGTCTGTCACCACCGCCTCCGCTCAGGTCTTGCGCACGATCAGCGTGAACTCGAACAGTCCGTAATCATGCAACAACGCTACGTCCCGCGCATAGTGTCGCCTGCAAAGATGGAAGTACGCACAAGGATCGGCGTAGTAGAGGTCGGGGCGCTTACGTTCCTCATCCGCGTACGAAGTGAGGCAATTGAAGGCGAAGCCGCGCAGAGATAGGCGGTCCATCGCGGCAATCGTGTCGAGAACATAGGCTCGCCACGACGATTCATCGTGCGTCAACCGAACATTGAATATACCGCTGGCGACCGCATAATCTGCGATGTCGGAGGGCACGGCGCCAATGTCAAATTTGGCTGCCGCGTCCATGCCGTGCAGCGTCCGCGCGGCCCGGATCATCTCGGAAGCAATGTCGATGCCGCGGTAGTGACCGGTAAAGCCGCGCGCTCGCATGAACGGGAGCAAGGCGCCGTACCCGCATCCGACATCGAGAATCGAGGCATCGACTTCCCGAACCACCCTAAGCAGCTGCGCAAAGCGATTGCCCTGCGACGCCTCGTCGCGCCAATCGACCCCCGCTGGCGTCGAACCGAAGCGGGCCAAACGATCAGAATAATACCGTGCTACGTCGGAGAGTATGACGTCGAAGCTCACGGCAGCAACGCCTTCATATACTTGGGCGCGTCGGCACCTGTGTTGAGCAGCAGGTCGAGTATCGTGACGCCATGCTCAAAGGCGTTGTGGAGCTGTGGATAGGGAGGGTAGCCTTTATAGTCTACCCAGTGGACGGCAATCCCGGCTGCCGCGAATTGTGCGACATCGAGATAGGCTTGCGCCGAGGGACCGCTCAAATAATCAGTGGCGCCGGTCGCGATGCAAATCGAAAGCAGCCTATCCGTCTTCGTCCCTTGCGGCATGAACGCGCGTGAAAACTCGAGCGGCGTCATGATGCCTAGGATATCGCAGATGCCGCGCGTTAGCGCATGGTTTATGCGGCTTAACATCGATTCCCTGTCCACCGCCTCATACAACGTTCGAATGCGCGGGCCAAGAACCGCGAAGTACGGGGCCTTTCCATAGGCGTGTTGTAGGCTCGCCCAGTGTCGATCCGCCCAGGGTCCCGCAATCCGCGTCTCGTCGATCGACTGATGAAATCGACCCTTGGTTTCGACGGGGATAGTGAGCCATTGCAGGCCCCGATCGGTCTTGATCAAATTCCGGTTACGCCAATCGCGTTTTGTCATCTGCGCGTCGTCGAGAAGGACGAACCGGTCCACGGCGCGGATGATATCGAAATAGCCTTTCCAGGGAATATAGCTCGACTGGATGATAGCGATCCGATGGCGCGGACGGCTCATGACGCGTTCGCGCTGAGTGCGACTCCCGCGACAATGAGAACCATGCTGAACATGTTCCGCCAACCGAATGGCTCGCCAAAGAGCACCATGGCGCTCAGCGGCACGATCACGAAATTCAGCGCCGTGAAGGGATACGCAAACGTAAGTGCCGCAGAGCGAAGTGCCAGCATCCAACAGACCGATGCCAGTACTGCGCCCATGAGGCCAGCCCAAACGAGAGGATCGAGAAACATCGCGCGCAGATAGTCAAGCTGGAAGCCCGCTCCCGCATGACCGTGCACCACGGCGCGAGCCTTAATGATCACCTGGCCGAATGCGGTGAGCGCGAGCATGGCCCCTATGAAGAGATAGTTTTTCACAGTCTTCTCTCTCTCCTGTAGTGGTGTTCCGTCCGATTGCTAGGTTAGCATACGCACGGCGCTGCCTAGAATGGAGGCTGCTACCTGTTGTGTGCGCAAATGCCCGCTCGGCAAAAGGCAACTCCTTCGAGCCGCAAGGTTGATGGCGGCACCTCGGCATCGCCGGCGCGGCTTATGCTTCCGCTAGGTGCCGGCGCCGCTCTGATGGCGCTGTTTTGCGGCTCATTGTTGGCGCTTGCTGGGACTGCGCCCACCGTAGCGACACTCTCGATGACAGCGGCCGAAGGAGCCATCGTCATCGGATGCGGCATGCTGGCACTCGGCCTGTGCACTATCGATGAACCGCGCACATGGCTGCCCCTCGCGCTGGTCATTGGAACCTCGATCTCCTGTCTTGTGGTTGTGCTGCTGACTCTCTTTGGCGGCATGCGAGCCGGCACCTCTTTCTTGGTTTGGGGTGTACTCGTCGCGGCCAGCCTGGTCTGCTTTCGCTCACGGATCGCCGTGCCCAAGATCGCGCCGATCGATCTTGCCGTGGTGGCGGCCCTCGCCGCCTCCGTCGTGCTGTGGTGCCGCCTCTCCGCCGGGGCGTATCCGCATCTCATGGGGACCGGCCTCGCTCGCATATGGATCGACTATTTCATTCACGGCACCGAATTGGAACAATTTGGCGGCCCGATTGCCGCCGGGCATGGCTCGGCGCTACTGGTGGGCGCGCCATTCGTGTTTTACCATTACGGCGCCTTCATGCCGGCCTCGGCAATCGTACAAGCGACCGGCATTTCCGGCTTCGCGGTCGCGACCGCGATCCTGCTGCCCTTGGGCCTGTTGATCGCAGTGCTTGGCATCTATGCGCTGGGAGCTAGTTGGGCCAATCGTTGGGCGGGACTCTTGGCCACCGCCGTTTTCGCCTGCCTCCCCGATCCCTCGTTCTATGGACTTCGCAACGGATACTTCAGCGACATCTGGCTCGCCTTCACTGCACCAAACACCGGTTACGCGCTGGGCGCTTCCGCTGCATTGCTCACTTTGTTCCGCTTGGGCGGGGTCCTGACAGATTGGCGCCGGCTTTTGCTTGTGGTCCTCACCATCAGCGCGCTCTTCGAGCTGAGCGCGCTTTTCTTTGTGCTCGTGGTTCCGCTCTCCGCGTTCGCCGCAGTTTGGACCTGGCTCAAGACACGCGAACGCCGGCAACGGTCGATGCTTATCGGGCTGCTCCTAATGGCGGCTGCGGCTGCTCTGGTATGGTTTGTGCCGGTATTGTCCGAAGCGTGGCTCAATTTTTCGGCCGTGCAGAAGTTCATTACTACTGTGCATGAATACCAGGGACCGACGGCCTACGACGGTGTTTACACCGGACTCGCTAAGCAATTCGGACCTCTGCCCGCCACCTTGATCGGCTATCTACTGCTAGTCCCGTGTATTCTCGGCGGCTTCCTGTTCCTATATCCGCTCGCGCTGTTGGCAGCGGCGCAATGGCAGAAGCTCGACTCTTTCGACCTGCTGCCGCTTGCGGCATTGGTCATTTGGTTAGGGATTGTGCTGATCGCTCCGGCCGCACCCAATGGCGACGTAACCGTCTATACACATCGCTCCTTCCCCCTGGTGTACCAGTTGACCGTTATCGCGACGGTGGTGCTTGGGCTGCGGCTGTTGACGCGACCTGTAGCACGGATAGCAGCTCCGGTCGCACTCGCGCTGTTATTGATGGTCGGGGTCACCTGGACTTGGCCTGCCGATCCCGCGCGGCCGCTCATGGGCTGGGGCCGAGGCTTTTATGATGTGCGGGTCCCGGCGGGAATTCTGGAGGCCGCACAATTCCTGCGCACGCACGCCCAAGTGGGCGACGTGATCGCGGTCACTCCCTTAGATTTGAATCAGACCTTGGTCGATCCGACGACAGAGATCGTCTCGCTTGCTGGCGTTCCGGCCGTGGTGGGACGCGTCGGCATACAGGTACTGGGCGACGCACAGCGGCGCGCAGAGACCGAGCGGCGCGTCGCCGTGCTTGAGCGGGCTCAACATGCCCCCGACATCGGTACGGCTCTGACCGCCTTGCATGCCGTGGGCGCAACCTGGTGGGTCGTCTTGGAGCCGGAGCCCGCTTTCAACGACCGCTCGCTGCAGCCGAGCTTTCGCGGCGACGGCGTAACGCTCTTCCGCTTACCGCCGGTGTAAGACCCCGAATGTAAATACACAGACCCGCTAAACAGCGAAAGCACGGGCGGCTCCGGGTCCATGAGCCCGCTGCCTAGACCGACACGAATTTCCGCCGGCGTGGATCGCGCCGGTTCGACGAGGAGCGCGAGCGCAGTGGTACAACGAGATGCGTACGCGGCTCTGCGGGCAGCGTCGAGGTGTGGGTGACACCACGCGGCGGTTGGAACAAGCTGCGGGATGAGGCGCCGTTGAAACTACCAAGGGCCCAGGAGCGCGCCGGGTTCTGTGCGAGATCGAATCGCTCGACAGGGTGACCCGACTGCGCTCAGTACGGAGCGCGACTTGACCCGCATTCCATGATGACGTGAGTGTACGGAAGCCGTAGGAAGTCTGTTCTGATATGTACCTGGACCGATTCGAACTCGCTACGCGCCAGTTCACGCAGGTCGTCTATGTGCCGAACATAAACGCCACGATCACTCTTGGCGAGAAAACGAGCGATTGGATTTTGGCGATCGGTAAACGCCGTATCTATCGTGATCAAGCGGCCCTGTGCCTTCAACAGTTGACGCGCATCCGACAACATTTGTCGTGCCTGGCAATCGTCTAAGTGATGGAGAAGTCCCCCAGCTAAAGCAATCTCGAATGTACCGGCTGGAAGTGAAGAAAGATCCGCCACGTCGAGACAGGTAAAGGTTGCTCGAGGCCATCTTTCCTTCGCCTGTTCGACGTATCTCGGTTGGTGATCGATCCCTACGTACTCGACATCTCCAAGATAGGGCACGATGTCGCCGGGCCCGCAGCCAATATCAATGATTCTATTTCCTCGCTGTGGCCGGATGTACTGCGAGACGATCTGTTGTCGAGCATCAGGACGAGCGAGTAAAAACTGAAACAAGGAATAAAATGCAGGGGCCTCTAGCAGCTGCCATGGCCAGCCGTCTCTACCTGGTCCTATTTTCAATTTTGTTTGGCCTGACACCCGTGATCTTCCTTGCAACAAATACGCAGCGATCAGCAATTTCGCTTGTTTACCACATTGCTGCATTAAAACCTGGCAAAAAAGCAAAGTTAGCGCTTTTCATTATCCTGTCGGGCGCATAGGGTCGCGAGCCTCGCCGCTGCAGGGCCGCTATAGCTCGTACTCGGCCTTCGGCACATTATCGACGTGCAGTGCGGTCACCCATTGACGTTCGCTTAAGCCTGCATCCCGAGCGGGCTGTGACGTGCGGCACGCCTCGATGCGCGGAGAAAAACCCGCCCTACAAAAACCGCGTTGGCTGATTGATCGAGCACCACACATTGCGCGATGGGTGTCTAACTGCATGGAGATCATGCCCGAGAACGCGTGGGGCAAGGTGCTTTCAATCGCTATCAACGAGCAAACACTGAGGGTCCTCACTCTGCGGCGTCGCCGCGTCTCTCGGCTATGGGTAGGGTACGCTGATGCCGCTCGCACCACAGCCGCTCGGCTTCGGCTTTGGCATCGATGTGCTGCTCCTCCCACCACCGCTCTTCGGAGCCCGCGTCGTGCAGAGCTCGGTGGTGGAGGAGACAGAGGGGAACGGTCCACTCATCGCTGGGCTTGCTGGAGAGGCCGCGCGGCTGGGCGAAGCGCAGATGATGCGGTTCACTCGGTGTCCGTGCGCAGATGAGACAGGGGAGCGAACGCACATAGGCGAGATGATCGGCATCCCGAATCCGTTTTGGGATCCCAAGTCGTAGAACGGACTTATCGACGCTGGCCTGCTCGGCATCGGTCCGCTCACCTGTTTCGGTCTCGGTATTCGGTCCTTCGCGAGGAGGGGCGTTCAGCTGCGCTCTGCGCGCCTCGTAGCAGCGCTGCAAAACGTCGACGTAGTGCGAGCCGCGCGCGGTTCTGAGATCAGGGAAGAGGACGCGCACTTCGTCGGCGATGCCTCGATTGCGCGACCACAGAGCCGCCAATGCCTCCGTGCTCTGGGCGGCTGCGAAGGCAGTGCGCAGTGCCGCACAGAGCTCTTGCGCCGTGCGGTGGACGCTTAGTACTTCGCCATCCACCGCCAGCAGCGTCCATGGCCGCTCGGGCGTAGCCCGACTCCGGTGGCGGCGAACTCCCTGCTGCTGCTTGTCATAGAGGGCGAGGCCAAAGAGGTTGCCGAAGGTCGTAAGCGCGCGCTTGGTGGCATCGGTCTCTGCTTCTTTGAGGGCGCTCTCATGGGCTTCTCCAAGCGTATCCCCGCTGCCGTGACCGACACCGCTGCCATCGCGCGCCACCAGGGCGTCGCCGGCACGAACCCGGATGCGGACCCGCGCGGCATAGGCACAGAGCTTGGGATCCCGGCGCACGTCCTGCCACATGCACTCGGCCCAGACCACTTCCCGGTCCCAGCCATCGAACCCGAACACGCGGTTGGCTTCGTCGATCGCGTGCCAGCCCTCGATGTACGAGAGCTGCACCCCCCGGTGCTCCCGGGTCTTCACATGCTTTTCATTGAGCTTGCCCGAGAGCCGCTTGGTCTGAGCTTCCGTGAAGGCCATCAGGTACTCCTGACCGAGAGGGTCATCTGTCCGTTTCCGAGGACAACGCCAGGGACCGCCACACCCCCGCGCAAGGCCACCAGCAGACCCTGCCGGTCGAGCTTGGATGGCTGCGGCTTCCACCAAGATGCTGGGATCTCGTTCTCGGCGGTGACGATGAGCGGCGGGGAGGTACGACGGAGCGAGACCGTGAAGTCGGGCGCTATGAGCTGTTTCAGATCCGCCTGTTCCATCACTGAGAGGGTGAGACCCCGCTTCTTCTGCGCCCGGGCCTCATAGCGAGCGAGCCGCTTCCGCAGGTCGGCGATCCGAAGACCGAGCGCCTCGACCAGGGTCAGATCGTCCAGGTAGGAGCGCACCAGCGACACCAATATCTCTCGGAGACTGGTCAGACCCTCGAGCGTGTCACGCAGGGTCTGCTCGTCAGTCTCCGGGAACTCCGCGAGCAGGCGGGTGCGCCAGAGCTCGTGCAGCTGAAGCTCGCGATTGAGGGGATAGGGGTCCACGTTGCCCTGTGTTCGAATAACCAGTTGATCCTCCGTTACTTTTTGCCGAATGCAATGACAGGGACGCTGTGCCCGAAGATTTTTCGATCACCGGGCGTCACTGAGCACCGAGGTGCAATGGGTGAGCAAGGTCGCTCGGATCTCGTCGAGAATGCCCTGGTGCGCGCGCACCTCTTCGATCAGGCTCCGCATCGCCGCTACTTCGGCCCCGATCGCGGCGCAGTTGGCTTCGAGCTCGAGGGTCGAGAGCTCGGCCGTTCGATCCCAGAGGAGGTGGTTTCGCAGGCGGGCGCCCTCGGCGTGAAAGACCGCGAGCTCGAGCGCCCGCTCGGCTGCGGCGGTGTGAAGGAACCGCGCCGCTGTCGATCCCGCGCCGCGCAAATGAACGCCGAGGGCGGCGATCGCCTGCTTGCCGCGGCTCGTGTGCTTGTCGAGCGCGTAGAGCGGAACGCCCCGGATCCGCGGTGATGCCCCAAGTTCGTCCGTGCGCGTCGCCCAGGCCGACGCGGATTCGAGCTCCCGCCAGAGCAAGGGCACAAAAGCCGCCAGTACATAACGACCCTTCGGACCGAGCCCCAGGCTTGCTTCTCTCAGATACGAGGGCACATCCAAGGCGGTGAACGCGGCCGCGAGCCCTGCAGGCGAGGCCGCCCGAAGCGCCAGCCGGGTATCTTTCAGTCCGATCGTCCCGCACAAGTACCAGGCGGCGATCGCACGAACGGGAAGGGGTGTCGCGCGATCGATGCAGCGAAGCACCAATTCTTGATCGGAGGCATGACCCAATTCGAGGCACGCGTCACTGAGATCGGGATGCGACAGAGCGGCTTGGTAGAGGGCCGGCATGCCCCTCTCCTTAAGGGCTTGGCAGAGACCTTCGATAAACCATGCTGCGACCTGCCAGTCACCGCCCGCACTCACTCGCCAGGAAGGCGCGACCGACACGAGCGTGACCCACGAGACCAGCCGGCCATCGGCGCAACCCACATCCTCGGCGGCGATGATCGCAAGCCGGCGCCAGAATCCCGCTCGATCAAGAGAGAAATACGTGAAGCCCGCCCGGAGCGCGGTCGCGCTTTCGCCGCGCCGGATCGCATTCTGCAACGCACTACTCGCGACCCAGCGGTCGGTCGCGAGCGGCTCCGGCGGGGTGACCATCCGTCGCGTCACATCATAGAATAATTCCTGAAGAACCAAAGACGCATCGGGCGAATTCATCTGGCAAACATCGGGGTCAACTCAGAACTTGGCCTCAAAATCCCTGCGAAGCGCTACGGCGGCCTCGCGTATAGCGGCGTCTTCTTGGGCGATCGCCGCGTTCCGGAAGTGGATGTACTGTTCCCTCCGCGCTACTAGCTCGTTGGCAGCATATGCGATGCGATAAACGCGTTCACCGCCCTCGGGTTTGTCAGAGACGACTTGCAGCCCGAGGTTCTTCTTGAGCGCGCCGGAGATCGCACCTCGTACGGTGTGCGCTTGCCAACCAAATGCCTCGCCGAGCTGTGCGATTGTTGCGCCCTCGGATCTGCGCAGCATCTCGATCATGCGCTGCTGCTTGGACATCTTGGAGATCGTTGTCCGGGTCTTGACGGACGGGACCTCGCTCGGAGCCTTACGCTCGCGTGTCGCCATGGATGTCTCCCATGAAGCGCCGGCGTCATTGCCGGCAGCCCATGCACGCTCTCTTTGCGCACGGCATCAAGCGAAAAACCGGAGCATTCCATGGCGTTTTTCCGGCGACCGCGATCACTTTCTGACAAGGGACTCACAGATTCGCTCCTTTTCGTCTCCGGCGCCCGGTGGTGCGCCGACTTGTTAGCCTTTCCAGGGCCCGCTCTGCGCCAGCGGAACACCGTCGCCGAACGTGGCGGGCGGCCCGCCGACCGCAAGGATCGGGCTCAGTCATACGACTACATGATCGAGATGAAGGCGTTTTATTCGCTGTGCAAGCGCGGCCAGCACGTATGGGCTGACCGGTATCAACGTCTGAGGAGGAGCAGGGCCAAGGTTCTTTCTCGTTCAACCTTCTGTCCGGTCACCGCCTGCCGGCGCTCTCGGTCGAGCAGAGCGCGGCGTTTGCAATGGCGCCGGTCGAAGAGCTGCTCCGTCCTCCATTCCTACAGCCAGGTCAGGTGAGGGATTTGCTACACGCTTACCAGCTTGCGAGACGCAGAAACTTCTTTCGCGTGATGGCCGAGGCCGTCCGCTGGGGCAAGCGCGGTGCACGGTTCAACATGATCAGCCCTGGCATCATCATAACACCGCTCGCGAAGGATGAGCTCACGGGAGTGTGCGGGCCCGGCTATCGGCGCATGATCGAAGTGTTTGCCGCGGGCCGCGCCGGCACCCCGGATGAGGTGGCAACTGTCGCGGCGCTGCTCATGGGACGTGACGGCGCCTTCATCACCGGCAGCGACTTCCTCATAAATGGCGGAGTCACCGCGGCCTATTGGTTCGGCGAACTAATCCCTGCTAGCAGGGAATTCACATATGAGACGGGTTCGCAGAAAACTGGATTCGTGATGGCCAATCCGAAATATCACTGCGAACCTAACTTGATTTCGTCAACCCTTGTCGTTAATGACACATAATGGACCGCGATACGAGACGGCGATTTGCCTACCATCAGGGTTGGGTCAAGCGCCCGAAATCGGTGCGATGCCTCTGGTGCAAAAAGAAAATCCCGGTGCTAGCGCGTGGCCGGCTGCCGGAATATTGCAGCGCGTCGCATCGGCAGTTGGCACACCAACGCCGGCGATGGGGGCGTCCGCGCGCCCCTGTACTGCTCGATCAAGACATCTTGACAGTCCGAGGGAAGCTCGCGGTGTGGCACTGGCTGCGTGAATGGGGGCTGGTCCAAGGGCCAGACCCGCCTCGGGATAATCCGCCCCAAAGGAAATCTCCATCGCTACGTGTAGTGAAGTAAAGGCCGGCGGCGGCATTCCCTCACATACAGAAGACTGAGACACGCGATCGCGGCCAACGCTCCGACCACCGCTGCCGAGACCATAATTGTCAATCACATGGGCGACGACCTGATGGTCGTGTCCGGGCTCCGAGTGTCCGGGAGGATCATGCACCGCTCGCATGCCACGCGGCTCTACCGATGCAGCAGACAGTCGACGCACTCACGAAGATGCCAATCCAAAACTCGGCGCCGCGCCCTTGGGTTCTACGATGGTGAGGCGTTGATCGTGCAGCGCGAATTTCGAGGTATTGAACCGGGGCGAGCCGTTCATGGGATAAGATACTGAGGACTTAAGGCGTTGGCGGCTGTATCTTGGATGGACCCGTCACGGGAAGCCTCAAGCGTGATCCTATGAAAAAACACGTTAGGTCGGCGCCAAAGCCACAGATCGAATATTTTTTCGACTTGGATCACGACGAGCCGTTTGAGATTTATGCCAAGCTGATTGCGATTCTTGCTTTCCCTGCCCCCTGGGAAATCCACGATCTTCAGCGAGCATTTGAAGCCCTGTGTGCGCAATCACTCCATGCGGCATGCGCGGCTAAGCCGGGCAAGAGCGCTTACTGGCGTGCGAGATTTCCGGTTTATGCCGCGATCGACAAGGCGGAAATCCACCGCCGCCTGCGGACCCTGCGACGGCGGCTTCGGGACCGCATGAAGGCCGCGCAATTAGCGCTCGGCTACTTCGATGAGGCAATACGGCATATGAAGGTGGCAATTGGTAGGGTCTGTCCCGATCTGAAGCCAGAAATCGGCGATGTTGACCTGCAGTTCACCCCATTACCCGACGGCGTTGTCAGACATTCGCTCAATGCCTTAATCCAGTACCATTATCCCGACTACAACGAGGACGGTCGACACAGCCTAGAGGATCGTATATGGCGCGCAAGCCTGCCGGTCATTCATTTGGCAGTCGCGTTCCACGTGGCGGCACGACAATTACATCCGGGGACAGATGCGTATCGGCTAGATGACCTGGACCGTCATCGGCGCATTTTGGAACTAGGTGAGATTCACGAGACGGCTGCTTACTGGGAATGGGAGCTGCGGCAAGCCGGATTGGAGGGCAGCTCGACCTTTGTGATCGACCCTTCCGCCTTAATCCCCTGCCGAATCAAAGACGAAGCCAATCTCGGTTTTTGAACCTACCCGGACGCGCATCCGCGTATTTCATGGTGCCCTCGAACTTCTCTGTGAGGGCACCGATGCCAAACCGATCGCCACCCGCTTCACCGCTCGACCCGTCGGCCGGTGGGCCGCAAATCCAAAATTACCTGACATTTGAATGGGTCACTCCAGATAGCCTCAAGCCGTATCCTAATAATCCGCATAAGCACTCGAAAAAGCAGATCGAGCAGGTCCAAGCTAGTATTCGCCTGTTTCGAATTGCGCGGCCCATCATTGCTGATGAAGAAGGGAACATCATTGATGGTGAAGCGGTTCGAAAAGCGGCGCTTCTCGAGGGCGTGACGCCTATCCCGGCGTTCCGTCTTTTCGGCTTGTCCGAAACCCAAAAGCGCGCGTTGCGCATCGGCCTGAACAAGCATCCGCTGAATGCCGACTGGGATGTCGAGCTGCTCCGTCTTGAGATCCGGGCGATCCTGGATGTGGACATCAATCTCGATCCCGGTGTCATCGGCATGTCCGTGGGCGAAATCGACAAGCTCCTGATTGCTAGCGAAACCGACCCCGATGATGAAACGATCCCCGCGCTCGCATCGCATGCCATTTCTCGCTCTGGCGATATTTGGAACTGCGGGGACCGGCACCGCATAGGCTGCGGCGACTGTCGCGAATTGTCATTTCTGCAACGTGTCGTCGGCCCCCGTCCGATTGATTGCTACGAATCAGATCCTCCTTACAACCGCCGGATTACGGGCGACGCCACGACCGGGCGCGGAGGAGTTCGTCATCCAGAGTTCGCCATGGCAAGCGGCGAGATGTCCGACGAGGTATATGAGAAATTCCTCGGCGACGCGCTAAGTGCGGCCGCGCAAGTGTCGCGCAATGGCGCAGTACACTTCGTATTCATCGACCATCAGCATGTCGACATCCTCCTGGCCATCGGCAAGAAAGTCTATTCCGAGCGGCTCAATCTTTGCGTCTGGAACAAGTCGAACGCGGGAATGGGGGGCCTTTATCGCAACAAACATGAGCTCATCGGCGTGTTTAAGGTCGGCGACGAGCCGTATTTCAACGCCGTTCAACTTGGCAAGCACGGTCGTAACCGCTGCAATGTCTGGGATCATCCGTCCGTCAACACCTTCGGCGGATCGCGGCGCCGCGACCTCGAATTACACCCCACCGTCAAGCCGTTGGGCCTCGTTGCCGATGCCATCATGGACGTGACTCAGCGAGGTGACGTTGTCCTCGATGGATTCCTGGGCTCAGGCACCTGCCTGCTCGCCTGCGAGCGCACGGGCCGTCTATGTCGCGGGATCGAGATCAACCCCTTCTATGTTGATCTCGCCCTGCAGCGCTGGACGGAGCGGACCGGGGTGGACGCGATCCTTGAATCGACCGGGCAAACCTTCTCCCACGTGCGCGCCGAGCGGCTGCGCGGGGAGACTGGCAATGGCTGACCAGGACGGTACACGCGACCCAACGACGGGCCGCTTTCTGCCAACAAAATCCGGCAATCTTCTCGGCCGGCCTCGGAAACATCGAACCGCTGATGACGCGATCCTCGGCGCCGCGCATCAACCCATCACCGTGACTGAGAATGGGCGCCGTCGCCGACGTAGCAAGCTTGAGGTCAACGCAGCTCAGATCACTAACCAGGGCGCCACTGGCAATCTGAGCGCGGCAAAGACGACTCTCGATCTGGTCAGGCGCGCGGAGGAGCGGCAGCAGGCGTCCGGCACGAGCCAGGAGCTCTCAGAATCTGACCGAGAAATCGCCGAGCGGTTTGTGGCGCAACTCCGGCACATATTTGAGAAGGAGCGAGACCATGATCCTGATGCCGACTCGGATTGAATTCGACGCGCTCACCCGGATCTCGCTGGCGTTATTCGTGCAGCGCGTCTTCGCGGAATTGAACTCCGGTGAGTCCTTCCTCGACAATTGGCATATCCACCTCATCGTTCAGCACCTGGAGGATGTGCGAACCGGTAAAATCTTGCGCCTGGCGATTAACATTCCGCCGCGTAACCTCAAATCGATCATTGTGTCGATCGCCTACGTCGCGTGGCTGCTCGGTCACGACCCCACAACTAAAATCATTTGCGCGAGCTATAACGAGGATCTCGCTCTACGACTGGCACGAATGTGCTTACAGGTAATGCAGTCAAAATGGTATCGAATTTTGTTTCCTCGAACGCGTCTCGCTTCGGATCGCCCGTCAGCTGAGTTTATCCAAACGACGATGGGCGGGCATCGCATGGCGACGTCAGTGGGTGGAACTCTCGGCGGATTCGGCGCGCATTACATTCTTTTGGACGATCCGACGAAACCAGAAGAGGCGGCTTCAGAAGCGCGCAGACAGGTCGCTAATGATTGGTTCTCGCAAGGCGTGCCAACGCGACTCGATGACAAGCGTTGCGGCAGAATCGTTCTGGTCATGCAGCGTCTGCACGAAGATGACATGACCGGTCACGTGCTGGCTCAAGGCGGCTGGATACATCTCTCGCTTCCCGCCATCGCACAGGCAGATGAGACGCATGCGATTGTCACCCCTTTTGGGCTGTTGCATCACTGGCGTCGAGAGGGCGAAGCGCTCCATCCGGAACGCGAGCCGATCGAGGAGCTGACCAAGCTTCGTGTATCCATGGGCTCCGCGTTCTTCAGCGCGCAGTACCTTCAATCGCCGACGCCACCGGGAGGTGGGCTCGTCAAGATTGACTGGTTCCCGCGATTCAAATTGGAAGAGCCGCGTCGCTTCGATCGTATTGTGCAGAGTTGGGATACGGCCGTCACGGCGAAGGAACTGTCGAGCTTTAGCGCTTGCACAACCTGGGGTATTTTCGACCGCAAGGCCTATCTCATTCATGTGTTCCGCAAACGCACGGAATTCCCGGAGCTGCGTCGCGCAATCATTTCGCAGGCTCGTTCTTTTGGCGCATCAGTTGTGTTGATCGAGGATGCGGCTTCAGGCGCATCCTTGCTCCAAGATTTGCGAAAGGATTTGAGCAGCGTTCGCGGGTGCAAGCCGGCCGGCGATAAGATCATGCGGATGAACGCGCAAACCGCACACATCGAAAATGGCTTCGTCTATTTGCCGAAGGAAGCGCCGTGGCTGCCTGATCTCGAGCACGAGTTGATGATGTTCCCCAAGGGACGTTACGACGATCAGGTTGATTCAATCTCGCAGGCACTGGAATTCATCTTTGCACAGTCAGATCTGGATGCTCAGATCGAATTTTGTATTCGAATGATGGGCATCGAAGCCGCCAGTGATTCGCCACCCCGAAAGGTCAGGGCTATTTCAACCATTTCGAATATGAATATCGAGCTCAAGACCAATTCCGGGCGTTTGGTCCGGCCTGATGCCAACGGTATCTTCTGGCTCACTGAAAACGAGGCCCAGGGCATCCCTTTCATGCCAGATATGACGATTCTCCCAGATTGAGGATCGGCAGGTCACTGACCCGCTAGCGACTCAGACGCGCGGTCGCACTGCCGCAATCTGACGGCGATCAAGCCACCTTCGCTGATGGTCCTGCGCGAGTCTAAGGTGTCGCTCATCCCACCTGTTTTTGCCCTGATACCCGAGCCTATCAGGCCCTGCGAATGACCTGTTTTGAGACTGTTCTTTTGCCTCATGTTCAACATAGGTCGACGCCAAGCCCCAGCCTCAATTGGAATTTCCAGGGACAGGGGTTCCCAAAGCGCTTTTGCGGCTTCAATTATCAGGTAAAACAGGGCGGGTTCGTTGGGCAGATTGCGTAGTTCGATCTCGGCTGGGCCATCGAGTTGCCTCGCCGGCACGTGACCGGTGCTCACCAATGTCGGGGGTGATGCCTACTCACTCAATGAGGGATCGATAATTTATGATGGTTTCAACCCGCCCGACGAATGACGCGAGGCGAAAAATGCACCGCTACAAAAACCGCGTTGGCCGGTTGATTGTGCGCCACATATGCGCGACCGGACTGCTGTCGAAGCCGAGCCCTTCCTTGGGCTGGCGGAAATTGCGTCCGATCACGTCGGCGAACTCGTCGAGTGACACCTTCACGTTCGGATCGAAGGAGTAAATGTCGTTGACGCAAATCGTTCGTGCGGTGTCGTACCAGCGATGCTTGCGGGCGCGCTCGTACTCTTCGAAAATATACGGCTCGGGCTTGTAGTCGGGGCCGAAGAAGCGCTTGTACTGGTCGGGATAGGCATAGTCCGCGGCCTCGTCGGGGAAGAAGCGCAGCGCCTGATGCGTGCGGATCGCCCAGCTCACTTCCTCGTCCACATAGGGCTCGACGAGCTGCGCACCATAATAGCCATGATCGCCGCGGATAAAGGCGAGCACCGAGATGTCGTGCAGCAGGCACGCCAGGACCACCTTCTCGTTGCAGCCGGCGTTGCGCGCGTGGCGGGCGCTCTGCAGCAGGTGCTGCGCCGGGCCGAAACGCAGCTTGAAGAAATCGACGAGGGTCGGCTGCGCCGGCATCTTAGGGAGCCGTGGGTCGTCACCCATCAGAAAAAATTTGCCGGGATAGCGCTTCAACAGCGCATTGCCCACGCCTTCCTGGCGCTCGCCGTCGGCCATGGTGAAGAGCGCCGATTTGGTGACGATGGCGTCGAGATGTCGCATCTTCTCGGCTTCGATCGCGTCCAGTTGCTCGGAGAGAGACATCGCCTCGTTCATCGGGGTGTCCTTTGCCGGGATTGGAAAAAATGACAGCGGCTCAGCGTCGCGTATTTTAGGCGGCTCGTTGTGTGGGCGCAATCGGAGGGCTGCGCAGCATGCGGAGCACCGGACAGAGCCCCCCAACACAGATGGAGACAGATATACACAGATCGATGCAGACGAAGCTCGTGCGGCTCGTGTGCAGATCCCTCGCTCTGCGGCAGCCCGTCGCCTATCTGCGTGCATCTGTGTCAACTGGTTCTTGTCGGAGCACCCCCGAAACGATCGGGCAGGAAGAGCCCGGCTCAATGGTAGGCCACGGAGACGGCACGCCGAGAGCGCAATCCGGCGAAGTGTGAGCGGTTCGCCGTCAGATTGCGCGACACAATCAACGAATCTAGAGCGTGATCCGATTCTGTCCCATCGGATCACGCTCTAGCCCTCCTTCGCCCGTGTCTCCGCGCCGCTGCTCCTCTATTCTTGCTGCCCATGTCCGTCCAATCGCAGGCAGCCGCCCGCTCGCTTCGGCCCAAGGAGAACATCCGGCGCGGCATCCTCTACGTTTGTGCCTCGGCGTTGATCTCGGCCTTCATGAGCGTCTCGATCAAGTGGCTCTCGGATACTTATCCGGCGGTGGAGCTGACTTTTTTTCGCTGCGTCTTTGGCTTTATTCCGGTGGCGCTCATCGTGCACCGCGGCGGCGGGCTTAAGACTCTCAAGACCCGCCGCCGTCTCGCACATTTCCTGCGCGCGCTCGCCTGGACCGTATCCTTTCTGACGAGCTTTCTGGCGCTGCACTTCCTTGGGCTCGCCGATGCGGTCGCGCTCTCGTTCTTGGCGCCGATCTTCATGACCGTGCTTTCGGTGCCGATGCTGGGCGAGCAGGTCGGCATCCACCGCTGGAGCGCCGTGTTGGTGGGCTTCATCGGCGTCGTCTTCATGGCGCAGCCGCAAGGACAAGTGTTCCAGATCGGCACGATCTTCGGCATTACCAGCGCATTCTTCTGGGGGGTTGGCTCGATCAGCGTGCGGCAGCTCACGCACAGCGAGAGCACGCCCGCAATCACCTTCTACACGCATTTTTTCGCGGCGCTGATTCTGGCGGTGGCGTTGCCGTTTTTTTGGGTGACCCCGACATGGCAGGGCGCGCTTGCCATGCTGGCGGTGGGGATCATGGGTGGCACGTCGCAATTTTGGGCGACTCAGGCGCTTTCCTACGCACCCGCCGGGGCAATCGCGCCCTTCAACTATACGCAAATGGTCTGGGCCGTGATCCTGGGCTTCCTGATCTGGCACGACCTGCCAGGCCGCAACCTTCTGATCGGTGTAACCCTAGTGATCGCGAGCGGCCTTTATATTCTCTACCGAGAGATGCGCCGCGCGCGCATGGCGGCCGCAGCCGCAGCACTGGCCCGGCCCGGATTCGACCCGAGCCGGGGTGCGGAGTAGCATTGGAATATGCACGCTGCTCGGCGCTGCCGATAACGGCGACCAAAGACTTCGCCGACCACATGGCGAGCACCTTCATCGCCGGGCTGGAGCGACAGGGCTGATGGAGGACGCCATGGCAACCTACGTGATGCTCGCGCAGTGGACCGAGCAAGGCATGCGCCAGGTAGAGGACTCGCCCAAACGCGTCGACGCCGCCAAGCGCATGCTGAGAGAGATGGGCGGCGAGTTCCGGGTTTTCTACATGACCATGGGCGAGTTCGACTTGGTCGCGATATACGACGCGCCCGACGATGCGATTGCCGCGCGGTTTACCTTAATGCTGGGAAAGATGGGCAACGTACGTACCAGATCCTTGAAGGCGTTCCCCGAGGCCGCCTACCGCGAGATCATCGGCTCGCTCCGCTGAGCCGAGGGGCGATTTACCCTGTGGCGTCAATTCCGGCGCATGGGCCGTCGCAAAATTTGACGGTCATCCGGCCTGAAGCTGCGTGCCGGTGAGAAAAGCAAGCCCTTACAAGGGCTGGCATATTATTTGCTAAACTTGACGGGTGTTAAAGGCGTTCGCGCAAACGGCGGCGGGCGGATGGAGGACCCCGTTTCGTCGAGAGTGTGTATGGAGGGAATGCGCACCTCAGCAATGAAGGCTGAGAAAGCCCGTCTGATCAGGCCAGCAAGCACTTTTCCAAAGATTGATTAACGACAGATGCGCGTTGATCCGAGGGCTTCCGGCATTTGCAATGTGTTGGAGTTTATTGAATTTGGCTGTAGCTGTATCCGTTCTAACAACCAAAGCGGCGCGCCGTGGGCAAGCGCCAAGAGGTGGAGGATGAAGCGCGGAACCATGAGTTCGTACACGGATCTGGAATGGACCGACAAGGTCTGGAGCGCCTATCGGCACGCGCTGGTGCGCCTAGAGATCGCGCGCCAGGACCTCGCCGTCGCGATCGAGGAAAAGGACACCGAGGCCGAGAAGCTCGCCCGCGCGCAGCTAAGCGACTGGGGCACCTACTGCCTGCAATTAGGCAAGGTCGCGCAGGGCACGCTGATCGCGAGGAAAGTCCCGGACAACAACCGCCCGGCGGCGCAAGGCTGAGAACACTTCACGCTGGCAATTCGTAGCCGACCTTGGACTCGACCTCGATCGTGCGCTTGACCGCAGGCCGCGCCATTATACGCTCGTAATGTGCATCGAGCGCCGGAAGGGTGCCCGGCTTGAGCTCGAGGAAATTCCGGAATCGCCAGTAGAGACGGAACAGGTGGATGTCGGCGATCGAATAGCGGCCGATCGCCCACTCCTTGTCGCCGAGACGGCGCTCCGCATGTCCGTAGACTTCGCGCGCGTAATCGAGCCCGCGCGCGCGAGCGGGATGCAAGGTCGCCGCAATGAAGGACATCCACGAGATCACCCGTGCCTCCGCTTCGGGATCGCCCGCGGGCCAGAGCCCGGCTTCGGGATGGCGGCGGGCGAGGTAATAAAAAATCGCCGCCACCTCGGTGAGCGGTCGGCCATCAACCACGAGGGTCGGCACCTTCCCTTCGGGATTGATCGCAAGGTACGCGGCTTGCCGTTGCTCCTTCTTGCCGAGCGAGATCGGCCTACTCTCGAAGGGCACGCCGATCTCATGGAGCGCGATATGCGGCGCCATGGAACTGGAACCGGGAGCGAAATAGAGGGTGAGCATCGGGGCTGGGTCCGAAAGGTTGGGCGCACCACCATGCACGCCCAAGCACCGCTCGCCAAGCGCAATCGCGTGAGCCTAATCTACAGATTGTCCCACAAACTCCCGATGCTCTTTTTCAAATCCTCTCACGCCGGGAACCAACCGATGCCGAACAAATTGTTGGCCCTTGCCTTCGCCGCCTTCTGCACCATCTGGCTCGGCATGTCCGACGCCACCGCCGCTGACGCGAAGCTGATCACGAAGCCGAGCGCTCACTCGGTCAAGGAAACCATCGAGCGCTTCGAGCGCGCGGTCATGGACAAGGGCTGGGTGGTGTTCACCGAGATCGACCACGCGGCCGCCGCGGCCAAGGTCGGGCTCGAGCTGAAGCCGCGCACGGTCGTGATCTTCGGCAACCCCAAGCTCGGAACCGCGCCGATGCAGGGGACACCGACACTCGCGATCGACCTGCCGCTGAAGGCGCTCGTCTGGCAGGACGAAACCGGCAAGGTTTGGCTCAGCTATAACAGCGCCGACTATCTCGCCGATGTCTACGCGCGCCATGGCCGCGAGCTTCCCGCCGACGCGCGCTCCGGCATCGGCGATCTGTTGAATCAACTCAGCGATCAGGCAGTGAAGTAGCGGCGCATTTCTCTTTTGCGTCACGCAAGCCGCGAAAAACTGCGAAGGCGAAGGAGATTTGGGGATGACCGGGCATCGGGGGGAATCGAGGTGACCTTCGCTTCATCTCGATGACACCCCCAATCTCCTAAAGTCTGAGTCACGCAGATTAAATCAGATACACGTCCGATCTCATCCACCGCCATCGTCTGTATGCGTCTGTCCTGATCCGCTCCCATCCGCGTACACCCGTTGTTTCCAACAAGTGGGTTGCACCCCCGCCGCCGCCGGGCTAAGCCAGAGGCCTCGCGTTCGCGCACCCCCGGAGGCTCGGGTTTACCCCCATGAACATCCACGAATATCAGGCGAAATCTCTGCTTCAAAAATATGGCGTGGCGGTGCCCAAGGGCGGCGTCGCCTATACGCCCGAGGAGGCGGAACGCGTGGCGCGCGGCCTGGGCGCGCCGGTGATGGTCGTGAAGGCGCAGATACACGCGGGCGGGCGCGGCGCCGGGCGCTTTAAGGACGATCCCAACGGCAAGGGCGGTGTGCGTCTCGTGAAGTCTCCGGAGGAGGCGGCCGAGGCCGCTCATGCCATGCTGGGCCATGTGCTCGTCACCAAGCAGACGGGACCCCAGGGCCGCGAAGTGCGCCGCGTCTACATCGAGGAAGGAAGCGACATCAAGCGCGAGCTCTATCTGGGCTTGCTGCTGGACCGCAAGACCTCGCGCATCACCATGATGGCGTCGACCGAGGGCGGGATGGAGATCGAGGAGGTCGCGGCGAAACATCCCGAGAAGATCCTCCGTGTCGCGATCGATCCGGCGACGGGAATGCAGGCCTTCCACGCGCGGCGGCTCGCTTTCGGTCTGGGCCTTGTGGGAAAGCAGGTGGCGGCCGCCACCAAATTCATGCTGGCGATTTACCAGGCCTTCACCGGGCTTGACGCCTCGGTCGTCGAGATCAATCCGCTGGTGGTGACCGGCGAAGGATTCGTGATCGCGCTCGACGCCAAGATGAACTTCGACGACAACGCGCTCTTCCGCCACAAGGACGTGGCCGAAATGCGTGATGAGACCGAGGAGGATCCCGCCGAGGTCGAGGCCGAAAAGCACGCGCTCAACTATGTGAAGCTCGACGGCAATATCGGCTGCATGGTGAACGGCGCCGGGCTCGCCATGGCGACCATGGACATCATCAAGCTCTATGGTGGTGCGCCCGCGAATTTCCTCGACGTAGGCGGCGGTGCCACCAAGGAGCGCGTCACCACCGCATTCAAGCTGATCCTGAGCGATCCTCATGTGGAGGGAATTCTCGTCAACATCTTTGGCGGCATCATGCGCTGCGACGTGATCGCCGAGGGGATCGTGGCGGCGGCGCGCGAAGTAAGCCTGCACGTGCCGCTGGTGGTGCGGCTTGAGGGCACCAACGTACGCTTGGGCAAGAAAATCCTCGCGGACTCTGGCCTCCCCATCGTCACCGCCGACAACCTCGCCGACGCCGCCGAGAAGGTGGTCACGGCCGTGAAGGAGGCCGCGTGATGCGCAAAATAGTTGTCAGCCTCTCTTCGGGCACCTGCTGATGGCGATCCTCGTCAACAGCTCCACCAAGGTGATCTGCCAGGGCTTCACCGGCGCGCAGGGCACTTTCCATTCCGAGCAGGCGATCGCCTACGGCACCAAGATGGTGGGCGGGATCACGCCCGGCAAAGGCGGCACCACGCATCTCGATCTCCCGGTCTTCGACACGGTCGCGGAAGCGGTCGCCAAGACCAGCGCCACCGCGTCCGCGATCTATGTGCCGCCGCCCTTTGCGGCAGACGCGATCCTCGAGGCGATCGACGCCGAGGTGCCGCTCATCGTCTGCATCACCGAAGGTATTCCTGTCCTCGACATGGTGACGGTGAAGCGGACGCTCGTGGGCTCGAAGAGCCGCTTGATCGGCCCCAACTGCCCCGGCGTCATCACCCCCGAACAGTGCAAGATCGGGATCATGCCGGGCCACATCCACACCAAAGGCCATGTGGGGATCGTCTCGCGCTCGGGGACGCTTACCTATGAGGCGGTCGCGCAGACGACCGCCGCGGGTCTTGGGCAATCAAGCTGCGTCGGCATCGGCGGCGATCCCGTCAACGGCACCAACTTCATCGACGTGCTGGAGCTGTTCCTCGGCGACCCGGAAACGCAATCGATCATCATGATCGGCGAGATTGGCGGCTCCGCCGAGGAAGATGCGGCCGAGTTCATCCGACGCAGCAAAATCAAGAAGCCGATGGTGGGATTCATCGCGGGTGCGACCGCGCCACCGGGCCGCCGCATGGGCCATGCGGGCGCGATCATCTCGGGCGGTACCGGCACCGCCGCACACAAGATGGAGGCGATGCGCAGCGCCGGCATCACCGTCGCTGATTCGCCGGCCGCACTCGGCAGCACCATGGTCGAGGTGCTGAAGAAATGACACAACGGGAGAGTTTCACCACGGAGGCACGGAGGACACGGAGTGTCTATCCCTCGCGGCAATCGCTTCACGGCCTCGCTTTCTGCGAAGGTGGAACCCGATCTATTTCTGTAATCGATACCTACGTTCGTTCGAGGGATTCTGAGCGGAGTTATTGCCTTCTCTGTGACCTCCGTGCCTCCGTGATGAGACTTCATTTTCTTGATCCGACGCATATCGCTGACACGATACGTTCAGGCGGCTGCGATGAATGAGCCGTCACAGCCCAAGCGCGCCATTCATCCGGGCGCCGGACGCCGGCGCGGCCTCGATCATCCGAAGGGCCGCCAGGTCGAGCCGGAAGCGCTCGCGGAGGTGCAGGCGCTCTTGGGGGAAGAGCCGCGGCGGCGCGACCTGCTGATCGAATTCCTGCATCTGATCCAGGACAAATACGGCTGCCTGCACGCGCGGCATCTGGCGGCGCTGGCACAGGAGATGAAGCTTGCGCAGGTGGAGGTCTACGAGGTCGCTTCGTTCTACGCGCATTTCGACATCGTGCTGGAGGGTGAGACACCGCCGCCCGCGCTGACGGTCCGGATCTGCGATAGCCTCAGCTGCGAGCTGATGGGCGCGAAGAAGCTGCTCGCGGCGCTGCCGGCGAAGCTGGGGCCCAGTGTACGCGTGGTGCGCGCGCCCTGCATGGGCGGCTGCCACAATGCGCCGGTCGCCGCGATCGGCCATGCGCTGCACGAGCACGCGACCATCGAGAGCGTTGCCCGCGCAGCCGCCATTGGCGAGACTCATCCGCACATTCCCGCTTATATCGGCTTCGAGCGCTATCGGGCCGAGGGCGGTTACAAGCTGCTCCAATCCTGCCTCGCGGGAGAGCGCAACATCGACGACATGACGAAGACCATCGAGAGCTCGCAGTTGCGCGGTCTCGGCGGCGCGGGCTTCCCCGCGGGAAGCAAGGTGCGCCTGGTGCGCAACGAGAAGCCGCCGCGGCTCATGGCCGTCAACGCCGATGAGGGCGAGCCCGGCACCTTCAAGGACCGGCATTATCTCGAGACCGACCCGCATCGCATCCTCGAGGGGATGCTGATGGGTGCTTGGGCGGTGGAAGCGGCCGACGTCTACATCTATCTCCGCGACGAGTATCCGCAGTGCCGAGAGATTTTGCGCACCGAGATCGCGAAGGTCGAGCAGGCGGGGCTCGCCAAACACACGCGCATCCATCTGCGGCGCGGCGCCGGCGCCTATATCTGCGGCGAGGAATCGGCGATGCTGGAGAGCATCGAGGGAAAGCGCGGCCTGCCGCGCCACAAGCCGCCCTATCCCGCGCAGGTGGGTCTCTTCGGCCGCCCCACCCTCATCAACAACGTCGAGACGCTTTACTGGGTGCGCGACATCTTCGAGAAGGGAGCAGAATGGTTCGGCTCCCAAGGACGCCGCGGCCGCAAGGGACCGCGCAGCTTCTCGGTCTCGGGCTGCGTGAAAAATCCCGGCGTCAAGCTCGCGCCCGCCGGCATCACCGTGCGCGAACTGATCGACGAGTTCTGCGGCGGAATGGCGGAAGGCCACGCCTTCCGAGGGTATCTGCCGGGCGGCGCTTCCGGCGGCATTCTTCCGGCATCCCTGGGCGATCTGCCGCTCGATTTCGGGACGCTCGAAGCCCATGGCAGCTTCATCGGTTCGGCAGCGGTTGTGGTCCTCTCCGACAAAGACAATATGAGAGATGTGGCGCTCAACCTGCTGCGCTTCTTCGAGGACGAAAGCTGCGGGCAATGCACGCCCTGCCGCGTCGGCACCGAGAAGGCGGTCAGGCTCATGCAGGAAAGGCGCTGGGATCAGGCGCTGATTGAGGAGCTGGCGCGGGTGATGACGGATGCTTCGATCTGCGGGCTCGGCCAGGCCGCGATGAATCCGGTGAAGCAGGTGATCAAGCACTTCCCGGAGGATGTGACGTGATGGTCGTGGTCAGACGGAATACACAAATGCATGCCGATGAACGCAGATGGACACAAATTCAGAATCAAGAAATCTGTATGCATCTGTGTGCATCCGTGTCCATCGGTGCATTGCGCGACTTGGTCTTGTTGCGCGAGGAGCAGTAAATGAGTGACGGATCAGGCGTTGCGGGCGGCAGCGTGAAATTTTTCCTCGACGGCGAAGAGGTCGAGGCGCTGCCCGGCGAGACGATCTGGCAGGCGGCGGCGCGCCGCGGCACCGAGATTCCGCATCTCTGCTACAGCCCGGCGCCGGGATATCGCCCCGACGGCAATTGCCGCGCGTGCATGGTGGAGATCGAGGGCGAGCGCGTGCTGGCGGCCTCTTGCATTCGCCAGCCCAGAGCCGGCATGAAGGTCAAGACCGCGAGCGATCGCGCCAAATTCTCGCGCCAGATGGTGTTCGAGCTGCTGGTCGCGGACCAGCCGGCGCGCGCCGCGTCGCACGATCCGAGCTCGCGCTTCTGGAATTGGGCCGACCGCCTCGGCGTTTCGGAAAGCCGCTTCCCCGAGCGCCCGCAGCCCGCGCCCGACCGCAGCCACCCCGCGATGGCGGTCAATCTCGACGCTTGCATCCAATGCAATCTCTGCGTCCGCGCCTGCCGCGAGGTGCAGGTGAACGATGTGATCGGCATGTCGGCGCGCGGATACGGCGCCAAGATCGTGTTCGATTTCGACGATCCCATGGGCGAGAGCACTTGCGTCGCCTGCGGCGAATGCGTGCAGGCGTGCCCCACGGGCGCGCTGCTGGAGGCGCCGCTGGTTGACGCACGGAACCGCGCCGCCGCCAAACCCGACCGCGAGGTGGAGAGCGTCTGTCCCTATTGCGGCGTCGGCTGCCAGCTCACCTACAAGATCAAGGACGACCACCTGCTCTACGTGGACGGTCGCGACGGCCCTTCGAACCAAAACCGGCTTTGCGTCAAGGGCCGCTTCGGTTTCGACTATGTGCATCATCCCGAGCGGCTGCTCCATCCGCTGATCCGCAAGGAGGGCGTGCCCAAGAGCACCCACGACGTCATCGATCCCGCGAACCCCTACACCCATTTCCGCCGCGCCACTTGGGAAGAGGCGCTCGATCGCGCGGCTTCGGGCCTGAAGCGCATCCGCGACCGGCACGGCGGCAAAGCGCTCGCGGGCTTTGGCTCCGCCAAGGGCTCCAACGAGGAGGCGTACCTCTTTCAAAAGCTGGTGCGCGCGGGCTTCGGCACCAACAACGTCGACCACTGCACCCGGCTCTGCCACGCGTCCTCGGTGGCGGGACTGCTGGAGGGCATCGGCTCGGGCGCGGTGACGGCGCCATTCATGGCCGCCAAGGACGCCGACGTGATCGTGGTGATCGGCGCCAATCCGACGGAAAACCACCCGGTCGCCGCCACGTTCTTCAAGAACGCCGTCAAGCGCGGCGCCACCTTGATCGTGATGGACCCGCGCGGCCAGGCGCTGAAGCGGCACGCGGCGCACATGCTGCAATTCAAGCCGGGCCGCGATGTCGCGATGTTGAGCGCGATGCTCCACGTCATCGTCGAGGAAGGACTTTACGACCGGCAATACGTGCAGGCGCACACCGACGATTTCGAAAAGCTCAAGGAGAACGTGAAGAATTATCCGCCCGAGAAGATGGCGGAGATTTGCGGCATCGACGCCGGGACGCTGCGCACGGTCGCGCGCACCTACGCGCGCGCCGAGGCCGCGATCATTTTCTGGGGCATGGGCATCTCTCAGCACGTGCACGGCACCGACAACACGCGCTGCCTGATCGCGCTGGCGCTCGCGACCGGGCAGATCGGCCGCCCCGGCACGGGGCTTCATCCGCTCCGCGGGCAAAACAACGTGCAGGGCGCCTCCGACGCCGGCCTCATTCCGATGTTCTATCCCGACTACCAGTCCGTGGAAGACCCGAAGTACCGCGCGTTCTATGAGAAGCTATGGGGCACGAAGCTCGATCCCAAGCGCGGTCTCACCGTGGTCGAGATCATGACCGCGATCCATGAAGACGTGATCCGCGGCATGTACATCATGGGTGAGAATCCCGCCATGTCCGATCCCGACGTGGAGCATGCGCGCGAAGCGCTCGCCAAGCTCGAGCACCTGGTGGTGCAGGACATCTTCCTGACCGAGACCGCGAAATACGCCGACGTGGTGCTGCCGGCCTCGGCCTGGCCCGAGAAGGTCGGCACCGTCTCCAACACCAACCGCCAGGTGCAGATGGGGCGGAAGGCGCTGCCGCTCCCGGGCGAGGTGCGCGAGGATTTCGACCTCATCGTCGAGATCGCGAAGCGGCTCGGCCTGCCCTGGACCTACACGCATCCCCGCGACGCCTTCGCCGAGATGAAGCAGGCGATGCCGTCCCTCGACCACATCACCTGGGATCGGCTCGAGCGCGAAAGCTCGGTCACCTACCCCTGCGATGCCGACGACAAGCCCGGCAACGATATCGTCTTCGGCGATGGTTTCCCGACCGGGACGGGCCGGGGCAAATTCGTGCCGGTGGGACTGGTGCCGCCGGCGGAGGAGCCAGACGAACAGTATCCGATGGTGCTGACGACCGGACGCCAGCTCGAACACTGGCACACCGGCGCCATGACTCGGCGCGCGAGCGTGCTGGACGATATCGAGCCCGAGGCGGTCGCCAGTCTCGCGCCCGGCGATCTCCGCCGCATGGGGATGAAGCCCGGCGCGATGGTTCGCGTCACGACGCGGCGCGGCACCATCGAATTGAAGGCGCGCGCCGACAGCGCGATCCCGCCGGGGATGGTGTTCATCCCGTTCTGCTACGCCGAGGCCGCCGCCAACATCCTCACCAATCCGCAGCTCGACCCCTTCGGTAAGATTCCCGAGTTCAAGTTCTGCGCGGCCAAGGTGGAGGCGGTGCCGGGATAAGGCCGGGTTTCCGGCGGGTACACGCCACGCCTAACGATTGAAAGCTTTTTGATTGCGGCGCGCCGACCGTTGCTGACAGCTAAACGATTCTGTCGCCGCGCACCCCCCAATCCCCCGATATCCCCACCATCTCCTTCCCTCGTTATCGCGTCGGGTGCGCCTTGATCCACGCGATGATCGCCGGCACGACCTGATCCTCGATGCCGTAATAGCCGTGCGGCGAGAGCGCGTCGCAGGGCCGGCTGCGCGATGTCCCGCCCGAAACCGTGATCAACTCCTTGGCCGGCGCCGCCTTAAGCGCGTCCATGCCGCCCGCGACCCCCGCATAGGGACTCTCGCCGCAGCCGTCATCGCGGTTGTGCACGACCAGCACGGGCACCGAGATCTGATTGAGCGGAACCATGCTAATCCCGCCCGACCAGATGCTGGACGTCAGCACGATGCCCGCGATCTCGCCGCGGCCGAGCCGCACCGCGCCGTTCGCCGCCGAGACGGTCCCCCTGCTGGTGCCGACGAGCCAGACCGGCGCGCTCGATTTCTGCTTCAGGAAATGGACGGCGGCGGCGATATCCTGGCCGTGCTCGGCCGAGGCGCGGTAGGCGGCATCCATGCCCGAGCTGCGGTCGCTGGGTGCGTCCAGGACGGCGACCGTGAAACCCGCCTCCGTGAAGCGCCCGCGCACCCGCAACAGGAAATTTTGCTGCACGCCGGCGAGGACGCCCCCGCCGCCCGGCAGCAGCACGATGGCCGCGGGCGCGTGGTCGTTGAAGGTGAGCAGCATTGCCTCGCTGACGCCGGGCCGAGGCGCGAGCGTGACGGTCTCCTCGGCGTTGGCGCGGCCCGCCAAGGCCACGAACAGCACCAAGGCGCAAGAAAGCAGCAATGAGCGCATCTGCGGACTCCGATGTTTGACGTCTGTCCTCAGGATGACCCGTTGCGTTTGATTCGCAACAGTGTCGGCGAGGGCCGTAGGCTAAACGATCTCGCACTCATTTTCACCACGAAGGCGCGACGACCGCGACGGTTCCATCCGCAAATAACAGACCGCTAGAACCGCATGCGGAAGCCCGCGAAGACGGTGTGGGTGGTGTCATTGTTGAAGCCGATATCGGCGTTGTAGTCGGCGAAGAGCGAGAGGGTGTTGCTGAGGCCGGCGGTGATCGGTCTCAGCGGCGACGGTCTGCGCGTGCGCCGAATGTGCGACCGCCAACGCCGCCGCCGCCGTGCCCGCCAGCAGCGCCGCAGGCCCGAGCCATCTCCGAGACCGCATGGTGCCCCCCGCCCGAATGTCCCCTCTGGGTTGCCCAACCAAGGGTAGATAGACGCACACGGGCGTAGATACCACGCACGATATGATAACTCAATGACGGATGGACTCTCTCCGAGAGGGTCATTCACGAACCTGTGCAGCCGGCATTGGAGAAATACTCAGAGCCAACCGTCAGCCGATCGGCTCAATCCACCGCGAAGACCTTCATCACCTCATCGCCGAGGTGATTGATCACCTTGACGGCGATGCGTCCCGATTCCGGTTTGCGGAATGGGCGCGAGGTATCGCTGTGCAGGCTCTCCCAGGCCTCCGCGTCGATCTCGGCCTTGAGCGTAGAGCGGAGCGCTTTGAAGGGGTCGTTCGCGCCCAGGAAATAGGCGTGGCGGACGAAGAAGCTTTCCTCGTTGTAGTCGGTGTCCAGCATCCAGAGCGCGATGCCGTCGGTGCCCTCGGAGACGACCTCGCCGGTTTGCGGCTTGAACACGTCGACGCCATGCACCTTGACGCGGATCACCTCGTCGGCGGCGGGCTCGATGGAAATATCGGGCTCGCCGAAGATCACGAAGAGATTGCCCGTACCGGTCGGCTTCAGGTCGCCGCCCATGTGCAGATCGGGGTTCATGCGCGCCTTCAGCACGGTCACGCGGCCCAGCCGATCCATCTCGGCGGAGCGCGCGTCATAGTTGAAGGCGCAGGCGATCAGCACGTCGAAGCCTGCATCGCCCGCCTCGCGCGCGGCGGCGACGAGATCGGGCCGCGCGACGGTGCCGAATTCGGGGCCGATCAGGATGCCGGCGCGGCGTTCCTTCTCGCCCTCCATGAACTTGCCCTCGGCGCAAATGAACTTGCCGGGCCAGCCCACGAGGCTCGTGAAGGTGATCCGATCTTCCTTGTGCGCCTGCTGCACCCCGGCCGTCCTGAGATTTTCAAGGATCATCTGCGCGAAGTCCGTCGCGACATCGTCGCGGTCGGGCGCGGTCCGCTTGCCTTCCGACGCATTGACGGTATCGATCAGCTCATCGTCCCAATCGACCGCGAGGGTGCGGTGCGGCGACAGGCTCTCGACCGTAAAGGGGCCGGCGACGCGGATGCGGGAATTGTCGGCGTAGGGCTTGTCGTAGAGATATTCGACCTCCGCCTTGGCGGCGATCGAGGTGTCGATCTCCTTCTGCCGCGCGATCCGCGCCTCCCACCATTTGGCATGGGTTTCCTTGGCCTTTGCGGACCACTTGGTATCGGCCTCGCGGGGGATTTCCCATTCCTCCCATTTCCTTGAGAGCGCCTTGTTGAGCGCGGCCCGCAGCGGCTCCAAGCTCGCCTGCCACTTCTCCCAGATCACGTCGATCTCGGCGTTGTTGGCGATCGACTTCAAGGTGATATGCGGCACGCGCTCATAGACGAAGCCCTGGCGGATATCGCCCTGTGTCGGTGCGGTCTTGGGCGGCGTGCGCGTGACTTCCGCTTCCTTGCGCTGACCCTCAGGACTGTCGGCGAGGAGGTAATAGGGATAGCGCGCGCCCATGAGCCGCGAGCGCGCGAGCGCGACCGCGACGCGCGAGGTATCGATGGTGATCCAGCGCCGGCCCCATTGCTCCGCGACGTACGCCGTCGTGCCGGAGCCGCAGGTCGGGTCCAGGACGAGATCGCCGGGATCGGTGGTCATGAGGATGCAGCGCTGAATGACCCCTGGATTTGTTTCGACAACGTACCTTTTGTCTTGGGCAGGAGCGGTATCGCGCCACGGATGCGTAAGCTTCCGAAATCGAAAATCTGCGTGAAAGCTAATGAACCTGGGAAAGGCACCCTCGACGAAAAGGCGTCGCGCCCTTGCCAAGCGCTGCATGTTATCTTCGGTTGTCACCCAGCACCGCCCTGTGGTGGGAGTGTATTTGACCCCCTCGAAATCAAACGGAAAGACGCTTTTCTCCGAAAAGGACGGTGCCCATTGCGAGACCGTTCCAAATATCTTCGCTTGCTGTGATATGCGTGCAAAATTGTCTCGCTCATCACTGTGTAATCGGCGGAGATGCCCTGATTCATCTTGCACGCCAGTCCAACGGCCAGAAGGATCCGGATCAGTTTCGACATAGAGCCCGCGATATTTGATGTGGTCGATGTTCCTTGAATACCAAATTAGGTAGTCGGCCATACCCTCGAGCGTCTTCGCGCCAAGAGGCATCAGTTTCTTACGAAACGAGATAAGCGCGACGAAATTTTCCTCGTGAAACACCTCGTCCATCAGCGCTCTTACGCGATGCACGTTCTCATCGCCGATCTGCACGAAGATGCTGCCGCTCTCGTGCAGGAGGTCGCGGGCGACGATCAGCCGATCGCGCAGATAGGTCAGATAGGAATGAATGCCGTCGCGCCAGGTGTCGCGAAAGGCGCGGACCTGCTCGGGCTCGCGGGTGATCTGGTCGGCGGAGTCCTTCACGTCGCGCGACGTGGTTGACCACTGGAAGTTCGAGTTGAAGCGGATGCCGTAGGGCGGGTCGAAATAGATGCACTGCACCTGCCCGCGCAGCTTCTCGCGGTCGGCGAGGCTCGCCATCGCCGAGAGGCTGTCACCGGCGATCATTCGGTTCGACCAATTCTGATCATGTTGATAGAACTCGGTCTTGGCCTCGGGGTCGATCCCGTTGAAGTCGGCGAAGAGGTCGATGGTCTCGCCGGGTGCCTGTCTCGCGCGTTCCTTCGACTGGCGCACGAGGTCGTCGATGATGACCTTGGGATGCACCTTCTCCTGGATGAAAAGCAGCGGCGCCTGGACGACGAGGTCGGCTCCGTCCTGCGCGTCCTTGCCGCGCCAGACAAGCTGCGGGTCGAGGTCCCTGTTGCGCCGCTCATAGGCGAGGCGGATCGGCGCCTTTTCCGTTTCCTCCATCACGGACTCGAGTTCCGCCGTCGGAATGTTGCGGCGCCGCGCTCTCTTGTGCTGCAGCGTTTCGACTTTGGTCGGTTTCTTGGCCATGTGCCTGCGCCCTCTATGCCGCCGCGCTCGTGCCGCCCGCGGCGCAGAAGCTCTCGATCAGCTTGTTGAACTCCGCCTCGATCTCGTAGACCGCCGTGAATTCGGCGAAGGCCCAGCGGCCGAACTTGCCGAGATTGTTGACGCCGGGCACCCAGTAGGCGCGCATGGTCTCGGCCTTTTCCTTCGCATTCTCTCCGCGATAGCCTTTGATCTCGACGATCAGGTTCAAGGGATCGGCGCGGCCGTCGTCGATGCGAACGATGAAGTCCGGGATGTATCTTCGCGGCGTCGAGCCCGCGAGATAGGGCACTTCGAGGCCAAGGCTCTGGTTCTTGACGTAGGTTCGGACGCGCGGATGCGCCTCGGCGACGCGGCAGAATTCCGCCTCCCAATCGCTGTCGCAGACGAGCCAGTTCACATGGCACTTGGGCGGCGGACCCCTGGTGTCCCAGCGCGTCGTTCGCGACGTCGTGAAGTTGATGAAGCGGGTCGATCCCGTGGGGTTGTAGGCATCGAGGATCGCCTTCACGGGACGTTCGCCCATCAGCGACAGCGTGATCGCGGCCTTGATCCGTTCGGCCGCCATGTCCGTCATCTCGGGGTAAAGGAGCTGGGCCGGATAGGTGCCGCCGGAGCAGCGGAGATAACCGCCGTCGAGCCACTGCCGCGCGATGCGCTTCAATTGCCCGAAGAGGTACAGCTTCGGCTCTGCTCCGGGATCGCGGTACTTCTGGAACAGCAGATGCTTTGCGAGGCTGTAGACAATGCTGGCGGCGCGGGTGTCTTTACGATGCTCCAGCGTAAGATCGACCGCCTCGCCGATAATGCCCTGGTTCTTGACGACGGATGGGCCGACAAGATCGGGCGTGAGCGCGAGGACCGAATCCTCGCTGAACTTCGCGTCCAGCCGATCCTCCGGAAGATCGACGCGATAGCCCTCAACCCGCGGAAACACGATCTCCAGGGAGTCGCGGTCAGGCCGCACGGCATGCACGCGCAAGGTTTCGCGCGGCGTCGGCGGCGGCACCACCACCGGCTTGGCGGCGAAATCGAAGGGGATGCCCAGGACATCGGCGTATTCGACATCGAACAGCTTGGAGTCGTTGAGGTCGTAGGACTGACGGCGAAGACCGCGTCCCACGACCTGCTCGCAGAGAAGCTGCGTGCCGAAGGCGCGCACGCCCAGGATGTGCGTGACGGTGTTCGCGTCCCAACCCTCGGTCAGCATCGAGACCGAAACGACGCAGCGAATCTGCTCGCCGAGCCTGCCGGGCTTGCCGACGGTGTTCATGACTTCGCGCAGCAAGGTCGCGTCTTCGATCGCATCGCCCGCCCGCGGGTCTCGCGTGCGCTCGATGATCTCGCGGCGAAACCGCTCGATCTCGTCCGCGGCCATCTCGCGAAAGTCCTTGTCGAGCGCCTCGCCGGATTCGAGCTGCGCGCTGTCGATCAGGATCGTGCTGGGACGCGGCAGGCGATTTCCGTCGTCGTCGTAGTTCCGAAACAGGGCGAGATGGCCGTTTCGAAAAGTGTCCGATCCGTCCTCCTGCTCGCGATGAAAGCCGGACACGTAGCGGTAGATCAGCTCCGACGTGGAGGTGTTGTTGCAGACCACGATGAATACCGGCGGAATCGCGATCTTGCTGTCCTGCCAAGCCGCGAATGTCTTCTCGTAATGTCCATAAAGCGCGTCGAGCGCCGTCAGCAGCTCCACCGGCAGCGTGAGAGGATCAAGCCGCCGGCCCGAAGCGGTTCGCCCCTTCTTCGGCAGCTTCTTGCCGATGTGTTCCCACAAATTTCGGTACATCGGCGTATCGCCGCCGGGAACGTTGTCGGCGACGGGAACGCGGGGCAATTTGACGATGCCGCACTCGATCGCATCCATGAGCGAGAAATCGCTCATGGTCCAATTAAACAGCGTTCCCTCCGGGTGGCCCGAACCCTGAAGAAAGAACGGCGTCGCCGAGAGGTCATAGACGGTTGCGACGCCGAGCTTGCGCTTCACCATCTCGAGCCCGGTTATCCACATCCGCGCGGCTTCATTGGCGCGTTTCGCGTCTTCCTTTGCCTCGCCCTTGAGGTCGGCCTCGGTCTCGCCATCGGCGTCTTTGACCTTCGCTCGATAGCAGTGATGCGCCTCGTCGTTGAGCACGACGATGTTCTTCATGCCCATCAACTCCCGCATGACGCGCTGAAGCATCTGTCCTTCGGTTTCTTCGGTTTCGAGCTTCTCCTCGCGCCAGCCCTCGATGGCGGCGCGAGTGGCCTTCGCGATGTCCATTCGCGCGCGAAGCTTGAACGCGTGGAAGTTGGTGATGACGATCGTCGCGCGATCGATGTCCGCCAGCATGTCCGACGGAACGATGTCGCGATTGCGGCAGTAGCTCTCGGGATCGTTCGGCAGCAGAACCCGCAGCCGGTCCTTGATGGTGATGCCGGGCGCGACCACCAGGAACCCGCGCGAGAAGTGCTTGCTGTTGGGATGGCGGACGGCATTGACGGTCTGCCAGGCGATCAGCATCGCCATGACCGTGGTCTTTCCGGCGCCGGTCGCAAGCTTCAATGCGATGCGCACAAGCTCGGGGTTTGCCTGCGCGTTCGCGCCTTCGAGGTACCTCCAGAACTTGGCGGTGCGAGCGCCGCGTTTTGGCGCGACCTCGCTGAGCCAGATCGCGGTCTCGACGGCTTCGATCTGACAGAAAAAGGGGCGAATGCCCTCGGAGGGACGGCTCCTCCAGTGCGCGAGCAGACGCGCCGTCTCGGGCGTTACGCCCCAGTCCGCGGGGTTGGGCAATCTGCGCCACGCATCCACGTATGTACGGATTTCGTTGATGATCGGGCGCGGGTTGTATTCCTGCTCTTCAGTCGAGAGACCGTCGCCGGAATCAAGCACCATCCCCATTTGGCCGGTGGTGAGGCGGCGCTTCTTCGGCTTTGGAACCGGCGTGATCAGGTCGCAGGGACGACGCGATTCGATGATGCGATTCGTGGGCTGGCCGTCCCTATCAAGCTCCCAATGGCGGGCCGGATACTCATAGGGAGAATTCAGGATCGGCCGCTCGAAAAACGTCTCGCTCACCCCGGCGCTTTCCCCTTTTGCCAATCAGCGCATGGCCTTGACGCCTAGTTCTATACATGAGAGTGATAATGTCAACAATATATAGTGCCTCTCGATGGTCGCGCTGAGGGCATTCTGCTCGCTAATTGCTAATCGCAAGGGGACGATGGCACTACGGCTTAGCGCTGCGCGATGGCGCGCAGCGCCGCCTTCGGCCGTAACAACATAACGTATGTACACTCGACCCCACTATGCGCTATACCTGGGACGCCAATAAGAACCGGCGCAATATCGGCCTGCATGGGCTCGACTTCTCGGATGCGGTCCGTATCTTCGAGGGGCCGACGTTCGAACGGGTTGATGACCGCGAGGAATACGGTGAGATTCGAATATATGCGATCGGCGAAGTTGGCGGCGTCATTGTCACGGTGATCTATACGGATCGGGAAGAGAATGAACGGCGCATCATCTCGGCACGGAAAGCGGAGCCGCACGAGCGGCGCGCGTACCTCCAAGCACGCCACGGCGGCGCGTAAATCACGAACGGATTGGGAGCGGCTGCGCCGCATGAGTGACGCGGAAATCCGCGCGAACATCAAGCGCGATCCGGATTTGAAAGCGACGGATGCGGCATTCTGGAGGGGCGCCCGGCTCGTGCTGCCGGAGCCCAAGCATTCCATCACCATTCGCCTTGACGCTGACGTGCTCCGCTTCTTCCGGCGTGAGCCGCGCTATCAGACGAAGATCAACGCGGTGCTGCGAAGCTATATGCGCGCACAGCAGGGGAAATAGAGAAAGGGGACGATGGCAAATCCGACGAGACATCCCGTCGATCAGGACGCGCGTCAAAAGCTCCGCGCCATCATCGAGCGGCTGTCGCTCAGGCGCGACCGCGTGTTCAAATTGGCCTCGGGCCGCGAGAGCAATTACTTCTTCGACCTGAAGCCGACCCTGCTCGACCCCGAGGGCATCAACCTCATCGCCGACGCGGTCGTGCGCGAGGCGGCGGCGCTTGGGGCCCAGTGCATCGGCGGCCTTGCCATGGGCGCCGTGCCGATCGTCATCGCCGCCGTCCTCAAGAGCGCCTCCACCGATCAACCGCTCCGCGGCTTCTGGGTCCGCAAGGAGGTGAAGGACCACGGCGCCCAGAGCAAGGCCGATGGCCATATCGTTCCGGGCTCAAGGGTCGCGGTCGTCGAGGACGTCACCACCACCGGCGGCTCCGCCATGAAGGCGGTGGCGGAAGCGCGCGAGCGCGGATGCGAGATCGTGGGCGTGATCACGATCGTCGATCGCCTCGAAGGCGCGCGCGAGGCCTTCGACAAGGAAGGGCTCAAGTTCATCGCGCTCTTCGACACGGGGGATTTTCCGTAGCGGTCGGTTATCCGTGGTCAGAAACCGATCACCGACGACTGATGACTCCCCCCACTCAATTCCCCCACGGCATGATCGGCACGGTGCTGACGGAATTGGCGGGCGAGCCGTTGACGATCTTGGAGCTGACCGCGAGATAGACGAGCGCATTGTGCTTTTTGTCGATCATCCGGTAGATGCGCGTGCGCTTGAAAAAGATGCTGGTCTTCTGGGTGAATACCTCCTGGTCCGAGCGCAGCTTATTGATATCGACGGTGATCGGCCCCACCTGCCGGCACGAGACCGAGAAGTTCGAGGGGTCCTCGTTGAGCCCGAAAGGCTGGCCCCACCCGCCCTTGCGCGCCTGCGAGATGTGGCAGGCAACGCCCGGTACCTCCGGGTCGTCGAAGTCGCTCACGCATACCTTGTCGTTGGGCGAGAGGAGATTGAAAGTCGTGCTGATGCAGCCGAGGTCGTCGGCGCGGGCGGTTGCGGCGGCGGTCGCGAGCAAGAAGAGGGCGGCAAGGGCCAGGAATTTCATGGGGGGCCTCCGTGGTGAGCGATCAGCTGTCAGCGGTCAGCTATCAGCCGTCAGTGAGTAGCCTAACGCGTTTGGGGAGATATGGGGATGATTGGGGGATGGTGCGGAGCTTGGGGACAAAGAAGCAAAAGTGAACCGCGGAGGCACGGAGAACACGGAGGGTTTCATCCCCTTCCACTGCGTGCGCGCCTCGGATTACGGGCGAGCTGCACCTCCGAGCCCTCCGTGCCTCCGTGGTGAAATTTTTCCTTTCCTCCCCCAATCCCCTTCATTGTTATTTACCTGCCGCCCGAAATGGCCGCAAAATCCCGCACAACGCCACCCCGATCCGGTGAGGGAGCCCGCGCCCCATGATGACCAGCACCAGCCTGTTTCCGGTCCCCGAAGCCGTGGCCCGCGACGCCTGGGTCGATGAAGGCAAATATTTCGCGATGTACGAGGCCTCGCTCAGGGACCCCGACAAATTCTGGGGCGAGCACGGCAAGCGGCTGCACTGGATCAAGCCCTATACCAAAGTGATGAACGCGCGCTTCACCGGCGACGTCTCGATCCGCTGGTTCGAGGACGGCACCTTGAACGCGAGCGCCAACTGCCTCGACCGCCACCTGCCCATGCGCGCGGACCAGACCGCGATCCTCTGGGAAGGCGACAGCCCGAGCGAGCACCGCCATGTGAGCTATGCGGAGCTGCACGAGAACGTGCGCCGGCTCGCCAATGTCCTGAAGAAGCGCGGCGTCAAGAAGGGCGACCGCGTGACGATCTATTTGCCGATGATTCCGGAAGCGGTGGTGGCGATGCTCGCCTGCGCGCGGATCGGCGCCGTCCATTCGGTGGTGTTCGGAGGCTTCTCGCCGGAGAGCTTGATCGGCCGCATCCAGGATTGCCGCTCTACGGTGCTGATCACTGCGGACGAGGGGCTGCGCGGCGGGCGCAAGGTGCCGTTGAAGGCAAACGCCGACGCGGCGCTGGAGAAGTGCCCGGAGGTTTCGACGGTGATCGTGGTGCGCCGCACCGGCGGACAGATCCGCTGGTCCGAGGGGCGCGACCACTGGTACCACGACGAGATCGCGTCCGTGTCGCGGGACTGTCCGCCCGTTGAGATGAGCGCCGAGGATCCGCTCTTCATCCTCTACACCTCGGGCTCGACCGGAAAACCCAAGGGCGTGCTGCACACGACCGGCGGATACCTGGTCTTCACCTCGATGACGCATCAATACGTCTTCGATTATCACGACGGGCAGATTTACTGGTGCACGGCCGACGTGGGCTGGGTCACCGGACACAGCTACATCGTCTATGGCCCGCTCTCGAACGGCGCCACCACCCTCATGTTCGAGGGCGTGCCGAATTATCCCGACGCCGCGCGCTTCTGGCAGGTGGTGGACAAGCACAAGGTGCAGATCTTCTATACCGCGCCGACCGCGATCCGCGCGCTGATGCGCGAGGGCGACCACTTCGTCAGCAAGACCAGCCGCAATTCGCTGAAGCTTCTCGGCACCGTCGGCGAGCCGATCAACCCCGAGGCGTGGCTCTGGTACCACAACGTCGTCGGCGAGGGACGCGTGCCGATCGTCGATACGTGGTGGCAGACCGAGACCGGCGGCATTTTGATCACGCCGCTGCCGGGTGCCACACCGCTGAAGCCGGGCTCGGCGACGCGGCCGTTCTTCGGCATCAAGCCCGAGATCGTCGATGGCGAGGGGCGGCTCCTCGAAGGCGCCGCCGAAGGCAATCTCTGCATCGCGCAATCCTGGCCTGGGCAGATGCGCACCGTGTTCGGCGACCACAAGCGCTTCGTCGAGACCTATTTCTCCACCTTCAAGGGCAAGTACTTCACCGGCGACGGCGCGCGCCGCGACGAGGACGGCTACTACTGGATCACCGGCCGCGTCGATGACGTGATCAACGTGGCGGGCCATCGCCTCGGCACCGCCGAGGTCGAGAGCGCGCTCGTCGCCCATCCCAAGGTCGCGGAAGCCGCGGTCGTGGGCTATCCGCACGACATCAAAGGCCAGGGCATCTATGCCTATGTGACCTTGAAGGCCGGCCACGACCCGAGCGAGCCGCTCCGCGTCGAGCTGGTGCAGTGGGTGCGCAAGGAGATCGGGCCGATCGCCACCCCCGATCTCATCCAGTGGGCGCCCAACCTGCCGAAGACGCGCAGCGGCAAGATCATGCGCCGCATCCTTCGCAAGATCGCCGCCAACGAGCACGGATCGCTGGGCGACGTCTCGACCCTCGCCGATCCCGCCGTCGTCAGCGATCTCGTGGAAAACCGGATGAATCGCACGTGAGAGTTTTTATGCTCGCGCGCCTTGCAAAGATCCACGCCAGCGCGATGCGAAGCATCGTCGCGAGAGCCGCACCGGTGATAACTATGCTCTTGTCTTTGACGGCGAGCGCGGCGCCGCCGCCCGACGCGAACCCCGCGCTCGCGCCCTGGTTCGAGAGCCTCGAGCGGCCGGACGTCGGCGGCTCCTGCTGCTCGGTCTCGGATTGCCGGCGCGTCCAGAGCCGCGTTGGCGCGCGCGGCTACGAGGTGCTGCTCGACGGCGCCTGGGTTCCGGTCCCCGCGCATCGTGTCGTCCGCCGCGAAAATCCCGTCGGCGAGGCGGTCACCTGTGCCCGCGGCCACGTCATCATCTGCTTCGTCCCGCCGCCGGATACGTGAGCCAATCTAAGACCGTCATCCCGGGCAAGCGCCCTGAGGAGCGCGCGAAGCGGGCGTCTCGAAGCGCGCGCAGACCCGGGACCCAGCATACCTAGCCGCTGGGTCCCGGGTCTGCGCGGCTACGCCGCTCGCCCGGGATGACGGTTTAGAAAAGCCGACGCGCAAACCGGAAGCAGGTTTGATTCGGTTGTGCCGAATCCAAAGGGCTTTCCCGCTTCCGCATCCTTTGCTTAAAGTGAGCGGGTGAGCACCGCGCTTGCGATCCGGCACGTCGCCTTCGAGGACCTCGGGAGCTTTGCCCCGATCCTGCGGCATCGCGGATTCAACGTGCACTATCGCGATGCCGGACTCGACGACTTCTCGGCCCGCGACCTGATCGACACCGACCTCTTGGTGGTGCTGGGCGGACCGATCGGCGTCAACGAGGCGCGGGTCTATCCATTCCTGACCCAGGAAATACGGCTGATCGAGCGGCGGCTCGCGGCACACCGGCCGGTGCTCGGCATCTGCCTCGGCGCGCAGTTGATGGCGAAGGCGTTGGGGGCACGCGTCTACAAGGGCAAAAAGAAGGAGCTGGGCTGGGGCGGGATCGCGCTCAGCCCCGCCGGCGAAGTCTCGCCGCTCAAGGCGCTGGGCCGGGCGGCGGTTTTGCACTGGCACGGCGACACCTTCGATCTGCCGAAAGGTGCGACATTGCTCGCGGGCAATGGCGCCTACCCGCACCAGGCCTTCGCCTGGCACCGTCATGGCTTGGCGCTGCAGTTCCATGTGGAGGCGACGGCGCAAGGGGTGGAACGCTGGCTCATCGGTCACACCCTCGAAATCGCGCTGACCCGCGGCGTCGACGTGGCGGCTTTGCGCCGCGCCACGCGCCGTCATGCACCGGCGCTCGAGGAGCGGGCGCCCCGGCTGCTGCGCGCCTGGCTTGACCAGGTCGGGCTTTGAGCGAGGGCGCGGAGGCGGCACTCCAGGCTCTGCTGGCGCAAGTCCGCGCCTGCACGCTCTGCGCCAAGCACCTGCCGCTGGGGCCGCGCCCGGTGTTGCGCGGCCAGGCGACGGCGCGGCTCTTGATCCTGAGCCAGGCGCCCGGCACGCGCGTGCACATGACCGGCCTCTCCTTCAACGACCGCAGCGGCGAGCGCCTGCGCGAATGGCTTGGTATCGGCCGCAAGGTCTTCTACGACGAGCGCCGTATCGCGATCATGCCCATGGGGTTCTGCTATCCCGGCCGCGATGCAAAGGGCGGCGACCTGCCGCCGCGCCCGGAATGCGCGCCGCGCTGGCACCCCCGCGTACTCCAACATTTTCCCGAGGTGGAGCTGACGCTGCTCGTCGGTTCCTATGCGATCGATTTCTACCTGGGCAGGCGCCGCAAACCCTCGATGACGGAGACGGTGCGGGCGTGGCGCGAATACCTGCCGCGCCACCTGCCGCTGCCGCATCCGAGCTGGCGCAACGTCGGTTGGCTCAAGGCGAACCCGTGGTTCGAGGCGGAACTGCTGCCGGACCTCCGCGGCCGCACGCGCGCGCTGCTGGGGGAGAGATTTCACCCGGAGACACCGAGGTCACGGAGCAGTGAGTTTTTTCTTATCGAACCGATAAGCACATACCGTTTTTCTTATGGATAGAGTCGGCCTATTTTCCGACTGCCCGATCCCAATGCGTGGCCGCTCAGGTTAATGGAGGCGCAAATGTCCGATGCAAGCCGGATGCTTTTTCTTCGCATCGCGCTGGTCGTCGTCGGCCTAACCTTCATATTCGGCGTCTATCTGATGGGAGTCTTCTGGCCCTCCGGGTGGGTTTGGGGGCAAGGACACCCACAGCACTACCTGACGATGATCATGGGAATCTACGCGACGCTGGGCGTTTTCCTGCTCATCGCCGCGCGCAATCCCGAGGCGCACCGGAGTCTCATCTGGTTCACGGTGTGGTCGAGCGTGGTGCACGCGGGGATCATGGCGGCTCAATCCCTGAGCGAACCTATGGAGCGCGGCCACTTGATCGGGGACGTACCGGCGCTGTTGCTGGTGGCGGTCGTCCTCGGCGTGTTGATGCCGCGGGCCGCGATCACCCCTCAGCACGCCCCGATTTGAAGCACGCTTAGCCGGAAAGCGGGCAGGCCGGTCGGGGACCTGCTGGGTCGGCCTGCTCAGCGCCGGTGTGTGAAGACGCGCCGATCCTTCAGCCAGAGCTCGATGCCGGCGTAAGCGTCCATCTGCATCAACAGGCCGAGAGCTTCTCTGGTCACTTCCTCGTCATCGGCGCCTTCGATGATTCGGACGTTTCGAATTCTGAGGTCCCGGTCCAGCAGATAGCATCGATAGTTTTCCATGGTGCCGAAGGTGTCGAGTGGCTCGATACCTGAAATTTTCCCAGCGAGCACCGGATTAATCCAATTACATTGTCGAGGAGGTCCATAACCAAATATTATGCATGTAATAACTGCGGAGCGGGCTCATGCTCAAATCCCGTCAAGTCGAGGCTTTTCGCGCCGTCATGCTGGCGGGAGGAATTACACCGGCCGCGGAGCTGATGAGCGTCTCGCAGCCGGCGGTGACCCGCCTTATTCAGGATTTGCAGTCCGCACTGGGACTCAAGTTGTTTGAGCGCCGCGGAGCGAGGCTCGTGCCGAGCGTCGAGGCCCATCTACTCTATCGCGAGGTGCAGCGCTCCTTCGTCGGGCTCGACCGTATTCAGCGGGCGGCCGTCGAGCTTCGCCAGCACCGCGCCGGCGTGCTCCGGACCGCCGCCCTGCCCGCGCTCGCGAACGGCTATCTGCCGCGGTTTGTCGCCAGCTTCCTGGCGACGCGTCCGAAGCTCGATTTGGCGCTCGCGGGAGCGCCGTCGACCGTCATCCTCGACCTCGTGGCGGCGGGACAATGCGATGTGGGGTTTGTCGAGATGCCGAGCGAGCATGCGGCAATCAAGGTCGAGCCGCTGGTTCCGGTCCCGGCGGTTGCGGTGGTGCCGGAGCGACACCCGCTGGCGAAGAGGCGGGTACTGAGGCCCCGGGATTTCGACCGTCAGCCGTTCATTTCCTTCAGCCACGCGACGATACTGCGTTACCGGATCGATACCCTGTTCGATAAGCAAGGCGTGCGTCCCATCTATCGCGTGGAGACGCCGCTCTCGATGATCGCATGCCCGTTCGTGTCATCGGAGCTTGGGATCGCGATCGTCGACCCCTTCACGGCGCGCGAGTATGCGGGCCGCGGCCTGGCGATCCGCCCTTTCACGCCGACCGTCCCGATCGAATTCGGCATCTGCTATTCGACCCAGCAACCGCTTCCGGCGCTCGCGCGCGAACTCATCAGGGCCTTCAGCGCGGAGGTCGAAGCTTTCGCCAAGGAATTCGTGTGAGCGGACACCGCGTTACACCAGCCTCGCACATTCATCGTCGTTCGGATTTCACGCTTCGGCTTCGAGCCGCTCCATGTCCTCGTCGGAAAAGCCGAAGTGATGGCCGATCTCGTGGATCAGCACGTGGCGGACGACGCGGTAGAGGTCCTCGCCGGTCTCGCACCAATAGTCGAGGATCGGCCGACGATAGAGGAACACGAGATCCGCGTCGGGGCGAACGTCGGAGACGCTCTTGCGCGGCAGCGCAACGCCCCGATAGAGGCCCAGGATGTCGAAGGGGCTTTCAAGCCCCATCTCCTCCTCGACGTCTTCATCGGGAAACTCGTCAACCCGGACCACGAGGTTGCGCAGATGCCGCTTGAGCTCGTCGGGTATGCTGAGGACGGCGCGCTCGGCCAGCGCCTCGATGTCGGAGATAGCGGGCGGCAGATGATGGGCGGCAAGATCGCGGACAACCATCTCACGCCCCCGCCTTGATCTTGCGCACGCGATCCGCCAATTCTCTCAACGAGTGGGCCAACCGAGGAGAAGCCACATGGTCGAGCGACTGGCGGGGGCGCATCGGAACGAAGCCGTAAAGGAGCTGCGCGGCTGGAGCGAGGTCGAGGATCGGGACGCGATCCGCAAGGTATTTCACTTCGGAACCTTTCGTGAAGCCTGGGCGTTCATGAGCGAGGTGGCGCTCATGGCCGAGAAGATGGACCACCATCCCGAATGGTTCAATGTCTACAATCGCGTCGAGATCATCCTCTCAACCCACGAGGTAGAAGGGCTCTCGGAACGCGATATCGCGCTCGCCCGCGCGATCGACAGCATCGCCTCGCGCCGCGACCAGGGCCGGGGCGCACATTAGCGGGTGTGCGATGGGGTAACGGACGTCTGCTTTGCGTCGTTCAAACGCAGATGATCGCCGATCGACACAGATCGACGCAGATAAGCTGTAACTCCCACCGCCTATCGGTATCTCGGTGGTAAACGTATCGCTCGCTTGGTGCCCCATTGTAGCGCGATTTGATCGGATGCGTCGTTGCTGCTTAGGTTGCGGCCAGGGTACTGTCACGGGACTCTGGGTGTGTTGCTGCGGATAACTCGAATGCGAGCTGTATTCCGCTCCGTGAGGTGATCTCATAATGAAGCGCCGCGCAGTTCTTCTTGGATTTGGCGCCTCTGCATTGATCGCACCGTGCGAGAGCCTTGCTCAGCAGCACTCCAGATCGATTCCAAAGGTAGGCTGGCTGGTTCCCGGTCCTCAGACGGAATGGGGAAGCCTTTTGGAAGTATATCGCCGCGGCATGGAGGAGCTCGGTTATGTGGAGGGCCGCACGGTCGAGACGGAGTACGTATACGGCAACGGCCAAATCGAACGGCTTCACGATCTTGCGACCGGACTCGTGGAGCACAAGGTCAATGTCATCGTGACCGTGAGTACGCCAGCAACCCTTGCTGCCAAGCACGCCACGACGACGATCCCGATCGTGTTCGCCGCGAGCTCTGATCCCGTCAGCACCGGTGTCATCGCCAACCTGGCCCACCCCGGTGGAAACGCGACAGGGCTCTCCAACATGGCCTCTGACCTGAGCGCGAAGCGGCTTGAGTTGATTGTTGCCCTTCTGGGTCAGGTCGATCGCATCGCGATGCTATGGGATAATTCGAATCCCGGAATGGCTGAGCGCGTGCAACAGACTGAGACAGCCGCACAAGAAATTAGGATCGCATTCTTGGACGCTGGCGTTCACGATCTCGACGGGCTCGAAGCAGAGTTCGCCGCCCTATCCAAGCAACATCCGGCTGCGCTGGTGGTGACGATAGAGCCGTTCACCAGAAAGAATCGCGACCGAATTATCGATTTTGCCATGCGCAATCGGCTTCCCGCGATGTACGAGGACAGCGAATTTGTCGAGGCCGGGGGGCTGATGTCGTATGGGCCAAGTATACTCGACCTATTTCGGCGATCGGCCTCTTACGTCGACAAGATCCTCAAAGGCGCGCGGCCGGAAGACCTGCCTGTGGAACAGCCAACAAAGTTCGAGCTGACGATCAATCTCAAAACGGCGAAGGCACTTGGCCTCGTCATTCCGGACTCCGTTCTTGCTCGTGCCGACAAAGTGATCGAGTAACCGCTTCTGGCACTTAGCTGACATGCTTTCGCGCTTCTGCGATGTCCTCTTCTGGAGGGTAAAGCGGACATCGCTTGGGCCGGCATTTGTACGGGCGGACTTATGAGTACACGCCCTAGTGGATGCGCGGGAGGAATTCGCAGCCAGTCCCCGAGCCTGATCACCCCGCCACCGCCCGGACGAACCGCTCCACTTCGGCTTCGTCGTTGTAGTAGTGGACGCTGGCGCGGATGAGCGCGGCGAGCCCGCGCGCGGGCAGGTCGAGCAGTGGAGCGCCGGATGAGCGGGAGACGTGCACGTTGATCTTCAGGGCGCTGAGCCGCTTCTGCGTCTTGGCCGGCGCTTCGCCGTCGTTCAGAAATGTCACGATCCCGCATTGCTCCGCTCCGAGATCGTGCACGCTGACGCCCGGCCGTTCCGCTAGTTCGCGCCTGAGCAGCGCGGCGAGCGCCTTGACCCGCGCCTCGATCGCGTCGATCCCGAGACCGATCGCGTAGCGCGCAGCGACGCCAAGACCGATCTGGCCCGCGACGAACCGCTCCCAGTTTTCGAACCGGCGCGCATCATCGCGAACGAGGTAGCTGTCGGGAGCGGTCCAAGTAGCGGTCTCCAGATCGATGAAGGGTGGCTCCAGTTTCGCAAGAGTGTCGCGCCGGACGTAAAGAAAGCCCGTGCCGCGCGGGCCGCGCAGATACTTGCGGCCCGTGGACGAGAGCATGTGGCAGCCGATCTCGCGCACATCGACCGCAAGCTGGCCGACCGACTGGCAAGCATCGAGAAGATAGAGAATGCCGTGGCGCGCGGCGATGCGGCCAACCTCGGCCGCCGGATTGACGAGCCCGCCCTGTGTCGGCACATGGGTGATCGCGATGAGCTTGGTGCGCCGACCGATCGCGCGCTCAAGCGCGCCCAAGTCAAGTTGCCCGGAGGCGTCGTTCTCCACGACGTCGATTTCGATCCCCACGCGCGCCTTCATCTGCAGGAATGCGAGGTAGTTCGAGAGATACTCGGCCCGTGCAGTGATGACGCGGTCGCCCGCGCGGAACGGAATCGCGTAGAACGCCATGTCCCAGGCGCGCGTTGCGTTCTCGACAAACGCGATCTCGTCGCGCTCAGCACCGATCAGCGTGGCGATCGCATCGTAGAAATCCGCGAGCCGCGCCGCGGCCTCGGCCGCGGCCTCATATCCGCCGATTTGGGCCTCGCGCGCCAAATGACCCGTCACCGCGTCGAGCACCGGCCGCGGCGATAAGGCAGCGCCCGCATTGTTGAAGTGAAGCACGTTCTCGACGCCCGGCGTCTCCGATCGAAGCGACGCGACGTCGAGCGTCTTTTGCTGGGCGCGATTGGATCGCATGTCCGGCCTCCTAGTAAGCTCGGGACCGCCCGATGCTACGCTGGGCTTTCGGCGACGCAATCGAGCCTAAAGCAGACCCGTCAGACGTTGACGCGGTTCTCGCCGTACTGAAGCACCTGCACCTTCTCGGTGGTCACCAGGCCCTTCGACATCATGGCGTCGAGAACCGGCAGGAAGCCGCCGATCTTCTCCTCGCTGTCCACGATCTCGATCACGATCGGGAGATCGCCGGAGAGACGTAGGATCTTGGTGGTGTGCAGCCGGCTCGAATGGCCGAAACCCATCGGCCCGCGCAGCACCGTCGCACCCGCCAAATGGTGCTCGCGCGCTTTGAGCACGATCGCCTCGTAGAGCGGACTACGCTCGTGCCGGTCGTCCTCGCCGATGAAGATGCGGAGCAGCATCGCGTTGCGTGGGACTTGCATTGGTATTCTCCGGTATTCTCCCCAAGATGCTCCATGGCGATTGCTTGCACGAATAGTAGACGGCCGGCCTCACTTGACGACGAGGACAGCGCAGGGTGCAAGCCGCACCAAGCGATCAGTGGTGCTGCCGATGATACGCTCGTAAAGCTGCGAATGGCCCATGAACCCCACCACCAAAAGATCGACCGCGCGGCTTCGAATGAATTCGACGATCGCCTGTACCGCATGGCCCGCGGCAAGGTGGGTTTCGAGCACCACGCCCGCCCGATCCGCCCGTGCACGAGCGTCGGCAATCACCGGCGCGAAGCGATGATCGGCCTCGTCCTTCTCCTCGGCAACCTCGTCGATGCTGGCGGCAAAACGTGGCAGCTCCTCGACGGTGATCGCGTACAGTTCGGCATGATGCAGCTTCGCGAGCGCCAACGCCGCGTCGAGCGCGTGGGAAGCGCCGGTCGAGCCGTCATTCGCAACCAGTATCCGCTTATACACGTTGACCTCCCTCCGCCGCCGCGACCGGCTCCGGCGCGGCCGGCACCTCCTGCTCGATGGGTTTGAGGTCCGGCTGGAACCAGCGCTGGGCGATCAAAGTCGGCACGACCGCGCTCCCGATCACGGCGGTCAGCAGGATCGTATATTGCCGCTCGTCGATGATGTGGTTGGTGAGTCCGAACAACGCCGAGATCGAGCCGAAGGTGAGGCCGGTCGACATCAGCAAGGTCGTATACATCCCTTCCCGCCGTTGAAAGCGGAAGACCCGGGTTAGCGGCAATATCCCCACGAATTTCGTCACCATCTTCACGCCGAGATAAATCAAGATCGACCCTGCGGAAGCGACGATGACATCGGCGCTGACCAGCGACCCCGCCTTGAGAAAGTAGAAAGGCGTCAGGATCGTGAAGGCGATGACGCGAACGCGGTGGGTCAGCTCCTTGTCGCGGAGAAAGATGGGGGCGAGCACCATGCCGATCAGATAGGCGGGCAGCACGGCCTCGCTGCGCGCCGTGGCCGAGAGACCACCAAGGCCGAACAGCACCAGAAGCACGAATTTTATCTGCGGCTCGCTGACGCGACGGCCGATCCGAGCAAAAAGCCAGGGCGTGAACCACGGCAGGATCAACAGGACCGCGATCGTCACCGCGCCGAACACGATGAGCGATGCGTCGTAATTGGCAAAGATGATGCCCAGCGCGAGCACGGTGCCGAGGTCATTCACGAAGCAGGCCGCGAGAATGACCTTGCCGAGCTCGGTGCTGTTGAACCCGGTCTCCACCATGACCGCGTAGACGACCGCGACCGAAGTGGTGGAGAGCGCGATCCCCGCGATCTGCGCCTGCGGCCAGGGCCATCCCGAGACGAAATGCGCATAGGCGAGCACGCCCAGATAAGGCGCGAAGAACCCGACGACGCCGATGCTCATGCTGGACCAGAAGTTGCGGCGGATCACTTTGACGTCGATCTCGGCGCCGGCGAGAAAGGTGAGCAGGATCGCGCCGAAGCCCGCGAGGTAATTGACCCAAGGCGTGAGCGTGAGGGTCACCAGATTTCCGGCGATGGCGCCCACGATGATTTCAAGCAGTGCGATTGAAACGGCAACCCAGGTCTGGGCGACCGATGCCGCGAGCGCTAAGCCGATCCAGAGTGCGGATGCGAGCCAGATATTGTCCATGGCGTCCTCCTCGTTCGAGCCCGAGATTCCCGCTCGCGCGAAGGAGGCATAAAAAGACCGCCTCGCGGCGGGCTTACCGGCAACGGCTCCCACCGCATCGCTTCGCGCGGTAGGAGTCATCAGCCCTCTCGGGCGGTTTCGGGGGACCCCATCCCCTCTTTCAAACGATACCGAGGAACGGCGGCTCGATCAACTGCATGATACTTTGTGATAATAAGACGCATTTGCATTGCAACTGCAACTTAGTCGCATTAGCATTTTGGCATACGTTGCAGGGGGTGCCGTCATGAACCGCTTTTTCCCTCGAAATTGGAGCCAAAGCAGTGCGGCTAAGCGTCTGGCGGGCGCCAGCGCCGGCCTTGCTCTCATCTCCGTCGGCCTCGCGAGCGTCTCGGCGGTTGCCGAACCACCCCCGCTCTCGGTCCCCCCCGAGCCCGAAAACACAGTCCCGACTCAACCGCAAGCAGGCCCCTTCGACTTCTTGTCGGGAATTTCGCGGAGCGACTATTTGCTGGGCGACATGTGGGGGCTGCGACCGCTCTTGAGCCGGTACGGCATGACCCTTTCCTTGCAGGAGACGAGCGAAGTTCTGGGCAATGTCACCGGCGGCATACGGCAAAGCTTCGTATATGACGGCTTGACCCAGGCGGTCCTGCAGTTGGACACACAGCGCGCCTTTGGCTGGGACGGCGGCACCTTCAACGTCAGTGGGCTGCAAATCCACGGCCAGAACCTGAGCGCGGAAAATCTCCTCACACTGCAAACCGCGAGCGGCATCGAGGCGGATCGTGCAACTCGATTGTGGGAACTCTGGTACCAGCAAAAATTTGGCGACGAGGGACAATTCGACGTCAAGGTCGGCCAACAGAGTCTCGACCAGGAATACATGATCAGCCAAAACGCTCTGCTGTTCGTGAACACGATGTTCGGCTGGCCGATGTTGCCTTCGGCAAATATGCCCGGCGGCGGGCCGGCCTATCCGCTTTCCGCGCCCGGCGTGCGCTTCCGCGCGCGCCCGACCGACTCTTTGACCTTTCTCGCGGGTGTGTACAGCGGCAGTCCGTTGGCCACGAACGCCCCAGGCGATCCTCAACAGCTAAACCCCTCCGGGACAACCTTTCCGTGGAACGGCACGCTCGTAATCGCGGAGTTGCAGTACGCCTATCCCTCGCTGGGGACCACGCTCAATGCCGATCAGCCGGAGCCGCTCGCGCACACCTATAAAATCGGATTCTGGTACGACACGTTAAACTTCCCCGATCAACAGTTCGACAATACCGGTTTGTCCCTTGCAAATCCCGCAAGCACCGGCATCCCGCTCATGCATCGCGGCAACTGGGCCGTCTATGCCGTCGCAGATCAGACTATTTGGGTTGACCCGGAAGAGCCCGACAGAAGCATAGACTTCTTTCTCCGCCCGATGGGCACACCGCTCGGAGATCGGAATCTCATCAGCTTCAGCTTGAATGCGGGCTTCACATTCCATGAACCCTTCCCGCATCGCGACGACGATACCTTCGGCATCGGCATGGGCTACGCCCATGTAAGCGGATCTGCCGCCGCCCTTGACCGCGAAACGCAGTTCTTCACCGGCGCTTTCACCCCTGCGCGCTCGGGCGAGACTTTCATCGAGTTGACCTACCAGTACCAAGTCACGCCGTGGTGGCAACTCCAGCCCGATTTTCAATATGTCTTCAATCCAGGCGCTGGCGTCGCCAACCCGAATTCGCCGACGCCCCAGAAGGTCCAGAACGAAGCCGTAATTGGGCTGCGGACTGTCATTCTTTTCTGACCGTTGGGGTTCTCTCTTGACGGCTGGTCGGTGCGACATTTATCGCAATTGCAACTCATTCGCATTTTGACCATAGTATTGTTGCGAGTCGTTCTCATCAACTCAAGGTCGAGGTCCATGCGTGAGCTTGTGCGTACCGCGGTGTGGTTCATGGGAATATCGGCCGTTCTGATGCCGCCGATGCTCTCTGCCGGAGGCGCCTCTGCGGCCGAGCAGCAAGGGTTCCTGCCGACAATTCATAAACACGTCACGCGGACCTCGACCGTCCCCGAGAACGGCGATCTCAATCCCTACGCGATCGTCGTAGCGCCCGTTTCCGCCGGCAAGATCGAAAAGGACGACGTGCTCGTTACGAACTTCAACAACATTTCAAATCTGCAGGGCACCGGCGGAACCATCATCGCGTTCAAACCCAGCACCAAAAAGACGACGGTCTTCGCGAGCTTGCCCCAGCATTTGCCGCAATGCCCCGGAGGCGTGGGGCTTGGCACGGCGATGACCATGCTGAAGACCGGTTGGGTGATCGTCGGCAGCACGCCGAGCAGCGATGGCACCACCCACACCAAAGGGGACGGGTGCCTTCTGGTCCTCGATTCAAATGGCCAGCTCGTGGCGACGTGGACCGGTCCCAACATCAACGACCCCTGGGGCAACATGGCGGTCATCGACAAAGGATCGACCGCCACGTTGTTCGTCAGCATGGCTGGTTTCGACGTTCCGGGACCCGACGTCAGGGACAAGCAGACTGGAGATTCGGTCGTTGTAAATAGGGCGACCGTCTTGCGCATCGAGCTCACGATCCCTGAGGGCAAACCTCCAGTGATCGCGCGCGAGACGGTGGTTGCGAGCGGTTTCGGCCAGCAGGCCGACCGCGACGTTTTTCTTGTCGGTCCGACCGGTCTGGCGCTTGATCCCGACGGCACTCTCTACGTGTCGGACGCGCTCGGAAACCAGATCGTCGCGATCGCGGACGCGACAACACGCACTTCCAGCGCGGGAACCGGCCGGACAGTGACCAAGGACGGCCTTCTTAAGCGGCCGCTCGCGATGTGCATGACGCCCAATGGCAATCTACTCGTCACCAACGCCAAGAATGGCCAAGTGGTCGAGGTCGACCCCAGGACCGGCAAGCAGCTTTTCGCCCAGTGGATCGACACGAACCAAGCCCAATCCCCGCCCGGCAGCGGCGACCTGTTCGGCATCGCGATGACCCCCGACGGCAACGGTTTTTATTACGTCGAGGACGACGTCAACACTCTGGTGGAAGCCACGCGATGAGCCAGCGCGGCGATCGCGAGTCCCGCGCATCGCGCCGGGGTTTTCTCGCCGGCGCCGCAGGACTTGCCGCTGCCGCGGGCGCCGGTTTCGGTGCCAACGCCAACGGAGCGATGGATACAACCGCATCGGTCGCGCCACAGCAGAAATTGACCGAGCCGTTTTGGGGATCGCATCAGGGAGGCATTGTCACTCCCGCCCAGAGCCACACTTATTTCGCGGTTTTCGATCTTGTCGCGGACAGGCGCGAAGAGGTTGCAAGCCTGCTGCGGGCATGGACTTCCGCAGCCGCCAGAATGACCAGCGGCGAGACGGCGCAACCGCTTGGCGACGGATTGAAGCCGGCCGTCGCCGGCAGCGCTCAAGCAAAAGGCGAAGGCTCATACGAGCTGCCTGATCCAAGCACGATGGCGGCCGATACCGGTGAAGCGCTCGGCCTGCCGACGGCGCGGCTCACGGTGACATTTGGCTTTGGCTCCGGGCTCTTTGGCAAGGACGGCAGGGACCGATATGGCCTCTCGTCAAGGCGGCCGGGCGCCCTGATCGATCTGCCGAAATTCGTCGGCGACCAGCTTGTCGAAGGGCACACCGGCGGCGATCTCTCGGTTCAAGCCTGCGCGGACGACCCGCAAGTCGCATTTCACGCGATACGACAGCTCGCGCGTCTTGCCGAAAACGTCGCGCAGATCCGCTGGATTCAGGCCGGGTTCATCCCGAGCTATGGCGGCCGGGAGACGCCGCGCAACCTAATGGGATTCAAGGACGGAACGAACAATCCCGCGATCGGCGATCTCAAGGCGATGGAAAAGCTTGTGTGGGTCGGTGAGGAAGGACCGGACTGGATGCGTGGCGGCAGCTACATGGTTGTCCGCCGCATCCGCATTGCGCTCGAGCACTGGGATCGCATGAAAGTCGCATTCCAGGAGGAGACGGTCGGCCGGCGGAAATATTCCGGGGCGCCCCTCGGCAAGGAAAGAGAGTCCGAGGCATTGGACCTGGACCAGAGCGACAAGGACGGAAATCCCGTCATTGCCGAGAATGCACATGTTCGGCTCGCCGCGGCCGCCAGCAACGACGGCGCGCAGATCCTTCGGCGGCCCTACTCATACAACGACGGTCTAAACTTCACGGCGGAGCGCTGGCCGCCTTGGCGCCAGGGTTTGGAATATGACGCCGGGTTGTTCTTCATCTGCTACCAGCGCGACCCGCGGACCGGATTCGTCAAAATCTTCGAGCGGATGGCGAAATTCGACATGATGAATCAGTTCGTGACTCACGTCGGCGGCGGCTTGTTCGCCTGTCCCGGCGGCGCGGCGCAAGGCGAATTCATGGGGCAGCGCTTGTTCGAGACTGCGTGATGACCGCCGGACGACGTGATCAAAGCTAGACGATCGGACCAACAGGCTGTTCAGAAACCACTGACGGAAATTGCCAATGTATGTTTGCCTTTGCAACGGTTTCACCGATCGGCAGGTGCGCACCCTCGCCGCGACGGCGCAAGGATCCGTGGCGTGCGTCTATCGCGCGCTCGGCGTGCGTCCCCAATGCGGCAAGTGCGTGCCGATCGTGAAGGGGATCGTTCGCGAACATTCCGGCGGCGCTGCAAGCGCAGGGCTGGCCGAATCCGGGTCTTCGGCCTAACTTGTTCCAATGCCATACCGAGGTATCGACGGCAGTTTCCGATCGGAACTTGATCTGGCGCGCCACTTGCTGGAGGGGTGCTATGCAGGCCGACCCCAAGGTGCTCAAACATCTCAACGCCGTGCTCAAGAACGAGCTGACCGCGATCAATCAATATTTTCTGCACGCGCGGATGCTGCGGCATTGGGGTGTGACCAAGCTCGGAAAGCATGAGTACGACGAGTCGATCGACGAGATGAAGCACGCCGACCGCATCGTCGACCGAGTCCTCTTTCTCGAGGGCATTCCCAATCTGCAGGACCTCGACAAGCTTCTGATCGGCGAGGACGTGCAGGAAATTCTCGAATGCGACCTCAAGCTGGAGCATAAAGGCGTGCACGATCTCCGCGGCGCCATCGCCTATTGCGAATCGGTCCGCGACTTTGGCACTCGCGACCTGCTCACCGAGATTCTCGACAGCGAAGAGGACGGCATCGATTTCATCGAAACCCAACTCATCCTGATCAAGAAGATCGGGTTGCAGAATTACATTCAGCTCCAGTCGGAGTCCGAGAAATCGGACTAGACTGATCGGCCGCCGCTGGCCGAACCGAGGCCAACCCGCTGCCGATCGCGATTTCGGTCAAAATTCAGGCGGACGGAGCGCACTCGCAATCCGAGCCGATTTTGCCGGCGCCGCCTCAGGCGGCAACGGATTTCGGCCACGCCGAAAACGGCATGCCCAGCACTCGATGCAGTTGGCAATACCGAACGCCGGAGAACTCGAGAAGACCGAAGTAAAGATCCGAATGCTCCAGCGCCGATTTGCTGGCGAAAGTTCCGAAGAGCCGATCCCAGACCGAAAAAACGCCGCCGAAATTCAAATTGCTTTCGGGGACGACGACGGAATGATGAATGCGATGTACGTTTGGCGTAACCAGAACCTTGCCCACGGCCTTCTCCGCCCACGCCGGAAGCGCAATATTACCGTGATGGATACAGGCGATGGCGGCGTTGACGACCCCATAGATGCCGATCGCCGACAACGGCACGCCGAGGGTGACGGCCAACACTAACGTCAGAAGCAGGCTTGCCAGATTTTCCAGCGGGTGATGCCGCACGCCCGTCGATACATCGAGATCAGGATCGGCATGGTGGATCGCGTGCAGGCGCCAGAGCGCAGGCACGGCATGAAAGAGACGATGCATCCAGTAATTGAAGAAATCCAAGAGCAGGAATGCGACGGCGAATGCCAGAGCCGGAACCTTCCCGATCCATTGCCACGCGCTTTCGGCAGCAGGGGGAATCCAATCGGGACGAACGATCTCCGAGAGCGATAGCAAGGAACCGAACAACACTAGGTTCGCGGTCCCCAACGATATGTTGGTGATCCAGCGCGAGCGAAACGGCGCGCTATTGTGCACGCGCGGCGAAAAACCTTCCCAGAGCGCGATTCCGAAAAAACAGCAGTAGAAGGCCCAGGTCGTCATCAGGCACCTTCATCACGCCCTCGGCCTCGGTGCGCATTTGCTTGCGCCGAAGACCTCTTGCCGCGACGCGGGCCGGAGGCACAGCCCAACGATGGTCGCTACTTACGCAGACGCTGGCGCAAATAGATGACGGCAGCGGCGCCCGTAACGAACAGCCCCACCGATGCGGGCTCGGGAATATGTGGAACGACGCCGTCGACGCCGGCGAAAGCCGGCGTTGCAAGAAGTGCGGTCGCAAGCACCATCATCACCTTCAGCGCAGTATCGATCATGCTCGCCTCCCAGGGCGCATCAAATCCATCCATGAAAAATTAAGCAAAAACCACGCCGTTTCTTAAATATCAGCGCGATAGCTCCCTTCGTCATGCCAGCAGGCGCAGGAACCGTACAAATCGGCGACGCCTCCTTGGCGATCGGATGCGCCCTCGGGAGGTGCCTTAAGCCGGCCGAGCTCACGCGGTCTTCGTCAGCGTATCGCCGTCGAGGCGAGGGTTCTTTGGCGAGATTGAATGCGATCCAAATTCGTGGGCGCTCGCCGCGATGGAGGAATACCGCATGCAGTACGGAGGCGGGGAACAAGATCGTTCCCTGGCAGCTTTGAGCACAAAAAGCAGGCGCCTTTCCGCTGGGGTGACGTCAATCGCAGTCGCATGTCGCCGATCGACGCGCGACAGTGCTAACTTGTTTCAACGCGGCCAGAGAGTGCCCATGGCCAATCTCAACAGCAGCGGTTTTCTAAACTGCTGGCAGATCGTCTATCGAGCGACGTTACCGAGTCCGGACTGCGAGCGCTGGCACGCCTCCGGCGTCGACTGGCGCCGCCAGCGTCACACCTACATGGGCGGCGGTTATTCCTTCACGCTCGAGGTGCACACGCTCGCATTTGCTCCGACGGACAAGCCGCATTGGTCTCTGATGGTCGTGGTCGAACACTGGCGGCAAGGCGATAAGGACGTCCTGAGATCGACCACGTGGGCGCGGCGTCTCTCCGGAAGCACCGCCGCGATCACGAGCTGGGCAAAGAACCACGAAGCGGTGCGACGAGCAACTCGCTGAATTCCCGAGCGCTATCTCGGCTGCATGCGGAGCGCGCCGTCGAGGCGGATGGTCTCGCCGTTGATCATCGGGTTATCGACGATGTGCAGCACCAGCGCCGCGTACTCCTCGGGCTTGCCGAAGCGCGAGGGGAAGGGCACGCTTTGGGCGAGGCTGTCCTGCACGTTTTGCGGCATGTCGAGCAGTAGCGGCGTTGCGAAGAGGCCGGGCGCGATGGTGTTGACGCGGACGCCGCTGCGTGCGAACTCGCGCGCCGCGGGGAGCGTGAGCGCAACGATCCCGCCCTTGGAGGCCGAATAGGCGGCCTGGCCGATCTGACCCTCGTAGGCTGCGACCGAAGCGGTCGAGACGATGACGCCGCGCTCGCCATCCTCGAGCGGGGCAAGCGCCATCATTCCCGTTGCCGCAAGCCGCATCAAGTTGAAGCTGCCAATCAGATTGATCTCGATGACTCGCCTGAAGGCATCGAGCGCCATCGGTCCTTCGCGTCCGACGATGCGCTCGGCGGGGCCGATGCCCGCGCAATTGACCAGCACCCGCGCAGCCCCGTGAGTGCGTGCGGCTTGGGCGACCGCCGCCTCGGCGCTGCGCGCATCGGCCACGTCGCAGCGAAGCGCAATGCCGCCGAGCTCACCAGCGAGCGCCGCCGCGGCCTCGGCGTTCACGTCGAGGATCGCAACCTTGGCGCCCGCCCGCGCGAGCGCCCGCGCCGTCGCCGCGCCCAATCCGGAGGCGCCGCCGGTCACGAGCGCCGCGTGTCCCTGGAGCTTCATCTCGGTTTCTCCCCTTGAGGCCGATCCGCGGGATCGATACCAGATCATCCGCCGCAGGTCGATCCGACGCGACGACACGGCCCGGATCGGTGGCGAGCGACACTGGCTTCACCACTAAGACACGGAGAGAATGGAGATTCCCGTGTTCTCGGTGACTCCGTGGTCAAAATTTTCGATTCCGAGCCGCGGCGGCCATGCGCGCGAGCTTTGCCTCGCGATGCGCCACATAGATCGCTGATCCTGCGATCACCGAGGCGCCGATCCAAGTCCAGAGATCGGTGCTTTCGGCGAAGATGGTATAGCCGAGGAGGGCCGCGAAGGGGAGGCGCAGGAATTCGAACGGTGCGCAGGCGCTCGCATCGACCCGGCCGTAACCGCGCACCACCGAGAGATGCGAGATGGTGCCCAGCGCACCCAGCAGGATCAACCATCCGATCGCCTCGAGCGAGGGCCAGCTCCAGACCCAAAGCGCCGGCAGGAGCGACAGCGGCACCAGATAAAGCACCAGATACGTGACGATCGCATTCGGCGTTTCGGTGCGCGCGAGAAATTTCATCGTGACCACGTTCATGCCGCCGGTCGCCGCCGAGAGGATGATCAGCATGGCGTTCCAGTCCACGGCCTCCGCGCCTGGCCGCAGCACGATGATGACGCCGGCGAACCCGACCGCCAGCGCGATCCAGCGCCTGAGCCGCACCGACTCGTGCAGCACCAGTGCCGCGCCCAAGGTGGAAAAGAGCGGGGAGGTGAAGTTGAGTGCGGTTGCGGTCGAGAGCGGCACCAGGGTGATGCCGTAGAACCAGGTGAGCATCGACACCAGGCTCACGCCGGCGCGGAGTGTATAGAAGCCCACCTTTCGCGTCTTGAGCGCGCTCACCCCCACTTTCATCACCCATGGAACCATGACCGCAAAGCCAAAGAGGCAGCGAAAGAAAGTGATTTCGAGTGGGTGCAGCTCTTTTGCCGCCTGCCGCACGATCACGTTCATCAGGGTGGCGCAAATACCCGCAAGGACGACCCAAAGGCCCGCCCGCGTGATGGGCGGCAGCGCGTCGAAACGGCGGCGGGCGATGACAGGGAGCGAGACCATGAGCCAACCCTGAGCCTACGGCGATCCGCCGCCCCAGGCCAGTAAATGCACCCATGCAATAGGTGCATCCATCGCCCCTTTCCCACCCGATTTCCTAACTCCTCCGCAGTCCTCCCAAATTTTGGAAGCCGCGGCAAAAATAGCGGTTGCGACCGGAGGCGGCTCCTTGCGAAAGTGCGCGGCCACGGATGCGGCTACGAGATCGGAGGACGGTTTGCCAGACGCCCGCACAAATCAATCCGACCTGCCCACGGCGCGGGGGCGCAAGGGCATTCGCCCCCGGGCGATATCGCTGCCGGCGTCGAAGATCGGCGCGGTGGCCTCGCCCGTCTTCGGCGATCCCGACATCGTGCCGCTGTGGTTCGGCGAAGGCGACCTGCCGACGCCGGCTTTCATTTGCGATGCCGCGGCGGAGGCGCTTCGGCGCGGCGAAACCTTCTATACCTTCAAGCGCGGCATTCCCCAGCTCCGCGAGGCAATCGCCACCTATCTCACGGGACTTCACGCAAAACCGGTCGCGAGCGAGCGCGTGGTGGTGACCTCCTCCGGCATGAGCGCGATCATGCTGACGATCCAGGCCCTGATCGACCCCGGCGACAGTGTGGTGGTGGTGTCGCCGGTCTGGCCAAACATCAATGCCGCGGTCGAGATCATGGGCGGGACACCGCGCGAGACCGGTTTGGTTCCGACCGAAGATGGCGGCTGGCGCTTCGATCTCGACCGGGTAATGGCGGCCTGCGACGAGACGACTCAGGCGATCTTCGTCAACTCTCCCGGCAATCCCACGGGCTGGATGATGTCGAGAGAGGATCAAGTGGCGCTGTTGGAATTCACGCGCCGTCGCGGCCTCTGGCTGCTCTCGGACGAGGTCTACAGTCGGATCATCTATGCCGGACGCGCCGCGCCTTCGTTCCTGGATCTGATGGAGGCCGAGGACCAAATCGTCGTCCTCAATAGTTTCTCCAAAGCGTGGGCGATGACGGGATGGCGCCTCGGCTGGCTGGTGGCGCCCGCGGATTTGCTGGAGGTATTGGACAAGCTGATCGAGTTCAACACCAGCGGCTCGCCTACCTTCCTCCAGCATGCGGCCGTGGTGGCGATTGAAAAAGGCGAACCCCTGGTGGCCGAGATCATCGAGCGCTGCCGGGTCGGTCGCGACCTGCTGATCCAGGGCCTGAGCCAGTTCCCGCGCCTTAGGGTGAAGTCGCCCGAAGGCGCGTTCTACGCCTTCTGCCGCGTCCAGGGCTGCAGCGACAGCCTAAGCTTGGCGCACCGGATCGTGCGCGAGGTCAAGGTCGGAGTGGCGCCGGGAATCGCCTTCGGCGCCGCGGGCGAAGGTTACCTGCGGTTCTGCTTTGCCGCTTCAACACAACGCCTCACGGAAGCGCTCGACCGCCTGCAGAAAGTGCTTATGTGAGCTTTGGGGGGGGATGATGACCGTTGCTGTTTTCTGGCGTCCAGGGGCCCTTGGCGGGGCGCTGGCGCTGTTGCTTGTCTCGGTGGCGCCGGGGATGGCCCAAGGCGTCTTGACGACGCACCGCGTGCCGGCGGCACTCGCGAACGAGGCGGTCGGCGAAGCGGTCGCGCATTGCGCGGGCCAGGGTTATGCGGTGAGTGCAGTGCTGGTGGATGCGGACGGTGTGCGCCAGGCAGTGTTGCGCGGCGATCACGCCGGCGTGCACACGCTCGACAGCGCTTACGGCAAGGCCTACACGTCGAGTTCCTTCAACAGCGACAGCGGCGCGATCGCCGAGCGACTATTGAGCAACCCCGCGGTTGCAAGTCTTGGTCACCTGCCCGGCGTGCTGCTGGTGCAGGGCGGCGTCGTGATCAAGCTCGGTGACGAAACCGCGGGCGCGATCGGCGTCGCCGGCGCGCCCGGCGCCAATCTCGACGAAGCCTGCGCGCGCGCCGGCCTCGACAAGATCAAGGACCGCTTGAAGTAGCGCTCAGTTAGTCATCCCGTCAGTTATCAGCGATCGGCTCATGCCCAACCCGCAGCGCTTTGTTTGCGCTGTCGGCTTCTTGCCGAACGAGAGTGAATTCTCAGCTCTCAGGGCGCTACCGGCTGACAGCCTTCTTCCCCTGCATACGACCGGATGCGGCAGCTTCAGTTAACCTTCTTCCCGGGTTTCGGTAGCAATTAAATTCGATTATAGTGCATTTATTGGGCATTCGAGCCGTCCAAAGAAGGCGGCAAATCGTAGTTGAGGCAAAAGAACGAGTCGGGAAGGAAACGATGGCTGACATTTCGGGCGCGCGCGCGCCCGCCGGCCGCTGGCTGCAACTAGCCGCGGGCGTCGTCTGCATGGTGATGGTGGCCAATCTCCAGTACGGCTGGACCTATTTCGTCGATCCCATAGATGCGGAGCACCACTGGGGTCGCACCTCGATCCAAATTGCGTTCACCATCTTCATTGCGACCGAGACCTGGCTGGTGCCGGTCGAGGGCTGGTTCGTCGACCGCTTCGGCCCGCGCGTCGTGGTCGTGTTCGGTGGCGTCGTCGTCGCGCTCGGCTGGACGCTTAATTCGATCGCCGCCTCGCTGCCAATGCTGTATTTGGCGGCCGTGCTTTCGGGCGTCGGCGCCGGCGCCGTCTATGGCACTTGCGTTGGCAACGCGCTCAAGTGGTTTCCGGACCGCCGCGGTCTCGCGGCCGGGATCACCGCTGCCGGTTTTGGCGCGGGCGCCGCGGCCACGGTCTATCCGATCATCACGGTGATCCACACCTACGGCTACGAGGCGGCGTTTCTCTGGTTCGGGCTCGGCCAAGGGCTCGTCATTCTCGCCATGTCGCAGACGCTGCGCGCGCCCGATCGCGGAGAGGCGCCCAAGGCCGCGCCGCGCCTCACCCAGAGCGCGCGCGATTACACGCCCATCGAAATGGTGCAGACGTCTGTCTTTTGGGTGCTCTACGCGATGTTCGTGCTGGTCGCTGCCAGCGGCTTGGTGGTAACGGCGGAGGTGGCACCCATCGCCAAGGACTACAAGATCGCGGACCTTCCCGTGAACTTCCTGTTCATCAGCTCAACCGTGCTTATCATGGCGGGAATCACCGACAACATCCTGAACGGCTTGGCCCGCCCCTTCTTTGGCTGGGTCTCGGACTATATCGGGCGCGAGAACACCATGGCGATCGTGTTCACTGCCGGCGCCGGCGCTTATTGGGTGCTCGGCACTCTCGGCACTTCGCCGGTGACGTTCATCCTTAGCGCGGGTTTGGTTTTCTTCACTTGGGGTGAGATCTTCAGCCTGTTCCCGGCGACCTGCACCGACAGCTATGGCGCCAAATACGCCACCACCAATGCCGGGCTGCTGTACACCGCCAAGGGCACGGCGGCTTTCGTGGTGCCTCTTGCGAACATCCTCAAGAGCTATACCGGCGACTGGCACATCGTCTTCGTCCTCGCGATGATCGCCAATCTCGCGGTGGCCGCGACAGCGCTCTTCGTGGTCAAGCCGATGCGGGCCTCGCAGCTCGGCAAGGTCAGCGCGGGCCGGGCAGTGCAGGGAGCGGACTAGTCACCGCTTACTGTTCCCTCAAGCTCTCGAGCAGTACGCCACAGGCCGCAACATTGGCGCGGTGCGTGTCGCGCATCTCCGCGAGTTCCGTGCTGATGGCGATGTCATGAATTTGCGGCAGCGCCTGCTCCAGCTTTCGTACCACCCAGGACTGTCCGCGGTTCAACAGTTCGAGTCGGTCGATCAACGTCTCGAGTGCCAGCACTTTGTCACGGAAGGCGCCGGTCGCCTTGGAGGGCGTCCCGCCCTGCCCTTCGATGAGACGGGTCAGCAGGGCGCAGTAGCGCGCCTCATCATGGGCGATCTCGCGGAGCAAGGATTGGCCGCCAGGTGAAGCACCCTCCGCCATCAAGACGCTAAGCACCTTCGCGCCCGCCCGCTCCGCTTCGAGCAGCTCATTGAGAAAGACCACAAGCGCCGCACCGCTGAGCGGCTGCACCGCCACTGCCGGCCGGGCCTCGCCTCTGCGGTTCCAATCCATATCGAGAAGTCTGGCAGCGGGAAGCGCCGGCCGCAAGCCCAAGGGAGGGGCGGCACCTCCCCACGGCAAATCCGGTCACGGGGGGCGGACGATGGACGGCGGAGGACGAGGGATCGTTAATTCACGCGGCTCCCGGCTCAGGGGATTTGGCCGGGAGCCGCGCTGGCGTCCACGCGGGGGGACTTGCGCGGACGCGTCGGAGCGGTCTCAGGATTACTTCGCGCCAGCCGGTATCAGCACGCGCTCAGGCCCAGCATGTTGTGCATCCGCCGCGCGCGAAGCATTGAGGCTTCCAGTCGCCAGCAGCGCCGCTTGGGTGCGGTTCGCGACGTGCAGGCGCTTGATGATCTGCTTCACATGCGCCTTGACCGTGCTCTCCGACATTGAAAGTGCATCGGCGATGAGCTTGTTCGACTTGCCTTGTGCGATGAGGCCGAGCACGTCGCGCTGGCGCCGCGTCAACTCCGACCACGGTTCGCTCGCGCGCTTCTGCTGCTGCGCAGCGGCACCGGCGCGCTGCGGCCCCGGATCGATGAGCGACGACGGCACATAGACGCCGCCCGCCATCACCAGGTCGAGCGCGCCGAGCAGCACCTTGAGGCTCAAGGACGCGGGCAGGAAGCCGCGAGTGCCCGCATTCAAGATTGCGCGCGCACGGTGCGGATTGTCGTTCTCCGCCACGACCACCACCGGAGTATCTGGCATCGCTTGGCGCAAGGTCTCCACTTGCTGGAGGTCAACCAGTTCTGCCGTCGCCGCGCCCAGCAGGAGCAGATCGAATCTTTGCCCGCCCTCCGACAGCCGCAACACGTCCTCGGCGCTCGCGATGTCGAGGATGCGCCAGGCCGACTCATGCTCGGTCAGCGCGAGCTTGAGGCATTCACGGCGGAGCCGGCTCTGGTCCACCAATGCTACCACGCTTTCTTGTACACCCTCCGAAGGTGCGCGGCGCGACTCGGCTCCCTGCGCGGGCGCGAGCCGCTCCACCATTTCGCCATTCCGGTCCATTGAAGCCCTCTACCATCCCGAAGAGTCACCGCCACAAAGGCGACAAGCCCCAGCAAGATCGCCCCATCGGGCTAACAATTCCCGGCTAACACCTCCATCGGAAGTAAAATGTTGTGTCGATTTGTAACAGTTGGAATCAATCGGGTTATTAATGAAAGTTAATTTACATTTGTGGCCGCGCGAGCAGGTTCTCGTTTAGGTGGAGTTTCCCAGTATGCCCGCCGTGCGCGGTCCATGGCGGTAGGAAATTGCGCAAAAATTTTCCAAATTTTTATTTACCCCCCATTCATGCGGTGGTGCTAAGATTGCTTGCGCCCCATGAGTAACCCCATCTCTACCTTTAATTTACCCGCCGTTGCCCTCAACGTGCTTCAAGCGCGCAATACGGCTGTGGTGGACGCGGTCGCGAGCGCGGCCGGTTCCGAACGCCAATCTCCCGAGCTGTTGCAGCAGGAGAGCGAAGCGCTGGCGCGTCAGACGGCGCAAAGCTCGGGCGGCCCGATCCCCCGCGGCCAGTTCATCAACATCCTCGTTTAGCTGATCGGCTTTTTCCATGCTCGTGCGGCTCGCTGGCGCGGGCGCGCCCGGCATGACAGACTTTCGCCCACAAGGTTGATTGGGAATGGGGAAAGCCATGAGACTGCAGGGCAAAGTCGCGATCATCACCGGAGGCGGCTCCGGCTTTGGCGAAGGCATTGCCAGGCGCTTCGCCGAGGAAGGCGCGCGGGTCGTTGTGAACGACATCGACACGGTCGGTGGCACACGCGTCGCGCGCGCGATCGAGACGGCGCACGGCCAGGGTGCCGCGCACTTCCTGGCGGCCGACGTCGCGCGAAACGACGATATCGAGCGCTTGGTTGGCGGAACCGTGGAGCGCTACGGACGGCTCGACATTCTCGTCAACAACGCCGGTGTCACGCACAAGAACGGCTCGATGTTGGAAGTCGGCGAAGCCGAGTTCGATCGCGTCTTCGCGGTCAACGTGAAGGCGATCTACCTCGCGGCGCGCCACGCGGTTCCGGTCTTTCGGCGTCAGGGCGGCGGCGTCATCATCAACACCGCTTCGACCGCGGGGCTCCGGCCGCGCCCCGGCCTCGTCTGGTACAACGGTTCCAAGGGTGCGGCGATCGTCATCACCAAGGCCATGGCGGTCGAATTGGCGCCGGACAAGATTCGCGTCAACGCGCTCTGTCCGGTCGCCGGCGAGACGCCGCTGCTCGCGACTTTCATGGGCGGCGACACGCCCGAGAACCGCAAGCGTTTCCTCGCCTCGATCCCACTCGGGCGTTTTTCTACCCCGCGCGACGTCGCCAATGCAGCACTCTACCTCGCATCCGACGAAGCGGAGTTTATCACCGGCGTCTCGCTTGAGGTCGATGGCGGGCGTTGCGTCTGAGCGTCAGGTTTCTATCAGTTATAGACTTGGTTCATCCGGCAGTGCTCCGCAGCTGCGGCCGCGCTCTCATTCATCGACGATTTTAGACGATAGGCATGGATTGACGCTCGGCGCCGCCCGCCGCCGAGGCACGCGTTAGCAGAGTTTTTACCGCAACGTACAACAATCTCTGGCGGTAACGTTGGGGTTGTTCATGGCGGTCGATACATCGTGGCGGAGCTTTTTTCGCTCGCGATCTGGCCTCAATTTCTTGAAGCTCCTCGCGGTCGCCGCTGTGCTTTCGGCGGCGATCGGCTATGGCTTTTATCGCTTCAGTGTCGCCAATTTCACCACGAGCAAAGCCGAGGAAAAGATTACGGCGCTGCAGCTCGTGGATGCCTTCGTCACCGCCTACGCCCAAACCCGCGACGCGCTGGGTAGCGGCACCAATGCGCCGGTTCCCGCCACCTTCAGGGCACATTCAATCGAACTGTTCAACAAGTCGCGCGTCGGCAGCGATGTGCTGCGCCTGGTCTGGGTTGGTCGTCCGGGACGAGAGATCAAAACGCTGCCGACTGATGCCCAAATGGCGGCGGCGATCGAAGCCGAGGCCGGCCAAGCCCATCCACAACCCCGCTCCGAGTTCCTATCCGTGGGCGGCGACACGATGTTCCGCACCGTCTTTCCATCGATTGCGAGCCAGCAAAGTTGCGTCGATTGCCACAACGCGCTCCGCCCTGACCTGCCGGCCTGGCATCTCGGCGACATGATGGGCGCATTCTCCGTCGACGTACCGGCCAATGGCTTCCTGCTGCGCGCGCGCATCTACACGGGCGCAGTCGGCCTTTTCATTTTTCTGACGATGGGCGGCCTCGGTCTGCTCATCTCGCTGCTGCATCACCGGCAGCTCTTGGAGCGGGAAGCGGCGCAGACGCGCATCGCAGCGAGCGAGCAGCGCTTCCGCGACTTCGCGGAGATCGCTTCCGATTGGTTCTGGGAACAGGACGCATCGCTCCGCTACACTTACTTCTCCGGTCCCGCATCGCGCGCCAACGAACCGCTCGCCGCCATGATCGGGAAGACGCGGAGCGAAATCGCCCGCGATGGCATCGACGAAGCGCAACTTCGCTCCCATGAGGAGGACCTCGCCGCGCATCGCCCGTTCCAAAATTTCCGCTTCGTTCGTCAAACCGGCAAAGGCCGCAACCTCCACATCAGCGTTAGTGGCCGGCCGACCTTCGGTCCCGACGGTACGTTCCAGGGCTACCGCGGCACCGCCAAGGATGTCTCGGCAGAGGTTAGGAACGAGCTCGAGCTCGCCCGGCGCGTCGAGGAGCGCACCGCCGAGCTGCGCATCGCGCAGGAAGAGCTGGTGCGCAATGAGCGCCTGTCGGTACTCGGCCGGCTCACCGCCACCGTCGCGCATGAAATTCGCAATCCCCTGAGCGCCATTCGAAATTCGATTTTCTCGCTGAAGGATATCATGGCGTCCAAGGGCCTCTACGCCGAGCGAGCAATGGCGCGGATGGAGCGCGGCATTCAGCGCTGCGACAAGATCGTCGCCGACCTGCTCGACTACGCGAGAAGCCGCGAACTCGCCAAAACGCCGACCGAGATCGACCGATGGCTCGCCAGTCTCCTGGACGACCAGAAACTGCCGACGACGATCATCCTGAAACGCAGGTTCGGCGCCCCGGGTACGGTGCTGGCGGTTGACCCCGAGCGGCTGCGCCGCGTAGTCGTCAACCTGATCGACAATGCGGTTCAGGCGCTGCTGGAAAATCCCGAGGCTGGCGCGCGCGAGCTCGAGGTTGCAACCGTGCTCGACGGCAATGGGCTCGAGATAACGATCAGCGATACTGGGCCTGGAATCGCGCCCGAGGTATTGCCCCGCATCTTCGAGCCCTTGTTCAGCACCAAGAGCTTCGGCACCGGTCTCGGCCTGCCGACGGTGAAACAGATCGTCGAGGAGCATGGCGGCGAAATAGCTGTGGAGAGCACGCCTGGGATCGGCACGCGCGTCCGCGTGCGCCTGCGTCGCGCTCAAGCGGAGGTGATCGCGGCATGAGCATGCGTATCTTCATCGTCGACGACGACCAGGACCACGCCGAGAGCGTTGCCGACCTCCTGGAGATCAGGGGATATGCGGTCGAGATCGCGTTTTCCGGCGAAGAGGGCGTCGCCCGCTTTCGCGTGCAGGATTTCGACGTCGTGCTGATGGACGTGCGGCTCCCAGGAATGAACGGGGTTGAGACATTCTTCGAATTTCGAAAAATCCGCCCGCATGCGCGCGTACTGATGATGACCGGCTTCAGCGTGGAAGAGTTGGTAGCGCAGGCGGTCGACAATGGCGCCTTGGGCATCCTGCACAAACCCTTCGCCATCGAAGAGCTGCTGGCGACGCTCGAACGCGTGAAGCCGCGCGGCATGATATTGGTGGCGGACGACGATCCGGATTTCGCGGACTCGATCGAGCCAATGCTGCGGCAAAACGGCTACGCCGTGGAGATCGCGCGCGACGGGCGGGCAGCGCTTGAGAAGGCGGCGCTTCCCGGCGTCACTTGCCTCGTTCTCGACCTGCGCATGCCGCTGCTGTCGGGACTCGAGGTCTATTTCAAGCTCAAGGAGGCCGGGCGCCTCTTGCCGACCATCCTCGTTACGGGCTTTGCGGACGAGGGGCAAAAGGCGCGCATGGACCTCGAGAATTTCACCGCCGGCCTGCTGACGAAGCCGTTCGATCCCGCCGAATTGCTGCGCGCGCTCGATACGGCGCTGGCGCGCCGACCGGAGCGGGCGTATGTCCCATGACGAAGCGGCGCGGCGTCACCGCCGCGTTCTCATCGTCGACGACGATCGCGATTTCGCCGATTCCCTGCATGATCTGCTGACCGTCCAGGGATACGAGGCGGCGATCGCGAACGACCAGGTTGCGGCGCTCGCCCGGCTGCGGGCGGCCGAGGTCGGGGTCGCGATGCTGGACGTGCGGCTCGGCGTCGATTCCGGGGTCGATCTGCTCTCCCGCCTCAAGACCGAGCAGCCGGAGCTGATCTGCGTGATGATGACTGCGCATCTCGATACCCAGACCGCGGTCGATGCACTACGCCAAGGCGCCTACGACTATTGCGACAAATCCTCCGAGCCCGGCGAGATCTTCGCGGTCCTGGAACGCTGCTTCGAGCGCCGGCAACTGCAGGAGGATCGCCGCACCGCCTACGAGGCGCTGCGCGCCGCCCGAGACGAGGCGGAAATCGCGCGCATTCAGGCGGAAGCGGCGAGCGGCGCCAAGTCCGAGTTCCTCGCGACGATGAGCCACGAATTGAGGACGCCCCTCAACGCCATTATCGGCTTTTCCCAGGTGATGATGCACGAGACATTGGGTCCGCTCGGCACCGTGCGTTACCGCGAATATGCACGCGACATCCACGACAGCGGCGCGCACCTGCTCGGCATCATCAACGACATCCTCGACCTCTCGCGCGCCGAGGCTGGCAAGCTCGAGCTGAGCGAGAGCTGGGTCGAGATCGCCGCGGCGGTGGAAGGAAGTTGCCGACTGATCGCGCCGCGCGCCGAACGCGCCGCCCTTGCCTTGGTCCTGCGTGTCGAAAGCAATTTACCGCGGGTCTGGGCGGATGAGCGCAAGCTCAAACAGATCCTGCTCAACTTGATGTCAAACGCGGTGAAGTTCACGCTCCCCGGCGGGCAGATCGAGATCAGCGCGACGTTTGACCAAAAGCTCGGCATAGAGATCGAGGTCAGCGACACCGGAATCGGCATCGCCGCCCGCGACCTCTCGCGCGTGATGGAGCCGTTCGTTCAGGTCGAGAACAGCCTGTCGCGTCGGCACCAAGGAAGCGGCCTCGGTCTGCCGCTCGCCGCCAAGATGACGGAGATGCACGGCGGCAAGCTTGCAATTACGAGCGAGCCCGGCCGCGGCACCCGCGTCTCCCTCACTCTGCCGCTCGCCCGCGTCGAACTCCCGCAGGTCGCCGCCGGGTGAGCCGTTCGCGCGACTTAAGCTCCGAAAGTAAAGCGGCTGCCGAGATTGGATCCGACGACCCGCTCGGGCATGCGCCGGCGCACCGCCTCGATAAACGGCGCGCCAGTGCAATGCATGGGCACCACCACGTCCGGCCTTAGTGCTTCCAATTCGTCGACGGTGTGAGCGATATAGTCCGCCGGCGCCATTCCCAGATGGAAACCGCCGATCACCGCATGGAGTTTCTCGGTGTTGGCGACGCGCATCGCGGTCTTGACGGTGTTGACGATACCGCGGTGACCACAGGACGAGATCACCACCAGGCCGCGCCCCTGAACGATGTAGCAAGTGCCGTGCTCGTCCTTGTGCTGATCGAGCACCAACTGCCCCTGTCGTTCCTTGTCGGTGAAGTGATCGTCGCCCATGACTTGACTTCCGCCGGTCACGGTCTCGAACGAACCGCGTTCGATCTCGCCGGTCGTGAAGGGGCCGACGAGTGCCCTGGGCTCGCCGCAGCATACCGGCACCACGTTTTGCGCGGTGAGCGCCACCCGATCGAGCGCGCCCCAGGAGGCGGGCGGGCGGCCCTCGCGCGCAGGCAGCCATTTCTCGCGGAAGATGGTCTCGCCCCCCACATAAAGCGCCAGGTCCGATTTCATGCGCGTACGATGCTGGGTCACGAAGCCCACGAGTCCGCCGAAATGGTCGCGATGACCGTGGCTCAGGATCAGCCCGTCGAGCTTTGCGGGATCGACATCGAGCAGACTCACATTGCGGTTGATGATTTCGGAGGTGTAGCCGAAATCGAGCAGGTATTGCGCCCTCGCCCCCGCACGCTCGGACTCAAGGTGCAGCGACAGGCCCCATTCGCCCGCGAGCGTGGTCATCTGGCGCCCCGGAATCTCGCTCACGTGCTCGATGGCGACAAAGGGATGCGTCGCCTTCGGCAAGAAACGCTCATAATGGGAATCGACGACGACGCGGACCGAGAGCCGGTCGACGATCGGCGGAGCGAAAAGGCTGGGCGTCGCCATCAATATCCTCCTTCAGACCCACGCAATACCGAAGTACGCGGATCATCGGTGTCGGTCGGTCGATCCCGAATCAGTCAAATTAGCTTCCCGACGCGGTCTTCGAGCAAGCTCCAGGCCCGGGCGCCGTATTCTCGCTTCCAGCGCATGTAAAAAGCGGCTAGCGGCTTCTTGAAGCCGCTGACATCGGCCTCATTGACGATCAATCCTTTGTCCCTGAGCACCGCAAGCGCACTCGCATTGAGCCGGTCCATGTCCCGGCGCTGCGCCAGCGCCACCGTCTTGGCGTGCTTCTCGACGAGCGCCTGAAGGTCGCCGGGCAGGGCCTGCCAGGCCGGCGCATGCGCCACCAATGTGAAGCCGGACCACCAGTGGTTGGTAAGGCTCAGATAGGTCTGCACCTCGTAGAGCTTCAGCACGACCACGATGCTCAGCGGGTCGGTCTGGCCGTCGACCGTATGATTCTGGAGCACTTCGTAAAGCCGGCTAAGCGTGAATTGCAGCGGTTCCGCGCCCAAGGTGGCGAAGAAATCGACCGTCATCCGCTGTACCGGCGTTCGGATTTTCATGGCCCCGAGATCGTCGGCGGTGCGGATCGGCTTGGTTCGGGTGGTGAGGTGGTGGAAGCCGTGTTCGAGCCAATATCGAAAGGCGTGCAGGCCCTTGGCGCGCATTTCGGCGCCGATCATGTCGCCGAGCGCGCCATCAAGCGCCGCGAACACCGCAGCGGAATTCTTGAAGGTGAAGGGAAGGCCCGGCATCTCCGCGGTCGGCACCAGCGCGCCGAATACGTTGCCGCCGAGGTACATCTCAAGCTCTCCGCTCTGCACCATCCGGAGCATCTCGGTATCGGAGCCGAGCGCCCCCGCACCGTGCACCTCTATCCGGAGCCGGCCATCGCTCTCGACGCGAACGCGCTCCGCCAATTCGCTGAGCCGCCGATGATTCGGGTGATCGAGCGGCTGGCTGAAGGCGAGCCGATAGCGAAACTCGGGCCTGCCGTTCTCCGCCGAGGAACGACCCACGGGTTTAGCTCACGCGGTAGAGGTGATAGCGCCCCTCGCGCACGCCCAGCGGCGGCGGCAGCGCGAGCCACCCCGGAAGTTCGAGCGCGGGGTCGCTGATCACGACCGCGTTGGGGCGCATCAGCGGCGCCAGCAGCGGTGCCACCTCGGCGGCAAGACGCAGGTTGGCATCGCTTTCGCCTGTGCCGAGGTCGATATGAGCGAGCGCTGCCGCCCGCGGCAGCCTGTCCCAAAGCTGCGGCAGGCTCTCGCGCACGTCGCCGAGGATCAGATAGGGCGCCGGAGGCACGCAGTCGGGATGCGCCGCGACCAGCCGCTCGAACACGTAGATTTCCCGCCCGCGCAAGGTCTCGCGCAGATGATCGTAGGTCCGCCCATTGCCGAGGCCAAGCTCGATCACGGGACCCGGTACGTCGCGGATTAACTCCGCCGCATGATCGATGCAGGCGCGCTGCGCCATCATTCGCCGGATGAAGCTGTCGAGCCGGCTCACCGCGGGCGCGTCAAGATGTTACGGATTTGCGCGCGAGCTCCTCGTGCGCGGCGCGGAGTGCGTTGTTGGTAAGCTCCAGCCGATGCGCCAACTCGCGCATCACCGCGATCGCAATCTGCGGAAATTCCTTGAGGAGCCGCAGGAACAGGTCCTTGGAAATGCGCAAGGTGGTGAGCCGCGTCTGCGCGCGCACCGTCGCCGTCCGCGGCACGTCGCAGAGGATGGCGATCTCGCCGAACACCTTGTTGGCGTCGAGCACCGCGAGCTGCACCGGGCCCGACGTGCTCTCGGCGATGACCTCGGCCTTGCCGTCGATGATGACATAGGCTGCGTTAGCGGCGTCGCCTTGGCGGAACAGCACGTGCCCCGCGTCAAAGGCGACGCGCTCGCTGGTGAAGGCCAGGAGCTTCAATTTCGACGGGTCGATCTGCGCGAAAAACGGTATGCGCCGCAGGATCTCCACTTCCTCGTTCAGGCTCACGCTTCGCCCCCGATCATTCCGCCATCAGCAACAGGGTCAGGTGCGTGCCGGGCTTGTCCAGCTCCGCAAGCGTGCCCTGTTCCATGAGGCGGCCGTTGCTCATCACCAAGACCTCGTCGAACTGGCGCACCAGCGACACGCGATGGAGCGACCAGATCAAGCCGCGCCCGCCGAACTCCGCCTTCAGCCCGGCGATCAGCTTCGCCTGCGCGCCGGCATCGAGCGCCGACGTTGCTTCGTCGAGGATCAGCAGATCGGGACGCTTCAGCACCACGCGCGCCAACGCGACTTTCTCGCGCTGTGCCAGCGAGAGGCGCGAGCCGCCGGGTCCCACCTGATAGTCGAGGCCCGCCTCGACAACGGTGCGCCGCAAGCCCAACGAATCGATCACCTCCGCCACGACGACGTTGAGCCGCTCCTCCGCATCCGCCTCGCCGTACGCGATCTTGCCGAACAGAATGTTGTCCTGCAGGCTCGCCGCCACGTTGTAAGCATCCTGCTCGAAGAAGGCGATGCTGTCGCGCAGCTCCGGCGGCAGCTCGGCCGCGAACAGGCGTCTCGCATCGAGGATACGCACCTGCATATCCTCGTCGATAACGCCCAGGCGATGTTTGGACAGCACCAACTTGAACGGAACCGCGAGCAGCTTCTGGCGATCCTCCTTGCGCAGCCCGCCGGGCCCGCCCGCCGAGTTGACGCGTGCCAGGATCGCCTGGAACTGCGGCAGCTCGTCGGAGGCGATGAAGCTGAATTGCTCCACGAACTCGGTACTCGGCGCGCCGTCGCCGAAAATTTCCACCATGGTCTCGGCCGCCTTGAGGCCGGCCTGCACGAAAGCCTCGGTCAGGCCGGTCTTGTCGAGGACGCGCAGCACGTAGGAGTTCGTCGCGAGCTCGTTGAGCTCGAATGCGGGACCGACGGGGGTGCCGAACAGCAGGTTCTCCGCGACCGATGCGTTGCTGTTGTAGCGGCCGGGGTCGAAGGACTCGACCAGGCTGGTGAGCCGGTCGCGATCGAGACGTTCGCGCAGCGCCTTTCTCGCCTCCAAAAGGGCCGCCGCGCGGTCGGGGCGGGCCTTCGAATCGAGCCGTCCGCGCAGGCCGAAGAAGTAAACGTCTTGCTCCAGATCGACGAGGCGCAGCACCTCCATGATGCGTTCGCCAAGCGCCGCCGCATCGGCGACGCCGGCCTCCTCGCAATCGATCCAATCCGCCTCGATGTCATAGTCGAGATTGCCCGAAAGCCGCGCCTCGCGTAATTGCCCGGCGCGCTTTTTGGCGCGCAATCCCTCATATTGGGCGGGGTGAAGCGGACGATGCTTGAGCGATGCTACCAGATTGTCGCCGAGGCTTTGGGTGAAGAGGTAAGGCGTCGCCCCCGCATAGCCGATGCGCTGGCCCAGCACGGCCGTCGGCAAGGTCGTGAGATCGTATTGCCCATCGATGCTGATGCGGCCGCTGCTCGGCAGCACCAGCCGCGCCATGAGCAACGCGAGCTCGTGCTTGCCGCTGCTGCTCTGTCCTACGAGCGCGACCGATCGGCTCAATGGAATGTTGGCGGTGACGCTGTCCACCACCCGCACGCGGTCGTCCTCGATCAGCGAGACGTTGGCGAGCGAAATCTCCTGGTGGAAATGCGGAATTTCCTTCGGCTCATCGAGGATCAGCCGCTCGTCGAGCATGCCCTCGGGTTGGAACTGCTCGACCACCTGATCGTATTTGATCTTGGTGTCCTGGAACGCCTGGTAATAGTCGAGCAGCTCCTTCCAGGGCGAGGAGAGATCCTTGTAGGCGGCGATCACGGCGACCAGCGCGCCCGCGCTCAGATTGCCGCGAATTACAAGATAGCCGCCGATCGCGAAGAAGAAGAACGGCGTGACCGCGTTCAGCGTGTTGTTCAGGAACTTGACGAAGAACTTGCGCTGATAGATTTCGAAACGAATGTCGTAGATCGTGCCGAGCAGATTGGTGAAGCTCGCCAGTTGGAAACGCGCATTGTCGTGCGCGTGAATGTCGCCCACACCGTAGGTCGTCTCGCTGACACGGTCGGCGACCCGGCGCATGGTGCGCACCCGCGCTTTGCCGAGCAGGTTTACCTTGCGCTGCAGCTTTGGAATTACGTAACCCTGGATCGGATAGAGCGAGATCGAGGCGAGGCCCAAAATCCAATCCTGCATGAACATGAAGAAAACGATCGTCAGCAACGTCCCGCCCTGAAACGCCGGCAGCGCGAAGGCGTCGCCGATGAAGCCGCCCAGCGGCTCGACCTCCGAGGTGATCATCGGAATGAGCTCGCCCGGAGATACTTTCTTGAAATGGGCGATCGGGAAGCGAAGCAGCCGCTTGTAGAGCTCATACCGCAAGCGCCGCAGCATGCGCTCGCCGAGCTGGCCCTTGTAGCGGTTGATCCAATATTTGAAGGCGCCGTTGATCAGCACCATCAGGAAATAAAGCCCGCAGAGCGTCCAGAGATAGCTCAGGTGGTTCAGGTGGAACTCTGCGAAGCCGGCCGAAAAATCGTGCGGCGTCCACTTGGTGATGACGTTAATGATGTTCTTCGGCAGGTCGAGCGAATAGTAGAGGAAAGGGAAGGACACAAGCGTTAGTGCCAAAACCTGCAACTGCTGCGGCCAGCTGTGGCGCAATATGAATTTGTAGAGTGTCGGCTCGATTCCACCACGATCTTGCGGCGGCGCGTCCGCAACCGCCGAGGCGGGCGGCGCGGCCTCTCGTGGCAGCCGCAAACGTTCGGTGAATGACAGAGACTTCATGAATCGATTTTCCAGCCTATCTGAACTATGCGATATACCGTCCCGCGCTCAGGGGGGCTCCAGTGACCGAAAGACATAAGCGCGTTCTCATTTATTGCCACGACACCTTCGGGCTTGGCCACCTCCGCCGCTGCCGGGCAATCGCGCACGCCTTGGTTGAAGCCGATAAGGACCTCTCGGTACTCATTTTATCCGGCTCGCCCATCATTGGCAGCTTCGATTTTCGCGCGCGGGTGGATTTCGTTCGTGTCCCCGGGGTAATCAAGCTGCGCAACGGCGAATACACGTCCCTCAACCTGCATATCGGGGTTGAGGAAACCCTGGAGATGCGCGCTTCGATCATCCGTCATACCGCGGAAATCTTCGATCCCGATCTGTTCATCGTCGACAAGGAGCCGCTGGGCTTGCGCGGCGAGGTCGGGCCGACCTTGGAACTGCTGCGCCGGCGCGGCACGCCCCTGGTCTTGGGCCTGCGCGACGTGATGGACGAGCCGTCTCAGCTCGGACCCGAATGGTCGCGTAAGAATGTGGTGCCTGCGCTCGGGAAATACTACGACGATATCTGGGTCTACGGCCTGCCGCAGATCTGCGATCCGCTCGAGGGGATCGACGTGCCCACGAGCATTCGCCAAAGGATGACATACACAGGTTACCTCCGCCGCACGGCGGTACCGCCGAGCCCGCAATTGGCGGGGCTCGGCGACGCGCCGTTCCTGCTGGTGACGCCGGGCGGCGGCGGCGACGGCGAGGCGCTCATCGACTGGGTGCTGTGCGCCTATGAGCAAGACCACTCCCTACCGCTCGCGGCGGTATTGGTGTTCGGGCCGTTCATGCAGCCGGAGCTGCAGACCGACTTTATCGCGCGGGCCCAGAGGCTCCCGCAAGTGACCACGATCACGTTCGACGCGCGCATCGAGAGCCTGATGGCGCGCGCCGCGGGGGTGGTTGCCATGGGGGGCTACAACACGTTCTGCGAAATCCTCTCCTTCGACAAGCGGGCGCTGATCGTGCCGCGCACGCAGCCGCGCCTCGAGCAATATATCCGCGCGGCACGTGCACAGGAGCTTGGCCTGGTGCGAATGCTCGTCGATGACGGCGCGCGTCAAGGTCGCGCCATGGCAACGGCGCTCCGGCACTTGCCGCAGCAGAATCGGCCCTCCGAAGTCGTGGTGCCGGGCTTGCTCGATGGGCTCAACAGCGTCAACCGCCTGGCGCGCAAATGGCTCGAGCGCACGCGTCGGCCGGGCCGTGGACCCTTTGCCGCGGTGTTCGGTGGCTGAAGCGTTTTCCGTCGAGGCGGGTGCGGGTCCGGCGGAACAACGGCGCCACGGCCATATACGGGCGCCAAACCGGGCGGCGGGCGCGGTCGCCTTCGTCCTCAAGGGTTATCCGCGGCTCTCCGAAACCTTCATCGCACAAGAAATCCGCGCGCTCGAAAGTCGGGGCCTCGCGATCCACATCGTGTCGCTGCGCTGGCCGACCGACCGCAAACAACATCCAATGCACGCCGAGATCAAGGCTCCCGTGCTCTATTTGCCGGAATATCTCTGGCGCGGACCGCTGCGGGTTATCGCGGGTTGGCGCGCCGTCCGCCACCGTGCGGGCTACAAAGCCGCGGTCCGCGCCTTCCTGGGCGATTTGCGGCGCGATCCTACGCCAAACCGGATTCGCCGCTTCGGCCAGGCATTGGTGCTGGCACGCGAGCTTTCCCCCGAGGTCGGCGCGTTGCACGCCCACTTCATGCACACGCCCGCCTCTGTCGCGCGGTATGCGGCGATGATCCTGGAGCTGCCTTGGTCGCTTTCGGCTCACGCCAAGGACATCTGGATCACGCCCGAATGGGAGAAGCGGGAAAAGCTCGCGGCCTGCGCCTGGGCGGTCACCTGCACGGCGGCAGGAGCCATGCATCTCCGGGCGTTGGCGCCGGAACCGGATCGCGTTCTGCTCGTCCACCATGGGCTCGATCCCCATCGCTTTCCGTCCCCTGCGGCAGCGCCCTCGCGGCGCGACGGCAGCGATCCAACGGCGCCGGTGCGGCTACTCTCAATCGGCCGCGCGGTCGAAAAAAAAGGCTATGAGGACCTGTTGCAGGCGCTCGCCTTGCTGCCGCGCGGGCTTCATTGGCGCTTCGTCCATGTGGGGGGCGGTGCGCGACTCAAGCGGCTGAAGCGCCTGGCGGAGCGACTTGGCCTCTCCTCCCGCATCGAGTGGCGCGGCGCGCAGGCCCAGGAGGCGGTACTTGTCGCCTACCGCGAGGCCGATCTTTTCGTGCTGGCAAGCCGCGTCGCCGCCGATGGCGATCGCGACGGGCTTCCCAATGTCCTGATGGAGGCGTTGAGCCAGCGTCTGGCGGTGGTCGCGAGCGACCTGCCGGGGATCACCGAGTTGATCGAAGACGGCGCCACCGGCGCTCTCACGCGGCCGGGCGACCCGACAGGGCTTGCTGGGATCTTGGCTCGGCTCATCGCCGACCCCGAAACGCGCGCACGGTTCGGCAGCTCGGGCGCGAGTCTGGTCAGGAGCCGGTTTCAGCTCGACCGGGGGATAGACGTGCTCGCCACGAGGTTTCATCTCCCAAGCCTATCCAAGGCCACGACAGCTTCAGAGGAAGTCCAGGTCATCCCGCCCGGTGGCGCGGTTCTTGCAGCTCAATCCTCGCAATAACGATCGTTCCGCAGAGGTTGGCGCAGTAGTCGCATAGTTGCGTGGTCGCGGGAGGACCAACCAATGGCACAAGCTCAATTTTTGGGCAGCTCGGCGCGTGCGCAAGCGGAGACCGGCGCGCGATGGCTGCAGTTGCTCCTGGGTTTCATCGTCATGATGACGATCTCGAGCCCACAATATGTCTGGACCTTGTTCGTCCCGTCCTTTCAGAAAACCACCGGGGCCATCTTGTCCGAGGTGCAGTGGACGATCACGATTCTGATCGTGCTGCAGACATGGCTATCCCCGGTCCAGGGCTACCTGGTGGAAAAGCTGGGTCCAAAGCTGCTGATCGGTGCCGGCGCTTTGTTGAGCGGCCTGGGGTGGATGCTGTCGGCTAGGATCGGCTCGCTCTGGGGCTTATACGCGTGTTACGGCCTTCTCTGCGGCGTCGGCACGGGCATCGTTTATATCGGCATCGTCGGGCTAATGGTGCGCTGGTTTCCGGAGCGGCGCGGCCTTGCGACCGGCGTGGTCGCGGCTGGCTACGGCTTCGGCGCCATTCTTACGACCTTCCCGATCGATGGCATGCTCAAGGCCTCGGGCTATCAACACACGCTGCTTGTCTTCGGCATGATCTTCGCGGTCGTCGGGGTTTTGGGAGCGCTGCTGCTGCGCTCGCCGCCCGAGGATGAGACAGCGGGAGCGGCGGGCCGGGCCGCCGGTTCGACCCCCGGCGAGATGCTCCGATCCCCGGTGTTCTGGCTGATGTTCGTGATGATGTCGATGATGTCGACCGGCGGGCTCATGGTCATCACGCAGTTCACCAGCTTTGCAAAGGCGTTCGGTATCGATGCCAACACGACCATTACCATCCTTGGCGTGACCATGGCCGCGGTTCCGGCGGCGCTCACCTTCGATCGCGTGACCAACGGCCTGACCCGCCCATTCTTCGGCTGGCTCTCGGATCGCATCGGTCGCGAAAACACCATGGGCATCGCGTTCCTGCTCGAGGGGCTGGCGATTTACCTGATGCTGCAATTCCGCTCCGACCCGTTCCTGCTGGTCGTGCTCTCGGGGCTCGTGTTTTTCGGCTGGGGAGAGATCTTCTCGCTCTTTCCCTCGACGCTCACCGATACGTTCGGCACCCGATATGCGACCACCAATTACGGGTTCCTTTACATGGCGCAGGGCGTCGGCTCGATCCTCGGTGCCCCAGTCGCCGCGATGATCTACGAAGCGACCCAGAGCTGGCTTCCGGTTTTCGGCCTCATCATCGCCATGGACGTGCTGACCGGCCTGTTGGCGCTGTTCGCGCTCAAGCCGCTGCGGCGGCGCGCGATGGACGCAGCATAGGACTTCACAATCAAGCGAATTCCTCTAGGCTCAGCGGCGAGCATGTGCCATGCACGTCGCCTTCTATGCGCCGCTGAAGCCCCCCGACCATCCCGTGCCGTCGGGCGACCGGCGCATGGCTCGGTTGCTGATCGCGGCGCTCGCGCGGGGCGGACATAGCGTCACGTTAGCATCCCGCCTGCGCAGCAGGGACCGCGACGGCGACCCCAAACGGCAGCAGCGGCTGGCGGCCTTGGGTGCGGCGCTGGCGGCGCGGCTGGTCCATCGCTATCGTGCCCGTCCCGCCGATCGACCGGATTTGTGGCTCACTTATCATCTCTACTACAAGGCGCCGGACTGGATAGGGCCGCGGGTTGCGGAGGGGCTTGGTATTCCCTATGTGGCCGCGGAAGCGTCGCTTGCAGAAAAGCGCCTGCGAGGACCATGGGCGGATGGCGAGCGCGCGGCACGCGCGGCGGTCGCGCAGGCCGCCGTCGTGATCGGTTTCAACAGCGCCGATCGGACCGGCGTCTTGCCGGCGCTCGCCGATCCCACGCGCTTTGTGGCGTTCGCGCCGTTTCTCGAACGCACGCCATTTGATGCAGCGGTCGCAGCGCGTGCGGTGACACGTGCGCGAATGGCCGCCACATGGTCACTCGACAGTGATGCACCCTGGATGATGGCGCTCGCCATGATGCGCGACGACGTGAAGCTCCGTTCGTACCAGATGCTTGCCCGGGCGCTCGGCGCTCTGGGAGAGCGGAATTTCGTGCTGCTGGTGGCGGGCGATGGTCCCGCGCGGACGGAAGTGGAGGCTGCCTTCGCGCCCTTGGGTCGCCGCGTGCGCTTTCTGGGTGCGCTCGCGGAGAAGCAAGTGCCGGGATTTCTTGCCGCCGGGGACTTTTTTGTCTGGCCCGCACTCGGCGAAGCCTACGGCATGGCGCTGCTCGAAGCGCAGGCAGCGGGATTGCCCGCTGTCGTCGGCGCCAGCGGTGGGGTTGGCGACATCGTGGCCGATCACGAGACGGGACTGCTGGTGCCGGAGGGCGATGTCGAGGGCTTTGCTGCCGCTATGGCTGCATTGCTGGACGATCCTTCTACATGCCATCGCTTCAGCGCCGCTGCACGCCGCAAAGTCGCCCTCGCGCACGACCTCGACGCGGCGGCGCGTCGGCTTGACCAGGTGCTCGGCGCCTTGCTGCCCGCGGCGACCCAATGACGGTGCTGGTGCTGCTGCGCCATGGGCCCACCGCGGCCAATCGTGAGCATCGCCTGCAGGGCCGCGCCGATCTGCCGCTCGATCCCGCCGGTCGCGCGGCGGTCGCGGGTTGGCGCTTGCCGCCCTTCGCGCGCGCACTCTCCTGGCAGCGCAGCCCGCTCCTGCGATGCGCGGAAACCGCGGAGCTGCTCCGGCTTGAGGCCGAGGTGGAGCCGAGCTTGATCGAGATGAATTGGGGCGCATGGGAAGGAAGATCGCTCGCCGAGCTCCGCTCGACTGATCCGACCTTCGGGGTCGAGGAGGCACGCGGCCTCGATCTCACGCCGCCGGGCGGCGAAAGTCCGCGCCAAGTCCAGGCCCGCCTCAACTGGTATTTCCGGCAAATTTCGCAAAGCGCGGGGGGAATAGGAGCCATCTCCCACAAAGGCGTGATCCGGGCCGTGTACGCAATGGCAACGGGCTGGGATATGATTTTCAAGCCCATGACTCGCTTGAGCTGGGACGCGCTGCACGTGTTTCAGCTCGATGCGTCGGGTCAGCCCAGAGTGGAGCGCCTCAATTGCACACTCAACCCGGAATGACGCCGCGCATTCTCCTTCACGTGCAGCATCTCTTGGGGATCGGCCATGTCCAGCGCGAGGCCCACCTGGTGCGGGCGATGCTGGAGCAAGGGCTCGCCGTAACCGTGCTTTCCGGGGGTGAGCCCGTCGACGTTGATTGGGGCGATGCGGCGATCATCCAATTGCCCTGGGCGCGGGCGGCGGACGCCAACTTCAAGGACCTGGTCGACGAGAACGACCGCCCGCTGGACGAGGCCTTTCACCAGCGGCGACGCAAATTGGTGCTGGAGGCCTTCGATCGCGTTAAGCCTTCCGTACTACTCCTTGAATCCTATCCCTTCGGACGACGCGCCTTTCGCACGGAATTGAGCGCGCTGATTGCCGCGGCGCAGGCGGCGCGTCCTCGTTGCGCGGTACTGACCTCGCTGCGCGATATTCTGGTGGTGCGAAGCAATCCCGCCTGGGCGGAGAGCGTCGCCGCCGTAGTGCGCCGCGATATCGATGCGGTGCTTGTGCACGGCGATCCCACGCTGGCGCCACTGGAAGCCAGCTTCGCTGCGGCGCAACAAATCGCCAATCGCGTGCGCTACACCGGATACGTGGCACAGGCCTTGAAGTCCGCGGGGGAAGGACCCGGCAGCGGCGAAATCCTGGTCTCGACGGGCGGCGGCGCCGTCGGCGCGGCGCTCCTAAATTCGGCACTTGAGGCCCGCAGCCTGGGCCATCTCGCCGACCGGCCGTGGCGTGTCATCGCCGGGCCGAACCTGCCGGAACTTGCGTATCAAGGGCTGGCTCAACGCCTTCCGCCTGGCGTAGTGTTGGAGCGCTATCGTCGCGATTTCCCGGAACTGTTACGCCGTTGTCATCTCTCTTTAAGTCAAGGCGGATACAACACGATCGTCGACCTGCTGCAGGCGGGACCCCGCGCCTTGGTGGTGCCCTTCGCGGCCGGTGGAGAAAACGAACAAGCGCTGAGGGCGCGGCTGCTGGCGGAGCGGGGGCTGCTGCACGTGTTTCCAGAAACCTCCCTCGATCGGCCATCGCTGCTGGCCGCGGCGATGGAGAAGGCCGCCGCCGCGGAGCCACCGCGCCTGCCGGCAATTGCGTTCGACGGCGCTCGGCGCAGCGCCCTGCTGGTGGCGGCCTTCGCGAGGAGGGCGGAGCCATGATCCGCATGAGCGACAAGTTGCGCGAGGCTGCTATGATGGCCGGCCGATGACGCACGCAACACTGCCCGCCATGGAATTTGCGACCTGGGCCGATCTCGAGTTCGAGCTCGACCGCTGGGCAACCGACCGCGCGGTTGCGGCGCTCTGGTGGCGCGACGACGACGCCGTCGCTTGGACCGACGCGCTCGCGCGGCTGTTCGCGCTCGCGCAAGAAACGCCGGTAGCGCTGGCGGTTGTTCCGGCGACCGCCGAGGCCGCGCTGGCGCGGCGCCTCGCGGCGTTCCCGACCGCCTTTGTATTGCAGCATGGCTGGGCGCATCACAACCACGCTTCGGTTGGCCGCAAGAAATCCGAGCTCGGCACTGACCGCCCGCTCGACAAGCGTTGCGCCGAGCTCACGCAAGGGCTGACTCGCCTCAAGGCGCTCTTCGGAGCGCGGGCGCTTTCCGTGCTGGTTCCGCCCTGGAATCGCATTGGAGACGATTTGCTGCCGCACTTGCCGGCGCTCGGCATTGCCGCGCTCTCGACGATGAAACCGCGCGGGGCGGTGTTGGCGGCGCCGAGCCTGCGCGTTGCCAATGTTCACGTGGACCTCACGGATTGGCACGCGGGCCGCGGCTTCATCGGCGAGGGGCCCGCGCTCGGCGCTCTCGTGCGCCATCTGCGCCAGCGCCGCGAAGGCAAGGTCGACCGGGCGGAGCCGACGGGAATTCTCACGCATCATTTGATTCAGGACGCTGCGACGAGCGAATTTCTTGCGCGACTGCTGCGCCAAGTGCGCGTACACGCGGGCGCGCGCTTCATCGCCGCACCAGAGGTCTTCGAGACGCCATGAGCGAACATCGCTACCCGCTCGACGTATTGCTCGGCGACTATGCCCGCGCCGGCGCAGGCATCGCGCTGACAGGCGTCCCGCTGGTACTGCTTCCGCTCAACTTCTATGTGACGTCGATTCTCGGCACGCTAACCGCGCTGTTCGCGGCCTTCGCCGGAGCCACCTATTTTCGCCAGCGCAGCCGCATCGAGCTTGACGCCGGCGCGATCGCCGCGCGCGGCGGGGTGTCGCCGGTGCGTCTTTCCTGGGACTCGATCGACGGCGTGCGATTACGCTATTTCGCGACCCGTCGCGACGGCAAGCATGGCTGGATGGAGCTGACCCTCCATGGCACGGGAGGCAAGCTTCGGCTCGACAGCCGGGTCGAGGACTTTTCAGCGATCGCGCGCTTGGCCGCTGCCGCCGCGCGGCGACGGCATATAGGTCTGACCGCGAGCACGACCGCGAATTTCGCGGCGCTCGGCATCGAACTTGGATCGTTGGCGGCCGGGGAGTGAGCATGGGAGATCTGCTGACCGTTCGAGACCTGCATGTGGAATTCCAAGCCGCGGGCGGCGTCATTCACGCGGTGCGCGGTCTCTCCTTTCGCGTGCGCCCCGGCTCGACCGTCGCGATTGTCGGCGAAAGCGGTTCCGGGAAGAGCGTTACCAGCCAGGCTATCATGGGCATCCTGCCGCGCCCCGCGAGCATCACGCGCGGCGAGATACTGTTCCGCGACCCGCGCTCGCCCGGCCAGGTCGTGGACATCGCGGGTCTCGAGCGTGACAGCAAGGCGATGCGCGATATCCGCGGCGGGCGCATCTCCATCATTTTTCAGGAGCCGATGACCTCGCTCTCGCCGCTGCATACGATCGGCAACCAGGTAAGCGAGGCTTTGGAACTCCACCGCGAAAGCTCGCGCGCCGAGGCCTTGGCCCTCACCGAGGACATGCTGCGCCTGGTGGGTTTCCCCGATCCCAAAAAGGCGCTCAAGACCTATCCCTTCGAACTTTCCGGCGGGCTCCGCCAGCGCGCGATGATCGCCATGGCGCTGGTCTGCCGGCCGGCATTGCTGATCGCCGACGAGCCCACGACCGCGCTCGACGTCACGATCCAGGCGCAAATCCTGAAGCTCATTCACGATCTACAGCGCGAGCTGGACATGGCGGTGCTGCTGATCACGCACGATCTCGGCGTCGTCGCGAACGTCGCCGAGGAGGTGGTAGTGATGTATCAGGGTGCCGCGGTCGAGAGCGGCACCGTCGAAGACCTCTTCCGCAAGCCTGCGCACCCTTATCTACGTGCGCTATTGCATGCCGTCCCGCGCTTCGACATGAAGCCCGGCGAGCGGCTGGTGCCGATCCGCGAAATTCCCCATCACGAGGCGCATTACCTGATGGCGGCGCGCCCGCGCACGGCGGCACCGGGACCGCTGATCAAGATCGACAGGCTCTCGCGCAGCTTTGCCATTCGCAAGCGCGGTTTCTTCGGCGGCGGCCTGGCACTACGGCAGTCGGCGGTCGATGCCGTGAGCCTCTCGATCGAGCGCGGCGAATGCCTGGGTCTCGTCGGCGAGAGCGGCTGCGGCAAGACCACGCTCAGCAAGATGCTGCTGGGGGCGCTCACGCCCGACAGCGGCTCGGTTACTTTCTATGAAGCCGGTAAGCCGATCGACGTCCTGGCGCTCAAAGGCGCAGCGCAAACCGCGTTCCGCCGCCGCGTGCAGTTCGTATTCCAGGACCCCTACGGTTCGCTCAACCCGCGCATGACCATCTTCGACATCATCTGCGAGCCGCTGGCGATTCACGGCATCGGCGATGCCGCAGAGCGGCGCGCCCGGGTCGAGGAGCTGGTGACTCTGGTCGGACTCGACGTGCGGCATTTAAACCGGTACCCGCACAGCTTCTCCGGCGGCCAGCGCCAGCGCATCGGCATCGCGCGTGCGCTCGCGCTCAGGCCCGAGCTGCTGATTTGCGATGAACCGGTCTCGGCGCTCGACGTGTCGATCCAGGCCCAGGTCTTGAACCTGCTGCGCGATCTCAAGGCGCAACTCGGCCTCACTTATCTCTTCATCTCGCATAATCTCGCGGTGGTCGATTATATCGCCGACCGTATCGCGGTGATGTGCCGCGGCCGGATCGTCGAGCTCGCCACGAGGGACGCGCTCTTCCGCAATCCCATACACCCCTATACCCATGCGCTGCTTGCGGCGGTACCGGCTCCCGACCTCGATCATCCTCTCGATTTCGCGGGGTTGATGGAGGAAAAAGCCTCCGACCCCGCGCAATGGCCGGAGCCCTTCCGCCTTGACGCGGCGCATCGGCCCGAGCTTATCGACATCGGCCAGGGCCATTTCGTTCAATCCGCCGCCATGATCCAGGAGGCCGCACAATGAAGCGACCACTCGTGCCGCTCGCCGCGCTTTCGATCATCCTCGCCTTCGCCACGGGGCTTCGCGCGGAAACGCCGACACTGATCGAGACCCCTTCGCTCAAGGACCAAGTCGCCGAGGGCAAGCTGCCGCCGGTCGGCGAGCGCGTGCCGCAGGATCCGCGCGTGATGACGATGCCGTCGGCGGGCCAACCCGGCGGCACGCTCAACATGCTGATGGCGAGCGCCAAGGACACGCGCATGATGGTGGTTTACGGCTACGCGCGGCTCGTCGGTTATGACGAGAACTACAGGCTCGAGCCCGATATCGCCAAGGCCGTGGACGTGGAGGACGGCGGGCGGCGCTTTACGATCCATCTGCGCCCCGGTCACAAATGGTCGGACGGCGAGCCCTTCACGGCCGAGGATTTCCGTTACTGGTTCGGGGACGTGGCCTCGAACAAGACGCTCTACCATTCGGGCTTGCCCGAGCAGCTCCTCGTGGACGGCAAGGGCCCGAAGTTCGAAGTGCTCGATCCCGAGACCGTGCGTTACACCTGGGAAAAGCCCAACCCGCTGTTCCTGCCGGCGCTCGCCGGACCGGAGCCTCTCTACATCTACGCCCCCGAGCACTACATGAAGCAGTTCCACGAAAAATACGCGGACCCCAAGGCGCTTGCCGAGGCGATCAAGAAGGAACGCGTGCGCAATTGGGCGGCGCTGCACACCAAGCTGCTGCATCCCTATCACAACGACAATCCGGACCTGCCGACGCTCGACCCCTGGGTGCTCACCACGCGGCCTCCGGCCGAGCGATTCATCTTCGCGCGCAATCCCTATTACCACCGGATCGATGCGGCGGGGCACCAGCTTCCCTACATCGATCGGGTCACGATGACGATCGCGGACGCGAAGATCATCCCGGCGCAGACCGGTGCGGGGGAAAGCGATCTGCAGGCGCGCTATTTGCGGTTCGACAACTACACTTTCCTCAGGGATGCCGAGGATAGCCACGACTACACCGTGCATCTCTGGCGCACCGCGCCGGGCGCGCAGTTGGCGCTCTATCCCAATCTCAACACCAACGATCCCGAGCTGCGCGCGCTCTTCCGCGACGTGCGTTTCCGTCGCGCGCTGTCGCTGGGCATCGACCGGCACGAGATCAACAAGGTGATCTATTACGGGCTCGCGCTCGAGGGACAGAACACCGTACTCCCGCAGTCGCCGCTCTACGACGAAATCTACCGCACGAAATGGGCGCAATATGATCCGAAGCAGGCCAATGCTCTGCTGGACCAGATTGGCCTGACGAAACGCGACAGCGAGGGCATCCGCCTGCTGCCGGACGGCCGCCGGCTCGAGATCGTGATCGAGAATGCCGGCGAATCGACGGAGCAGTCGGACGTGCTGGAGCTGATCCGCGACACCTGGGCCGAGATCGGCATCAGGCTCTACTCAAAACCCTCGCAGCTCGACATCTGGCGCCGCCGCGTCTACTCCGGCGCCACTCAGATGTCGATCGACAAGGGCTACGACAACGGCATCGTCACCGCCGACATGGCGCCCGAGGAGTTCGTGCCCACCACGCAGGGCCAGCTCGAATGGCCGAAATGGGGACAATATATCGAGACCAAGGGCAAGGCCGGCGAGGCTGTCGACGTGCCGGAGGTGCAGCAACTGCAGAAGCTCTACAAGGCATGGTTTGCCGCTCAGGACGAAGGCGAGCGCACCAAGGTTTGGCAAGACATCCTGGCGCTCACCTCGGATCAGGTTTTCACCATCGGTATCGTCGCGGGCGTGATGCAGCCGGTGGTCGTGAACAACAAGCTGCGCAACGTCCCGGCTGAGGGGCTCTACAATTGGGACCCCGGCGCATTCTTTGGCATCTATCATCCCGAGACATTCTGGTTCGCGCCCGAGGGCGGCAACAAGCAGGCGGTCGTGCCGGGAACCAAAGGCTGAAATCGAAAAAGGGGGGCGAGGCGAGCGCATGTTTAACTACGTCGTACGGCGCATCTTGATCATGATCCCGACCTTGATCGTGATCAGCGTCGTCATCTTCACCATCATGAAGCTGCCGCCGGGCGACTATTTCACGACATACATCGAGACGCTGCGAGCGTCCGGCGAACAGGTCGATCTACAAAAGGTCGAGTTCCTGCGCCAGCAATATCACTTCGATGATCCCGCTTGGCGGCAATATCTCTATTGGGCCGGCGGGCTGATCCAGGGCGATTTCGGATACTCCTTCGAATACGACCTCCCGGTCTCGGTGGTGGTGGGCGATCGGGTAACGCTCACCGTCATCGTCTCGGTCGCCACCATCGCCTTCACCTGGATCGTCGCCTTCCCGATCGGCGTCTACTCGGCGACGCACCAATATAGCTGGGGCGACTACACCCTGACTTTCCTCGGATTCCTGGGTCTGGCGACGCCGAATTTCCTGCTCGCCCTGTTGCTGCTCTACTTCGCCAACATTTATTTCGGCATCTCGATCGGCGGTTTGATGGAGCCGCACTTTCTCGACAAGCCCTGGACTCTCGCCAAGATCGGCTCGGTCTTGTCGCATCTCTGGATACCAGTGCTGGTGATCGGCGCCGCGGGCACCGCCGGAATGATCCGGCGGCTCCGCGCCAATCTGCTCGACGAGCTGCAAAAGCAATACGTGGTGACGGCGCGCGCCAAGGGCCTGCCGCCGTTCCGCGCGCTCATCAAATATCCGCTGCGCATGTCGCTCAATCCCTTTGTCGCCGATATCGGCGCGCTACTGCCGCACATCATCTCGGGCGCGGCGGTGGTCTCGGTGGTTCTGTCGCTGCCGACCACCGGGCCGATGCTCCTCTCGGCGCTTCGCAGCCAGGACATGTATCTCGCGGGCTCGTTCCTGATGTTCATGGCGTTTCTGACTGTGATCGGCGTCTTCCTCTCGGATTTGGCGCTGGCGGCACTCGATCCGCGTATACGCTTCGAGGGAGGCGTCTCGCGATGAGCGAAGCGAAAGCGATCGAGGAACGGCCGGCGCCGCTCGAGCATTTCGTCTCGAACGAGCCCTTCGACCCCTATTCCGTCGAGGCGATGACGCCGGAGCAGGAACGCTTCTACATGGCGTCGCAGTGGCGGATGATGTGGTGGAAGCTGAAACGCCACCGCCTCGCCGTGATCTCCGGCGCTATCCTGCTCCTGCTTTACGCCTCGATCCTCGTCAGCGAGTTCCTGGCGCCCTACGGGCTTACCACTCGTCACGACGACTTCGTCTACGCGCCGCCGCAGTCGGTTCACTTCTTTAAGGACGGCCGCTTCATCGGACCCTTCGTTTACGGCTTCGACTACCAGCTCGACATGAAGAAGATGCGGCACGTCTACACGCCCAATCCCGCAAAGGTCCAACCGCTCCGATTCTTCTGCCGCGGCGATAGCTATTATTTCTGGGGCATGATCCCCGGCGACCTGCATCTGATGTGTCCGCCCGAAGGCGGCACGGCCTTCCTGCTGGGCAGCGACCGGCTCGGTCGCGACATGCTTTCGCGCATCCTCTATGGCGCCCGCATCTCGCTCACCATCGGACTCGTGGGCATCTCGATCAGCTTCCTCATCGGCCTCACCTTGGGTGGCATCGCCGGATATTACGGAAGCTGGCCGGACAGCCTGGTGCAGCGCTTGATCGAGATCGTTCGCTCTTTCCCGGAGCTGCCGCTCTGGATGGCGCTTTCGGCGATCCTTCCGGTGACCTGGAGCCCGGTGCTGGTCTATTTCGGGATAACATTGATTCTCGGCATGATCGATTGGACCGGGCTTGCGCGCGCAGTGCGCTCGAAGCTGCTGGCGTTGCGCGAGGAGGATTTCGCGACCGCCGCGCGCCTCATGGGCGCAAGCCCGCGCCGCATTATCGTGCGCCACCTGCTGCCGAGCTTTGCAAGCCATCTGATCGCGTCCGCCACGCTTTCGATCCCCTCGATGATCCTGGGCGAGACCGCGCTCTCATTCCTGGGCTTGGGATTGCGTCCGCCGATCACAAGCTGGGGCGTGCTGCTGAACGAGGCGCAAAATATCAACGTCGTGGCGCTTTATCCCTGGCTGATGCTGCCGGTGGTGCCGGTGATCCTGACGGTGCTTGCCTTCAATTTCCTGGGCGACGGACTGCGCGACGCCGCTGATCCCTATCGGTGAGGAGAGACGCGTCCGTCTGGCCTAATTCTCACTCTCTCGTCCGCGCCTTCTCGCGCAGCGCCGGATAGCGCGCCAATAGCGCCGCGCACTCCGCCATCGCCTCGATATCGTTGAACATCGGCACGCCCGCCCGCTCCATGCTCGCAAACCAGTCGGTCTTGCCGGGGAGCGTTCCCATCATGCTGTGCAGGAACGGAACCGGCACTCGCTCGGCAAGCGACGCAAGACGGTCGATGACCGGCACGGGATCGACCATGAACGGCACCACGTGAATGCCAAGAATGGCGTCGAAGGCACCGGCACCTTCCTTGATCGCGGATTCGAGCGTCAGACCGAAGCGGTCCTCGCGGGCGTCGGCAAGCAGGTCGAGCGGGTTTGCGACCGAGGCCTCGCCCGGAAGCGCGGCGTGTAGCACCGCCGCCATGGCTGCCGGCAGCGGCGGCAGTTCGAGGCCTTCCGCAGCCGCGCGGTCGGTGCAGAGCACCCCGGGGCCGCCGGAATTCGAGAGGATCAGCACGCGTTTGCCGATGCCCTGCGGAAAGGCGCCGAAACCCTTGGCGGCCAGCAGCAGGTGGCGGAGGCTCTTGACCCGCAGCATCCCGCACTCGGCGGCGAATGCCTCCATTTCCCGGTCGTCCTGAGCGGGAGCGCCAGTGTGGGCGGAGGCCGCGCGCCCGCCCGGCTCGGTGCGGCCGCCGATCAGCGCCACCACCGGCTTTTGCGCGGCGACACGCTGCGCGATTTCGCGGAACCGAACCTTGTCGTCAATGCTTTCGATGTAGAGCAGCACCGTGGAGATGCCGGGGTCGTGACCCAGATAATCGAGGTAGTCGGCGACACCGAGCTGCACGGCGTTCCCGACGGAGACCAAGCTGCCCAACGGAATGTTGAGCCCGTGCGCCGCGGCGATCGCCTCTTCGCCGAGTGCCCCCGACTGAGTGATGAACGCGACCGCGCCGTTGGCGTTGGGGCCGGGCGGCATGTCGCGCAGAAACGTCGCGGCAAAACGTGCGCCGACGGGCAAATGTATGATCCCCGCGCAATTGGGTCCGACCACCGTAAGGCCGTGCGCGGTAATGAGCTGCCGCAGCTCGCGGTCGCGCGCGCGCCCGGCTTCGCCGGCCTCGGCGAAGCCGCCGGGGAGGATGATGAGATGGCGATGTCCGCTTGCCGCCGCCTCGCGCACCGCATCGAGAATGAGATCGGGCCGGATCACGATCACCGCGAGATCGGCGGGTGTGTTGAGCTCGCCGAGGCTGCGCCGCGTCGCGAGGCCGAACATCGTGCCGCCCTTGGGATTGACCGGCACGATCTCGCCGGCAAAGCCGGAGATGCGCAGGTTCTGCAGCACCGCGCCCCCTGACGATGTCGGCCGCTCCGCCGCGCCCACCACGGCAACGCTGCGCGGCGCAAAGAACGGCCTGAGGTCGTGCGTCATGGCAATTTCACCACGCAGACACGGAGGTCAGAGAGGTTAAGTACGTCGCTTCGCTTTTCGCGGTGACGCGGGTCTTCCCCTCCCTGACCTCAGTGCCTCCGTGGTGAATCATTCTACGCCCCGAACCGCGCGATCACTGGCACGTGGTCAGAGCCCTGCTTCCAGCCCCGCGCCGCCTTTAGCACTTCGGCATCGCGCAAATCATCGAGCAGCGCTTCGGTCACCCAGATATGATCGAGGCGGCGGCCGCGATCGGACTTCTTCCAATCGCGCGCGCGATAGCTCCACCAGGTGTAAAGCTGCCGCTCCGGCGGAACGATTTTCCGCACTGCATCGACGAAATGTCCGGCCTCCCGGAGCCGTCCGAGCTTCTTCACCTCGATCGGCGTGTGGCTCACCACATCGAGGAGCTGCTTGTGCGACCAGACGTCGGTTTCGAGCGGCGCGATATTGAGATCGCCGACCAAGATCGACTTCTTGCCGGCAGGCGACTCCTTGGCGAACCAGCTCGTCACCTCGTCGAGGAATTGCAGCTTGTGCGCGAATTTCGGGTTGAGCTTGGGATCGGGGACGTCGCCGCCGGCGGGGATGTAGAGGTTGTGCAATTCGATCCCTCCGGGGAGCCCGACCATGCCGTGCCGGCAATCCTCGCGGGCGCACCAGCCCCGCGTGCGCGGCGCCACGAGGGGATGTCGCGACAGGATCGCAACGCCGTTGTAGCCCTTCATGCCGTGGATCAGCATGTGCGGATAGCCCGCCTTCTCGAAGGCCTCGCGGGGAAAGTGCTCGTCGGGCGTCTTGGTCTCCTGGAGGCACAGCACGTCGGGCGTAATCTCTCGAAGGAGCCGCAGCACCAGCTTCAGGCGCAGCCGCACCGAGTTGATGTTCCAGGTGACGAGCGTCCACGCCATCGCGCCACCGTTCAGACGATGGTGATCTTGAGGTCGGCGAGCCCATCCACGTGGCCTTCAAGGCGGTCGCCGCGAACCACGGCGGCCACGCCCTCGGGTGTTCCCGAATAGATGAGATCACCGGGCGCCAGGGTCACCAGGCCCGAGAGGTAGGAGATGGTCTCGGGGACGCTCCAGATCAGCATCGAAAGGTCGCTCTGCTGACGGACTTGGCCGTTGACCCTCAGCCAGATCGCGCCCTTCGCGATGTGGCCGACCTTGCTCGCCGGCGAGATCGGCGCGCAGGGCGCCGACTGATCAAAACCTTTCCCCATGTCCCAAGGACGGCCGAGCTTCTTCGCCTCGCCCTGGATGTCGCGGCGGGTCATGTCGAGGCCAACTGCGTAGCCGAACACGAGGTCGAGCGCCTTCGCAACCGGCACGTCGGCGCCGCCGCCTTTCAAGGCGACCACCATCTCGATCTCGTGCTGATAGTCCCTGGTCTTGACGGGATACGGGATCTCGCTGTTGGTCGGGACAATCGCGTCCGCGGGCTTCATGAAGAAAAACGGATCCTCGCGTTCGGGGTCATGCCCCATCTCACGCGCGTGGGCCGCGTAGTTGCGGCCGACGCAGTAGATGCGCCGGACCGGAAAGGGGTCTCCTCCCACGACGGGAATGGTGGTCACGGTCGGGACAGGAATTGCGTAGGGCATGATGACTCCTCGAAGGTTCAAGTCAGAACAAATAACAGCACTCGCCCATTACGCCCAGGAGCCAGCGTCCCCCCGAGAACAGGCGGTACTTGCGGGAAAGCGGGTGATCGATACCGGCTTCCGCAGCCAGGACCAAGCCCATCTGATGCGCCGCCATCGCTCCGGCGCCCGCAGCCACCCGGATAAGTGTCTGGTCCTCGATGCCAGCATGGCCGGCGGCGACGGCGGCGGGTAGATAGAGTGCCGCGGCGGCTTCGGTCAACGTGCTGAGCGCCGCCAGCAGCGGCACCTCGCCAAGCCGCGTCGCGGCGAGGGATTTGAGCCGGCCGGCCTCGCGGGCTTCGGCGTCCCACCACTCTCGACTCCAATCGGCACGTTGGGTCGTGGCGCCGGCGCCTTCCCAATCGCTCACGTTTTCGATCCGAAATGCCGGCAAGTGAAGGCCGCCGAGATATTGCTCGGCTTCCCGCTGCTCCTCACCGCTGAGCAAAGCAGCGCAGCGAGTGAACCAGGCCGCACTTTCGAACTCCGCTGCAAGCGCGCGGATCGATTTGAGCGGGTCGCTTCCCCTCACTTCCCCTGGCGGTCCTCGCGCCAGAGACCGAGCTTGTCCTGCACCGGACGGTCGGAGAAGCTGAACAGCACGCTCTCGTCCTCGGCGCGGTGGGTGACGCGGTGCCAGCTCGGCACCACGAAGATATCGCGCGGGCCCCAGCGGAAGGTCTGCTCGCCGATCTTGCTTTCGCCCTTGCCCTCGACGCAGACGAACACCGTGCCGTCCGACGAGCGGTAAGGATGGGTCGCGAAGCCCTTGGGCAGGAGCTGCATGAAGGTCGCGATGGTCGGCATCGCAAAGTCGCCGGTCGCGGGATTGACGTAGCGCATCTTGTGCCCGTGGCAGGGATCGGGCGCGTCGTTCTTGGCGAGCGTCGCCAGCGCTTCGCGCGTTCTCGGATAGGGGTAGCTGAAAATCGGCGAGGTCTTGCGCTCGGGCTTCCAATCCACCGGCAACAGGCCTTGTCCATAGCGCTGCAGCGAATCCCCCTCGGGCCGCGCCACCATCTGGCTTTCGGCATTGCCGGGCTCGGCGAAGCTCGCGTCCAAGAGCCGCACCAGCGGCACATCGAGACCGTCGAGCCAGACCATGGGCTTGTCGCTGTCGTTGCCGTGATCGTGCCAGGTCCAGGACGGCGTGATGATGAAATCGCCGGGCTCCATGACCGTGCGCTCGCCATCGACCGCCGTATAGGCGCCATGCCCCTCGATCACAAATCGGAGTGCCGATTGGGTATGACGATGCGCAGGCGCGATCTCGCCGGGGAAGATGAGCTGCAAGCCCGCGAACAGCGAGTGCGTGACCGAGGTCTGCCCCTTGAGGCCGGGGTTTTCCAGGATGAGCACGCGGCGCTCGGCTTCCTTGGCGGTGATGAGCGCGCCGGTGCGCATCAGATAGGGTCGCACCTCGGCATCGTAGTGCCAGATCGCGGGCTTGGCCGGCGTGACCGGTTCTTTGGTCACGATGTTATGCAGCCGCTCCCAGAGCGGCGCCAGATTATGCGGCGCAATCTCCTCGTAGAACGCTTCGCGTTCGGGATTGCGGGCGGGTGCTCCTTCCATGCGATCCTCCTCGACGCTCAGGCGGCGTCGGCGATCCGGGGCAGTTTCAGCTTCAGGTGATCTTCCACCAGAGCGCGGGCGCGGTCCAGATAGTCCGCGCGCATCTCCTCGTTCTTGCGCAGCTTGATGCCGAACTTGCGGTAAATCTCGTTGTTGCGCGAGCCGCTTTTGCCGAAGAACGCCGGCAGCATCGGGAAGTAGCGGTTGATCGCGTCCTGCACCTTGGCGCGCCCCTCCTTGGTCTTGCAGAGCTCGGTGCAAAAATCCTTGCCGAACTGGGCGTGGAAGCGCTCCTCCGGCATGGTCATGCGCGCGAGGTTGCGCAACGGGCGGAACGAGCAATGCAGCAGGTCTTCCACCTGCAGGATTTCGGCGAGATCGGCCAGCAGCTTGATCACGCAGAATTCCTCCCAGGTTTTAAGCGGGAACTGGAAGATCGAAAGCGGCTTCTTGCGGGAGGGCGTCATCTCCTCCTCGGGAATACCCATGGCTTCGCCGAGCTCGCGGAAGCGCACGTGGTGCCCGTATTCCTCCATCGCGACACGGCAAGTAAGCCACTTCGCATAGGGCGTGGGCGCAAGCGCGATCGCCGGCTCGTCGAAGACCTGAGCGCCGTAAAGCTCGTTCACCGCATGGCTGCGCACGATCTTGCGTAGGGCGTCGCGATATTCCTCGGGCGTGTCCTTCAATCCCTCCGCGGTCTCGATCGGGGCCATTCTGGTCTCGGTCATGATGTCATTCTTCCTTCTGGATGACCGTCATTGCGAGCGAAGCGAAGCAATCCAGAATACTTCCAGGCCCTGGAATGCTTCGTGGCGAAGCCTGTCCTTGGGCCGGCCTTCGGCCGAGCCCGAAGGCTCCTCGCAATAAGGGGTAAGATCATTACAGCACCGGTTCGCCGCTGAAGGCTTCGAGATCGGTTTCGAGCGGCACGTAGTGAGGCGCGAGCGCATCGGCGATGGCGCCGCCGAGGCGACCGGCCTCGCTTGGCGCAACCAGTCGAGCGATCGGGCGCGGCTGCGAAAACAGAAAGACCTCGCGCCCCCGCACGCCGAAGAGCTGGCCCGTCACCTTCTGTGCCTCGGGTCCAGCAAGCCACGCCACGAGTTGGCCAACCGCGCTCGCCGGCACCTTGAGCGCGCGTTCCTTGTATTGCGCCTGAGCGGGATTGGCAGGCTTGATCGATTCCGTGACTCGGGTCGCCGCAAAGGGGGCGACCGCGTTGCATGTGACGCCGCTGCGGTACATGTCGTGCGCCACCACTCGGGTGAGGCCCATGAGCCCGGCTTTGGCGCTTGCATAAGCGGCTTGGCCGAAATTGCCGTAGAAGCCCGCTGTCGAGACGATGTTGACGATGCGGCCCCAGGCGTACGGGCTGCCGCCGCGCCCGGCCTTTGCTTGTTCCCGCAGTATCGGTGTTGCCGTCGCGAGCACGTGATAGGTTGCTGCGAGGTTGGTCCGCAGCACCGCATCGAAGGCAAGCGGATCGGCCTTGAAGATGAAATGGTCGCGCAGGATCGCCGCGTTGTTGACGACGATATCGAGACCGCCGAACTGCCTTGTAGTTTGCGTCACCGCCGCTTCGGCGGCGCTCGGGCTCGCAATGCTCTCGGTCAACGCCAGCGCCCGTTCCCCCAAGCGACCCACGAGATCGCGCGCGACGGAGGGATCGGCGCCGGTGCCATCGATCGCGGTGCCGATGTCCGCGATCGCGACCGACGCGCCCTGCTCATGCAATGCTTCGACGATGGCGCGTCCGATGCCGCGACCGCCGCCGGTCACCAGCGCCACGCGTCCGAGGAGCGCCGCCGTGCTCATGCGAGCGCTCCCGCTGTCTGTGCCTGCTTTTCGGCCTCGGTGTAGAAGGCGTCGGCGTGAATGTCCTGCCGCCTGACGCCGCGCGCGAGGAGCAGCGGCGTCGCCGACTCCACCATGATCGGCGGACCCGCGACATAGGCTTTGAAGCCGTCGAGATCGGGAAGATCGGCGAGCGCCGCCTCGTGCACGAAACCCCTGCGGCGGCTCGTTGGTGTGCCTGGTTCCGACAGCACCGGCACAAAGCGGAGATTCGGGTGCCTTTGCGCGAGCACGTGGAAATGGGCTTCGAGATAGAGATCGCGCTCGTCGCGCACGCCGAAGTACAGATGGATCGGTTGTCCCATGCCGCGGCGGAGCGCGGCCTCGACGATCGACTTGATGGGCGCCAGACCCGAGCCGCCCGCAAGCGCCAGGATCGGACCCGCGTGCCGCTCCCGAAGCCACGACGACCCGAAGGGACCTTCGAGCGCGACCATTTCACCCGAGGCAAGCAGCTCGGCGGCATAGCGGCTGGAGACACCATCGCCGACTTGACGGATATGGAATTCGAGGATGGGGTCTTCGGGGTCGTTTGCCATGGAGTAATCGCGCGGCGGCAGGTCCGCGAACCGCAGTGCCGCGTATTGTCCGGCGGAAAACAGGAAGGGAGCGCCCGCGGTGATTTCGATCCGAACGCCCTTGATGTCGTGCGTGAGGTCGTCCAGCGCGATCACGCGCCCCTGGAGACGACGCAACGGATGGGCCGCCACTTCGTCGGTGCCGAGCCAGGCGACGCTCGCGTCGCTCCACGGCACCGCTCGGCAGCCAAGGATCAGCCCCTGAGCGCGCTCCTCCGGCGTGAGTGCGAATTCTGAGTGCGGGGCGAGCTCCACATCGCCGGTTTCCAGGCTCGACTTGCAGGCACCGCAGTTGCCGGAACGGCAGCCGTGCGGGTAGGGCACGCCTTGAGCCAGCGCCGATTCGAGAATCGTCGCTCCGGGCTCGACGGCAATCGCGGCGCCGTGCTGGCGAATGAAGACCTGAAAGGTCATGGCGGTGAACCGATCCTCGCCTGCGGATCATTCCGCATGTGCCGAGGCCTGTCAAATTATTCGCTCTACAAATAATCAGTATTACTGATAAAAATCCGCTGGTCTTTGATGCAGTGCAACCCTAAATAAATGACGCCCGGCCAGGGGGGATTGGCCGGGCGCCGGAAGCGCCGTTTGGGGGAGTCCAGTCCGGCAGGGGAACCGGGTGCTGGACAGTCGGTAGGAGGGTCCACCGACCGCTTCAGAACTAATTATCTGGTGCGGTTTTACAGCCACATCAATGCCGATAATGCATTATCGCTATGCATTTTTGCATAACTACCGAGTCGTCCAGTGCCGGATGATTTCCGCACAGCGCTGAGATTGCTGGAAAATCATCATGTGCCCGGCATTTCGGAGTACTTCCAAAGAGGCAGCGTTTATGCCTTGGGCGACGCTGGCCGCGGCACCCGTAACCCAGTCGCGGTCGGGCGTCGTTGGGTCGCCGCTCACCAGATGAAACCGCGACCGTATCGTTCCGAGCCGGCTCCAAGTGTCGGCATCCCGGTGGCTCATGAAAATGAAACTTTCGACCTCCGGTGGGCAGCACAAGACATAGTGGTTGCCTTCGGGCCTGAGGCTCGCCTCGCAATGAGCCCTCAGCAGCTCAGGTTCGAAGGTGCGGAAGAGGCCGCGGCTCTGCAAATACGTCTCCAATGCCGCCGGGTTCTTCCATTGGCGCTCCCGGCGTAGGCTGCCGCGCACTAGCTTTTCCTGCTGCAGCCTCGCCTCGGTGTAATGCGGGGAATCCGGCGGCGGAAAGATCGGCGGTTCGAACAATATCGCCACATCGAACGGCAACGCAGCGCCGTCGAGCGCCAGCCGCACCGCCGACGCCGCCGAAAGCGAATGCCCCGCGAAGTGGAGCGGCGCGCCGTTGAGGCGCTCGTGCACTTGCGCCGCGACCCGCCCTAGATCGTCGGCAAAGCGATCGATCGAGAACACGTCCGCGAGCGAACCTTCGGGCCAGCTCGAGCCACCGTGGCCGCGGGCATCGAACGCGAAGACGCGAAACCAGCGCGAAAGCACCTGGAGCCACGGCCCGTAGGACCCGGCCGCAAGTCCATTGGCGTGGCCGACCAGCAGGCCCGGCGCATCGCCCGGCCCCTTGAGCGCATAGAGCGGCAGCACGGCGCCATCGGCGGCCGCGACCTCGATCCGCTCTGCCGCTCCGCGCAGCGACGAGAAGGACGTTCTCATGCAAACCTGCTTGTCATGGCGCGAAGGTTTAGCGCATCCTCGCTCCCGCTCCGAGCAGCGATTGTGGAGCGGCAAATCTGAGGAAGCGACTTTGTCGGCTGAGCCCCGCAGCAATCGTTCCCCCCGCGCGGAAACCGACGTCTCGCTCGGGTTGCTGCCCACGCTGTTGGGCTATCAGTTGCGTCGCGCCCAGCTCGCCGTGTTCCAGAATTTCGCGGAGGTCGTGGGTGCTTCCGAGCTGACGCCCGGGCAATTCGGCGTGCTCGCGGTAATCGACGCCAATCCCGGCCTCAGCCAGACGCAGCTTGGCGGCGCGCTCGGAATCGATCGCTCGACCGTGGTCGCCGTGATCGACCGCCTGGAGCAGCGGCGTCTGGTGTTGCGCCACGCCTCGCCGCACGACCGCCGCTCGCACGCGCTGCACTTGAGTGCCGAAGGCAAAGCTACCTTGACGCGGCTGATCGAGCGCGTGCATGTGCATGAGCAGGCGATCACCCGCGATCTCACCGAAAGCGAGCGCGCCCAGCTGATGGCGCTGCTGCAGCGCGTGGCCCGGGAACAGATTTGATCGCAAAGCCGATCATCCCACTCGCGAGAGCGCTTGCAATTTCGTTGGCGCTTGGCGTGCTCTGGGATGGCTCGGTCTCGTCCGCCTGGGCCGCATCTTGCGACGCGCCCACCCCCATTAAGTTTCAGCGTGGCAGCAGTGAGGGGGCCGTGCGCGGCGCCGTCGCGCGCGGGCAGATCGACTGTTGGACTTTCGTCGCAAACGCCGGACAGATCGCGCACGTCGCGATCACCAGCACCGAGAAGAACGCGGTCTTTCAGATTTACAAGCCCGGCTGGAAAATCGCGCGCGACGACGCCGACAGAACCGTGTCCGGTCAAGCATTTTCAGGCGCGGAGGAGGGCTCCGACGCCAAGACATGGTCGGGCCAGCTCGTCGAAGGTGGCAAAAACCTGATTGTGGTCGGTGCGACCCGAGGCGGTGCCGACTATAAGCTCACTCTGCAGATCGGAAAGTAATCGCCGTTTGATCGCGCGCTTATGCGGCCGGTTGCGCGCGGCGGCGCCGCTCGGCGAAGCGGCGGCGGCAGGCATCGCCGAAAGCCTGGAACAAATTGCGGCCGAAAGTCATCTCGGCAGCACGGAATTCCGGATGCCACTGCACGCCGATCACGAAGCTGCGCTCGGGGTGGCTCACGCCCTCGATCTGACCGTCGGGCGCCACGGCCTCCACCACGAGCCCCGGCGCGAGCCCGTCGATTCCCTGCTGATGCAGCGAATTCACCATCATCTCGCGTTCGCCCGCCCATTGCTCGAACCGCCCACCGGGTGTGAGCGCCACGGAATGGGCGGGATGCCCATAGCGCTCCGGCATGGTGGTCGCATGCTTCGGCGAGCGATGATCGAGCCGCCCGGGGACAAGCTGCACCTGCTGATGCAGGCTGCCGCCCAAGGCCGCGTTCAGCTCTTGGATGCCGCGGCAGATCGCGATGATCGGCATGTCCGCCTTCACCGCGGCGCGGATCAGCGGCAGCGTCACGGCGTCCCGCGCCGGATCCTTGGCGAGCTCGGGAATGACCGGTGCGCCGTAGTGATGCGGCTCAACGTTGGAGCGGCTGCCGGTCAGGAAAAGTCCGTCGAAACGGTCGAGAATCTCGTCGACAGGCAGGTGCTCGGCAACCGCCGGAACCAGAAACGGCACTGCCCCCGAGACCTGCCCCGCCGTCACCACGTACTTCTCGCTGACCATATGCATCATGTGATCGCCGAGAAGCCGCGTGCAGCAGGGAATGGCGACGGCCGGGCGGGGAGTGTGGGAGCGCATTATTTTGGTCCGAAACGGGGGCGAACGATGAGACGATGATTGCTGCGATACATTG